>ERZ1106943.1045-NODE-1045-length-31201-cov-6.148013_pt1 | contig 31201 bp, 21 predicted proteins | sample MGYA00403671_ERZ1106943 | MGnify/ENA primary metagenome ERZ1106943 (study PRJEB35170, sample SAMEA104062427) | human gut metagenome | biome: human gut; feature: human-associated habitat; material: faeces | place: Denmark | collected 2012-06-14 ...
CAATCCAGTTTCCATATGAAGTTGTAGTTGTAGCATCAAACCAAGCAAAGCCAAATTCATCACCTTCAGCAAATGTATAATTAAATGTTACGACATCGCCTTCAGAAGCGATTCTGTCTGAATTAGCCCAACCAGTCATACTACCTTTAATGATAACTTCATAACTAGTAGCTTCAGGAATTAATGTTGTATTGACAACTGGTGTACCTGTAGAATAATCGATAGTAAATTCGTATTTACCAGCAACGTCACAAACAAAGTTATAATCGGCGTTTGTTGAGAAGTTAGCATTTGCGTTATCGTCTTTAGCTTCACCAATAGCTGTATAACGGATTAAGTTTCCTGGATAAGCTGGAGTAATTGCTTGGCCATTATCTGTATAGACAAAGCAAAGCTTATCGCCTTTTTCTAATTTTAATGTAACTTTAACTTCAGCATTAGATAAAATTGAGTCGATTAAAACTGGTTCCCAATCGTTATTTGAAGAAAGTTTATAGTAAACGTCAATAGTTTTTACTGGTTGTGATAAAACATCACCGTTTCTAACCCAAGTAATTGTATCAAAGCGTTTTGAAGTATCGCTAACATTCAATGTGAAAGTATAGTTACCAGAGACTTTACATTGGATATTACCAGAATCTGTGAAGTATGTTGTTCCATCAACTACTGGGTTTTGAACAAATGAGAAACTGTGAGCTAATCCCCATTGGCCATCTTTAACAAATTGGAATTCATCGTTAACTTGTAAATCTAATGTGATATAGTACTTTAATGTTTCACCTTCAACTGGTTTTAATAAGAAGCGTTCATCTAAGTTTTTTCTACCCCAGTTAGAAATAGAGAGTAATTCTGAAGAACCGCCACCGACAATGTACCATTGTGTGTTAGGTGTATATTCTAATGTAAATGTCGGATCATAAGTAACGACACAAACTCTTGTTTCTAAACTATAAGTAAATGTATATGTACCATTAGCCATTGTTTGGAAGTTACTATCTTTGGCTTTATCACCAGTAATTTTATCTGTGGATTTTTCGATGTCGACTTGGCCGAATTTTATTGATACTGGTCCAAGGCCATCCAAAATCGAATCACCATTTAAAGAATAGAACATAAATTCATCATAATCGTAGAATTGATGAGTATAAGTATATGTCTTTGTCTTTGGATCGTAATCCATTTTGTATTCTGGATCAGTAATATGTTGCCAGCCAGTAATTAAATTACCTTTAACATATAAATCATAAACAGTATCAACAACTTCTTTAACATCACCATTTCTTACCCATGTGATCTTATCAAAGTCGTTGTAATTGAAACTTTCTTTGTTTTCTTCTGTGTAATAAGCATCTTTAGTATCATAATAGTCATCACCTGGGTTAGTAGACAAAGTTAATGTATAGTTACCTGAAACTAAAACACCAATATTACACTTTTTAGTATTAGTAGATAAGTGTGATCCTTTAACTTCAAAGTATTCAGTGCCATCTTTTGATGTGGTTTCTAAATAACCGCCACCTCTTTGGTTTGCCCAACTTGAATTAATTGCAAATTGGAATTCATCACCAACTTCTAAGTCTAAAGTAATAGAAAATTCATTTTTCTTATCTGCTTTAGTAAGTAAGTGTTCAGCATTAATGGTATTTCCAAATCCAGATGTAGAAAGAACCTTACTTGTACCAGATCCAACAATCGCCCAACTACGTGTATCTTCTACAACTTGGGTAGATTGGAACAAAGCATAGACTGATGTGTTTTGGTGAACTGGTTCAAACTTGTAAGCAAATTTGAAATTTGGTGTTGCATACCAATCAACAAATTCAAATCCTTCCTTTGTTGGTGTCCAGTTAGTAGCTGTTTCACCATCTTTAACTTTTTCAGTCTTTAGAACAGTAGTGTCATCATAGAATTTAACTTCATATGATTTAGTCTCATTGTGAGTACACGATGTTACTCCCATGGTGCATGCTAGAACAACTGCACCAACGAAAAATTTACGTATTCCTTTCATATTTCCTCCTGCTTAATCGTTTAAGCTATTTTCATTATAAAGCAACTAAATATAGTTGTCAACACAAATTGTTATCGCTTACAAATTATTTTTTATGCGTTATTAACTTTAAAATATTACTTAATCTTACTTAAATTTTTAAATAATTTATATTTGATTAAAATATGTTTTTTTATTATAATAATACAGGTGATTAATAATGGCAAAAGTAAGATTAGCCGATATAGCTAAAGAAGTAGGTTGTTCAACAGCAACAGTTTCATATGTATTAAATAACGATCCAAGGCAAAAAATAAATGAAGAAACTAGAAAGAAAATTATTCAAGTTTCTTCAATTTTAGGCTATCAAAAAAATACAATAGCTAATGCGTTAGCTACTGGAAAAACGAATTGTATTGGATTATATATTGGAAAAAGTAGCTTTCCGCTTGCATCATCAGATAAGATTAATTTTGTCAGTCAAGTTGTTGAAGCACTAGCATTAAATGGCTATCACAGTATTATGCTTGCTGGAGTTATATCAAAAGAAGTTCAATTTGTCGATGCAATTATTTGTATAGACTTTTCTGAAGATGATTTTATAGTTGTGTGTAGCAACAATTTTATACCTGTTATTGGCCTCGATACACACGTTCATGAACCATGGATTTTCGAAATAAGCTCTAACATAAATAACATTGGAGAAAAATATTATTTAAGCGACTATGTTTTACTACACTACGATATAAACTCATCAACAATCAAAAGCGAAATATTAGCAAACAATAAAAATACATATTTCATTTCTTCTTTTGTTCAATTAGAAATGATTCAAGATCAACTTAAAAATAAAAAAGTTATCGTTTATGGCGAGGCAATGTACGATTACTTAAAAGCCAGTAACAATAACTTAATTAAATACTCTATTAACGCGGCAAAAAAGATAAATAAATTAATTGCATGCTTAAAATTAGCTATCGAACATGTCGATGTTGATACACATGTTTATAAAATAAATTAATATTTGCAAATAAAAATGGCGTGAATTATCACGCCATATTTTTTGGTTTAATTAATTAGCACTTTTCAGCGAAGTACTTGATTGTACGAACCATTTGTGAAGTGTAGGAGTTTTCATTGTCGTACCATGAAACAACTTGAACTTCATATGTATCGTCATCAACTTTAGTAACCATTGTTTGAGTTGCATCAAATAATGAACCATATGTCATACCGACAATATCAGATGAAACTAATAATTCTTCTGTATAACCGAATGATGCATTGCTAGCAGCTTTCATAGCAGCATTGATAGCTTCTTTTGTTAAATCTTCTGCTTTAACAACAGCTGTTAAAATTGTTGTTGATCCAGTTGGAACTGGTACACGTTGTGCAGAACCAATTAATTTTCCATTTAATTCTGGGATAACTAAACCGATTGCTTTAGCAGCACCTGTTGAGTTAGGAACAATGTTAACTGCAGCAGCACGTGCTCTTCTTAAATCACCTTTACGGTGTGGTCCATCAAGAACCATTTGGTCACCAGTATAAGCGTGAACTGTTAACATAATACCACTTTGAATTGGAGCAAAATCATTTAATGCTTTAGCCATTGGAGCTAAGCAGTTTGTTGTACATGAAGCAGCAGAGATAATTTGATCTTCTTTTGTTAATGTTTCATGGTTAACAGAGTAAACGATTGTTTTTAAATCTTTTCCTGCAGGAGCAGAAATAACAACTTTCTTTGCACCAGCATTGATGTGAGCCATTGATTTTTCTTTTGAGCAGTAGAAACCTGTACATTCTAATACAACATCAACATCTAATTCTTTCCATGGGCAGTTGTTTGCATCTTTTTCAGCATAGATTCTAATTTTGTGACCATCAACAGCAATCCATCCTTCTGCTTCATCTTCTGCAGAGCATGTAACTTTATCTGCTAATGCATATCTACCTTGTGCTGAATCATACTTTAATAAATGAGCCAACATTTTTGGGCTTGTTAAATCGTTGATTGCAACAATTTCGTATCCTTCTGCACCAAACATTTGTCTGAATGCTAAACGGCCGATACGTCCAAATCCGTTAATTGCGACTTTTACTGACATAATTAAATATCCTCCTATAAATATGTTTAGTTTGTCTACATCTATATATTGCCATTTTTTAAAACAAAAATGAATATATATTTTAAATTGTAAGCGCTTTTCTTTTTCTTTTTATATTATATATAAAAATTTTTATTACATTTTTTCTTTTGCTTCAATACCAATTAAGTTTAAAGCATTCTTTAAAGTAATCATTGTTGCTAATACTAAACCCAAGCGTTGATTAGATAATTCAATATTAGCATCATCATGGATACGGAAAGAGCCATAGTAACTATGGAAGTATTGCGCTAATTTTTGGACATAGTTACAAATCTTATTTGGCATTCTTGTTTTAGCGGCATCTGCAACAACACTAGGGAATTCATTAATATGTTTAAGTAATAATGTTTCTTTTTCTTCTTTTAATAAATTATAGTCATTTACTTTTTCAAATTTTGGACTTGAAGCAACAATAGAATTCATACGGGCATAAGCATATTGTACGTAGAACACTGGATTATCGGCTGTTTGTTTACGGGCAAGTCCTAAATCAAAATCAAAGTGTGTGGCAACATCTTTGCAAACAAAGAAGTATCTAGCGGCATCTACACCAATATCATCACATAATTCACGAATTGTAACAGCGTTACCTGTACGTTTAGACATCTTTACTTCAACACCATCATCAACCAAACGCACCATTTGGATTAAATCTACTTCTAAAACATCTTTAGGATATCCAAGAGCCTCTAAAGCGCATTGCATACGTTTAACATAGCCATGATGATCAGCGCCCCAGAAGTTAACTAATTTGTTATATCCTCTTTCAAGTTTATAAACGTGGTTAGCAATATCCGGAGTTAAATATGTATATAATCCATCATTTTTCTTTAAAACACGATCTTTGTCATCGCCATACTCACTAGATTTAAACCATAACGCGCCATCTTGTTCATAAGTTAGACCCATAGATTTCATTTTATCTAAAACATCTCTAATACGTTTAGCATTATCTAAATAAAAGAATCTTTCATGAATCCAAGAATCAAATCCAACGCGGTAATAATCTAAGTCACGTTTAATTTTATTTAATTCTAATTCAATACCTTTATCTTTAAAATATTCTTTACGTTCATTAACATCTGCATTAAGCCATTTATCGCCATCAGTATTCGCTAAATCATGAGCTAATTTAATAACATCTGGTCCATGGTATCCATCTTCTGGAAGGGGATAGCTTTTTCCAAAGCAATCAAAATATCTAGAGATAAGAGATTCGGCAAGCATATCAATTTGGTGTCCAGCATCATTAACATAATATTCACGTAAAACATCATAACCTGAGAAATTCATTAAACGAGTAACACTATCTCCCCAGGCAGCACCACGAGCATGTCCTAAATGTAAATCTCCTGTTGGGTTAGCGGAAACATATTCCACTAAAACTTTTTCGCCATTACCAATATTATTTCTTCCATAATTTTCATTTTGTTCAAGAATATTGTTAATAATATTTGCTAAAGAGGATTTTTTCATTTTGAAGTTAATAAATCCCGGGTTAGCAACAGTAATTGATTCGACATTATCTAATACTTTTTCTAATTCTTCTTTTACTTTTTCTGCAATAACTTTTGGATTTTGATGAAGAGTTTTCGCTAAACGCATTGCGATATTAGTGGAATAATCACCAAAACTATTATCACGTGGTATTTCAATCATAATTAAGTCTTTTACATCATCTAAATCAAAGGCATTTTTAACTGCGGTTTCAATCGCAGATTTTAAATTTGTTTCTAAATCCATAATAAACTTACCTTTCCAATCACTTTTAGTAATTTGTTTTATTCTTCTTTATTGATTTGCTTAAATATAATACTATATTTATCTTCCTTATTCTAGATTATTATTGTTATTTTTTCTTGCTACTACAAAACATTCTGGAAAATCATTACCATATATGAGTTCATTATGAATAATGGTCCAGTTATTTTCACTCAAAAATGTCATATATTTTTTATCTGTCCACTTAGAATAAGTTTTAAATCCGCCCAATACCATTAAAATAATTCTCGGTGTAATATGTCCCATATTTCTTGTATAGGTCGGAGCAATCAAAAGTCCATCATCTTTAAGCACTCTTCTTATTTCATTAAGTGCTTTGATTGGATCAGGGATAATATGTAGACAATTAGCAATTACAATCGCATCAAATGTTTTATCAATGTAGGGCATATTAGTGCAATCACATACTTCCAAATTGACATTACTAGGTAAATCTTTCTTACTAGCCTCGTTAACCATTTCTTGCGAATAATCAGTTGCAGTCAAAGATTTAGAATTATTAGCAATTACCTTAGTTAACATTGCCGGCCCCATAGCGAGTTCCAAAACATTCATATCTTTATTTAAAAAACCAGTTATGCTACTTTCTAATTTTTGAAAAAATATTTCGCCTTTTTTATTATTTCTTTGCATTTTCTGATATCTTTTCGCATTTCTATCCCAGAATCGTTTATTATCGTTCATATTATTTACTCCTACAATATTAGTGTACACTAACGAGATATCCAAAACAAAAAAACTAGAATTTTTTAATCATTCAGTTCTAGTTTTTAAGTTAATATTAAGATTCTTCTTGAGAGTATAAATAGAGATAATAGCGACCGCTAAAAGCATCACTATTGTTGTAACTATTGATAAAGTATACATATCTCCATTATTTCCATTAGAAACTACAATCGTAAGCGTATTTTGTAATGTTAGAATTGACATTACAGCATCAAATAAATTTACCATTCTCACTTGTTTATAAATGAGATTTTGTTCTTTTTGTACTTTACAAAATTTAATTATTGCTAATGTAACTTTGTAAGTAGTATAGACTGCTACCGCAATCGCAGATATAAGCGATAAATTTACTTCTTTCTGATGATTGATAAGTAAAATCGCCGGCAAAATCATCGCTAAGTTCATAATAAACATAATTACTGATGTTGAAATATAAATTTGTTTATCTCTTCTTATATCTTTTTCATCTTCTGTTTTACTTTTCTTTTCTCTTACATATAAGATCATCCTAATGGTAAGAAGTAATAGATAATATGAAAATATTGCTATATTCCAAATAACGTTTTTATAAAACCCCAATACTCCATTATAGATGCAAAAGAACAAAGCAAAACAAACAGATATTAAAAAGGCATATTTTTTACAAAAAGAAACAATCTTACTAACAAATGTTTTAATCGATTTAATCATTTCTTAATCCTACTTCACATTACCAGTGGGAGTATATTTCATAATAATGTTCATAATTTTATCAATTGGTTCTTTGCAATCATCCGCTAGCCAAAGCATGATAACCGCTAATATGCCTTTAGAATAAAATGTTAAAGCATATTTTTGTTCATCACGTGGCACATTTAGTTTATCCATAATTGGTTCAAATAATTCTTGATACATTTTTTCAAATGTTGATTCTGAATCAAATAGCTCTGGGCGATCATGAATTAATTTGAATACTTTTTTATTTTCTTTGATAAATTCCAAATATGGTTTTAAATAATCTGGTGTTATAAGTACTAATTCACTTTTATTTTTAGACATTTTCCAATTGCCTTTAAAAGTGTCTTTTTTACTTCCGAATGATTCATAAAATCTTTTATTAATCATTGCAATGGCTTCTTTTAATAAATCATCCATTGTTTCATAATGGAGATAGAAAGTAGATCGATTAACTCCCGCTTTTTGGCATATTTCTTTTACTGTTATATATTGGTAATCTTTCTTTTCTAAAAGTAATAATAAAGCCTCATCCATAAGTATGGCGGTATTAAAATATTTGCTTTGAAACTTATCCATAACGCCACCTACTTTCAATAATTATTCTACTTCTTCGGCAATCTCTTTAGCTAATGTAACAATATCATAAGCATATTTTTCTTTGCCTTTGGCCAATATTCTCTTATATATTGGATAATTAAATCCTACCATAGCCATACCAATAATGCCAATGATAATACCTAATACCATCATTAATGTACTTCCATCTCCAATTACTTTCATCGATAAGCACATTCCTACTCCTAATACTAATGAACCAATAATACCAAAAGTATATCCAAATATATTAGCGGGTCCTTTAGCCTTTGCATCAAGTTTTTTTAACGCAACTACTTTTGATGTATCTTTTGGTGCGTATTCGTTTGCAATTGATTCTGCATAAATTTTATCTGTGTTCATAATTTTAATCCTCCTATCGAACAACTATAGTTTATGTTGATAGGAGAGTTAATTAAACAACACAAAAAGTGATATGTGTTGATTTATAATTTATTATCTTAAAATCAAATTACTAATTAAATTTATTAAAATTGTTCTTTACACCTAAATAATCAATTATAAAATAGTTTTTTTATTATCTCCAACTTAAAAATAGGTGCTTCTATATTTTTTAACGGATACATTAATATTTCATATGCGTTTACTTATTTTTTGCCTTTATAACTTTTATTATTTTTGTTACATTGGTTAGCATGATTATCCCTGTTTGCTTTATAAGCGGCATTATTAGGATTATTTTGATTGGCATAATTATCTAATTGTTGTTTGGTATGTGTTTTTCCACTCACGTGTGTTTTCATTTTTTTCCACCTCATATTCATTTAACTTTACCTAAAAACATTTACTACATTTAGATTATATCATAAACGTGTAGTAAATGCACAGAGTAACAAAAAAACTGACACAATGTTGCATCAGTTATAATTAATTTTGGTGGAGATGGCGGTAATCGAAACCGCGTCCAAAATAAGTCCAGTAAAGATCACTACAGTTTAGTTTGCTGCTTGATTTCCTTAAAAGTAAGACCAACAAACGAATCCGCTTTTAAGTAACCTATAGTTTTTCGTGCTTACCTTATAGATATCGATAAACCTTAATCTCTTTAAATTACACCTTTAACAAACCAAGAGACCCAGTTCATTAAGATGGCTTTGCTTCCCGATAAGTGGGACTAATAGGCTTTAATTAAGCAGCGAAAGCAAATTGATTTCTGTTGCCAGATATTGTTTTTTGGTCTTTAACGCGACCATCCGACTGCGCTCCTTACCCGACCATACCCTGTCGAGACCAATACATCCCCATTTAGTATTGTATGCTTAAAGCATGAGCATATACTAACACTTAGATATATTTTTTGCAAGTTTAATGTTAAAAAAATTGCCCACAAATAAATGTGAGCAATTAATTAATACAACTATTTTATCTTATTTGCCTAAATCAGGTAAATTGAAATCAAATTCAAATGAAGCAGAAGCTACTTCTTTCATTCCACTAACACTTGGTAATGATTTGCTAATTGAATATTTAGCACTTGCTTTTGCTGAAGCATAAACACCTGTTGTAGATGTAGAGAAATCATAAGAAGCAAAGCGATAATTATCAACAACTAGTTTGTAAACGATTTCTGATTTTTTATCTTCTTCTTTACCAGTATAAGAAGTTGTTGATTTTAAGCATAGGTGACCTTCACCTTTTGATTTCATTTCATAAGCATGCTTGTATCCATCAATTTCAGTTGTAGATGAACTTTGTGGGAATGTAGCAAGCATTTTTTTCAATGAATCAGAAGAACCTAAATTCAATACTGAATCAACGGCCTCTGTAACTTTATCTGTAAACTTAGCAATTGTAGCAGATTCTAATACTGCATATTCTTTGCTAGATGCATTAATTGCATAGAACTTTTCATCTTTTTGTCCGAAGTAAATATCGGTCTTAGTACTTCCTTCAGTACTTCCGCCTTCTGTTTTGCCACTTACAGCAACATGGAAATAGTTTTTAGCAAAATAAATATCCATAGAAGCATTTGATTTTACTTCTTTAACTACACTCTTAGTTTTAAGTGAAAGATGAACTCCTTTTTCTAATACTTCTGTAGCAGTTTCTGATTCATGATCAGCCATGTTTTTTGCTCTTTTTTGTGCTTCTTCTTTTGTGATATTTGAACCATCACATGAAGCTGCAAGTAAGGCAACAAAAGCTAAACTTGCAATAGTTTTAATATTTTTTTTCATAATAAATTTCTTCCTTCCTTTATATTTATAATATAACAATATTAAAAAAACATTGCAATAATGACAACGTTTTTTTTAACAATATTCAATTATTTGTATATTTTTTATTTGGTGCCAGTCGATCCAAATCCACCTGCACCACGTTTAGTATCATTCAAACTATCCACTTCATCAAACTCAACTTTTAAAAATGGAGTGACCACTAATTGGGCAATACGCTCACTCTTAGTAATTGTCTGTGGTTCATCGCTATGATTATGTAAAGCAACCATGATTTCCCCTCGATAATCAGCATCAACAACTCCTACTTTATTTGCTGGGGCTAAATGCCTTTTACTCGCTAGCCCACTACGAGCATAAATTAATCCCGCATAACCAACTGGTATTTCTAAAGCAATACCAGTATGAATTAATTTAGTTTGATGTGGCAATATAGTAACATCATTTTCTTCACAAGCATATAAATCTGCACCAGCTGAAAATTCACTACCATAAGTTGGAATTGTTGCTAATTCATTTAACTTTTTAATGTTAATATGCATAAAGTCCTCCTATTTATTAAGAAAAGATAAAACTATCTTTCCTTGTTTATTTGTTTCTTTAATATCAATAATTCTTTGATTACTTGAGCCACGAAATTTAAGACGAATATCTTTTAGTTCTTCTACAAATTTTCCATCTACTAAAATATCAACTAAGTTTAATATTTCTTTTGCACTTGGTAAACTTGCTCTACTTTGTTCAACACCCATTAATTCTTCATAAGTGAACCCAGAATACACCCAAATTGTTTTATTAGGAACTTCTTTTCTTACTTCTTTTATGAGTTCTAATACTTGTTCTTGGTTTTCTGGTTCAAATGGTTCTCCACCTAAAATCGTAAGACCTTCAATGTATTCTTTTTTTAAACTATCGATTAAGGCTTCTTTGGTATAAGTGGTAAATTCTTTACCATAATCAAAAGCCCAAGTCATTGGATTAAAACAATTTTTACAATGATTACGACATCCAGAAACGAAAAGGGATACACGTACCCCTATTCCGTTAGCGATATCACAATTTTTAATCTCGCCATAATTCATAATTATAAATGTAATACTCTTTCTTTAATTTCTTGTGTACGGCCTTGGTTCCAATATTGTGTACCAATATAGCCACATGTACGACGAGCAACATTCATTTTACTTTGATCCCTATTATGGCAATGTGGGCATTCCCAAACTAATTTGCCATCTTCATCAGTAACAATTTGAATTTCTCCATCATATCCACAAACTTGGCAGAAGTCTGATTTTGTATTAAGTTCAGCATACATAATATTTTCATAAATATATTTGATTACAGATAATACTGCTGGTATGTTATCTTTCATATTTGGAACTTCCACATACGAAATAGCGCCACCAGGTGATAATCTTTGGAATTCTGCTTCTAAAGCAAATTTAGAGAATGCATCAATTTGTTCAGTTACATGAACGTGATAAGAATTCGTAATATAGTTTTTATCAGTTATTCCTGGAATAATACCAAATCTTTTTTGTAAACTCTTAGCAAATTTATAAGTTGTACTTTCAATTGGTGTTCCATATAAAGAATAATCAATATTTTCTTCTTTTTTCCATTTACTAGTATAGTCATTTAAGGTTTGCATGACTTTTAAGCCAAATTGTTTACCTTCTTCTTCAGTAAGTTTTTTATCAACCATATAAAGAACTGTCTCCCATAAGCCTGCATATCCTAAAGAAATAGTTGAATAACCGCCATGAAGAAGTTTATCAATAGTTTCGCCTTTCTTTAATCTTGCTAATGCGCCATATTGCCATAAAATTGGAGCAACATCAGATACAGTGCCTGTTAATCTTTCATGACGACATTGTAACGCTCTATGGCAAAGTTCAAGACGCTCATCAAGTATTTTGAAAAATAAATTCATATCTTTCTTAGAAGACAAAGCCACATCAATTAAGTTAATGGTAACAACACCTTGATTAAAACGACCATAATATTTAGACTTTCCATTTTCATCAACATAAGGAGTTAAGAATGAACGACAACCCATACAAGGATAGCAATTACCATTACCATTCTTATCAACTTTGTATTCAAGCATTTTCTTTTCGGAAATATAGTCTGGTACCATTCTTTTAGCGGTACATTCCGCTGCTAGCTTAGTCAAATACCAATATTTAGAATCTTCATGAATATTTTCTTCTTCTAAAACATAAAGAAGTTTTGGGAAAGCCGGGGTAATCCATTCACCAGCTGGATTTTTAGTGCCTTGAATTCTTTGTTTTAAGACTTCTTCGATAACCATTGCTAAATCTTCTTTAGTGCGTTCATCTTTTGCTTCATTTAAATACATATTTACAGATACAAATGGTGTTTGTCCATTAGTGGTTTGTAAAGTATTAATTTGATATTGAATTGTTTGAACACCATGCTCAATTTCTTTCTTCAAACGTTTTTTAACAATACTTTCTACCATATCTGTAAATTCTTGTTCTGGCCCTTTGAAGTCTTTACGATAATCTTCTAACTCTTCAAGAACATCTTCACGAATATTTCTTCTTGATTCGTCAACGAATGGTGCTAAATGTGACAAAGTGATTGTTTGTCCACCATATTGGCTAGATGCAACTTGAGCAATGATTTGAGTAGCAATATTACAAGCAGTATAAAATGAATGTGGTTTTTCAATTAACGTACCAGATATAACTGTACCATTTTGTAACATATCTTCCAAATTAACTAAATCGCAGTTATGGATATGTTGAGCAAAGTAATCCATATCATGGAAATGGATAATACCTTCTTTATGTGCTTTAACAATATCCTCTGGTAATAAGAAACGTTTAGAAATATCTTTAGATACTTCGCCAGCCATATAATCGCGTTGCGTAGAAACTATAACTGGATTCTTATTAGAATTTTCTTGTTTAACTTCTTCATTATTTAATTCGATAAGAGAAAGAATACTTTCATCTGTTGTATTTGCTTTTCTAACGAGCGCGCGATTATATCTATATGTAATATATGAGCGTGCTAAAGCATAGTTTCCAGAAGCCATCAAAGCATCTTCAACCATATCTTGAATCTCTTCAACATTTAAAGCTCTTTTGATTTTTTTGCATTTAACATTAAGGTCAGCTACAACCTTATCAATTGCTTCCAATGACAAACGATCTTGTGGTTCAATTGATTCATTAGCGTGAATAATTGCTAATTTGATTTTGTCTAAATTGAACTTAACTTCTTGTCCTCCACGCTTAATTACTTTCATATAAAAATCACTCCTAACATTTATAAACATAAAATAATTATGGTTTATTCAAATATGCTATTAAATTATAATTTAATAAAACAAATAACACAAGATAGGTGCTTAAAAAGTAAACGAGTTTTGCAATTTTAAAAACATTGATTTTAAATTGCCTGATGCCTTGAATAGGCACTTTTATCAAGAAAGTTCACTCATAGTAATATAAAATTAATTTGTTTAAAATTATTTTAAATATAGCGGTTTTGTCGATTAATTTTTTTTGCCATTTTGTATGCGCTTTCTATTGAATTAGCTATTTTTTTAAAATTAGGCAATTAGTAAGTTTGCACTAACAAAAAAAAGTAGGTCACAAACATAGGAACCTACTTTCAATTTTTTTGTTTTTTTGTCTTATGCTACAGGATAATAGCCTAATGTAAGCATTAATCCGTAATAATAAAGGGCTAAATAATCTCCAGAGAATATTTGATCACTTGTATTAGTTGTTGGAATAATATTATTTGTATAATCAAGCAATTGTGTTCCGTTACTATATGCAAATCCATCTGTTGAACTTTGGAAAATAGGAGCTTCATTACTTGCCTTTTTAATATTAGAATAGAATGCCCCAAATGCTTTTGGTGTAGATTTGCCAAAATCAAATATTGCTGAGTTATCAATTTTAATACTACCTTCACATGCTCCCATTAAATTACGAGAATTTTTATTAACACAAATAAAGTTAAAGAATTGAACATCCTCATTATTTATTTTTCTTGTCTTAACAAACGATCTACCATATTGTGCAAATAAAGATGATAAGGCCTTAACTCCAGGAACTAATGCTGTAGCGCCCACTAATTGGAACCATCCCTCTTCACCAGATACCCAGTTTTCTAATCTTGAGTTTTCAATTACTGCATGGGCAATATTTTCAGTTGCTCCTGAACTATAAAATACGTGGTCTTGAATAATAATAGGCCCACCTGTGCCTTCCATATCAGAATTCTTAATAGTTACATTCCCACCATAATTATAAATAAAACTATTAAAGTTATCACGTGCATAACATTTATTGATTACATAATCTGAATCAATGTATTCTATAAAATAAGTAATAAACCAACTATTAGAAACATTATTTTCCGCAAGAGCTTTTACTGAATGATTTTTGTGTAAGATAATTCCACCGCCAAGGGCTAAATCCTCTTTTCTTTGAGAGTTACCAATTAAATTAAGATCACGCATTACGAAAGATTCACCAGTCACTCCATCTTTCTTTTCTGTTCTAAATAAAGTAGAATGAGAAATAACTTGGTTTACATTTGTAACTGAACCATCATAATCAAGTTCTTGCTTAACAAGGCTAATCTTAGATGCATTAAGAGTAAAGTAATTACCATATAATCCTAGTTTTTCATCGTTGTTAGAAAAGGTATGATAATAAATGTTAGAATAGTCACGTAACGTACCTTCTAATTGAGCTTTATAATCTTTATCTCCTTCATGATAGAAGAATTCTTTTGGTAAATCGTTATCTGTAATTTCAATATCACATTGTAAAATAAATGCATTTTTTTCATTAGTGTCTGTTAATTTATTAGCTACTTTAAAATCTTCCCAAGCTTTAATAACACTAATACCTGTCGATTCTTCATACTCACTATTATAATCTCTATCTTTATTAAAGTAAGCAAATTCCTTAGGATTATAGACATTAAAGCCATCGCTAACTTCAATTTCAAATTCTTTTGTAAATTTGCTGGCTTTTGATTTTTCTATACCACTAGGAGCAACAGCAATTTTAAATTTCTTTCCCACTGCAGCATCATTGAAATTAACTTCACAATTAACATTGTCTAAAGAATCAAAATAAGTAGATGCGTCTATAACTTTTTCATATACATCATTTTTATTTTCATATAACTCAATATCAAATGTAATATTATTTACCTCTACTGGTAAATCATTTTCGTCAACAAACTTAACAATTGGTTTGAATTTAAAATTATTATCATCACCAACGATCATGTTTTTAGTTTTATCCATGAATTTGTTACTAGAAGAACTTTTATTATTTAAGAACTTCGTAATGTTAGAATTCAATTCAACGCTTTCAACATAAACTTTATTAATTGTCGAATTAGATGTTGATGGAATTACCGAAATTGATGGTTTTGAAGAACTAGATGTTGATGTTGAATCACTTGGTTTGTTACTTATAGAAGTTGAATTACCATTATTACAACTAGTCATACCTATAGCCATACCAACTAGCATAACCGCTATCAAAGTTTTATTTTGCATTTTATTTACCTCTCTTTTTATTTAAATTTAACTTTTAACCATATTAATTTTTCTTTTCCACTTCCTCCATCTGTAGGAGAAACGTGAATGTCAATAGAGCCTTCTTCTTTAAATGTTAAAAAAGCAATATTGCTATCTTCATTTGTTTGTAATGTTACATTTTCGTTTTCATTAATATAATATCTAACGTGATCGTTTGTAGCATTACTAGGTATTACATTACTATGAACCTCAAACTTTACATTTGGTTCACAATCATATGCAACATAATAATAGTCATAGTGCCATCCTTGATAATTAAAATCAACCTGTTTAGGTTCCATGCCACGAATAGAGCATTCAATATCCGTAACATAAATTGTCTCATCATAAATATGTAGCTTAATACCAACGACACCAACTACAACAACAGATATAATATAAACTAAACCAATTAATAAAACAACAGACTTTTTCATTTCAATCACTACCTTTCATAATAATAAGCTTTTACTTTTAGTAAAAACATTGTTAATGAACTAGCAAAAATAGCAATTGAAATAAGGAGAATCTTTATTGTTGCTAAAAGGAATGATCCTGTTTCGGCATTCGATTCATTAAATAATGCATATGATACTAATGCAATAGCAAAAGATAGCACAAATGCCATAATAGTCGATTTATTTTCATTAGGATTAGATATTTCTTCTCCTACTGTAGCGTATTGTTCATTTTGAGGATTCATAATATCCAAAGTTGCACTATAAAAAATATGTCCATATTGAATTAAGAGTATAGCAATTGAAAGCATTATACCTAGCCAAACATTCAAATGTGAAAAACTGGTAAAAACTGCTACAGATATTACAATAGATGGAATAGAGAATATTAAATTAAATAATAATTTAGAAATTAATGGGGTAAAAGGATTTATTGGCTTAGTCTTTTTAATATAACCCGCACGTCCTTCTTTGCTATATAAAGTTGCTATCATACTATTACTAGCAAGTAAAGGTAATAATATGAGTAAAATATTAAAAGCATATGTCATAATTACACCACTAAGTTTTGTACTCATAGCAGCAAATAAATTATTCAATAATAAAATTAAAACAGGAATAATTATATATATTGCAATATAATTTCCAGAAAATTCTACTGTACGGAAATTAATACGAAATTCTTTATTAACAAAAGAAATAAATGGCTTATGCACTTTGTTTTCAATTTCTTTATCAATTAAATTTTTATCAAATTCAAATGATTTAGTTAACATATTAAAGAAAATTGGCTTAATAATTAAATAAGCTAAAGCTATTAAAATAGTAATGGCCGCAATTAAGATGAAAAATGACAAAAATGAAGTACCATCTAAATGATATTTTAAACTGCCTAAGCGATAAGTGCCGGTAATAATATAAACTAGATAGCATAAAGGTTTAGTATAATTTTTAAAACTAATCAAAAATTTATGAATGGCTTCTCGAATTGGTTGCCAATTATTAATCAAATTAATGTTTTCTGGAATTAAATTAATTAAATATACAACGCCATAAATACATAAGCCAACTAAAATCAATAAAACAATTGCCTCGACAACAGAATATTTTTTAAAAAATCGATTTATATAAAGTGCTGGAATTGATAAAAACGAAGCAATTAAAATTGGTAATAAAATTATAAAAAGCAGCGGAATCCACATCCAAAAGAATGGGGCAATAGAAATTATAGAGTTATTAAATGCTGTTATTAAAAATGCTAATGTGACAGGGGCAAGTAAATCTAAACTTTTTCTTAATTCATAAAAATAATAAACAATTAATTTAGAGAAAAATAAAATTCCACCAGAAACAGGAAATGTTGTTAACACTTTATTATCATCCGCTAAATACAAACTTTTCAACAAGCCAAATGTGCAAGATATAATTGAAAAAGCAAACATTATAACAAAGAAAACAATCATAACATCTATTATTTCAGAATAAGCAAAAACATTTAAAAACTGAACCAAAAATAATATTCCCGCACTAAAAATAGTTGTAACCAAAAACTTCACAATGCTTAATACTATTGTTTGAATACGTTTTTTCTTATCTTTCCACCAACTGAAATCCAGTTTGTCTCTTATTTGCATTAAAACTAGGGCTTTTAATTTTTTCATTTTACTTTTCCTCTAGTTTCTCACCAATTGTTTCAAGATAAAACTCTTCAAGTGATTTTCCACTTTGTTCAATTTCATCTACTGTTTTGACACATAAAATTTTACCTTTTTTAATTATTGCTATTCTTTGACATAATTTTTCAACAATATCAATAATATGCGAACTAAAGAAAACGATGTTTCCTTCCGCAGCATGTTGCTTCATACATTCTTTAACTTGGAAAATGCTTGTTGGATCTAGTCCAGTTAAAGGTTCATCAAGAATCCAGACTTTAGGGTTATGGACTAAAGCAGCCATAATAGTAATCTTTTGTTTCATACCATGTGAATATGTTTTAATTTTATTATCAATGGAACTTTCTAATTGGAATAACTTAATGTATTTATTTAATCTTTCATCGCGGTCTTCTTTTGATACTTCATAAATATCCGCTATATAGTTTAGATATTCCCTACCAGTTAATTTTTCATATAATGTATAATGATCTGGTACGAAGCCAATTAAACTTTTAGCTTGAACAGGTTGTTTAGCACAGTCAAATCCGCATATTTCAATATTACCTTCAGTAATAGGTTGAATACCAACAGTACTTTTGATAATAGTAGATTTACCAGCACCATTAGGTCCTAAGAATCCAAATATTTCTCCACCATAAACTTCAAGATTAGCATCCCTAACAGCATATACTTTACTTGAAGCATACTTTTTAGAAAAATGTTTTAACTCAAATTTTACTCCAGCATCTTTATCCATAGGTTCATCTAAACTCCTTCCGTTAAGCGCAGATTTAAGCGCTAATTGATCAACTTTAATTGCTTTTAATTTTGTCATTAATTCATAATGCGAATCAGCAATATTAAATCCTAATTCGTATACAAACCAAACAGCTATACCTAATAACACATACACAATGAAGAATGCTAATTGATATGGCGGGTGGAATGTTAAAGTATATTTTCCTACTTGAAGCGAAGCAGTTATATCAAATAAATTTTCTGCCCAAGTTCCTAATTTATCAGCAACAAAATCAGAATTAATAAAGAAGTAATCTACTTTGTGTCCCATTGCGGAAAACAAGACATTCATAAATAGGGCAATTACAAAATACCCAAAGAACCAGGCCATTGAATAATAAAATTGTTTTAATTTTGGTCTTTGGAATTGCTTTAAAGCGACACATAATAAAGGCATTCCAAATGCTATTGCGTGATTATACCAGAATTGAAATATTCTTGGGTCCATAGCATTTAATACGTGTGAGTAATTTGGCATTAACATTGCAATTAATGCGCCTAACACATTAATAAAATATGTGAAATAAAATAATCTTTTTGGTTTAAAAATTAAGCATATTGGCATTAAAAACATTGCAGTATTACATAAATGGAATGGCCAAGCCCATGGTTCTAATAATGAATCATACTTATAAAAAGCCATGAATCCAATTAATGTACCTAGTGATACAATATTAAGTGCGAAATGAATAACATCTTTATGCTTGTTTCTAAGTCCAAAGTACATTCCAAATGGGAAAATTAGGACTGTTGCATACAAAACTAAACGATGTGTAAAGTTAATGTTTAAGATGTGAATTAAAGAACTTACCTCACCAAACACACTGCGCATAAAATATGGCGGTAATGTAGCAATATTAATCAGTAAAAATGAAATTATTATTGTTATAATATCTTTCTTAGTCACTTTTCTTAATGAATCATATCTATTATATTTCATTTCTTCAACTAGTTCTTTTTCGAAAACATTAATTAAAATATGTTTATTAATTTCTCCATCCTTCGCATTGATAGTAATAACGGCTTTACCTTTTTTATTAGCTTTTATTTTCATATCCCCATCAACTTTTTCTTCAAAACTAATAATGTCTGGATTTCCGCTTGTGCAAACAAGGTTTTTAAGTTCAAAATTTCTTGGTAAAAATCTTGATTTAACACTTAAATTAGAACCAAGTGCTAAAAGCGTTGGATCTTTTTCTTTTAACCCACGAGCAAAAGCATTTTTAAACCAATAATAAATAGATAGCGCTAATCCAAGACCAATTTCAATTGGATAAAGAATAGATAATAACGATACTTTTCCTAATTCGTTATAAAAGCCAAATCCTTGTGACATAAAAAGAATCTGTTCCATAAAACAACCACATAAAACGAAAACTGGTAAAGCAACAAACTTAGCCAAATATTTCATTGTTCTAAAATGATAAAAAGGACGCATTGTTACAAGCAAAATAGCGGTTATTTCAAACCAAATAAGGAAATCCGCTATCACGCCTAGCACAGGGTTAATTGGAAAATTTATAGTTCCTGTAATATTAGTAAACTTGCTTGTATCACCAAATATTTGTACATCTTTAAAGCACATAAAGCGTACGATAAAAATCACTATTAACAAACCTGTTAATATCTTACCGACTATTAAGTTTTGCTTATTTGGAAACAAGAAATGCACAAGCAATGCTATTCCCCCAAACACTATCAAACTAATTGCAACTAATAAATAAGACATAGTTACCTCCATAAAATAGACTTATAGTCTATTGCTTGAAGTCCTAATTATTCTAACATAATTTATTTTTTAGTCAACAAAGCATAAATTAGCAATATGTCAAGTTAAAGAAATTGTCTATAAAAGTTTAAAAAAGCACACGAGTATTTTTGATTCTTATTAGCAGTTAATAAGAACCATCTACCTAAATCGTGTGCTTAACAATGATTATTTTTAAGCTTTAACTATTCTTAAAATAGGAATAGACCAAGATGGACTTGCATTAACACACATTAATGTGTATTTTACACCATTAAGTTCAATAATTTTATCTTCCATATTATTGCCATTAACATCTCCATTATTATTACCATAATTGCTTCCATTGACTTTTAGATGCGGGAAAAAATCCTTAACCTCAGATGTGGCCTCTATTAAATTTGTTACATCAATCTTAATAGTATATAAATCGTAATTATCATCATAGATTTCTTTCGTTACTGATTGACGTGATTTATCAGCAAAATCAATATAAATAACATCTGTTGATGCTTCAAATCCAAAACCTTTATATTTAAGAATATAATACACATGTTCATTTTCTAAAGTAAGATCAAACTCAACTTTTCCTTTAGCATATTCTAAGAATTTATCATTAACTTCTAATGTTCTAATTCCCCAAACTGCACCTACTGTGTAGACTTTTCTCTCTAATACAGCATTGTTTTGTAATACTTTTATAGAAGATGAAACATTAGCACTATCTTTGTGATTGAAATAAACCTTACCACCATCACCAGCACCAGTTAATATTTCAGCATTTGTAACATTAATTTTTACTTCAAATGTATGATTATTTTCATCAATAGAAACTGTTTGCTTGCCATCATCAAGATTTTTAGATGCACCTTGTGCTCTTAAATCAAATGCTGGGAAAGTATCATCTTTGGTGTACGCATAAGATTTACCACTAATAAAATAGAATACTTGTTTTACACCATTGACTTCTTCAACTTTAACACCAACACCTTCAATGTCTAAATTTAAATATCTTTCAACTTTTAAAGAAGCCATATTATATCTATTAACAATTGAATATTTTGTTATTCCAAGAACAACCATAGCATTATCCGTATCAACAGATTTATAAAGTAAATCAGAATCACCATTTCCTGCATGGCTACCATTAACATTATAACCTATACCATTAACAAAGAAATGTGGCATACCTTGTTCGGATTCTAAAGACATAAGTGCTACATCTGTAACATCAATAGAAACTTCAAAAATATTTGTTTCACTATCTTTTGTTACTTTGTATGTGCCTTTTTTAGCATAATCGCTTCCTGAAACAATGATATCTAAGCGAAGTTGATCATAACTATATCCAGTTGCGTATCCAGAAACATAATATAAAACTCGTTCATCAACAGTCTTAAGTCCTATTTTTTGTAATTCGAATGCTTTTGTCGCATTAGTAACACTTAATACTGGCATATTCCATGTAGAATTCTCTCCAGTTGTACAAACAATAGCGTAATTCTTATCTCCTAGTGAGACAGATTTTCCATTACTAGATTGATCACTATCTTTAATATCAGACTTTTTACCTTTTATAGAAATATGCGGAAATAAGAATGCTTCATCTGCTGGTATCTCAGTTACATCTGTTAAAATTTTGAAGGTATTATTAGCATAATCAATTGTCATTGTTTGATTGCCTAATGCATAATCCTTACCATTTCCATATAAATCATGCGAAATATCACTTTCTTCATAACCGAAGCAACTTCCTGTTACTACATAATAAACTCTGCTATCGATAACTTCGACATTAAATAATTCACATTTTAAATAACGATCTTCATTTAAAAGAGCATCTAAAGAAGTTGTACGTGTAATAGTTGTATCACCATTAACACTTAACTCAACAGTAATATCTTTTTCTTTATATATACTGCTTTTTGCAAATTTAATAGTATAACAACTCCAATAATAATTACCTGCAAATTGAGTGTCGGTAGATAACTCTTTTCCATCGTAATAATTAACTTCCCCATTCGCGGAAATTCCCTTATAAAGAGTATAAGAAGATATTATATTATCATCAATCCCCGCTACTACTCTTTTATAGCTAAGTGAAGTAACATCGCCTTTAATTGCGGTGGCAAATCTTAAATAATAAGATTCATCATTTTTATCAAAAGCATATTGAGTATACATAGTAGAGCAATCCAATGCTGAATTTGAATTAAGAGCTTTTACATTCACTTGTTCAATACCATTTTGCTCATTTAAATAATCTTTTGTTGATTCAACAAAGTTATTTGTTGAATCATTAGGAGTATTAGTTTTATTGACTAAGCCGCTTATAAAAGTAAGAGATAATACACTTACAATTGGAAGAATGATTTTCTTTTTCATTTTATAATTCCTCATCGTAATTTCCGGTAATTTCATTATTACCATCAATTCTTTCTATATTTGAAGTTAAAACTATATCTTCTAAAACAACATCTTCTAATCTAACATTTGGCTTTTTATATTCTTTCTTTTCCATAGTTAATTAGTCCTTTCTTAAATTGTTTTGTTTAATCTGTTTAGATTGCATTAAATCATTAATTAACATTAAGGCACGCTTTAACGCTAAAGGAGATTTAATTTTTATCATAGTCGGTATTTTTTCATATATCTTTTTGTTTTTTTCATCTTTAACAGGAATTGTTGCTCCTTGATAATCATTTGGTTCAAGAGCAAGATGTAATTTTAATGTCTTACCCACAAGTGTTATCTTCGCTAATTCTTCTTTTTCATATTTGAATACTTCACCAGCAATAGATATACGGCTAGTTAATCCATAACTTAATAAATGATTTTTTATTTCGTTATAATAACCTTTTATTTCTTCGCTTGCCGCATCTATTTTTTCGCTAAATGGTTTACGAATAAACACTGTTTCAGTTTCATCATCATTTTCTAAAATCTCTTCATCGCTAATTTCCTTATTAGATAAAACATTGTTTATGATAGTAATTTTATTTTCTAGATCATCAAAATCTTCTTTAAAATCTCTATTTTCTTTTAAACTACGTTTTTTAAGAGTTTTTAATTCGTCTTTGTAATCATTTAATGCTTTTTGTAAAACATCAATTTTATTATTTATTGAAGATATTTCTGTTGAATAATCCATCAATACGACATTTTCATTTGTTAAATATTTTTTCTTTTTAATAAGAGCAAATATGAAATATATTTCTAGACCAACAACAATCACGTTTATACCAACAAGTGCTGGAATCCACCATCTAAACACACCTTTAGATTCTTTTATACCAATATCTTTTCCTTGATTCCAAGTAGTGTAATAAGTATTGCAAATTGTGTATAAAAGATTATGAGCAGATCTTCTAGCACAAACCCAAGATGAATCTAATTTAGTATTAATACCATTATTACAGCGATTAGCAGGATTTAACCAAATATCATTACCGGCATGAAGTCCTTGATTTACTGGCATATCCCAGTCACCTTGACACCAGTCAGTAATAACCACACCTTTAAATTTCCATTCTTTTCTTAAAATTCCTTGAATTAGTTGATAGTTTCCACCTGTCCATGTTGCGCCTAGACGATTAAACGCTGTCATCATTGCTGTTGCACCATTTTTAACTGCTATCTCGAATGGTCGTAGATAACTTTCACGTAAATTTTGTTCAGTTAACCAAACATTAAGTTTTCGTGGGTTAGGTCCCATTTCACTAACAACAAAGTGCTTTAAGAAACAATAAACACCATTTTCTTTGGCTCCCTTAATAACCCTAGCAGCTAAATAGCCAGACAATACACCATCTTCACTATAATATTCAAAGTTTCTTCCATTAAATGCAGAACGATGTAAGTTAACACCTGGAGCGTAAATACCATTTATACCTGTTTCGTAACCTTCTTTTCCAAAACATTCGCCCATTGCTTCTGCCATTTGTGTTGACCAAGTTTGTCCGAGCAATGTTTCATTCCCGAATCCAGTCCATTTTGACTTTTTATCGCCTAATGGGCTATTAACAGAAATATTAAATCCAGCTGGCCCATCATAATCAAACATCGAAATCTTACCAATACTTGCCGCAGCATCATTTCCATAACCGCTCGATTCAACAAAGTTTTGTAATTCTTCGGTTGTTAATTGATCTAATAATGTTTCCCATTCTGGGGCATTATAATCCGCGCCAAGTTTAGAAACTAAGTCTTTATTCCAAACAAGGTTCTTTTTACTTTCTAAATCACTAAGTGAAGCTTTTGAACCATCTTCTTTAGTAACTAATAATAATGGACTATCACTACTCTTACCTTGAACTGGTTTTTCTTGTCCTTCATAAGCCAAATACTCTACATAATTATTGGCATAATCTAAAATTGATTTAATATCACGGTTTTTTTCTTGAGTAAGAGGGAAAGTACTAGCAAAATCATTACGCGATAAATAAGTGATTTTTTCGCCAGCATTACTTCCATCGATTGGGCAATTAGCGTAGGCGGAATCGTTAATGTATTTTCCAGATTCATCAAATTCACCATATCTATTACTTACAATCGCCCCAGTTTGAGGATCGCGGTTATAAATAATAGTCTTATCACATTGTAATTTGATAGTATTTTTACTACCATCAACAAGACTATGTGAATTTTTCATTAGTTGAATTTGATATTCACCATTTTCAAGTTCATAACCTGCAAACCCATTCTTATTTTTATCGTAGGCATCATAACTCGCCATATCATAAGCAGAGAATGTCAGTTTATATGTTTTCGATTCATTTTCTTTTAATGCTTCGGTTTTGCGGAACGCTACCAAGTTCACCGCAGATTTTTCAATTCCACCTTTGGTATAAGGAGCAGTATAGTATAATTGAATTACATCTTTTCCTTCTACTTTAGATGTATTAGTAACTTTAACATCAACTTCAATTTGTGTTGCTCTTTGTAGTCCCGTTCCATTAGTGGATAATTTATATCCAACAATTTCTTGACTAAATGTGGAATAACTTAATCCATAACCAAATGGAAATTGTACAATATCATTATAATTTTTTGATAAAGTATCTTGAAAATAATTTTCTTTATTTGCGGTTTCATACCACTTATATCCAACATAAATATCTTCAACATAATGAATATGATCACCATTTCTTAAAGCATTAACATAAGATGGATCCATTGTTAAATCATATGGGTATGTATCTGTAAGTTTACCGCTAGGATTTACTTGTCCTTTTAAGATTCGAGGAATAGCAAGTGTTCCTGATTGTCCTGGGTAGTTAACTAATAATGCTGCATCAATTTTTTCATTATTAAGGAAACCTAGTTCCATTTGATTGCCGGCATTAATTAAAATAATTACATTTTCAAAATTATCTGTAACTAAATTTATTAATGATTCTTCTTCGGTTGATAACTCCAAATAGTGACGATCATTATCCTTTCCACTTGGATGTTTTGTTTGAGTAAAAGGGATATCAATTCCTTCACTTCCAAAGCGAGAAATAGTAACAACCGCAGTGTCAGAAAAATCTTTAGCATTTGCTAATAAAGTTTTTCCGTTTGTACCCGATTTATTATAAAAATCAGTATCTGGATCACTTAAAGTAGTGGATCCATTCCATCTGCTACTTCGAAAAGATTTATAAGCATCTAATAATTCTGTATTTACTTCAAATCCTTCTTTTTCAAAAGCACTTTTTAAAGTAATTTTCTTTTCTTCATTAATTGTCGCAGTAGAACTACCTCCCCCAGATAAGAAAAAAGCACTATCAATACTGGACCAGCCAAATAAGTTGATTTTTGTTACTGATTTATCTAAAGGTAGACATTTATTCTTTAGTAAAACCATGCCATCTTCAGCAATTTTTTGTACCGCTTGATCATTATTTTCAAGTGTTAATTTTGTATCTTCACTAGAGAAATCTGTTCCTGATCCACATAACATTGTGGTAATTACTTCGTTGTATCTCGAGCAAAAATAATTACCGACAATTAATGCAACAAGGAAAACAGAAGTAACACTTAATCCAATTATATTTTTTAAATTCTTTTTCATAATATACCTCTTAATTTATAAAAGAAACTGTTAGCATTCTAATATTTAATGTAGCAACGCCGCCCCATGCATTAGTGTAATTACCAGTTGTCTTTGCATTTAAAATTGTAAATTCAATGACATTGTCACCAACTGTTAAGTCAATATTGCTAGCAATTGTTGACCAAGAGTATTGGTTCATTGCCCAAACAGTACTTGATATACCTAATTCTTTATAATTATCTGGTAATTTATGTCCATTAATTTTTGCATTAGTGTTAGGTGTTACTTCTTTAAAATCACTTGATCCATTTTTAACTTTTATGGTTAATAATTTATCAACATCCATATCCATAGTTTCTAAATAGAATCCATCTGTATTTTTATTATTGCCATTGCAATATAATGAACCCGCTAATAAAGATAAATTAACTTTGCCACTAATTTCTGAATAAATATGGAAAGCAATTGTTGCACCAACTTCAACATTTGATATATCTGAACTTCCTTGGAATTCCCATTTTCCATTTTCCATCATTTCAGCTTTTTCGACATAATATTTTTCCGTTGTATTAGTTGGATCTTGTCTATTTTTACCTGCAACTGAATAAGATTTATGAATTGTTACATCGAATGTAGAGTTTAAGCCTTTGAATGTAATAGTTATTGTTCGAGTTTCTACTGTTAATGATGGAGAAGATAATTCTAATGTTTTAGTTGTAGTAGTTATATAATTTGAAACATCAACTTCGTTACATACGCTACAATTAGCTATAACTTTAATTCCATTTAAAGATAAAGTGTCACCGGAATTATAATCAAGTTGTGTTGGCTTATTCTTAATAATGAGCGATGTAAAGGTATGTCCACCAATATCCTTCTTTTCACCACATAAACTACATTCATGCCAGTGATTATCCTTGTCACTTTGATAACCTTCAATCCAATTATGAGCATGAGCTACAGTAATATCAACTTTTGTTGATACTCCCATATATGAGATAACAACTTCCTTATCAGTGGCTTTTAAAGCATCGTGAGAATAAGTATAGTTTGTAATAATTTCACTACTTAAATCATCATAATAAGCTTTAACTTCCATACCTTTGTTATCAAAAGTTTCACCAATTGCATAAGTTGTTTTATCTGGTTGTTTTGTAACTTCTATTTTTGTTACTTTCTTTTGACCTTCAATATATTTAGCGGTTAAAGATTTTATCGCAAAATAAACTTCTCCATATCTTTGATTTTGGAAAGGATCAAGCACATGATAAAATTCATTAACATCAATTTCGATAATGTTGTCACCTTTCTTTAACCAGGTATCAATAAAATCAACATCTACAAAATAAGGAGTCCAGTTACGAGATAACATTTCACCATTTTTATAATTAGCCGGTAATAATCCTTCTTTTACTTCAACATTTAATCCATTAACTGTTACTGATGTTGCTTTATTCAAATACATATCTGATGTCCAACCTTTATCTGGACGTGTAATGTTATATCCACCAGCGTTAAGAGAAATGCTTGCATATGAATCTTTTTCAGAATAGATATGTATTCTTACTTTTGCTAAAGCTTTAATAGAATCTATGCCTTGGGAAGTTGATAATGTATAAGAATTGATTGTAACTTCTTCATTCCAATTTGATGGTTTATAAGATTTTACTTTATTGGCAGGCTCCACAAAGAATGGTAATTCACTAGTGGCTTCCTTAGCCGTATCATTTTTACTATATTGATCAAAAACTACAGAAATACCTTCGTATCCTTCAATTTTAAATGAAGTTTGAACGTCCAAATATTTTATTAAAATATTATGCTCGCCTTTACTCACTACATATCGATTAGGATTTTCAATTATAGTGTTATTTTCATATAGTTCAAATGAAGTCACTTCTTTACTTGTACTATCGCCATAATTAGCGGTAACTTTAATTAAAGATAAATCCACAATATCATTAACCACTACAGAAGTCTTGATGCCTGAAGTATCAACATCTAGACTGGTAATAGAATTAGTGTTGACTTTAATGTCTAAATCCACTGATGCATTATAATAAGTGAGAGTAACCTTTTTATCTGTAGCTTTTAATGGACCTGATGGTTCAATTGAATCAAGACGATATCCTCCAAATTCTTCCTCTTCTCCATCATTCCAGATAGCTTTTAGTCTTAATCCTGTGTAATCAAAAGTTTCTCCAACATCGTACTCTAGTTTCGTAGGATTATTGATAATAGATAAAGAGGTAACTTGATAATCATCAATATCAATTGGAACGCTAGGTTTAGTTGAAGTGCCTGAATTGTTTCCTTGACTAGGATTTTTATTATCACAACTACTTAATCCGATAGCTAAAGGCACAATCAAGCTAATTAACAAACATTTTAGTAATTTTCTTTTCATAGCAAAAATTCCTTTCATACACTGATACAATAAATGAAAGCGGTTAAAATAGGAATAATAGTAACTGATTATGTTAAAATTATCACTTATTTTGCTTACTAGTTATTATCTATTTTCTCTTGGCTAGGAAAAAGAATAGCTAAAGAGAATATATCTTCACGTTTAGTAATTTTTAAATCGCCATGATATTTATCCACAATCATTTTGATTGATTTCATACCAAAGCCATGATAATCTTTATTACTTTTGGTGGTTATCGGTAGGTTATCTTTACCAATAATTAATTCACCTGTGTAATAATTCTCAATACTTATCGATACTAAAGAATAAACATTACGCACAATTAAATTAATTTGTCTTTTATTACTATCTTGTATTTTCATAACTGCTTCAACAGCGTTATCAATTGCATTTCCAAATAAACAATATAAATCAGAATCCGCAATAAAACTTAACTTTGAGCAATCAGCCAAACAAGATAATTTAATATTTGCTTTCTGACATAATAGACTTTTCTCAGTAAGAATTAAATCTAATGCTTCATTACCGGTACGTACGTTAGAGTCGTAAATATTAATAATCTCTTCTAGTTCATTAATAGTATCTTTAGTTATGTTACCTTTAGCTGTATGTTCACGAATTTGATGCTTTAAATCATGACATTTTAAATTGATTAAATCAACATTCTTTTTGTTATCTTGATATCTAACTTTTGATTGATGCAATAATTGCGATGTGATTTCTAATTCGTTTTTTAATCTACGATTATCCATAACGAAAAATTGTAAATATAAGACCATCAAACAACTTAATAAATTATAAATGCCTATCACAACATAATAAACACGATTATACTCCATGTGTAAGTATGTGATTATTGAACTTAAAATAATATTAATAAGTAAAATTAGTGAAGCAATTAGTAATAGCGACTTATTATCAATTCGTATTTCATAGTTTGATATTTTTTTTCTAAAAACAAAATAGAAAACCAAGTAAACAACAAAATGAATTTCTAAATAAGTCATCACTTGGATAACTATTATGCATTTATCGCTTAAATCAATAATCTTATCACCATACATCCCCAAAGTTGATGGATCTGCTAATTCAAAAAATCTAGCAATAAGAGCGTATAATTCATGAGAAAAATGTTGTGTTGTATAACCAGCAATAGAAATAAAAAAAAGTTTATACCAAGGCACGTCATATACAAAAAATAAAGAAACAAAACATAAAAGAAACAAAGTTAAAAACATTAGTGATGAAAACCACCAAGAATAACTAACTTTAAAAAGCGGAAAAATTATTGATAAAACTAAAACCACTCCGACCGATAATATAAATCGCAAAACACTATTTTTCTTTTTTGGTAATTTATAAGAAAACATGTGCATAGCTAAAAGGATTTCTAACACAAATACTGGTTTATATAATGCTAATTCTGTAATTTCCATCTTTATTTACCACCATTTGTTAAATAGTTATTTAAAGCACTAATAAATTCTTTTCTTCTAGGCCTAGCTAAGGCTAATTCAGTATTATCAACTTTTACATAATCTGCAGTAACTTCTTGAACATATTTTAAATTAACCAAGTAGCATTGATTACATAGCATGAAAGATTCATTCTTCAGTAATTCTATATATGTTTTCATAGTTCCATAGGCATGAATATTTTCACCATCAACAAGATGAAAACAAATATGGTGGTCATAAATTTCAATATACATAAGCTTTGAAATTTCAATACGCTTAATAATATTTTTATAATTAACAACAAAAGAGCGATCATTCTTGTTTTTTAAAAACAATAATGCACGATTCATTTTTAATTTAAAATTATAATAATCAATTGGTTTTAACATGTAATCAAAAGCATTAACCTCATAGCCATTTATGGCGTATTGTGCAAGAGATGTTACAAATACAATCATTACTTGATTATCAATTTTCCTTATTTCTTTAGCAGTGGCAATGCCATCTAATACTGGCATACTAATATCTAAAAGTATTAAATCAAAATCAGATTTAAAATTTTCCAAAAATAAAATGCCACTATCAAAAGTTGCAATTTGAAATGCTGTTTTTTCTTCAGTGAGAAAAGTCGAAAGATTATTTTTCAAATCTAATGTCATTTCTTTTTCATCATCGATAATAGCAATTCTTAGCATATTAAAATCCTCTAAAAAAAGAATAATGTATCGAAATATTCTTGTCAATAAGCTTTCGCAAGCAATATTTTCCAATAAAATCTCTTAATAATTATATTATTAATGTCTTGATCTTTTACTAAAAAATATTTTTATTAATAAAATATTTACAAATTTCTTATAAAGCTTAAAAAATGTAG
>ERZ1106943.1046-NODE-1046-length-31157-cov-3.722719_pt1 | contig 31157 bp, 27 predicted proteins | sample MGYA00403671_ERZ1106943 | MGnify/ENA primary metagenome ERZ1106943 (study PRJEB35170, sample SAMEA104062427) | human gut metagenome | biome: human gut; feature: human-associated habitat; material: faeces | place: Denmark | collected 2012-06-14 ...
GTTTTTCTTTCTCTCAACGAGCGACTTTGAATGTACAAATAATCTTTGTCTTTTTACAGGATCTTGCATCAAGCCTTTCAAAGCTTGTCTGCGCTTGCATTTCAATATATTAATCGCAAGCCGTTTTTGTTTCTTTTTCATGTTTCTGATTTGTTCGGAGAGAACATGAATATTGCCTGTTGCTTGAATTTCTGTTTCGATTTTTCTTGCCTTGCAGACAAGTTTTGCAAATTCTAATTCGTTGCTTAAAATTAATAAATTTTCGTTATTAACATCAAAATTATTTATTTTGAGTGATTTTTGATGTCCTTGTAGAACGCCTAATACCAATTGCCTTATTTGAATATAAGATTGGAATAATATTAATCTTGCTTGTCTTTTCCCATCCTTCTGCTATAGATGTAAGTAAAGATTTTTTACTTTCTTCATCTTTATACGAATATCGAGTTTATTTTTTATACGAGTATCCAATCCCTTTTTTCCAAACAATAAACCAATCGACAAAATAATACACATAACAGCTATAATTCTTTTTTTCATAATTATAATCCGCCTTTCTTAAAATAATAATTATTATCAACAAGTACAATGCAGAAGTTATTCTATAGCATAAAGAAGAAAAATACAATTAAGATTTTATTACATTTAAACAAATTTAATCCATTTTTCAAATTGATATAGTAATATTTAAAATATTGTTATATAATAATGCCGTATCAAAAGACATAAACATACTCCCGGAATCTTTCAAACAAATAAATTCGAGAGTACATATAAATATTAAGGAGGTTTTTCATGTACGAATTTACTAAGGATTGTATGATTGGCATTAAAGAAATAGATGACGAACACAAGAAATTATTCGATATGATAAATGATGCCATTGCTCTTGCTGACAAAACTGAAGATGTTACATATATTGCCAAAAATCTTATTAAAGGACTTAAAGATTATGCGGCTGTTCATTTTGCCCATGAAGAAGCATATATGAAAAAAATCAATGACCCTGAGCTTGACTCACAGATTAAAGAACACAAGGTTTTTACAGAAAAGGTAAATAGTTTTAAACTTGATACTTCTTCTAATGAAACTACTAAAAAATCATTAAATGATATTCTCGTTTATATCGTTCAGTGGTTATATAAACATATCTTAGGCAGCGACATTATGATTGGCAAACTTGTTGAGCACTCAGATGAAAACGAAAATGACAACCCGTTTGCCTTTACAGACAAGTATAAAACTGACATTCCACTTGTTGATGACGAACACCGCCATCTTTTTGAGATAATCGAGCAGACCAATGACCTTATTCATGAAAAACTTCTCCATGATAAATATGATGAGATTATGCGTCTTCTCGATGAACTTAAAACTTACACTGAAACTCATTTCAGTGATGAAGAAGCCCTTATGGAAAAAATATCTTATCCGGGTATTGATGCCCAAAAAAAGGCTCACGCAGCTTTTGTTTACAAGCTTGTTCATATTGATATAAACGAACTTGATGAGATTGACGAACACCAGCAGACATATTTGTTTGAACTCATAAATTATCTTTTAAACTGGCTTTCAAACCACATTTTAGCTTCAGATATGAAACTAGGTGAATACATCAAAGAAAACAACATCAGTATAGATTAAAAAGACGGCTGCCGCATCTTCACTGCGACAGCCGTTTATCTTCTGCATTTCTTAAAATTAAAAGCAACAGTTTAGTCTTTCCTTTTTTACGCTCCATCAGCTTATCATTTTATCTCTCTGTGAATATACATTCTGAATATCATGTGTTTCATTTTCATCCTGTATTTTTTTATCTGTCGGCCGGACAAGTTCTTTCATAAGTTCATGAACAGTTGTCATTTCATTTATACGCCCCACATTTGCACCGCAGAATATAAGTCCGTTATTTATGTCTCCATTTACGGCATCGACAAGTGCTTTTGTTATACAATATGGCACTTCGTTAGGATTACACTTTTTCATGCAGTTGTAACATTTGTCCACCGGCTGTTTTTCTTTTTCAACACGCTTTATAAAATCATTTCTTATCGCACGCCCCGGCATACCGACAGGACTTTTGATTATTTTTACATCATCCTCCTTTGCATCAAGATATGCCTGCTTATATTCGTCCGATGCATCGCACTCTTTTGTCGCAACAAAACGGCTCGCTATCTGTACTCCGTCTGCCCCAAGTTCAAGTGCATGGATAATGTCGTCATGGTCAAATATCCCACCGGCAACGATAACAGGTATATGTGTATTATATTTTTCACCGTACTCTTTGGTACATTCGATAATATCTTTTATCTCCTCGTCATAATCAATATTTTCAATATCTGCGAGTTCTTCATCTGAAAATCCCAGATGTCCCCCTGCCTTTGGCCCCTCTATCACAACAAAATCGGCTGTCCTGTCATATCTTCTCGCCCACATCTTAAGTATTATATCCGCCGCACGCCTTGATGAAACTATAGGTGCTATTTTGGTTTTTGCTTTTCCTATATACTCAGGAAGTTTAACCGGAAGTCCTGCTCCGCTTATTATAACATCCGCTCCGGCCGCAACTGCCTCCATAACATGCTCTTTATAATGTTTTAATGCCACCATGATATTTACACCTACAAGACCATTGCCGCACGCTATCTCTTTTGCTCTTTTTATATGTTTTCTTATGGCTAAAAGATTACAGCCTGCCTGGTCTTTCTCAAAACCATCCTCATCATATCCTATCTGTGCCGTCGATATAATACCTATTCCACCTTCTGCTGCAACTGCACCTGCAAGTTTTGAACGGCTTATGCCGACTCCCATTCCACCTTGTATGATAGGTATTTTTGCCACCATGTCTCCAATACGGAGAGCTTTCAACTTTTCTCCACACTCATATATATCCATATTAATCCTCATTTCTGCACGCGTTTTTTTCGCATATCAATTTTGTTTGATTATCAAACTAATCTAAGTATATACCTATAATGTTTTCTTGTCAATGTTTTCTTGTATCTTTTTCTATTTTATATAGTTTTTAAAACCATATACATTTATTCGCACAAAAAAAGTATTACATTTTGTCCTGGTGTCACACTACTTTACGGACATTTTCCTATGTATTAAAAAATAACCCATATTAAACAAATGTAATTTAAAACCTAACATTGTTTAATATGGGTCATTGTTTTCTCATTAAAATCTATTTGTCTATTCCTATCTCAAATCCGATAAAATCATCTCTTGTCACATATGACTGATGAAGTTCACTTACAAAATCATGATCTCTTATCTCATTATAAAATGTTACTTCACATATCTTCCCGATAAATGACGGCTGAAAAACATCACCACCGAGCACGATACGCTTTGCATAACGGTTTCCCGGAACATTTTTCATGCTTCCGACAAGCTGTCCGTTTATGTATGCATAAGCAGTTTCAGTCTTTGCATTATAACTCACAACATAATGTGACCATTCATTCACCTGAAGTTTACATCCACTGATATCATACCAGCCGTCTACTTCCTTTGAATCTCTTATTCTGAAAGATGAATGACCTTCCCACGCAATTGGAATCATGCCAAAAAAACCAGTCTCATACTTTACATATAAAGCACATCTCCAAGAATGTTCTTCTGTAGGGTATATCCACATCGAAACCATAAAACTATCACTTGACAAAATCTCATGCGGCAGCTCTATAACCTGTTCTTCCTTTGGACCTCCCGGAAATACAAGTGCCTTGCTTTCTTTAAATATACCGGTATCAAATTTCAGTTCACTAAAGCATTTTGTATCTGCCTCAAGCTTTCCATCATCCGATTTTACATTACCATTAAGCCTAAATACATAACTGGTGTCATCATTAGTTATATATTCATTCGCAAATTTGTCAAATTCATCAACCGGAAGCGGCTTTGAATAGAAATACCCCTGTGCTATCTGGCATCCGCATCTTACGATAAAATCTCTTTGTTCTTCAGTTTCTATACCCTCGGTGACAACATCCAGCTTTAAGTCTTTGCACATATTTATGACATTTCTCAAAACTTTCTTACCTCTGTCATCATCACCGGAACTGTTAAGAAATTCCTGATCTATCTTAATAATATCTACCGGCAGATCTTTAAGCAGATTAAGTGCTGAAAAACCTGAACCAAAATCATCAATAGAAACAATAAAATGTCTATCTTTCAACATTTTTACATTTCTTATCAGTTCTTCACTGTCTTTAACAAAAACACTCTCCGTAATCTCTATCTCAAGTTCACTGTGATCTATACCATATCTGTCTGCTATCTCAACAAGCATATCAGGAAATTTCTTATTGTAAAGATGCAGTCTTGACATATTGACTGACACCGGAATATGCTCATATTTTTTGCCTTTCCAACTTTTCTTTATACGACAGACTTCCTCAAACATATACATATCAAGCTTAGATATAAAACCGTTTTTTTCAAACAATGATATATATACTCCGGGTGTCCTGATACCGTCATCAGGATGATTCCATCTGGATAATGCCTCTGCTCCGGTTAATTTTGTTGATATCATGTTTACCTTTGGTTGAAGATAAGCAATAAATTCACCGTTTTTTAATGCATCGTCCATCTCGATTTCCATATTTCTGTTTCGCTGTACTTTCTTATCATTTTCCCGGAAAAATACATATCTGTTCTTTCCGTCATATTTTGCTTCGTACATTGCAGAGTCACATTTATGTAAAATATCATCGAGCATGGTGCTCACTCTCTGCCTTGTAACGATTCCTATACTGAGGGATACATTAGAAAGTATGTCCTTTCTAAAATCTATGTTTTCCATCTGTCTGAGCAGAGTTTCCGCTGTACTCTTAAGCTCATCTTCCGTCATATTCCCGTCAATAAGTGCAACAAACTCATCTCCTCCGATTCTCGATGTAAAACCAGAAACATTTTCTTCTATAAGCTTTGCTATACATATAAGGAGTTCATCTCCCATGCTGTGCCCATATATATCATTTACACGCTTGAAATTATCAATATCTATAAACATAGCATGAATACTATCTTTACTTTCAAGTATATCATAAAATTCATAAAGTCCGCGTCTGTTTGGAAGCCCCGTCAGATAATCATACTCCGCAAGATGACTTGACATCTTTCCAAACAGTTTCTCATTTTCTTTCATAGTCATCCTCCACCTAAAATATATATATTTATAATACAACTTTTTGACAAAATATACTACTATTTTTTTACTTTTATTTATACATTTACACACTTATCACACAAGCCATGTTTTTGTGTATTCTGACATTATCAGGTTTTAATTTAAATATCTTTCCGGATTTAAGTATATTTTTTTCCAATATAAGCCAATACTATGTCTTGTCATATCTTATCTTTTCTTTTAATAAAAATGGACTACACATTTTTATGTAAAGGAGATTTGCTTTGAAAGAAAAATTGAATATTTTTTTCTTATGTTTTTTTATTGCTGTTTTTGTTGCTGCAGCAGCAATATGGCTTGTATTTTCTTATCGTTACAGGCAACAGCTTTCAAATGAAGAACACACATATAAAGAAATCCAAAATAAACTGATAAGAGAAAACACATGGAAAGATACCGATAAAATTTCTTTTTACGATAACAGTAATGACAACTTAGAAAACAGACGAAATAAGAATATTAAAACCTCCCTCGGTTTAGATATTGTAAAAATTCCTGATGTAGATTTTAATTCTCTTAAAAAGTACAATAACGATATTTATGCATGGATACAAATTCCGAAACTTGGTATTTCATATCCGGTTCTCCAGCATAAAAGGATAAATAATTATTACCTGACGCACAATCTTGATAAAAGTTTTGGCTATCCCGGATGCATTTTTTCAGAAATCAATAGTAAAAAAGATTTTTCAGATGCATTAACCGTCCTATACGGGCATAATATGAAAAATGGTTCAATGTTTGGTATGCTGCACCGGTTTGATAACACTGATTTTTCTAAAGTAAAATGCTATATCAACATCATAACACCAATATCTAAAATAAGATATAAGATAGTGACTACTGCAGTCTGGGGCACTAAAAATATCCCTTCTTCTTTTAAAAATTCTAATGAGGGGCTGATAAAACTTCTAAATACCGTCCGATTAAATTTATCTCACAAAAACACAATCCACTTAAAAAAAAGCATATCATCAAAAAATCAGCATATGCTTGTCTTATCAACCTGCGGTTCAAACGACAGATCACGTTTTTTTATAATCGCATTAAAACAAAATGAATGGAGGATTAAATTTTGAAACATAAGTCAAAAAAAATCATTGCACTAATAACCTGTATTTCTCTTTTGCTGATTAGCACCTGTGGTTTTATCACCAGTAAAGCTGCCGCACCTGTATATACTGATTCCGGCAAAAAATACAGCTACAAACAGTTTCTAAGTGATTACCAGTTTTTTGTCAAAGATGATCTAAAGACTTCCAACCACTTTGTAGGTGCAGCAGCCTGCGGCGGTATTGCAAACTTAAAATCTTTCGGAAACGGGGCTGTCTCACCTTCATATCTGAATTATATCAAACACATAGACGACTACAGCGGATGCTACAACAGTCATTTTCTTTCAGGTAAACCTGATTATCAGAAATTATTAAACCAGCCGGCATATTACCACGATAAATCTCTATTTGTAAAATGCCATTCTATCACTAAATATCCTGATAAAAACAGTGCTTATATAAACTTCTCTTCAGCATTTGCTTCATTAAAAAAAGAAGCTCAGGATATGGCTGAAAAACGACAACTTACTCTTACTGAGAAAAATTTAAAAAATGCACGCATAGACAATTATTTTGGAAAACTCCTTACAATACCTTTTTCATCAAAAGTCACTTCCGTATATATACCTGAAAGTATTTCAAAACAGGCTGACTGGATTCTTATTGATGGAGTTAAGGATTTAGATGAGCTTGTTTCAACGGAGCATATTATCAGCTTTGAAAAAGGTAAGCCTATTGCCCTAGGCGGCAGTTATGATTTTGTAAAATCAGGTGATAACCAAAAAGCCGTATTTATATCAACCTCCAAAGGTGATGGTAAAACATTTTATATCTCACATGATAATAAGCAAAAAAATGCATATCTTCTTGATGATGCACACGGACTTAAAAACCTTAAAAGTGCTTCAACGATTCAGTCAGGTCAAATGGATCTGTCAGGTGTAAAACTCATCTGGAACTTCCCTCAGACGCAGAAACTTGCTTTTGAATACCTTGCTGGTCATGTTCTTGCTCCAAATGCTGATATAAAAATATCAGGTGGTTGTTTTGAGGGCGGATATATAGTTGAAAAGATTTCATGCTGTGCAGCAGAAGGACATTTTTATCCTTACGGTGAAGTTCCTCGTGACCAGGGCACTCCGACTCCTGCAACATCTGCACCTACAGCAAAACCGACAATTAAACCAACGACTGCTCCGACTATTAAACCGACTGTCAAACCGACGGCTGCTCCAACTGTTACGCCGACCGTTAAACCGACGACTGCTCCAACTATTAAACCGACTGTCAAACCGACGGCTGCTCCAACTATCAAGCCAACCGTCAAACCGACAACTGCTCCGACTATCAAACCAACGACTGCTCCGACTGTTACGCCGACCGTTAAACCGACAACTGCTCCGACTGTTAAACCGACCGTCAAACCGACAACTACTCCGACTGTTAAACCGACAACTGCTCCGACTTCTGAGCCGTCTGTCAGACCAACCGTTGCCCCGTCAGCTTCGCCGTCTGTAGTTCCTCCGGCTAGTCCGTCAGCTATCGTTCCATCGGCAACACCTGATGCAACTTCATCAACCGGTCCGGCAATCACACCTTCGCCGACACCGGCTCCAACGCCGATTCCAAATCCATCGCCGGCTCCATCACCATCGAATACACCTGTTGTTCCCGGTAAGACTAACACCCAGACACCGACAGTTACACCAAGTGTAACTCCAACACTTCCTATAAACACACCGTTGCAGACTGCTCCAACACTTCCTTTAAATACACCGTCGCAGACTGCTCCACCGACAGACACTTCTGCTCCGACGGACACTCCTGTCCCAACGGACACTGATACACCGACAGACACCGATACACCAACTGACACTGATACACCAACTGACACTGATAATCCTAAAAACACACCGGCTCCAAAAGTCAAAAAGACTTCACACAACAATGATGATACAGACACTTACTCTGAGGAACCCGAACTTCCATCAGGACAAAAAGGTTCTCCTTCTACCGGAGAAAAAAATAACTCTCTGCCTTTTATCGTAACACTAGTATTATCAGGTGCAGGAATAATATTCTTTGGTGGCAGAGCATATTTAATCAGCAGAACAAAAAAGACTGATATTTAAAATCTGTTCAATGCACCCCGGCAAGCGGATATTCATAATCCACTCTGCTACCTGCACATAACAGAAATTACTTGTGTCACTCATGGTACAGAAAAGTCCCCCGCTTATTGCCCTAAGCAATAGAAGTGGGGGACTTTTCTCATAATGTTATAATATTTATTCTGAAAGATAATCATTTGCACTGTAGTAATGTGTGAAAATGTCAGTCACTTCATACACCACGCCACCTTTAGATGACGAACAATGACACCATGTTGCTTCACCTTTCTTATTTTTTCCACAATATATCCCAACATGATCTATACTTTCCTCAATATCTTTTTTATATTTTTTACGCTGTTTTTTCAGTTTCTTAAGCTGCTTATCATATTTATTAATCCTTTCAGAATAACCATTTATATCCGCCTGACATTTTTTTATTTTTTCATTGTACGATTTTATCAAAGCATTTATTTTCTCATTATTCTTTTTTTGTTGGTCAATTCTTTGCTGTTGGTCTTGTTGTTCCTTCTCCTCCTCTGATATTTCCTCCTGCTGCTCGTCATTGTCAGATGAAATCTCTGATTCAGATATATCAATAACCTCATCTTTTTTACCATTCAGAGCAGTTATCTTATCTTTATACTCTGATATTTTATCTTTTTTTTCTTCAATCCTATCTTTTAATTGTGTTTTTTTAGTCTTTCTTGCCTTAATCTTCTTATCAAAAGACTTTTCCTTACTCTCATTTGCATCCTGTGCCATCCCCGGCTCTGAGTAAGATTTTCCATCAGCGTCAAAATAAAGCGAACCGGTACCATTTCTTAGACCTATATCTCCCGGCTGTAGCTCATTCTTTTTTATTTTCGGCAAACCTGATATCGAAATAGTCGACCCCAGTGACTCAATCCTCTTCTTATTGTATTTTGAATAAACAAACTGGATAAATCCTGAACAATCAAGCTTCTTAGGCTGCTCTTTTCCTTTAATTTGAGCATCTGTAGGCTTTCCTCCCCAAAGATATGTAATCTTTCCTTTATATTTTTTTGCAATTTTCACAATCTCTTTTCTTGGATTTTTCTTAACTTTCTTATCCGCCGCTTTGTTTTTCTTTTGAGAATTTCCTTTATTCATACGTAATGAGACTTCCGGCTTTCTGCCAGATGCGTATGAGGTTATTGCTTCCGTCGTTGTACTTACCGCACCTGTTGTAGCATTTGCACTCTTATCTGACTTTCCTTTGTCTTCCATATTTTTATATGAAACAACCGAAACTGTTTCATTTCTTTTATTGTCAGATTTATTTAAAGTCCCAGAACCTGCTGCCGCAACTCCTGCCAACAGACAGACCCCACCTATCAAACCATATATCATAAATTTACGCTTCAATTTTCTTCCCCTTTCAATCTTTTGTATCAGTATGCAACACTAAAACCGTTTTCTTTTTCGACTATATCTATACTTCGGATTTCAACATTTTGTATATCTATATATGTATCTGAGTTTAGATTAAGAAGCAATCTCTCTACCAATACATCTTCGCCCTGAACTTCCATATATACTGAACCGTCACTTTCATTGCGAACCCATCCCGTAAGACCTAATGATGATGCTGCATTTTTAGCATGGTATCTAAATCCTACACCCTGAACTTTTCCACGAAATCTTATCTGTTTTCTCACCATGTCTCTAATCACCTCACTATATGTTTTTTCATTAGCTATAATACTATCCGCTTTAGCTGAATGCGTCAAGTATTGCTGTATATAATTTATGGCTGAAACTTTTACCGGGTTTCCCATAAATTATATTGAATTACTATGAATTATAGTATATAATATATAATTAGTGTCTGTAAAGTTTTAATTTCCAAACACTATTTTTATGTTGTGATACAAGTTTCAAAACACCTTTTAAACACAACAATATATTATCAATAAACATACACAGAAATGAGGAATAAATAAAATGAAAATATCAACAAAAGGACGATATGCTTTAAGGCTTATGATAGACATAACTCAGCACTGTAACGAAAAACCTGTAAGTATAAAAGAAGCAGCCAAAAGGCAGAATATATCAGATAAATATCTTGAACAAATAATTTCCATATTAAATAATGCCGGATATGTAAAGAGCATACGCGGACCTCATGGTGGCTATCTGTTAAAAAAAGCCCCAAAAGACTATACCGTCGGAATGATATTAAGACTCACCGAAGGTTCTTTAGCACCTGTCACCTGTGTCGAGGAAGATGCCGACAGCTGCGAACGAAAAAGCAATTGTGCTACATTTGTAGTATGGCAAAAAATGTATGATGCCATCTGCGATGTTGTCGACAATATAACACTTGAGGATCTTGTATCCTGGCATATCGAGGGTTCGGGTGATTATTGCATCTAAAATGGTGAAATTATTATTCATTTAACAAATGTATCATGTTATAATGTTTCTAAATATTGAAGCTAAAATAAACTTCACAGATATATAATCTGTGAGGTTTTATTTTTAATTTAAAACTTAATAAATGCAAGACAAACTGTTAATTTTGAATAATAGGAGGCGATTTGAATATGAAAAAATTCTACAGACACATTTCATTTATCCTGATACTGACATTATGTATAGTACCACTTCATGCAGTATCAGTGTTTACCGGACATACTCCATTTTCAGATATGTGTATGACTGCAAAAGCTCAGACCTCGGAGAACATCATTTATCTAAAAGACGGTGAGGGCGAAGGAGGAAATGGAACACTTAACAATCCATACCTAAACATACGAACAGCTTTAAAAAATATTAAAGATGGACAAACCTTATTTCTTATTGATACTGTTCAATATACAAAATATGAAAAAGGTACGGATGGTTCTGCCCTTCCACTTATAATTAACAAAAATATTACTATTGCAGGCAATGATACTGAAAAATCCGTTTTGCAGTTAAGGGCTGCCATCCAGCTCGCCGCAGATGTAACCTTTAAAGATATGAGACTTCAGATAGCACCCGAAATAATACTTGGAAAATCATCTTTAAATTATAATACCAATACAACTTCTGAAATTTTGGGAACGGAAGCTTTTAAAAGCACGGCAATCTATGTTGGAGGGCATACACTTACAATAGATAATGTAAATACAAAACTTGATTCTGAAGCACAGAGTAAAATACGCCCATATATATCCGGTGGTGCATACCGACTGAATACAGATAACAGTATTCTTGGCGGGAACACTGTCGTCAATATTATAAATGCCAATGCCGAAACAAAATTTGCCGACATATATGCGGGGGATTACTTCAAATCAAGAAATATCCCTGCAACTTTAAACCTAAGCGGCAAGTTTCTTGACTCTGTCGTTCATTGTGGCGGCTACTCTGACTCAAGTATTCTCAATAGTGATGTTGACATAAATCTTTATGCCGACAACCCTGATTCTTCAGCACAGGTATCCGGCATAACAGGATTTGATACAACAAATCATAATGGAAAAGTAAATGTTACATTAACAAAAAATGTATTTTCATCATCAATGAGCTTAAATGACATAGACTGTCTTAAACTTGATAATAATTCAAGGATAAATTTTGACTCCTCCAATATTTTTGATGTTAAAAATGTAATCTTAGGAAATAACACAATACTAGATTTCAGACAGCTTACAGGCAATCCTGCCATAACAGAAACACTTTTATCATTAGCTCCTGCTGACAATACTCAAAAAAATGCTTCAATATTATTAAACAACGAGCAGACACTTAGAATATCAGGTAATGTGACCGGCACAACAAGATTAAATGTTGTTGACACACAAGAAATCATAAGTAACTTTAATTACGGACATACATATGTCACTTCTTCGCAGAGTTCAGATGGTACTTTCAGTATCGATGGCACAAAGGATACTTTTGCAGAACTTAAAACCGAAACTGAAGATAATATAAAAAAATGGAGCATATACAAAAAATCAGGTTCCGAGCCTGATGATACTGACTTTAAGTCTTTTGAGATAACTGACGGTCCCGACATTATATATCCTACGGAATTTTATCATGATTATAGCTATAAACTTAAATTTATAAATAAAAATGATGAGACTTACATCCCTGATTATTCAATTTTAATGCGTAACCTTGACTATCAGATAATTAAAGATGGAAAAGTCATTTTTGACAGCTCAGATAACACTGATGCTGACAATACCGTATATCCTCTCATAACATTGGAAACTACTCAGTCAGATGAAAATGACGAAAATTCTTCATATGAAACAATTTTGGCTATTGAAACAGACGATGTGGCAAAATTAAAGAATATATACGGAAATTACAGTATCGTTCTAAGTTACTTTGGAAATTCCATAACAAAAAATATAAGAATTGCCGACCCCTTAGAAACTGCGGAACCTACCACAAAGCCTACACCTACACCAACTATTAAGCCAACGGCGGCTCCAACCACCGAGCCTGCAAATACACCTACTACTAAGCCAACGGCAGCTCCGACTGCTGAGCCTACAAATACACCTACTACTAAACCGACGGCGGCTCCAACCACCGAGCCTGCAAATACCTCCCAGCCACCGTCAACTCCTGTTCCGGCACCAGCTCCAACACCGGCTCCAACTGACAATACCGCACCAACAGCACCACCTAGTGACCCGGATGCAGGTCCGACATCAGTACCGACTAATGTGCCAGCAGTCTCTCCGACTGTTATGCCGACTAACTCACCGTCAGATACTCCGACTGTTGCACCGACTAACTCACCGTCAGATACTCCGACTCTTGTACCAACAAGTACACCATCAGTCTCTCCGACTGTTGCACCAACTAAAAAACCGGCATCTGTAAAAACTAAATTTGCAGATAAAAAGGGTGGTATTTATTTTAAAATATCAAACTCGTCCAAAAAATATTTGGAATATTTATACCCCACTTCAAGCAAAACTAATATAGTCATTCCAAATACGGTAAAATATAAAAATAAATCCTACAAAGTTGTCTCTATTGCTCCTAAAGCATTTTATAACAAAAGTAAAGTAAAAAAAGTGAGCATAAATGCAAATATAACAACTATTGGAAAAGACTGCTTTGCAAAATGTAAAAAACTCAACAGTATAACCTTTAAAGGAAGTAAACCGCCAAAAATAGGACGAAATGCTTTTAAGAGCATCAATAAAAAAGCTAAATTTTATGTTCCGAAAAAGGCTTATACAAAATACAGAAAAACACTCACTTCAAAAACAGGTTTTAGTAAATCCATGAAAATTGTAAAGAAATAGTACATTATCACCTGCATGAGATTTTAAAACAGCAAAGCGTACCATAAATATCTTATTGATTGCAAAACCCCCTGTTATTTTCTGTTTTATAACAGTTAATAACAGGGGGCTTATTTTATTGCAATAAATAAATCATCTTACATTTTAAGCATCAACATTTTCTATATAAGCATAGCTGGCTTGCAATAAGACATTAAGAAATAAATTCTTCTATCTTGCCCTTAGTTATAAAGCCTATACTCCTATTTGCTTCCTCACCGTCTTTAAATAACACAAGTGCAGGTATGCTCTGTATTCTGTACTTCATTGCAAGGTCAGGATTTTTGTCAACATCGACATTAAAGAACTCTACATCATCTCTTTCCTCTGACAACCGTTCTACTACAGGTCCTATCATATTGCAAGGCCCACACCAGGCAGCCGAAAAATCAACTAATGCACATTTGCTTGCTAAAACTTCACTCATATCGTTATTTACTATTTTCTTAACCATATTACTCCTCATTTCTGCACACATTCTCCGTGCATAGCGTGAAATATAATATATTCACACCTAATATTTGTGTCAGGTGTGCACAGACACAAATTGTCTGGTTTATTGTCAAAAAGCAGCTTACTATTCCGGTACTACTATCTTTCCTGCTATTGCACAAGCTGCTGCCGATTTTGGTGACGCAAGGTAGATACCTACTTTTGATGTTCCCATACGACCGAGGAAATTACGGTTGTTTGTTGCAACAACTGTCTCTCCGTCTGTCAGAATACCGCCTGTTCGTCCACAGCAAAGTCCACAGCTTGGATGTGTTATTATCGCACCTGCTTTTGAAAGGATTTCCATCGTTCCATTCTCTACCGCCTGTCTGTATATCTTACGGCTTGCAGGCGTAACGATAAGTTTTACAAAAGGTGCTACATGCTTGTCCTTAAGGATTTCTGCCGCTGCCATAAGGTCCTCAAGCCTTCCGTTTGTGCATGAACCGATAAATACCTGGTCAATCTCTTTTCCCTCAATCTCTGAAATTGGTTTTACATTATCGACATTTGAAGGACAAGCCATAACAGGTACTAAATCTTCTGCTTTATAATTTATAACTCTTGAATAAACCGCATCACTGTCACCGACCAAATCTTTCTGCTCGTCAGTAAGCTCGATTTCACAATACTCTGCTGTTTTCTCGTCAGGTGTAAATAATGCACATTTCGCTCCTGCTTCAATCGCCATATTTGACATTGACATTCTTGAAGCCACCGACATATTTTCCACTGTATCTCCGGCAAATTCAAGAGCTTTATATGTCGCACCGTCAGCACCGAGATCTCCAATAAGCTTCAGGATAATATCTTTAGCCATAACATTGTCAGGAAGTTTTCCCGTGATATTTACCTTGATAGTCTCAGGTACACGAATCCAGAGCGTTCCCGTTCCAAGAATACTTGCCATCTCAGTATAACCGATTCCTGATGAAAATGCACCAACACATCCATATGTAGTAGTATGGCTGTCTGTTCCAAAAACTATGTTTCCAGGTTTAACATATCCTGCTTCTGTCATAAGCTGGTGACAGATTCCGTCTGAACGGTGAATATTTTTCATTCCATATTTTTCCACAAATTCATTTCCAATACGGAAATGTCTTGTGTCATCAACCTGACTTGCCGGCACAAGATGGTCATATATAAGAACCGCCTTGTCAGGATTCCATATCTTCGTAAATCCCATCTCCTCAAACTTTGAGGCAACAAATGGAATAAAAATATCATGTACCATAACTCTGTCAACATTTACGGTAACTATCTCTCCCGGCTTTACTTCTTTGCCGACATTATTTCTAATGATTTTTTCAATAATTGTTGAACCCATAACTTACCTCCTAGTCTAATCCATTTAATTTACGCATTGCTTTTACAAGTCCGCCTGCATCGATTATCTCAACAAGATTATCCGGAAGTGATGCTATAGGATATTTATTTCCATCATACTCTATATTTTCATTAACTGTAACTGTAATACTGTCACCCTCTTTCACATCATCGTGAAGTTTATCATTCTCGATAAGCAAAAGACCGTTGTTTATTGAATTTCTAAAGAATATTCTCGCAAATGATTTTGCGATAACGCATTTTATACCAAGTGCTTTTATAATCTCAGGTGCCTGCTCTCTTGAAGAACCGCAGCCAAAATTCTTTCCGGCAACTATAATGTCACCCTCTTTAATCTGTGCTGCAAGTTCCGGTCTGAGTGGTGAAAACGCATACGGTGCCATGTCATTGACTGTCTCTAATGCAAGGTACTCAGTCGGAATAATAATATCCGTATCTATATCATCACCGAGCACCCAGACTTTTCCACTAAACTGTGCCATGTATTTTTCCTCTTTTCGTTATTTAGATTTTTCTACAATAAATCAGCCGTTGTAATCTCACCCTTTATCGCTGATGCTGTCACTGTTGCGGCTGATGCAAGATAGATAAATGAGTCTTTATGTCCTGCACGGCCTTTAAAGTTTCTTGTTCCCGTACTTATAAGAACTTCATTTTCACCGATAACACCCTGACAGCTTCCCCAGCATACGCTGCAGTTCGGATTCATAACTATTGCCCCAGATTCCATAAATGTGTCGATAATGCCCTCTTTAAGTGCCTGCTCGTAAACTGCTGCACTTGCCGGTACCACAAGGAAACGAACAAGCGGAGCAACTTTCTTTCCTTTGATAAGTTCTGCACCAACACGGAGATCCTCAATTCGTCCGTTATTGCATGAACCAAGAAATGCCTCGTCAATATGAGTTCCTAAACATTCTTTTGCCGGTACTACGCTGTCCACAAAATGAGGTTTTGCAACGATTGGCTCAATTTCATCAAGATTAATGTCATAGACCTTTGCAAATTTAGCATCAGCATCACTTGAAAAGCTGTGTTTTGGCTTTCTTCCATGCTCCTTAAGATAATCAATCGTTATATCGTCAACTTCCATAAGTGCTGTTTTGGCACCTGCCTCAACACAGAGGTTACAGATAGATATTCTGTCGCTCATGTTGAGAGTTTTAAGTCCCTCACCGCCAAATTCCATAGCCATGTAATTTGCACCATTTGCACCAATCTTTCCTATAATAGTAAGGATAAGATCTCTTGCATAAACACCGTCCTTAAGTTTTCCTTTAAGATTAAATCTAAGTGTTTCAGGAACAAGAAGCCATGACTTACCTGTAACCATGGCATAGAGATAATCCGTACATCCAACACCGGTACCAAATGCACCAACAGCACCATAAGCACAGGTATGACTGTCAGCACCAAAAATAAGTTCACCTGATGTAACATGATTTTCCATCATAACCTGATGACACACCCCTGCACCCTCATAAAACTTAATGCCATGCTCCTTTGCAAAATCTCTCATCTTCTTGTGTGAAGCTGCTGTCTTTACACTGTCACATGGAACATTGTGGTCTACTATCCAGACAAGTTTGTTTACATCTGCAATATGCGGATTTTTAAGTTTGTTATACATGTCTATTGTAAGATGTGTTGTTCCATCATTACTCATAAGTCTGTCAAGTTCTACTGTATGTATATCTCCCGGCTTAACCTCATTTACACCTGCGGCTGCCGCAATAATCTTTTCTGCAATCGTCATTCCCATGAAATTAATCCTCCTTATTTAATGATGCAATAAGACCGCCCTGGTCAAGTATTCCTTGCATATATGCCGGAAGTTTTGTGCACTGGTATTCTTTATCACCAACACGCACGATACCCTCCTGAAGATCAAGTTCCATCTCATCACCTGCATTTACATTTTCGTGTAAATCTTTACAGACAATAACCGGAAGTCCGATATTGATCGAATTTCTATAAAAAATCCTAGCAAATGATTTTGCTATAACTGCCTTGACTCCGAGTGCCTTCAAAACGCTTGGTGCCTGTTCCCTTGAAGAACCGCAGCCAAAATTTTCAGAAGCCACAACATAATCCCCCGGCTTTACATTTGCTGCAAAGTCAGGGTCAAGTGACTCAAATGTATGTGTTTTCATCTCATCAATTGTAGGAAAAAGAAGATACTGTGAAGCGATTATCTGGTCAGTATCAACATCCTGATCGAATTTAAAAATCTTACCCATCTATAGTTTCCTCCATTATATTTGTATAATAGATATTCACAAAACAATTTAATCATAATAGATTATAAGCGTTTCACAAATACCTAATTCGTATAACAAAAAGTGCTTTTTAAGTATATCACATTTTTGATTGACTGTGAACTGTCTGCATATATTTTCGCTGTAGCTGCTTCGACTATCCCCTCTTTTATAATAACCTTTATATGCTAATTCTATTTTATCTCCACTGTCTGTTATATGATTTATTCTTCCTTTGTAATCGTAAACTATATTAGTGTATTGACACACACTGCCGCATCTTCCATAAACTTCTCAAATAATACATCGTCAATCAAACGAAGATTTCTTATTATCTGTATCACTTCTTCATCAGTTTTTCTATTCTTTTTAGATTTTCCTTTATTTTGTATTTCATTAGCCACTTGTTCCACCTTCTTTCAGTATTTGTTTCAGAAATATATGTTCATAATTAAACTTTATCATCTGATAAACAGATGAAAATGCTTGTTTTTTCTTAAGTGAAATAATGATAACATACGATTTATCTTTTTAATATGTGAATATTGTTAGAAATATTTTATATGATTTGGTACACTATAAACAATTTTGTAATATTAGATTTTTTATTTTCTTATGCAATATGCATTATTTTATATAGATTTCTTTGTTAATAACATACAAAAAAATCACCACTTAACTGCTTTAAATGGCGATTTTATCATTGTTTGCGTTACTTTTTTAATAATACTCTTTATCGGACTAACTCCATTTTTACGCTCCCCCTCTGGGAGCACCCTTAAATGTAGAACTTGCAAACTCAGTTTTACAACATGACGATTTGTGCAAATTATACAAAAACAGTTTGAGTACCATACATTTTTACATCATTCTCAAACCTATCCCAAATAAACGATTGAGATTTAAGCGTTTGAGTACCATACATTTTTACATCATTCTCAAACGCCGTCTTTGCATTTACACCTTTTTCTTTTGTTTGAGTACCATACATTTTTACATCATTCTCAAACAATGAGGGTTTAATATACGATACAATAATCGTTTGAGTACCATACATTTTTACATCATTCTCAAACTATTTACTTTCTTTGTAAATCATTTACAGTGTTTGAGTACCATACATTTTTACATCATTCTCAAACACCAAAACCACCCCAGCCGAAAATAAGAAGTTTGAGTACCATACATTTTTACATCATTCTCAAACTTATTTCTGGTGGTAACACTGGACCTAATAGTTTGAGTACCATACATTTTTACATCATTCTCAAACAGATATATTCCAAAATCGTACTTATGTTGTGTTTGAGTACCATACATTTTTACATCATTCTCAAACGCTGTTTCTGCCGTTGTTGCGGCTACCACTGTTTGAGTACCATACATTTTTACATCATTCTCAAACAGGATTGTGCCCACGGATACAAGGAATTAAGTTTGAGTACCATACATTTTTACATCATTCTCAAACATGGCTATTAGGCATTGGACGGATGAAGAAGTTTGAGTACCATACATTTTTACATCATTCTCAAACAAATGTCAATCACACAGCAAATCAGATGAGTTTGAGTACCATACATTTTTACATCATTCTCAAACCTCAAATTCAAAAATGAAATGCCATCACCAGCATAAAATGTATATACCGTACTCAAACATATTTGTCTTTAGATAATTTTATAATATCATATATGAGCAAATAACTCAACTGATAAAGCAGCAATCTTTGTCTAAAATATAATACTTTTCTTCCTCTAATATACTGAATTGACTGCTCTCAAACAAAATAATATTCCATTTTCTACTCATAGCTTCGGCATAAAAATCCTGTATTTCCTTTTCAGAAAAATATCTTTTCAAGTCAAAGAATATAAACACCTGAATTTTTAATAAGTCCTGCACTAGAATACAATATTTTATCAATCGCTCCAAATCGTTGTCATACTCCTGAACTATATGTATCCCAACAGCTTTTGCCAATTTACTAATATCTACACTTTCATCAATTTCATATTCAAAATCAAATTCCATTTCCATATCATAGAAAAAATTTTGTATCACCTGATTGAGTTCCTGATATTGCATCCATCTTTTTTCATTCACTGAAACATTCTGAACTGACTGTAAAAATTTATTTAAAATGCGTTTACTGTTCTCATCTGCAAGTAAAGGATTTAATATCAATTCGACATACTTATTCCATGCTATCTCGGTCTCTTCATTTGATAATATCCAGCTTTGTTCTTCTCCCAAAATCTGCCTCATAAAAGACTTTTGAATTTGTCGCCACATTTTAGGATTTTCCACAACAAATACCGTAGTTTTATTTTCTGTCAATTCTACCCTGATTCCAAGTTTTGCCTGTGCAAGTATCATAATATCACCAATCTTTCGTCCGATTGCAAAATTTCTTTTTGTTCTTCTCCTACCAGAAATTCCATTTTACTATACTGTTTTTCTGTGATAGTAAGCATCTGAACAAGTCCTTCAGGCGGTGTATTTTTCCTCACACTATCTATTATTCCTCTTGATACGGTAGTATTTAAAGCCAATTTTGTATAAATCGACTCCTGCATCATCACAAATCCATTTTTTAGCAGGTACTTTCTAAATCTTGTATATTCTCTCCTCTGTTCCGTCGTAACAACCGGCAGATCAAACATTACCATTACTCTCATAAACCTATAACTCATCTACTGAATAAAATCTAAGCAACGATATATCCGAATCATTTATTGCATCAAATACACTTTTTGTATATCTCTTTATAGCATTATTAACAATGAAATGTTTTCCCTCCATATAAACCTCGCCATTTAATACATTTACAAGTTTCATTTTCTGCTCATGTTCAAAGTCAATCAAATTCATGTTATACACAAGCCTGTCTATAAGAATTCTGAATGGTTCCATAAGATCAGAACCAAAATTGAACTGATTGAACATATTGTCATGAAAAAGTCCCAACTGCGTTATATAGCCGTTTGCAACTATTTCCCTGTTAAATGCAGAAAGTAATATACTGTATCCGTAATTTAATGCCGCATTTATATTATTGTCCTGACTTCTCGAAAAATCCATTCCAAACAATGCGTTGAAATATACTTTTGCAGCGTGTCCCTCTCTGTTAGTTTCATCTTTCCAGTGAACTGCTCTTGAATATCCGGATAAAAGCCGTGCTTCCTCCTCCTTACCTAATTCTCTCAAAAAACATTCCTGCTGCTTAATCTTTTCACGCACAATTTCCGTCCAGACACCATCCTTTATAAATCTGCTCCAATTTATCTGTGTCCTAACTTTATTACTTGTATCATGCGAGCCATAATAACCTATCAGTTCAGAACTCGGATTTCTTTTCTGGTCGCAGAATATAACTTTAACTTTCTGTCTTGTAAGTTCTGCGAGCAGACCAACTGTCAATGAAACAGATGTTGACTCTATCAAAAGCAATCCGATTTCCGAAATATGTATTTTGGTGGTGTTCATATCACTGCGAACCACAAGATACCCTAATTGAAGATCCAGTTTCGCAGTGTTATGAATAACCACTACACGCCAGCTCATATGGTTTTCAGGTCAATGACCTGCTCATAAAATCCTGTTATAGATTGATTAATGATTTCAATCTTGCCACATCTTGATATTTCATTATTTAATAACAATATTCCAGCTCTAGCGGCTCCACCTATTGATGATAAATTTGCAGCTACACTCTGGCACTGAAAAAGATGCAATATCTCCTCAATCACAAGACACTTATCCAGCAAAGACAGTTTTTCAAATTTTTCCTTACCACTTTCCAATATTTTTACCTGTGTTGAAAGTCTTATGTTATATACCGTGTCTTTTAATTTTTTATAAAATAACTCATATAGCTTTATAAGCATCTCATCCGTCAGTTCCATTTTATCTGAAATCTTTATATTCTTATTGACCTTATAATCCGCAAAAACCTTTGCCGTCTTTTTTAATATTTTCTGACTTTCTTCATCCAATACAAGCTGTTCTGCACATTTGAAAATAAGTCTTTTTTCAGTTCTTCCTGAAAGGTGCATCCTAAATCCATCCACATTAAAAAGTGAATCCATTTTTATTTTCCTAACCCTTATATCAGGTTTTTTAAGTTCAAGTTTTTCAACACAATATCTTATTGCTGCATCCTCAGATTTTTCCAACTCTTTTGCAAGATAAACAGGAACAAATTCCAAAGTCCTTATTTTATTGCCTTTTTTATCCTCTGATTCAACAAGCATAAAATATGCTCCGCTTGCCTTGTTATATGCTCCATATTTTTCTGTTGCACAAAGCCTGTCATCCTCTGAATTATTTTTTACAGGAATTTGACCTTTACCTTTTTTCATTATCTGCTGGTCGAATAAGCCTCCCCTGACTTCATATACTTTTCTTGTAAACAGTATGTTATTTTTTCCCATTACTCTTTTTACGGTGAAAATAGTTCCATCTTCACCTGATACCCATGCTGTTTCACCACCACGGCTGACGGTCCCCTGCTCAAACATCTTTTTAAGATTATAAGTTCTTCCCGGATTGTTCCTTATAAACCATGCCGCATCTTTTGTAAATTTAACATAGTATGTATTTCCAACTACGATATTTAAATAAGCATCTTTCGCATGGTGATAATCATTTATGTTCCTTACTTTTGTAAATCCAAATTTATGTCTAAATTCACTTACTGCATTAGCCTTTGCATATACTATCTCAGACTCAGGATATGCCTTTGTTAGAAGCTGCGTTACTGCTTTTGTACTCTGTCTTGTTTCTACAAGCTGTCTTGCGATAAAACCGGACAACTCATTTTCACTGAAACCATCACGCCTTGTTAAACGGTGATATTTTTCTTTTGAGATTAAATCTTTCTTTTTAAGCATATCCCATAAAGTTTTTGCCTTGTCCATATATTCCTTTGGCACTGGAAAAACATCGGTTTTGTTACTATTCAATTCTCTTTTCACAAGAACTCTGTTGTCGAGACTGTCGTCCATAACCTTTGACTGCGGATATATATGGTCTATATCATACCTGTTTGTAAACAAATCTTCTATGTCTATCACTTCATTTGAGTACATACATCTTCCCATCTGGGTATAATACAAAAACAATTTATCACTTCTAAGTTTATTATCATCTTCTTTTACAAGATTTTCATAAATCTCAGGTGCTTCTTTTTTACAATATTTATATTTTTCCAAAAGCCTTGATTTTCTTGAAACTTTTACATCTCCCTTTTGTCCTGGTTCTTGCCATCTCGACAAATATACGCTCCGGCTTACTTCCCATTATTTTTGATATTTCTTCTACGATTTTTAAAGTCTGCCATACGGGTCTTTTGACCGCCGGTGATACATAAAGTTTCTGGACATCATCATATGTTACCACCTCAGATTTATCTTCTGCTTCATCATTCAATCTTTTTATCGCTGAAAGATAATCGTACTTGTTGCTGAGAAGCTGCATAAGATTTTCATTTGTCTCCCAAAGTGCTGATATTATATTTAGCACTTCACCCGTTTCTTTATTGACTGACTCTACTTCTTCTAAAAACTCTCTTGAAAGTCTTCCCCATCCTGTATATTTCTTTGCCGCAAGTTTTGTCACCTGTTTATCACTAAGTTCCGGATATTTAATCTTAAGTCGCTTTTTAAGCATCTTTTGTGAGTCTGCAAATACTGTAATATCCTTTATTATATCCTCTTTCTGATTTTGACTTAAATTTATGTCTCCTGCTATCTGTTTTATATCATGATATGCCTTAAGAGAACTTTTAAAGTTCTGGTCAAATCCCGACAACTCCTGTTCTCTTCCTATAATGCCACTCCTTATAAGAAAATCTTTAACTTTCTTTCCCGTTACCCTCTGGTATTTCTTGAAAACATTCTCATAGACAGCCTGCTTTATCTCAACTGACACTTTTTCCCCGTCAATCCTTAAATTGTTAAGTTCATTTAAAACCATAAATTTTGAATAGAGCAGCGATTCTTTAGGTAAAACATCTTTTCCTATAAGATATGTGCATTTATTTGTCATTCTTCCTATAAATTTTCCAGCACTTTCCTCTGCATCAATCTTACTTTCAAAATTCCACGGATAAATCTTTCCATCCTGTTTTCTTACTGCCCAACTGTTGCCGCCTTTGTCAGAATGATATGTATTAAGCGGTCCGACATAATATGGAATGCGAAACTTAAATATTGCCTTTATCTTGTCCGTGTTTGTATAACCCTCATCATCTTTTTCACTCAAAAACGGATAATACAAAGCTGCATTTTTTAATATGCGGTCAAGCTCTGCCTCATGAAGCTGGTAAGGTATTACACCATTATCACTTATTACCTGCTTAGGCAAAAATGTTTCATTTTCTATCTCATTTATGATACTTTCCGCAATTTCTCTTTCTTTTTCATCCTCAAAATTTATCTTATTTAAAGTTTTCTTCAAAAATGAATAAAAATCAGCTTTTGTGCATTTTTTATCTATAGGTACTTTCTTCCCATTCTTTTTAACCATACCAATATATGCACTATAATTTGCCTGCTTTTCAGGTAATCCGAAAATCAACTTATATTCATCCGGTCTTGTTTTTAAAAGACCTTTTAACTTTCTCAAATCATCCCCGTGCTTTTTATATATCTTTACTTTTGCTTCTGAAATATATGTCGAACCCTCTAATATATCACTGAGCACCGCCCAGTCATAAAGAGCCTTTCCGGCAGCTATCAATAAAAATCTTTCCGCTAAAGTTTCCTCCAAATTCGCAATATATTCATCATAATTTGAATCCGAAAATGAAATCTTATTTTTTTCTGCTTCATCAAGCATCTTATCTGCAAATATCTCACTTAATTTAACAGTACAGCCTGTAATCAATGCTGCAAGTGCCTTTTTCTGCTTATCCGCCTCTGCTATTATCTTTCCTAACTCCTGCTTTTTTGCCGTTTTACTTTTCTGCCTTGATTTCAGCAAATCTTCTATATCCTTTAACTTATCTTCATCCACCGTTATCTCAATATCATTATCCGATGCCACCTTACAAAAAGCCTCAAAAGCACTGCCAAAATCTGTCACCTCAGACATCTTCTTTCCCTCAAACAAAAAATGTCCTCTATGTTTAATAATATGATGTATTGCAAGATAAACAAGTCTTATATCATACTTCTGTGTCCATTCATTTACAAGTACATTTCTCAAGTGAAATATAGTCGGAAACTGCTCATGATAATCTTTATCCGTAAATCCATCATCAACAAAAAGTGCATATGGTAATTCAGGCTGCTTTCCGTTTATATCTCTCTTATCCTCAAACCAATACTTACTCTCTTTCATTCTCTGATAAAAACCTATGTCAGTCTTTGATATTTCATCACCGAATATCTCCTGCAGCAATTCCATTCTCTGTTTTCTACGCTGTGTTCTTCTTCTAGCGGCACGAAATGTTCTTCTTTCCTCTGCTGTATTAGCAGTTTTGAACAATCGTACTCCCCAAAGAGCCTTTCCATGTCTCTTGATGATATTATACTTATCGTCCGTAACAGCCCAGCCTACTGATGCTGTACCCATATCAAGACCTACATAATATTTTTGTGCCATAAATTTTAATTACCTCCTTGACTTTTTTCTATATTTATTATATCATACTTATAGATTAAGTACCATACTTAATTTTACATCATAAGTTCAAATAAAAATTTATTCAAATCGCCTTAGAGCATCACAGTGTGTGAATTTTAAAAACTCGTTTTCAACGGGTTTTTTGTTTTTTATATTTACAAGTATCAGTTTTTGTGTATAATATTTCACCAAAAAAAGATAATGATTATTGAAATTTTGTCTCAATAATCATTATCTTTTTTATTATAAATCGCCTAAAACCTTATTCATTTTTTAATTACGCCAATTCCCCTATAAACTTCTCAATCCTGTCGAGTCCTTTCTCAATCTGCTCAATAGATATAGCATAAGAAAGACGGAAACAGTCTGGGAATCCGAAGTCTGCACATGGCACGATTGCCGTATTGTACTCATTGATAAGTATGTCTGCCATCTGCGGAACGCTTTCTATCTTTGTTCCCTTATATGATTTTCCGAGTACTGCACTGCCGTCTACAAACACATAAAATGCTCCCATTGGCTCAAGTGTATCGAGTAAATCCATATCGCAGATTCTCTTATACATATATTTACGGCGTTTATCAAATTCAGCATGCATTTTCTTTACTGAATCCTGTGGTCCCGTAAGAGCCTCTACTGCCGCTTTCTGTGCAATAGAGTTTGGATTTGATGTCTGGTGACTCTGCACGCTTCCCATCATCTTTGCAATCTCTTTTGATGAACCTGTATAGCCTATTCTCCAGCCTGTCATCGCATAGCTCTTTGCAAGTCCGCTGCAAGTTATAGTCCTGTCATATATATCTTTTCCAAGTGATGCAATGCTTATATGTTTCTGCTCTCCGTAAACAAGCATTTCATACATTTCGTCTGCTACCACATAGAAGTCTTTTTCTACCGCAACTTTTGCTATTGCACGAAGTTCTTCTTCCGTGTAAAGCATTCCTGTAGGGTTATTTGGTGTGTTTAATACAAGTGCTTTTGTCTTGTCTGTTACTGCTGCCGCAAGATCCTCTGCCGTAAGCTTGAAGTTCTGCTCTTTTGTTGTCGTAACGATAACCGGAACTCCACCCGCAAGTTTTACTATCTCAGGATAGCTGAGCCAGAATGGTGCAGGGATGATAACCTCATCGCCTGGATTTATGAGTGCTGTAAATATATTTGTAAGTGAATGTTTTCCACCATTGCTTATAACTATCTGGTCCGTATCATAATCAAGTCCGTTAAATTCCTTGAACTTTTTAGATATAGCTGCTTTTAATTCATTTGTTCCTGAAGCAGGTGTGTACTTTGTAAATCCATCTTTAATCGCTTTGATAGCTGCCTCACAGATATTTTCAGGTGTGTTAAAATCAGGTTCGCCAGCTCCAAATCCAACTACATCTTTTCCCTGTGCCTTAAGTTCTTTTGCCTTTGCCGTGATTGCAAGAGTTGACGAAGGTTTAACTGCTGCTGCTTTCTTTGATAATTCTAATGACATATTTCTAACCTCATTCCTGCGACTTTATCGCATAAGTAATTTAATATTTTTACGCCTGTATCAGAACCAGACTGCCGTTCATACCACATATGACTGACAATAAGAATATATCTCTTAATGAATCTTATTCATGATACGGTTTTAATTATCTCACATTACATATACCTGCGTCAATATATATGTTTACAATTATATCAAAAAAATATACCTTAAAATTGTAAAAATTACCAAAAACTCAACAATTTCAAGGTATAATAATGTAACACTATCAAGTAAGTCCCTCACTTCTATTGCGTAGAGCAATAAGCGGAATCCGGGACTTGCTTGTATCAGAATGTCCCATTCTGATATGCTGTGATAACAGCTAATAGTGTTATGAGCAAGCAGCAAAGCGGATTGCGAATATCTGCTTGACTATTTTTTCTTAATTTTCTTAATTCTTAAAGCTGTGGATAGGTGCCGGTATTCTTCCGCCCCTGTTTACAAACTCGCTGCAGTCAAACTGATTTACAGGCATTACAGGTGCATATCCTAACAATCCTCCAAACTCTACCATCTCTCCGACTTTCTTTCCCGGAACAGGTATAAGTCTTGCCGCTGTCGTTTTCTGGTTTATCATTCCGATAGCCATCTCATCTGCGATTATCCCCGCAATCGTCTCAGGCTTTGTATCTCCCGGTATTGCTACCATATCAAGTCCTACCGAACATACACAGGTCATGGCTTCAAGCTTTTCAAGAGTGAGTGCTCCATCCTGAACTGCATTTATCATTCCCTGATCCTCACTTACCGGAATAAATGCACCGCTAAGACCACCTACATACGAAGATGCCATTACACCGCCTTTTTTAACCTGGTCATTAAGCATTGCAAGTGCCGCCGTTGTTCCCGGTGCTCCTGCTCTCTCAAGTCCCATCTCCTCAAAAATATCTGCTATACTGTCACCGATTGCCGGTGTAGGTGCAAGTGAGAGGTCTATTATTCCAAACGGTATATTAAGTCTTTTTGATGCCTCAAGTGCAACAAGCTGACCTACTCTCGTAATCTTGAATGCCGTCTTTTTAATCTTTTCACAGAGTGCACCAAAGTCAAGCCCATGTGCCGACTCAAGTGCTTTTCTCATAACACCCGGTCCACTTACTCCGACATTTATTATCTCGTCTGCTTCGGTAACACCATGGAATGCTCCTGCCATAAACGGATTGTCATCAGGTGCATTACAGAATACAACAAGTTTTGCACAGCCGTTACATTCACAGTCAACTGTTATATCAGCAGTCTCACGGACAATATCACCCATAAGTCTTACCGCATCCATGTTTAATCCTGTCTTTGTCGAACCGACATTTACTGAACTGCACACGAAATCCGTAGCCTTAAGTGCCTCGGGTATTGAGCGGATAAGAAGCTCGTCACTCTTTGTCATCCCCTTTGAGACAAGTGCAGAATATCCACCGATAAAGTTTACTCCAACTTCCTTTGCAGCTTTATCAAGCGTCTTTGCTATCGTTACATAATCCTCAGGCTTCTTACAGGCAGAGCCGCCGATAAGAGCTATAGGTGTAACTGATATTCTCTTGTTTACGATAGGAATACCATATTCAAGTTCAATAGCTTTTCCTGTAGGAACAAGATCTTTTGCAACAGTTGTTATACGGTTATATATTTTTTCATTTAATCTGTCAAGATCATCATCTATACAATTTAAAAGGCTTATACCAAGCGTAATCGTTCTTACATCAAGGTTTTCCTTCTCGATCATATCATTGGTTTCTTTAACTTCTGCTATATTTATCATACTGGCTGCCCCTCCAAATTATTAAATTCTGTGCATCTTGTCAAAAATATCCTCACGCTGAGCCTTTATAGTACAGCCCATATCCTCACCTATCTTTTCAAGGGCATTGTTAAATCCTGCAAAGTCTGTTTTACATTCTGCCACATCAACAATCATCATCATGTTAAAAAATCCACCTACGATAGTCTGTGAAATATCAAGAATATTTACATTGTTTTCTGCAAGATATGTGCATACCTTTGCGATAATACCAACACTATCCTTGCCTACTACTGTTATAACTGTTTTTTTCATTTTATCTATCCCTCGTTTCTGCACACATTTTTTGCATAGTGTGTAATATAATATTTCACATATAAAATCTGTGTCCAGTGTGCACAGACACAAATCCCGTATGTGAAAATTTTTCACACTTTTTTCTTATCTTAAATTATCTTAAAGCACAACCATCTTAGACGGCTCGTCTCTCTTTGCTACCGACAGGTCAAAATCAAGGTCTTTTAATCCCATCTCCTCCCACAACTGACATTTTACTGCTTCAAATGCAAGCTGCGGATAGTTGTTTTCTTTTGACAGATGTGCAAGAAATGCATATTTTAAATTTTTATTTATCACCTTGCACAGCAAACTTCCTGAATCTTCATTTGATAAATGACCGTATTCACTCAATATCCTACGCTTAAGCTTATACGGATATTTTCCGGCTTCAAGCATACTTATATCATGGTTTGCCTCAATAAACAAAACATCTGTATCTTTTAAATGGTCTATCGTATAATCATCATACTTTCCCAGATCAGTAGCTATGCTCGTCTTATGTCCCTCCGCCGTAAGCGTATATCCTACCGGGTCTGCGGCATCATGCGATGTTGAAAATGGCATTACTGTTATCGCTCCCATAGATACCGGCTCATCAGCGTGTACCTCAAAAAGATGATTCATTGAAATAATGCCTTTTTTATCCTTAAGCCTTATTGCATCGAGCGTTCCACCTGTTGCATAGACAGGTGTATCAAACATCTTGACCATCATATTTATACCCTGAATATGATCACTATGTTCATGTGTTACAAATATTCCGTCTAGCTGTTCAGGAGCAACACTAATCTTTTTAAGTCCTTCGACTATCCTTTTACGGCTCACTCCCGCATCTATCAGAATATTTGTGTCACCACTGCCAACATATGTACAGTTTCCACTGCTGCCGCTGGCAATACTGCATACTCTCATTTCTACCTCATTTCTATGCTATATCCCATCTTTTATTCTTCGTTCTCACGCATAGCAAGTCTGTGCAAAGCACAAATCTTGAGTGTGAAAATTTTAATTTCATACTACCCACTGAATTACAACAGCATCACCATCATTTACCGGTGTCATAAAATCTCCATGAACACCATTTACCATTGTTTCAAGGTGGTCACCATGAGCTACTGATGTATCTACAGGATAAAAATCGAGTACATCTACAAGAATATATCTTTCTTTTCCCTTCATGATAACAGTGTCACCATTTACGGTAATCGTAATATCATCTACCCCTGCCCGTCCGTTCCTGGCAGTCGATACAGCATTTTCTTTTTCTGCCGGCTGTCCGTTTTCTAAAACCGATACGGAAGCTGCTTCTTCCTCAGGCTGTACTGTCACTTTCTCATCAGCTATTTCTTTTTTAATATTTTCCATGAAGTTTTTCTGTTCCCCGGCTGTCTCCCCTCCGGTACTGTGAGTCTCGATTTCATTAGCATCCACTCTGCCTGTTTCATCTGTCTTATGTATGTTTTCTTTCAATGTGCTATCATACTTATCATTAACAGTATTATTATCTGATGCTATTTCATTTATTGAGTACACAACATCTGTCGGGAACTCAGGTTCACCGTATTTTGCATATAATTCATTATAATTAGGTTCTTCTTTTTTTATCTCGCAGAGAATAGAAAAATTGTCATAAACCTTTGTGTTCATATCAGCAGGAACATTGTTTACATACACCTTTCCGCTATAGATAATGTCCATAAATTCAAATACCTGTTTCAATGTATAATAATCAAGGAACCATATGTCATCACCATCTTTTATATCATAAAATCCTGAAACAAGTTCACCATTTACCGCAACATATCTTGGGCAGACAACTTCCTTATTATTGAATGTAAATTTAATAGTCGATTTATACTCTGGAATATCCTCTATCTCCAAAACAGCATCTTCTCCAACCGTTGACGGCTTTATATCGATTTTTGCATTTTGAATAACCGGTGTATTTATCCCTGCTTCGGCACCGTTCATCTTTATCACGCAGGCTTCTCCATGCTTTCCACGAGCCATACGCTTCTCACCGTTCACATTGTAAATAATGCTTTTTCCCCGTTTAGGGAAAAGATCCTCGTTTGGAAATCCGATGCTCATAGCAGCATCTATGATTGCCAGCTTACCATTATCATA
>ERZ1106943.1063-NODE-1063-length-30640-cov-8.616479_pt1 | contig 30640 bp, 30 predicted proteins | sample MGYA00403671_ERZ1106943 | MGnify/ENA primary metagenome ERZ1106943 (study PRJEB35170, sample SAMEA104062427) | human gut metagenome | biome: human gut; feature: human-associated habitat; material: faeces | place: Denmark | collected 2012-06-14 ...
CCGTTTTTTAATAGTCGGACATTATCGTCGGGTGTTATTCGGTCACCATACCGTCAGTGCAGTAAACAAGGGTTTTTTTCGTCCGCAGCCACGAGCCGAACATATCCTTTTTGGATATGGCGCCCCACTCTGCTTTGGTACCGCCGAAGCTGATGCTCAGATCCTCATGGCATCCTGCAAAAGCCCTGGCATTTATCCGCGAAACGGTGCCGGGAACGGTAATATTCCCGAGCTTTTTGCAGTTTTTAAATGCGCTCTCGCCTATCTCCGTAACACCTTCCGGTACAACAAGACTTTCAAGTTCCGAGCAGTAAAAAAACATCCCTCTGCCGATCTCTTTGATGCCGTCGGGAAGCCTGACGTTTTTCAGGCTCCGGCATTCCGCAAAAGCAGTCACGCCTATTTCGGTCGTGCCTTTTCCGAACACGACGGTCTCAAGACCCGTGCATCCCCAAAATACGCTGTCCCCCACACCGGTAACACTGCCCGGAATTTCGACCGACACAAGCCCGGTACAACCGCCGAATGCACCGACCTCTATCGTTTTGAGCCCATCCGGAAAAATGACCTCCTCAAGACCGGTGCAGCCTGCAAATGCTCCCTCGCCTATGCTGACGAGCCCGGCAGGAAGCTTCAACTTCACAATGGCGGTGCAGCTTCCGAATGCACTAAAAGCTATGCTCTCAATACCGTCGGAGAATGAAATATCCGTAAGCTTCGTGCATTGAAAGAAAGCCGAGTTGCCTATGCTCTTCAATCCCTTGCCGAAGGTGACGCTTTCGAGCTTCGTGCAGAAGCAGAAAGCGCTCTCGCCTATCGAGGTAACGCTGTCCGGTATCGAAATGCTCTGAAGACCGCTGCAGCCGGAAAACGCACCGTTGCCTATCTCAACGATACCGTTTGAAATATTTACGGCGGCAAGCGCGCCGCAGTCCTCGAACGCCCCCGCACCTATGTGCGTTACGCCTGCCGGGATATTTATGACGGCAAGCTTCGTGCAGCCGGCAAACGCACCGCCCTCTATTCTTGCAATGCTGTCTGGAAGCGTGACTCTCACGGCGGAACAATATCTGAACGCCCTCTCCCCTATGGCGGTAACGGGCTTACCGTTTCGGTCGGACGGAATAACGATCTCGGTATCCTTGCAGCTTCCCGCACCGATCACGGTATAGCCCGCGGAATCGGCATTGAGCTTGTATTCAAGCCCATCGCTTATCCTGTATACGCCGCCGCAGTTTTTGCATACACCGTCAACGTATTCGTGCGCCTTTATCGGGTCGGTCCTTTGCTCTTGCAAAAGCTCGCCGCAGTCGCGGCAATGCGCACCGTCGGTGATCCCGTTTTCGGTGCAGGTGGCTTTCCTGCCCGGATCGACCACCGCGCTGTGACCTTTGGCGGGTATGACCTCGCTCTTTTTCAATATCTCACCGCAGACCGTGCAGCGTGAATCCCCGGTGGCCCCGTCCTCTGTACAGGTCGGCTGTACGGTCAGGTCGTATGCCGGAGTATGTCCGAGGGCGGGAACGGGCTCACCCTCCTCAATGACCTTGCCGCAATCGGCGCAGTATTTGCCTGCTCCCACTCCCGTTTCGGTGCAGGTCGGAGGCTGCGGAAGAGACTCTGCAACATTTTTATGCTCGCACTCACCGCCGCGGCAGGAACAGCACGCAGCTATAACAAAAGCACAGACGATCAATATTTTTACGATCTTTCTTTTCATTTTCGGTCCCCCTCCGTTTTTGTATCCGTGCGGATATCGTCTTTGACATCATTATAACATACGTGGAACATGACGTCAACACATTAACAACAAATGCATTAAAAAGTAAGCAATATTATAGATACACGAAGGGGACGTCACACATCGGTGTGACGTCCCACTGTTTTTTATCCGGTTTGCCGTCTTATCTGCAAAGACCGAGGGATATCTGATACAGTCTCTGAATGTCGGCAGAGCGCTTTGCGCAGATAGCCTTCATCCTGTCGATATCCTCGTCGCTGAAGCCGTCGAGCTGACCCTCCTTCAGCTTATTCTTGTACATCTTGTCTGTCGTAAGAGCAAAACGTATGTCGCTGCTCACGATCTCGCCGTCTATCTCGGCAACGATGGCATCGCTCTTGCCCGCAAGGAGCAGATCGACCGCAAAAACTCCCATTTCCGTCGCCGTCAGACGGTCGCGCAGAGTGGGATTGCCGCCGCGCACGATGTGCGCAAGACGTGCGAATTTGGTCTCGATGCCCGTCTCCTCGCCGATCTTTTTGGCAAGTACCTCGCTGTAAGGCTTGCCCTCGGCGGTGAAAACACCCTCGGAAACGATAACGAGCATTCCTCTCTTGCCGTCTGCTTTCGCAGCCTTTATGCGCGCAATGGCGGCAGCCTCGTCAAACGGCACCTCGGGAATGGCGATCGCAACGGCGCCCGACGCTATGCCGGTCTTGAGCGCGATCTCTCCGCAGTCGCGGCCCATGACCTCGACGACATTGCATCTCGCGTGCGACTCGCAGGTATCGCGCAGACGGTCAACGCACTCAAGCACCGTGTTCATGGCGGTGTCAAAGCCGACGGTGTAGTCGGTCGCGGTGATATCGTTGTCGATAGAACCGGTCACTCCGATGGTGGGGATGCCGCGGATGGAAAGATCGGTCGCACCGCGGAAGGTGCCGTCGCCGCCGATGGCGACGATGGCGTCGATATTATTGCGGCGGCAGGTGTCTATCGCCTTGCGCATGCCCTCTTCGGTCTTGAATTCGGGGCAGCGGTCGGAATAGATTATGGTTCCGCCCATATGTGAAATGTTTGAAACACGGCGTGCGGTGAGGTCGATCATATTGTCGGCGATAAGACCGCTGTAGCCTCCGAGAATTCCCTTCACTTCAATGCCGTTCTGAAGTGCGCGGCGGGTTATTGCTCTGATAGCGGCGTTCATGCCCGGCGCATCTCCGCCCGATGTAAGAACGCCGATCCTCTTGAATTTTGCCATTGTAATGACTTTTCCTTTCTGACTGTGCCTTTGCTCGTTCCGGCACACAGCTTTTTCCGATATATTGTATAATATTATTGACAGAAAATCAATACCGCAAGCGTTAAAAAAGCGCGAAAAATTGCGGGCGACGTAAAAAAATCAACTTTTTTTACCGCCGTTGCTCTAAGTGACGTCGATATCGGGTATGGGAAGCCCGAGACTCATTGCCTGAGTTGCGGCGCTGTATCTGATGTATTCGCGCGAGCGCAGCGGAGACATCGAAAGCCGTCTCACTCTTTCGCCGTCCGCGGTCGATATCGCGATATAGACCGTTCCCACCGGCTCCTCCGGCGTTCCGCCGCCGGGACCGGCGTATCCGGTCGTTGCGAGCCCGATATCGGCGCCGAGAGCCGTGCGCACGCCGCGCGCCATCTCCGCCGCAGTCTCGGCGGACACCGCAGTGTGAGCCTCAAGCGTTTCGGCTCTCACGCCGAGAAGCTTCATCTTCGCATCGTTGCAGTAGGTCACGCAGCCGCCGAGAAAAGCATCCGAGCAGCCGGGTATGTCGGTCAGCCGCTTGGCGATAAGTCCGCCAGTGCAGGATTCGGCGACCGCAAGCGTCCTTTCCTCGGCGCGCAGACGGCAGAGCAGCGCGTTCTCCACCGATCCCACGTCAATACCGTAAATGAACCGTCCGACCTCGGTCGCGCGTATCTTTTTTATCGCCTCGTCGCACATACCCTCCGCCTCGCCGCGACAGCAGGCACGCGCGCTCACGCGAACGCGCACCTCGCCCTCCTTGCAGTACGGCGCAACGGTCGGATTTTTCCACTCACTCATCATCGTGCGCAAATGCTCCTCTACCGTTGACTCGCCCATTCCGAGAATGTGCACATTGCGGCTGACTATGACAGCTCCCGAGCGGCGGCAGAGATACGGATGGACTCTCTCCCGCCAGAGCGTGGTCATTTCTATCGGCACCCCGGGCAGAAGGACCGCAGTTTTGCCGCTTTTTTTATCCTCCACCGCCATTGCCGGCGCCGTGCCCCAGTCGTTTTCAAATATGACAGCCCCCTCGGGGATCATCGCCTGCTTTATGTTGTTTTCGGGCATTTCTCTGCCCGTGTCGGCAAAATAACGGCGTATTTTTTCAAGCGTATGCCCGTCAAGGTGCATATCAAGCCCGAAATAGTCGGCTACCGTCTCTTTGGTAAGGTCGTCGCACGTGGGGCCGAGACCCCCGCTGAGAAATACCGCGTCGGCATGCCCGAAAGCCGCCGCGAGCGCGCTTTTGAGGCGCTCGGGGTTGTCGCCCACCACAGTCTGACGGTAGACCGGGATCCCCATTTCGGCAAGACGCTGCGACATGAACGCCGCATTTGTGTTTACGATGTCGCCGAGCAGCAGCTCGGTGCCCACGCAGAGTATCTCCGCGCTTTTTATTTCAGTTTCAAGCATAAAAACCTCCGACATGATCCGACAGTCGTTAGACGCGGGTCTGATCTTCATTTTGCCGCGTATGGCGCAAAAACCGGCGATGCGGATGAAAATTATCCTTCACACGCATCTTACGCGCGCACCGTTCACCTCAAAAGACGAATACATACATCTAATATTTTACATATATGTAATATATATTGAACATCATATCTTACATCTGTCGATTTTCGGCAGGTAAAAAATACGACGGGAAGCGACAGGCTGCGCACAAGTAAATTATAGCACCGACAAGCGGTTTTGTAAATACGATGCGGCAATAAATCGACGGCGGTTGACATTTTACGTCCGATGTGATAATATAGGACGGAAGAAAGCGAAGGGAAGGAAAACGATGTCTGTATGTATGATATGCCCGCGCCGCTGCGGGATCGACCGGCAGACGGCACGCGGCTTTTGCGGCGTCGGCGAGGAGATGCGCATCGTGCGCGTTATGCGCCACTCGTTTGAGGAACCGTGCATAGCCGGAGAGCATGGCGCGGGCGCGATATTCTTCACCGGCTGCAATCTCGGCTGCGTTTTCTGTCAGAACGCACCGATAAGCCACCCCGCGGCAGGGCATGAGCCGGGCGACACTGTGTCGCCGCGCCGCCTTGCGGACATAATGCTCGAGCTCCAGGCAGCCGGGCTTTCGTCGGTCGATCTTGTAACGCCGACGCACTTTACGCCGCGCATCGCCGAGGCACTGCGCCTTGCGCGGATGGACGGCCTTTCGCTGCCCGTGGTGTGGAACAGCGGCGGGTACGAGCTGACGGAAACGCTCGCTGTGCTTGACGGGCTTATCGACGTGTATATGCCCGACTTTAAATATTTTTCGCCCGCGATCTCGCAAAAATACTCCGCTGCGGCGGATTATGCCGACCGCGCGGCGGAGTGCATAGGATATATGTACCGTGTGCTCGGCGCGACGCGTTTTGGGGACGGCATGATGACGCGCGGTGTGCTCGTGCGGCATCTTGTGCTTCCCGGCTGCCGCCGCGACTCGGCAGATGTTCTGCGACGGTTGGCAGAAACGGTGCCGCCCGACGGGATAAAGATCAGCCTCATGAGCCAGTATTCGCCCGAGTTTTACCGCGGGAGCGACCGCTCGCTGCGGCGGCGCGTCACGTCGTTTGAGTATGATTCGGTGCTCGCCGAGGCAGAGCGCCTCGGCTTTGACGGATATATGCAGGAGAGAAGCTCATCGGGCAGCAAATACACGCCTGAGTTCGGCGAACACCTGAAGATCGACAGCGACTGCATCCCTCCGCGCCATGACGGCGGTAAATAAAACACACGGACACGAGCTGCCGCGCATTGCGCGGCAGCCCGTGTCCGTATATCGTCGGCGCCCCTCAGAGCCCGATCCTTTTCATAAAGCCGTCATATTCGTCCACGGCAGCGGCACCTGTACGTGAAACACGCCGCATTTCGGCAATTCGCGCGGGTATCAGCCGTATATTCGCAAATATCCTCACGACCCACGCCACCGGCAGAAGCCAGTGCCTGCCGATAAGAAATGTATAGCGCGACTCTATCCTCGCTGCCGGCGGGAATACCGTACCGATAAACACCCCGATACCGGTCGACTTTACGCCTTTTCTGCTTTTTCCGCCTTCACGCAGCCTAACCACAGAACGATCCCGCGTGTGTCCGAAAAGATCGGCGGAAAGCGTGTAATCAAGCAGCTCGCCGAGCGCCTCACGATCGGGCTCGGGCAGCGGGCAGGGCGCATCGACGCCGAACCACTCGCGCACCGCGTTCATGACCGTAAAGAAGAAGCCATCGAGCCGCAGCCGTTCAAATTCCGCACGTATATGCGCGAGATCGAGCCGATCCCCGCGGCGAAGAATATAAAACGCCACGTCAAGGTACATCCTGATGCCGGCACCGCCGCCGTAAAGATGCTTTGCAAGATGGCAGACGGTGTAGGTGAAATGAAAGTCATCCTCCGTCATGAAGCGCATCCCCGCATCCGGCACGGCATGCGCCCATGCCTCTCCGAAGTACGCCCTGAGGTCCGACCTACCGTCAAGATCCCCGTCCATGAGATTGGTGTGGATCTCATAGTATTCGCTGCCCTTGCGATAGGAGTACGTCGGCTCCCAGTCATGCCCGACCGTGTAGCCGAGCGACAGCATGAGCCGGTGGACCTTCTGCCTGTCCGACGGCCGGATGAGTATGTCTATGTCACCGAAGGCGCGCAGCTCGGCGAGCGGATAGAGCCCGCGCAGATAATAGCCCTTAACGGGCATATGAGCGATGCCGTGTTCGGTAAAAATATCGGAGAGCGCCTCAAAATCAACGCAGCGGTTGAGATTGCCCGCTATCGCGCCGTAAAGTATGTTGTCGAGCTGCGCCGTGACCGACGCGTCGGAGAACAGCTTCCATTTCTTGTTCACATACGCGAGAACGGGAAGCAGATTCTGCCGCGCGGCACAGCGTATAAGCTCCGCGGCATCCCCCGCAGCGACCGAGCCGCCGTCAAACGCCGGCGGCTCGTCCGCAACAAAGCTGCGCATAATTTTAATGAACTGCGCCTGTGTATCCATGTGATTTCCTTTTCCTGCTGCCGTTATTGCCCCTGCGCCCCGGGGATGAGATCGACCACCGCGATCTCGGGCATATTGTTTATGCGCGGGACAGCGCCGTGTCCCGAAAGTCCCGACGTTATTATCATCTGCATATGATCGCCGAGACGGAAATATCCTTTGTCATATTCGGGGAAAAAGCCCTGCATCGGCGCGTACAGACCGCCGACAAAGGGCAGCCTTATAAGCCCGCCGTGAGTGTGACCGCTGAGCACAAGGTCAACGTCCCAGAGCGTGTACGCCCCGTTGAAGATGAAGGTGTCCGGCATATGCGCAAGGCATATCCGAGGAATGTCGGTGTCCTCAAAATCCTTGAGAAAACGGTATTCGGGCGACGCTCTGAACTCCTCCTCGGTGCGTCCGAAATAAAAGCCGTGTCCCATCGTACCGCCGATGCGCAGCGGCTGACCGCCGACGGTGACGTCGGCATAGTTGTCGTTCACAAACACAGCTCCCGCGGCTGTCATCCGATCGGAAAAGTCCGCGTACGATCCCATGTATTCAAGCTCGTGGTTTCCCGGCGCAAAAAAGACCGGAGCAATATCACAAAGCTTTTCTATGAGCCCGGTCAGCGCCTGGATATCCTCCTCACCGGCGCCGCTGCCGATCATATCTCCGACAAGGCAGACGGCATCCGGCTCCTGCTCGCCGATCTTGGCGATCAGCCGCGAATCGTCCTTGCCGAACGACTTGCCGTGCAGATCGGAAATGAACACAAGACGCACTCCGTCCGCAATGCCGTCGATATTCACCCGATACGTCGTCACATCGAGCCCGACAGAACACACTATCGCGGATATCGCGACCGACAGGAAACAGACCGCGACCGCCGCCGCAACGACCCGCCATAACAAACGCTTTTTCATTTCAGGCGGAGGATCCTCATGGTCTTGTTCCACGCCCGACGCAGAAAACGCCGCACAGCCAACGCAAAGCTTCCGATGCCGTATGTAACCGCGTGAGCGATCAAGCCGACGCGCGGCTTTCCGCCCGAAAGCGTGCATAGGTCGGCTATCTGCTTTTTGTAAAGCGGTTCTTTTGTAAAACGCGTCCCGAAGTGTACCAGTATGGTATTCTGTCCGCTCATTTTATCGCGTGCGCTGCCGCGTGATACACTCAGCTTCATCCTGCCCTCGTGCTCCCAGTAGCACAGAATATACATCTGATCGTGCGGTATGGGTCGGCACCCGCAAAGAGCCATTCCGAGCGCGATAAGCGGTTCGTCGCCCGGCGTTGCGAACCTGCCCTTGAATTTGTATTTTGCATAATCGGGCACAAGACTCATGGCCGTGTCAAACACCTCACGGCATTTTTCGGTCCGGCGCATGTAATAGATGCCCCGTGCAGACCGATCACATTTGTGACCCGCGGCCTCAGTTCGCCGAGATTTTCATACTCGAACCACCCCGTTTTGTCGTCAAGCGGCAAGACACGCCCGAAACACGAAAAGTCGTCGGCACTGTCGAAAACATCAAAAAGCACGTTCAGATCGCCGTATGCAAGGCAATCGGCATCAATGAAAATATTCACGTCATACCGGCAGCAGATCGAACATACCGAGCTTATCAAGATAGTTGCGCCGCGCCTCCGGGAAAAGGCGCACATCGTCAAATTCGGCGGTATACTCGTTCTCGCGGTCGGCAAGCACCGCAAACGGCAGCGCAGATCCCGTAAAATATCTGTACGAACGCAGCAGATTCACTGCCATCCTGTAATACTGCTCATCTCCCGTGGCGATCGTAATAAATCCGTGGGTCATATTTGCCGTCTCCTGTCTTTTAGCCTCAGCAAGCTGCGAATTTTTTGTATATACGAATGGGACTTGACCCACTTCGGGTGAACCAACGAGAGATACCATGTGTATGTATCGTCACTCGTCCATTTGCGAATATTTCTCAACGCTTTTCGCTCCGGCATAGCATACTCTTTCGGAACAGCTTTCTGAGCATGATCGCCGTATGCCCTGATAACGATTTTTGATTGCACGACCAATCTGTTTATTCGCGCAAGCTCGGAAAGCTCACGGTCATTTTGCTGCTCGAAAAAAGCAATGCACCGTTCCACCGCTTTTACGCCGTCAAACCGTGCGGCAGTAAAAAGCTTGTTTGTAATGCTTCCTTCACGTTGACGGTAAAAATAAAGAATATCATTTGTCAATATGACCGTCTTCGATTTATAAAACAATTCAGGTGTGGTCGCATCATCTTCATGTACCATACCCACAGGGTAACGTATGTCTTTGAAAAGGTTGGTTTTATATATCTTCCCCCATGCCATAACAGGCACCTTGCCGTCCATTCTGTAAATACTCAGGCAAGCCTCGCGCCCGCTCATCGCGGTCGAAACATTATCGTTCCCCGCCATTTTCAGTACATCCTCATCGTTACAGAATGAAAGCATATCACACACCGATATGTCAGCGTCATTCTCTTCGAGTGCGGCAAGCAGCTTTTCCAAATAATTCTCATCCACCATGTCATCACTGTCGATAAACGTCACATACCGGCTGGTGCTGTTTGCAAACATCCAGTCCAAGCCTGCATTTCTGGCAGCGGAAAGTCCGCCGTTCGCCTGATGGATAACGTGAATGCGCCGATCCTTTTCCGCATATTCATCGCATATCGCACCGCAATTGTCCGGCGAACCGTCGTCGACCAGGATCAGCTCAAAGTCGGTAAATGTCTGCGCAAGTATGCTGTCAACGCACTGCCGCAGGTACGGCTCCACATTGTAAACAGGGACGATCACAGATATTATAGGCATTTTATCATTTCTCCATAGCCTTTAGCAAATCGGTTTTTAATTGTGCATAATACGGTTGCAATTCACGATTATCATATTGGTAGATCCGATTTGGAATTTGCATATACAGATCACCAACCTCATCCGCACTTTCAGCAAATTTAATGTAATCGAGTCGCTTGAGCCACTCGTAGCATCCTTTAACCTTGGGACTTTTGCTATTAATTACGACGCACGGGGTTCCTGTAATTGCTGCAAAAATCATTCCATGTAATCGGTCGGTAATTACAAGTTGAGCATGTTTGAACTGCTCGTATTTACTATTCAGTTCGTCTGCACGATTTTGAGGAAGGATCATATGATCCACACACATATCCGTATCGCATACATCATCGCCAAATATCCCTCCGGCAACCCTACGGATCTCCTTTTCCTGCTGCTCCGTTCTCGTTTTTTCGAGATCATTCCGCAAACACAACAAACAGCCCTTACGAACAGACTGCTGCCGCGACTTATCCATAGACAAAACCATATCAGGTACAAGTACAACATCGCGGTATATATTCTTCATAAAATCGTACGATGCCTTTTCGCGTGCATAAATTCTCAACCCCATGTGCGAGTTGTATATTTCTTCGGATTTCTTCAACTCCGCATCACCCCATCCGGTGCGTTCGTAATATATCGTATTTGGAAGACAAAAAATCTTCGATTTCGGGTTTTCTTTTATTAAATGGCGAAACTGCATTTCAACATCAAACCATAGTGTCCCTAAATTGCCGCCACCGTTGACAATGATCATCCGTCCATTCATAACGCCAAGTTTCTTGTGCGCATCCAGCAATCCAAGTTGACGTGTTGTCACTTCGATAAATGGGATCCTTAGTTCAATCAGCATTTTCTGCGCAGCCTCGGCAATTGCATGATCACCCAGATTTCCGTGCGTCGGTGAAAGAACAAAAAACACCACATCTTTGCCAACTGTTTTGAATTTTTTTGCTATAGTTAACGCCTCTTTACGACGCTTTCGAAACTCATATATATTTCCGTGTAATTTTCGCAGCGGAAGAAGTATATCCTTCATCTTTTTTATCTATTCTGATATTCGTTTATTCTCTGATCAATTACTTTGCCGTTATCAACTATCAGAGCATTTTTAAGAACGCATCTGATATCACCTTCGATCAATTCATTAATATACGACGGAAGCACTTTTGACAGTTCGCGTGACACTATTCTGTAGAATAATGATGGGGTATGATCTATCACATAACATGCGACATCTTTAATCACATGCACATGATCCACAATGGCAGTATTAGGTTCACATTTATACGGTGTCTCCTCGTCTGTTGAACCATCATCAACAAGAATAATCTCAATATTAGAGTATGTCTGAGAACGTGCAGATTCAACACACCGATCAATATATGCCGCAACGTTGTAAGCCGGAATAATAATACTGACCAAATCCATATCTTCACCTCATAAAAAGGAATCATGCTTTGTATATATGAGCGAAACTATTCCCGAACGTTGATTCCGGGCTCAGCGTATCTATCAATCTATTGCTATTTCGGGAAACATCATATACCCCCACCAGGTATGATTCCAAGCCATATTGTTATTTTCCCGGTCGTTTTGCTCCTTTTCAAAAGCAAATGCTTCTTCCACAACGTCATGCATCTGATTCGTCCCGAATTGATTTACCGAATATGCCGTCAATTTCACAACGTACCTTCCAGGTGCAAGCCAATCGAGCATAAGGGTCAAGTCAACCTCGTTCTCACCGCATTCGGCTTTGGCGGAAGGTCTGGATGTAGCAAGACCGACCACCGTTTTATCGGCAGCCTCGACCGTCATACGGAACGCCAAACTTTCGATCGGTACTCCGGATGTATAGGAAACCCGTACATGAACCGGTTCTTTACCAATGTATACAGCGTTATCCTTGTCCAAAAGTGTAACCGTACAGATGTGTATTTGCTCATCAACGAGCGCTCTGTTTCTCTTTACATCCGAACAATGGTTAACAAGAGCAGGAGTCTTTGTCATATCTGAATATATCTCTATCGCCCTCTCGGTATCGCCGTCGAACACGAGCTTTCCGTGGTCGAGGACGATGCAGCGGGTGCAGAGCTGGCGTATGGTATTCATGTTATGGCTGACGTAAAGGACCGTTCTGCCCTCCGAGCCTGCGGCGTCACCCATTTTGCCGAGGCACTTCTGCTGAAACTTCATGTCTCCGACGGCAAGCACCTCGTCCATTACCATTATCTCGCTGTCAAGGTGCGCGGCGACGGCAAACGCAAGCTTGACGTACATACCGCTCGAATAACGCTTGACCGGAGTGTCGATGAATTTTTCCATCTCCGCGAATTCAACGATCTTATCGAATTTCCGGTCTATCTCGGCCTTTGTCATGCCGAGGATAGCACCGTTCATATAAACGTTCTCGCGCCCCGTCAACTCGGGATGAAAGCCGGTGCCCACCTCAAGCATTGAGGCGATCCTGCCGTTATACGATATCGTGCCGCCTGTGGGCGCGGTAACGCGCGAGAGCAGCTTGAGCAGCGTTGATTTGCCCGCGCCGTTGTGACCGATTATTCCGAGAGCCTCGCCTTTTCTGACCTCAAACGATATATCGTCGAGCGCCAGAAAGCGTTCGCCGATGTGCTTTTCGCCGCTGCCTATCTTGCTGTTGGGGTCCTCCCTGCCGCGGACGCGTGCCCACCAACTCTGAAGATCTCCCCGCAGTGTTCCGCCTCCTATGGCACCGAGGCGGTATTCCTTTGAAACGTGTTCGATTTTTATTGCGATCTCGTCCATAGTGTCCCTCACACGGTATCCATAAAGGTCTTTTCAACACGGTTGAAGAGCATGACGCCTATAAGCAGCACGACAAATGTCGTCGCCCAACCGATAAAATAAAATTTCCACTCGACCGCGCCGATGCCGAGATATGCATATCTGAACAGGTTCACTATCGGCGTTACCGGATTGCACATATAGAGCGTGTGCCACTTTCCGCCGGGCGCGAAGGCTGCAAAACCGAACATATCGTAGGCTATCGGGGAAGCATACATCCACAGTTGTGTTCCGAAGCCGACGAGCATCGCAAGGTCGCGATATTTCGTTGTGAGCGCCGATATGATTATGCCGAAGCCGAGACTGAGGAGCGCGAGCTGAAGCACGATAAGCGGCGTCATAAGTATCAGGATACCTGGGCGCACGCCCTGTCCGGTGACAAGATAATATATGAGGAACACGACCATGAAGAAAAACTGTATGGCAAGGCTGATAAGCTCCGATACCACCGTTGATATCGGCATCACGAGGCGCGGAAAATATACCTTGCCCATGGTCGCGCTGTTTGCCACAAATGTATTTGCCGTCTGACCGAGACAGTTTGAAAAATACGTCCACAGGACCGTTCCCGACAGGTAGAAAATAAATGACGGTATGCCGCCGGGCGCAAGGCCCGCAATATTACCGAAAACGAGCGTGAACACCACAGTGGTCAGCAGCGGCTGTATCACAGCCCATGCGGGCCCAAGAATGGTCTGCTTGTATTTTGAAACAAAGTTGCGCTTTACGAACAGGAATATGAGATCCCTGTATGCGTAAACCTCTTTGAGCTTGAGATCAAACCAACCCGTTTTCGGTTTGATCACCGTTGTGAATTTCTGTTCTTCCATCTGTTATCCTCGGTCATCCGCCGTGTATTTTCAAAAAAGCCCGCGCAGCTTTTCAAGTATTGCGGAGTTTTCGCTTTCGGGGCTGTGCTCCTTCAGATACCGCACATATCCCGCGCGCCTTTCCGGATCGGCGATAAGGCGCATGACGCCGTCGGCAATGCTGCCGGCATCGGCGGCGCAGAGCGCCCCGCTCACGCCGTCAGTGAGAAGGACGCGCGCACCGTCCGTATCGGTCGACAATATTGGGACATTCAGGATCATTGCCTCGGCAATAGTAAGTCCGTATGCCTCAAACCTGCTCGGCTGCACATAAAGGTCCGCCTGTCTGATATACGGATAAGGATTTTCCCTCATTCCGAGCAGCGTCACCGTATCCCGCACACCGAGGCGTTCTGCCCTCTCGCGCAGCGCAGCCTCCTCCGGACCGCCCCCGACTATCCACCAGTGAAAGCCGGTAACGCCCCGCCGCACCAACAGCGCACAGGCATCAACGGCAAGGTCCATTCCCTTAGCAGGCGAAAGCCTGCCGCAGGACACGATATTGAAGCTGTCACGGGGAAAAACCTGCTGCGGTGCTTCAAGGCTCTTTTCGCGCACACCGTCGGCATCGGTCAGGTTGTTGATCGCAATTATCTTTTCGGCATACGCCGGGCGGAATGCACGCAGCTTTTCGGCAAGCGCCTCGGAGACCGCGATGATCTTCTCCGCCCGCCTGTATCCGAATGTATCGTGATATTCGCGGCGCATCGCGCCGTGGTGATAAAACATGAGAAATCTGTCGGCGTTCACTGCGCGCACGGCATACTCCGCCGCGCGGTCGCTGTATATTATAGCCGTGTCAAAGTGCTCTCCGCCGAGCTGATCCTTTATGTAAGCCGAATACCGCCTCGCCTCGGGCGCACGCAGCGCAAGCCGAAGAGCGCGCCACACGAGCCGCCGCACGCGCGACGCGTGCTGCGGCTCCTCCATGAGATCGTACATCCGCGCGTACCGGTAAGGCTTTTCGAACGACACCGTGTGATGCCTGTCTGCCACAAGGAGCCGGCATTCGGCGGTGATGCGCGACGCCGTTTCGCGTTCGTCACGCAAGATAAGGCACGTCACGTCATACCGCTCGCGGTCGAGCCTGTTCAGAAGATTGACAAGCGCCGTCTCGATCCCGCCGATCCAGAGCGCCTCGGTAATGAATATAAGCTTTTTTTTCATTTTCCTGCCGCAGCGCCTACGCCCGCAATGCTTCCTTTCCTGCCTTTATGCCGCCGTGCGGCTGCGAAAAGGCAAAATATCGGTTGAAATGTTTATCCTTCAGCGTTCGAAACCGCATTTCTGCGGCAGCACAGTCTCAAACGCGCGGTGCAGCCGCTCTGCCAACCGCTCGTGATCGACGCAGGTCTCGGGATCGTTTATGCAGATCATATCGTGGCTCTGCGCCCCGATCATATTGCACAGACCGTCGATCGTCTCTTCGTCGGCACAGGATACGACGTTATCGGTATTGAACGGCGCAAAATGCCCGCTTGCTATCTGCCACCACAGGCAGACCCACTGATTGACATCCGACGCGCTGCGAAAACGATTGAGAGTAGTGCGCCGCAAAAGCTCGGGCTCGGCATTCCATACAGCCTCGAATGTGCTCTTCAGATATGCCGCCGGTGCGTGAAGATTCCTGAATCCGGTGAAATAATCGGGGAACAGCTTCTCTGCCGCCAGCGTTCGGATATTGTCCTGCCAGCGGTACGCGCGGCTGCGGTACTTTTTCCCGAACTGCGCGACCTGACTGCGCTTGTCGAAATGACGGTTGACGACTCCGAGATCATTCACCGCCGCGTGCTGCCATATCCCGATCTCACCGACAAGCTCGATCGGATGCTCGCCGCCGTAGGTACACGGCAGCCCGTCGCGGAAAAAGGACTCCTCGGGCATCGGGCGAAGCATGAACATATCGTCGTTGAAATAAACGAAATGCTCCGCAAGCCCCGGGATCCTGTGGATATTCATCTCGATGGCATGCGAGCTGAAGGTGGGCAGCGCCTCCGGCGGCATAAAGTCGGTATGCCTGACATGATGCAGCTTGGGATGCCCGGTATTGAGAAAAGCCGGAACATGCCCGCAGGTAACAAAATGCACCTTTCTGACCCACGGCGTGAACTTCTCCACGGCACGGAACCAATACGGCATCAGCCCCCAGTCGCGGAAGCGGTTCTCGCTGTTGCTGTCGTCAAGAGTCATGCCCTGATATTTCGCCTTTTCCGCCCGCCATTCCGGGTCGTTTCCGTCCACCCAGAGAACAACAAAATCTATGTCCATACGCACCTCTTACGTGATCTTTTTTCCCACTAACGGGATCCGCCGTATGAGCCATGTGATCCCGAAGCAGATAAGGTATATAAGAAGAACACGTATCACCCCCGGAATACGCCATGTTCCGAGCAGCTCGTTGACCAATGCATGAGAGCAATATATGCCGAATCCAAGCTCAGTGCAAAGCCAGAAAAACTTTTTCGTGCCCTCGGAAAAGTCAATGCGTGAAACGCGCTTCACAAAAAACAGATATAAAGCGGCAGAATAAAAAACCACATTGGGCTTCATATACTGCTTTACGAAGTCTTCATACGCCGGATCGGCAGGCAGCAGATTATCGGCTGCAACAGTTGCAAGCATAAGCAGGACAGCAACGATATAAACCGTAATCTCCGCTTTTCCCGTGATCTTATCCTTTTCACAGCAAAGAAACCACCCCAACATAAAGTATCCGACATACCCGGTAACCATGTCCAAGCCGAATTTTCTCGCAAACATTTCTATTACGGTTCCCACCTTTGGAACGTATATCAGATACTCAAATGTGATATTTAATATAACAAACAAAACCGTAAAGTATATAAGCAGTTCTCTGCTCTCGGCTATTTTCCGCAGAAAAGGCGTAAGGAGATAAAGTCCGATCAGAACATACAGATACCAGAAATGATACGGTCCCTCAACGAACTGAGTGAGGATGCCGAAAACGTTCAACCCCTCGTAGCTTCCCGAGACAACATAATACACGGTATACACCGCCGACCAAAAAACAAACGCCACCGCTATATGCGGCACGTACTTTGTTAGAAGCTTGCGCAGCGTCACATCTCTTCCGGGATCAAGGAAAAAGCGCCCGGAGATCATAAAAAAAGCAGGAACACACCACACTGTTGCCGCGTGAAGCGAAAATGAGTGTCCGGAAATGGTTATTCCGAGCCCGCCGGCACCGTGAATGGCAATTACGGCAAGCATGGAAAGCAGCCGAAGAATATCAAGCTCCGTTTCCCGTTTTGACGCCGTCATGTGAAACTCCCTTTCCGGTTTTTCCGATCAGCCACGGACAAAACCTGTTGATTGCAAAAATAAATGCCGCTTCGACTGCCGCGATCAGGACAAACACGCAGGCGATCCACAGAATATCCGACCTCGCCGGCACCGTGTAGAGCACGAGCTGATGTGTCCCCATAATGATCAGCGAATTTTCACCGATCAGCGTAAACAGTCTGCCGTGGATATGTGATGCGAGCCACAGCACAAAATATGTACCGCATATCCCGCTCAGCGCAAACAGCGGCGGGCTGCCCAGCACACAGCCGTAAAAATCGTTGCCCCATCCGAACTTGAAGCATGCGGCACTCGATGCCGCGGTCAGAAGGAAAGCAACAGCCGGTTTCGGAAATGTGAATGCGGACATGAATTTTTTGAGAAGACAGCCGATGAGAATGAACCCCAGCCCAAGCAGGCAGCGGAAAAGCAATCCCCACCAATGTCCCGCAGGCAAAAACGGAGTCGCCGCAAAGCACAGGACTGCCGCAGCCGCGAAAACGTACTTATTGTGCAGATATTTGACAAGCGCAAAGAAAATGATATCTGCCATGAACATTGCCGGCAGAAACCAGTCGGCTCCGACATTACAGCGAAAAGTCACCATAAGACGCAGCCCCTCGACAATCGACACGCTGCGGAGGACAAGCGATTTATAAACGATCGCCAGCATCTCAAAGAAGAAATACGGGATCACGAGAGTCCTTATGCGCCGCAGGCCGAACTCGCCCCATGAGCGCTCCGCAAGGCTCTTCGGATCGAAGAGCAGCCCGGAGATCACAAAGAACGCCGGCATATAGAACGAACCTATAAATTCCTGCGCAAGCGTATACGGAATGATATCGTATGCGGGATTGGCATATTGAAGCTCGTGCCCTATCACGACAAGCACAATGAGCAGCGCCTTGGCTACGTCAAAGTACTCTATACGTTTTTTCATATGCACCTCCGTCGCTCCGCTCATCTTTCTCTCTCCGCGCAGCGGGCGGTTTTTACTTCAACGGCAAGCCTGTGACGCAGCCGTGACACAAGATTGCGCAGGTATATTTTAAACGGTACCGTCTCGCACGGCACTCCGGCATATTTCCCGCGCTTGTGTACGTCAATGACATGCCTTATCTCCTGCGGTGACGACGCATAGTACATTTTCTGCCACAGGAGCATACGGTAAAACTCCGCCATACGCTCATCGCGGTCGGGAAGCGCCAGCTTCCTCATGCTCTCGTCAAACGGCTCGAGATATGCGGCAAGATCGGGTATCCTGCGCAGCCTGCGGTATGCGCCCCTCTCATCCTCCGATTGCCGATACCGGTATATCACCTCGGGGAGGCAATAAATACCGCGGCAGAAGGGCAGAAGCTCCAAAACGAACAGAAAATCCTCCATCAGGATCATTCCTTCGCGAAAGCGCACGCCAGAGCTCACGACCGTCTCGCGGCGATAAAGCTTGTTCCATACCGGAGTCAGCGCGTTGCATTCGTAGAGTGCTCCGAAATCATGCACCGCGTCATCATCCGACATAAGTCTCTCATGCGGATATACCAGCTCGTCGCGGCGGTACATTTTTCCCCGGTGATAGTAATCGAAGCTCAGACCGAATATAAGCATATCCGGCTTCCGTGCCGAAACGATCCCGGAGGCACGGGCAAGCGCCCCCACATCCACCGTATCATCCGAATCGACGAACCAGATATATTCACCCTCAGATTCATCGATGCCGCGGTTGCGCGCGGCAGACACCCCCTCGTTGCTCTGATGAACACAGCGCACCTCGGGAAAGCGCCCGGCAAGCCCGTCGCACACCTCGGAGGTGCCGTCGGTCGAGCCGTCGTCGATAAGTATTATTTCAAGATCGGTAAGGCCGGAAGCGCGGATGCTGTCCACGGTCCCCACAAGAGTTCCCGAGCAGTTATACGCCGGTATCACAACGCTGAATCTCATTTACCCGACCTCCCAGCAGAACCTGTAATTAAGATAGTTATCCACCGAATAGTCAATGGCAGCGCCGAGATTTGTATGATAGTAATACCAGAATGCCAGCACCGCCACACACGCAACGGCAGCCGTACGCTGCCCGGGCGTCAGAACAATATGCCGTATCGCCTGGTTGTCGCCCTCCGCGTCATCCTCCTCCGTATACAGCATCATGGGGAGATATAGTATAACAAACTGAAAATAGTAGTCGGTAAGCCGCGTAAACACGTTGTCGAAGCCCGAAAACATCTGCAGCATTGCCGCAACGACCATAAGGTTGAGGAGCTTTGAAAAGCGCTTGCCGCCGAAGCCGCGCAGCATGATCCCCGCCGCAATAAGTGCGACTATCATCAGAAAGCGCAAACCGAGGCGGTCGTTCACCGCAAAATCGGTCTCCTCGTAATAAAAGCTGCTGACAAACGTAACTATCGGGTTGCGGAACAGATATACCAACGCGGCAAATGCCGCATATAAGCCGAACCGACGGACGGTGAGCCTGCTGCGCGCGATCGGATAAGCCGGAAGGAATATGAGCGCCGGCCCATGGATGCACCCGGCAAGCAGGGTGATGAGCACGAATTTCAGCGGCTTTTCATCAATTATCGCCGTAAACGCCCACATTATGACCGCCATTGCAAGCGCCTGTTTGATAGCGCTGAAGCCGAAAATGTAGAAGCCGAAGCAGTTCCAGATAAGATAACTCAGCCACGGACGATGAGCGTACCTCCAAATGATATACGCCACGGCAGCCTCTGTTATGACCGCGATAACGATAAGGAGGACCTGAAAATCGTTGTCCGAAACGGCTGCCACGAGCTTGTTGAGCCAGAAAAAGCCGAAGTTTCTGCCGCCGTTCCACACCTCATCGCTGAACCAGCCGTTCTGCGGTATGGTGTACATATATCCCCACGCATATTTCATCAGGTCTCCCGTGAGATACTTGTACCGCCATCCGCATATAAACGCGTGAAGGGCAGCCATAAGAACAATATATATTTTTCTTTGCTTTCCCTCTTGCGGCAGCAAAAAGCCGAAAACGACCACGGCAGCCACAACAAGATAATATATTTTAACGCCCATGCGTCATCTCCGTTTTATGTTTCAACGCCTCGGTAAAGAACCGCTCCGTCTCCCGCGCAAGCCGCTCGCTGCGGAAGTCGGCACCGCGCAGCGCAGCCGCCGCGGCATAATGCTCCGCAAGTCCCGGCTCGGTCAGCATACGCTTCACTCCCGCGTAAAACGCCTCGTCGTTATTGTCGGTGATAAGACCGTACCGGCTGTCGCCGAGAAGCTCGCGCATACCGGAAACATCGGTCGTGACTATCGGCTTTCCGAGGATCAGCCCCTCGGTGATAAAGGTACTGAAGCCCTCGTAGACCGACGAACATACAAGCAGATCGGCAGCATTCATGAGACAGTACGGATCCTTACGGAAGCCGAGCAGCTTCGCCGAATCTTCAAGGTGATTTTCACGGATGTATTCCTCAAGGATCGGGCGATCCTCGCCCTCTCCGATCACCCACAGATCGTGGTCGATGCCTTCCGACAGCAGCCGCCCGTGCGCCGCCAGAGCGCGCATGACATTTTTTTGTGCCGTAAGTCTGCCGACGAGCACTGCCGTAAGCCTGCGCTTATGCACGTCGTCCGGCAGCGGCAGCGCCGCCTTCCGCAATATCTCGGCATCGTCAACCGTATTGTAAACAGTGACCGCATCGACCGTACCGCCGTAAAGCTCGCAAAAGCTTTTGCGAACGTTTTCGGAAACACAAACGGCATAGTCATAGCGTGAATAATATTTCTTCGTCGCCGCCGCAAACGCCGCAGGATCGCCGATGCGGTTTTTAAGATCGCAGTGTACCCACGCGAGCTTCAGCGCCGACTTGTTTGTCGAGCCCGCCATTATTTTGGTCGCACCGCATTCAAGATAGGCGACCTCAATGTCGTAGTCGCCCTTTATGTGGAGAGGATATGTCAGCCCCGCGGCAGCCTCGGCGCGCATACGCAACTCCGAAAGCCTGTTTTTTGATGGATAGCAGTATCTGTATTCCGTCCCCGGAGCCAGATACTTCGCCGCATCCTCACGCCAGAGCGTCTGAACAGTAACGGCAAACTTCGTCCGGTCCATCGCGTTGACCAAATTGCAAAGCACCTTTTCCGCCCCGCCGCCGCTCAGGGATTCAATGAAAAAGAGGATTTTTGTCACTGACTGCATCCTTTCTCGTATATTTCATATATCTTCCGCATTGCCGCACTTACATCAAAGCCGGATCGCCGCATCTCCGAGGCATATTTTTCGGGCTCCCGCCTCCCGGCACGGCAGATCGCATCTACCCATTCGGCTCTGTCGGCAAGTGGCAGCGGATGGATCAGATCGGTAAGAAACACATCCTTCGGTACACTGTCGGAGATCACGCACGGCAGACCGTTTGACTGCACCTCTATGACCGACAGCGGCATCCCCTCGTAAAGTGACGGGAATGCAAAAACATCCATTGCATTCAGATGATCGGCAACATTGCGCACATTGCCGGTCAGACGCACATATGCCCCAAGACCCATTTCGCTTATTTTCCGCTCAAGCATATGCCTGTCCTCTCCCTCGCCGAGCAGCAAAAGGAACGCATCCGGACGCCTCACGAGTATCTCCGGCATAAGATCGATAAGAAACGCCTGATTTTTCACCGCCGCGAGATGCCCTGCGTGACCGATAACGAACCTGTCACGCAGTCCGAGCTGACTGCGGAATGCGTCACGTCTGTCCGCATCATAAGCAAAGCTCCTTGTATCAACTCCGTTGAGGATCGTTATTCCTTTTTTTCCGAATGCACGTCTGCCGTACAGCCGCTCTCCGGCGCTTACTCCGCAAGCCACACGGTCGGTAGCACAACTGAGGATAAAAGATCTCATCAGCGCCTCATACAGCCGGACCTTTACGCTGCGTTTTTCAGCCAATGCCGAGTGCGCGTGAGCCACACGTACGGGAACACCGTAAAGTCTGCCGGCAAGCATCGCCCATCCTATGTTGAACATCGTGTGCGCGTGAATGACGTCATAATGATAAGTACGGATAAGCTTTTTCAGGTTCTTCATATACGCGCAAAAGCTTTCGGACGGCTGCGGTAGGTGAAATATCCTGCACCCGCGTGCCTCAAGCTCCGGCTCATATGCCCCGACCTCGTCGCCGAATACAACATAGTGGATAGTAAATTTTTCGGGATCGGCATAAAAACCAATGTCTGCAGCCACTTTCTCGGCTCCGCCGATATCCAATTTTGATGGGAGTATCAAAATTTTAATTTTCCTCATCCATTAACACCGCCTTCGGCATTTTTGACTGCTATTCATTCAAGGTATTAAATTGAAGACGCATTCATCCGTCGCACCATTTCGCGAAAAAATCCTGCCGGGGTTACCGATAACAACACTGTGAGAAGGTACGTCAAAATTGACATATGAGTTTGGTGCAATCAAAACATCCTCGCCTATTTTTACTTTGCCTATTACCGATGCATTAATACCCACAAATACGCAATCGCCCAATGTCGGCGCACCTTGCCGTGAGCCCCGATAGTCGACTCCTAAGGTGCACCCTTTATAAAGTGTGCAGTTTTTACCTATAACCACACCATTTCCAACGGTAATATTATACGGGTGGCAAAGGTAAATGCCCTCGCCTATCTTGGCATTGGTGCTGAATTCCAAGCCATACTTCCTCGACATGATATATAGCAAAAATCGATAAATAAGCTTTGTTGCTTTAAATCGTGATCTTTAATAATTCCTGTAATAAAGCATAAAACGAACGTTTTGCCTGAACACAATGTCGATCAGAAGCCTGAAATTTGATTTATTATCTCCCCGCAGTCTATAATAATCAGAATAAAAAGGATTCTCAGTACGCATAACTTGTTCTTTCCTTGCGTTTTACAAGTAAATCAATCACATGAGCCAACCCGCACTTTACCGGCAATGCTATCAATCTGCATTTCATGCCGACGGGTCTGACGTTTTCCGCACGATACAGTCTGCATATTTTTCTTATTTCGCTTCGCCGCTGCTTTGACGAGAAATCTATTTTCAAAAGTTCCTTGCAGCACGAATACGCGCTGCGGTATGTCATCCACGAAAGCGCACCTGCGTAGCATCGTGCCGCCACGGGCGAATGCGTGACCGAGCGATATTCAAGGTACATACACCGGTTGACCTCGATCAACTGCTCGGTCAGATACGGTCGAACTTTACGCGAAAGCGAATTTCTGTCGCTGACATCTACATTGTATATAATATTATCAACCGAGGCGATCGACCGGATGTGCATTGCATACGCAAAGATAAATGTCTGATCCTCTCCGATAGCCAGTCCGTTTTCAAAACGCAGGCAGAATCGTTCTATAATATCACGTCTGAACAGCTTGTTCAACAATGAACTGAACAAATAACGCCGCATCGCATCGGCAACGTGCCGCGCGACGTTTTCTTCGTCATATTCGGCAAATACGCCTGTGATCCACCTTTTGCCTTTTCCGCTTGCTTCCTGCGCTCCGAACAAAAGCATATCGACGGAGGTCTGGCTCAGTGACGCATCTATGACCTCAAAGTAATCCTCCGAAACATAATCATCACTGTCCGCAAACAGAATATACTTCCCGCGCGCGCAAGCAAGCCCCATATTCCGCGCTGATGAAACTCCGCCGTTTTCCTTTAAATAATACCTTATCTGAGGATATTTACCCGCATATGCACGGCAAATATCGTCGCTTTTGTCGTCCGAGCCATCGTTTATAAGCAGGATTTCATAAGAGGAAAATTTCTGATCTGCCAGACTGTCAAGACAGCGGCGCAAGGTTCTTGCGGCGTTATAAACGGGAACAATAACGGAATATTTCAAATCATTAATCATAGTTCATCAGTCGTAATACATTTTCTTCTATTCTGCAGATATCATATCCGGCTGCCGCCTGCTTGTTTTTTTGTCCTATACGACTCCGCAATCCGGCATCATCAGCATAACGCCGCAGTCCCTCTGCAAACCCGTTGATATCATCGGTCGCATAACTGTACCCCGTAACGCCGTTCACAACATAATCCGAAATGCCGCGAATGTCCGAAGTAAGCAGCGGCAAACCGCTCGCCATCGCCTCAAGCGCAGCAAGTCCAAGCCCGTCGCGCTTTGAAGGAAATGCGAAAAGATCGGCTGCGTGCAGGATCTCCGGAATATCTTTTCTGTATCCGAAAAATTTCACCTTATCTGAAACTCTAAACTCGGAAGCAATGTCAACAAGGTGCCCCTCAAGCTCTCCGCGCCCGCAGATACCGTAGTAAATATCCGGATTCCGTACCGCTGACAACGCCCGTATTATTGCTTCATGATTCTTATGCTCTTTAAGTTCTCCTACCGAAACAACAAAAAAGGCGTCCTCCGGAATTCCAAGCTCTGCACGCTTATGTCCACGATCAACAGAACATGAAGCAAACTTTTGAGTATCCACTCCTATTCCGTCTATCTTCTCCACCCTCTTCGCGTGGAAAGTTGCGGCGCGGCGGTGGTCTTCCTCGTTGATGGTGATTATCATATCGCAGAAGCGCGAGCAGAACTTTTCAACGGGGTAATAGATCATCCAGTTGACGAGCGGCGCGCCCTTATAAAAATGAAAGCCGTGCACCATATAAACGACCCGAGTGCCGCGGCGGCGTGCGCCGCGCGCCGCAAGGCGCGTCATAACGCCCATAACGGGCTCGTTCGTCCATATGATATCATAACTGCCGCCGTCGATTATCCTTTTCAGGTCGCCGTAGCCGTGACGGTTGGCAGGTGAAAACGGACTGCGCACGAGCCGGACGGTGTGTATCGGCGCGATGCCGTCAAGCTCACGGTGAAGGTCGCCGAGCCTGTCCCCGACGACGGAGCAGGCAAGCTCCACCGAAAAACCGTGCGACGAAAGATATTTCACATGCGGTACGAGGAACTGTATCGCCATCAGGTCGGTGCAGGTAAGCAGCAGACGTTTCATTTTTGAGCCTCTGCCAGCACCTGCGCGGCGATGCCCGCCGCGTCAAGCCCGTACCGGCTGCGCAGGTACTCCTGACTGCCGACGAGCTTTGAATACACATCGTGCAGACCTATGCGCAAAAGCCGCGCGCGGGGCGACGGAAGTTCCGCCAGCACCTCCGCAACGGCGCCGCCGAAGCCGCCGACAGTATTGTGCTCCTCGACCGTAACTATCAGATCGAACCCGCCCGCCGCAGCCGCGATCGTCTCGCGGTCGATCGGCTTCACGGTCGGAAATGTCCATACAGCCGGGTGTATGCCGTGCTGCGCAAGTATCGCCTCGGCGTCACTCACCTCGTCGAAAATCGCGCCGGTCGAAAATATCGCCACGCGCTCGCCGCCGTGTATGGGGAGAGCCTTGCCTATCTCAAAGTGATCTATGCGGTCGTGTATCCGCCTCTCGCCGCCGCGCCCGAGGCGCATATAGCAGGTCCCGGGGTATGCCGCAATGGCTTTTGTCGCCTCGGCAGCCTCAACAAGGTCGCCGGGACAGAGCACCGCAACTCCGGGCAGCGCGCGCATGACCGCAATATCCTCTGTCGCCTGGTGGCTCATTCCGAGCGCGCCGTAAACGAACCCGCCGCCCACGCAGACGATCTTGACGTTCGCGCCGTGATACGCGCAGTCGTTGCGTATCTGTTCGAGGCAACGAAGAGTGGGAAAGTTCCCTATCGAGTATGTAAAGACCGTTTTGCCCTCAAGCGCCATGCCCGCGGCGACGGTCGTCATATTCTGCTCGGCAATGCCGGCGTTCACGAACTGGTCGGGCAGCTGCTCCTAGAAGGGCTTCAGCACGCCGAACCCGAGGTCGCCCGTGACGAGCTCAATGTCACGATCCTTCTTTGCCAGTTCGACAAGAGTATTTACAAAGGTATTTCTCATTTTTATGACCTCGTAAAATATGCGGGGTGCCAGCCGACCGACGTTGTGTGATCGATCCCGATATCGGCGTCGGCGCCCGGCTCGGCGGGTGATGCAATGCCGTCCGGAGTGTACGGATCCTCAACGCCCTCGGGCTTCACGGCATAAAGCTCGCTCACTGCACGGTCGTACTCCCATCCGTCGTGCGGGAAGCGGTAATGCCAGAGAATATCGTTCTCCATAAACGACACGCCCTTGCCCTTTACCGTGTCTGCGATAACGACCGTGGGCTTGTGCGCTTCGTTGTGAGTGTCGGCGAGCGCGCTGCGCAGCGCGTTGTGATCGTGACCGTCAAGCCTTATGACGTTCCACCCGAACGCACGCCATTTTGCGCCGAGATCCTCAAGCTCAAGCGTATTTTCGCAATAATCAAGGCTCTGCATGCGGTTATGGTCTATCACCGCGACAAGATCTTCAAGCCTGTAATGATTTGCAAACAGCGCTGCCTCCCAGACCGAACCCTCGTCGCACTCACCGTCGCCGAGAACGGCAAAAACGCGGTGCGGCTTGCCGTCCTGCACGGCGGCGAGCGCCATACCGGCGGCAGCGGAAAGTCCGTGTCCGAGCGAGCCCGTTGAAAAGTCAACACCGGGAATATAATGCGAAACGTGCCCCGAAAGGCGGCTGCCGTCGGCATAATGCGAGCGAAGCTCACCGACGTCAAAAAAGCCGCTCTCGGCAAGCGCGGCATATACCGCCGCCCCGGCGTGACCCTTGCTCATGATAAAGCGGTCGCGCCCGTCCCATTCGGGCCTTGCGGAATCGTATTCAAGAATATCCGCATAAAGCACGGCAATAATGTCCGCAACGGACATCACCGACGCAATGTGGCTGCCGCCCGACAGATGCGTCATTTCAATACCGTGCCTGCGTATAAGCCATGCAAGTTGGATGCTGGTCATCGTATTCTCCTTCATCTCCGCACACCGAGGACAAGGTCACAGAACCCGCAATGCAGAAATTTTAATTTCCGATAGATGAAAATAATTATAACCGGACAGATAACACCGGCGACAAACATAGCCGGAACGGTAAAATACCACGGAGATCCCGCCCGTGCGCACAACATTTCAACGATAGCCTGCGCAGGCCATGAACAGATGTAAAACGTAAACGCGTTATCGCTCAGTTGCCTGATCAGCGGGATCTCCGCATTTTTCAACAGTTGTCCCGTTTCCCAACACACGGCAAGCATTATTACGGAGATCGCAAAAGCTCCCACGGCTGTCTTGCCGACCGTTCTTGACAGAACAACCGACAACGCGGTAAGAGCGATAGCGACCGCCGCTCTCATGACATCGAAAAATCCCGGTCTGCTTTTTTTCTCTGTTTTCTCACCGCGCTTTTTCGTCAGCATATAAAGGATATATCCCGCGGCGAAGTAAACTGCAAAGTCAAAAACATCGCTTATTCCGAACAGTTTTATTTCCGTACCGACAAAGTGAAGGCACAGAGAAATGCACGCTGCCGCAACGATGGGCGCAGCACCCAATCTTTTGAATTTATCTGTGAAGATTTTCACCAGTCCGAATACCGAATAAAGAATAAAAAGTACGGGAAGAAACCAAAAATGTCCCCACACATTCTCGCGCGGAACGAAAAACATCGTTAGTACGGTGCGCGCCGAAAATCCGGTCAACCCGTTGTGTTCGACGGCATACTTGGGAACCAAAGAAACCGCCGACAAAACAAAGTACGGAGTAAAAAGCCGCAGTGCCTTATCTTTCAACCATCGGAAATATCCGAACCGCACAATACTCGCCGATCCGCAAAGCAGAAACCCCGCGATGAAAAAGAAAAGCGGCATATGAAAATAATATATAAATCTGACCCACTCACCCGGAAATGTGCTCCAATCGTTCGGGTGCGAATGTCCGAGTATCACGAGCAGTGCCCCGAGGGCGTACAGTACATCTATTTCACGAAATCTTTTCTTATTTTCCGTCACCGGCGCCTCGCTCATCCCGACACCTCGTCAAGTTCTTTCATTTCCGCTGCGCTCAGATGCCACCCCATTGCCTCCGTGTCGGAGTCGAGCTGATTCGGGCGTTTGATGCCCGCAAGCACCACCGAGCCGGGCAGCGTATCTAGTATCCAACGTATGGCGCAGGCTGCGACCGACCTACCGTGAGCCTCGGATATCCTCCGCAGTACCTCGACTATGCGCAGGTTGCGCTCAAGCTTTTCGCCGTGAAAATTGACATACACCTCACGGCTGCGGCGGTCGTTGGCGCCGAACCTGCTTTCGCGGCTGTATTTGCCGGTCAGGATGCCCTGACCGAGGCTGCCCCACGTCATAGGGGTCACGCCGAGTTTTTTCTGTATTTCGCGCAGGTCGCTTTCGTTTTTGCGGCAGGCAAGAGAAAATTCGTCCTGGCAGCATACAAAACGTCCGCGGTACGGCAAAAGCTCGCCGATACCGTCCTCATGTATGTTCGAAAGCCCGAAATATCTGATCTTGCCCTCCGTCCGCAGGCGTTCAAGCTCATCCACCACGTCCTCTATCGGAGTTTTTCCGTCGCGGTAGTGTATGATATATATATCTATGTAGTCTGTCCCGAGGCGTTTGAGGCTCTTTTCGAGCGCCTCGCGGATGTACGCGGGAGAATTATCGTAATATGTTCCGCCATCACCGGCGCGGACGCCGAATTTGGACTGTATCACCACGTCCTTGCGGTGCGCGCCGAGTCCCTTTGCGAGCATAAGCTCGGAATGCCCCAGTCCGTATGTATCCGCCGTATCAAAAAAATTGACACCGCACTCGAGCGCCCTGCCCACCGACGCGACGAGCTCGTCGTCGCGGACGTTGCCCCAGCCGTAGCCGCCGAGCGGGCACCCGCCCATGCAGAACCGCGAAACGCGCAGATCGGTATTTTCAAGTGTTATGTATTCCATATATCATTTCCCTTTTCCGAATATAACGCGCGTTGCTTTTTTTACGACGCACCCGACAGTTTTAAAAAACAGGTAAACGTCGGTCGCAAACGACACCTCGCGGGCGTATTTTATCCTCAAAAGATTCTTTCTGCCGAGCACCTTTGTCTCATAGACCTCGTCGGCATTGCCCGAGCCTACGATCTCGTCAAGATTTATGAATTCTATCGAGCTGAAATCGGTGATTCCGGGGCGCACCTCAAGTATCAGCTTTTCGTCGCCCTCGTATCTGTCGGTATATCGCAAAAGCTCGGGGCGGGGACCGACAAAGCTCATCCTGCCTGCTAGAACGTTGTATATCTGCCCCAGTTCGTCGAGCTTGGTCTTGCGCAGGAACGCACCGACGCGCGTTATGCGCGAATCGTTGAGCGCGGTCGTGCCGCCGTATTTATCTGCGTCGCGGCGCATCGTCCTCAGTTTGATTATATGAAACGGCTTGCCGCGGTATCCGCCGCGCAGCGGAGTGTAAAACACCGGAAAGCCGTCGTCGATGACGATCATAATCCCGGCGATCAGAATGACAGGCGTGACCACCACTGACAGGATGAGAGCCAGCACGAGATCTATCGCCCTTTTCACAACACGGTTGTAAAATCCGCGGTATCCCGCTCTTTCGGACTCGTATGTAAGCTCCGCATCCGCTTTTTCAAGATATGTTTTCACAGCTTCATCCCCGGTTTAAGTTTCGAAAGCACTCACGGATCCTCCGCTTCACATCACCCGCAAACGCGGAAACGGCGCAAAACGGCATACGTTTTGTTAGCCGAAATACAAAAACGCCGCTTCTTTCCATGTCCATACTGCTTCATAGTAAATTATATCACTCTGCACACAAAAAAGCAATATGCGGAGCGAAAAAAGAGCATTATATCATTAACACATTTTAAATCGTCGGAGTATTTCGTTAATAATGACATATGTGTTTTCCGCTGCACCGCGGGGGATTGACAAAACAAATGTTTGAGTATATAATAATTAAAATAAAATAACTAAAATAACGATCACCGAATACCGACGGAGGAAATTTATGCACATTACGATAACGGGACGGCTCGGAAGCGGCAAAACGACGGTATGCCGCATCCTTTCGGACAAATACGGATACGAGATATACAGCACGGGAAAAATAAACCGCGCTATCGCTGCCGAAAAGGGCATTACGGCGCTTGAGATGAACGAGCTGATGGCAAAGGACCTCAGCTTTGACCACATGATCGACGACGCGGTATCCCGCATATCCCGCGAAATGCGCGACCGCACCCTTATTTTCGACTCCCGCATGGCATGGCATTTCGCCTGCGATTCCTTCAAGGTGTTCATGCACATAGACCCCGCGATAGCCGCAAAGCGCGTAATGGCAGACGACCGCGGCGCCGTTGAAAAATATACCGACGCCGACGACGCGCGCCGTCAGCTTCTTGCCCGTGCAACTGCGGAAAACACGCGCTACCGCCGCATTTACGGCACCGACAACCTCGACTACCGCAATTTCGATCTTGTTGCCGACAGCGCAACGATAACGCCCGAGGCACTTGCGGCACTGATCCTCTCCGAGTTCGAGCTTTACCGCAGCTCTCCCGCCGAATACGGCTCGCCTAAGCTCATGCTCTCCCCGCTGGCGATATACCCGACGGCGACGGTCGGCGAGATGGAGCGGGAGGACGGTCCCATAACGGTAGCGGTGATGAACGGCTCGCATTATGCGGTCGGCGGCGGAAGGGCTCTGCTTGCCGCGATGAAGGAAAAACCGCAGACGGTCAGGGCATACCTTGCCGACGGCGCGGGCAGCGCCGCAGCCGAAAAAAGAGCCGCCGCCATTGCCGGCGACGGAGAAGCGCTTTTGCGCTCGCTCGAAAAGGAATTCGGCTTCAGCTACCCCGAGATCCCCGAGATATACAGAAGAAAAGCTTAAAATTCGAAATAAAACTGCACCGTGGCTGCCGCGCTTTA
>ERZ1106943.1098-NODE-1098-length-29890-cov-8.680878_pt1 | contig 29890 bp, 21 predicted proteins | sample MGYA00403671_ERZ1106943 | MGnify/ENA primary metagenome ERZ1106943 (study PRJEB35170, sample SAMEA104062427) | human gut metagenome | biome: human gut; feature: human-associated habitat; material: faeces | place: Denmark | collected 2012-06-14 ...
TCCAGTTGTCAAGACAACTGGAAGCCCCAACCGAGGACGGGGCTTCCAGTAAAAAGATAGTGTCTCCCTCTAAAAGTTATTATCTTCGTGCTTTCACTAAGGGCTTGATGTTCAGCGAAGCATGCTATACATGCCCATATGCGCGTCCTGAAAGGATAAGTGACTTCACTTTGGCAGATTATTGGGGACTGGGTATAAAGAAACCCTTTAATCATCCCACAACCGAAGGGATATCTTGTCTATTGGCAAACAGTCAGAAAGCAATTGATATCATTGACCAATGCGCGGATATAGATTACGAAGTCCGTCCTTTGGAAGAGGCAATAGAGGGCAATCACAATCTTTCCCATACCTCATTGCGTCCGAAAGGTAGGGACAGTTACTTTGATGATTCGATTTCCATGCCTCTGAAAGATTTGTGCAATAAGTATGGCATTGCGGCCTCTCCTCGCGATTACCTACGTATCATCAAACAAATAATTGTAAAACACAGAACGAAGTAATCGGTCTGTAAATCCTAATAACCAAGGTTTTCTCCCAATAAACCTTGATTACTATAACAATCCACATTTTATTAATTTAGAATATGTTAGAGAGGCCATTCTTTTCTATCATCGTACCTGTCTACAAAGTCGAAAAGTATCTGCCGCAATGTGTGGACTCGCTTTTGGCTCAGAATTTCGATGATTACGAAATCATATTGGTGGACGACGGGTCACCCGATGATTGTCCGAAAATATGCGATGATTATGCTTCAAAATCATTGAATGTCAGAGTCCTACACAAACAAAATGGTGGACTGAGCGATGCCCGTAATGCCGGTGTGGCAGTCGCCAAGGGTCGATATATCACATTCGTGGACAGCGATGATTTTTGGCGTAGTAATGACGTGCTTTCAGGCGTATATCGGGTTATTGAAAACCATGATTCTCCGGATATCGTTGTCAGCGACTTTATCAAATACTACGACCAGACAGACAAGTATCTCGAACCGGTCCAAATTTGCCCGGAAGAACTAAATGGCAGATCCAAACAGGAGATTCTCGAATATTTATACTTCTGCCACGCCGACATGAAAATGTCTGCATGGCAAAAGTTTGTAAACCTTGAGTTATTTACAAATGCGTTATTCAAAAAAGGACTCCTTTCAGAAGATATTGACTGGTCTCTGAAGATTTATCCTCAGGCAAAATCAATCGCTGTTTACCCGAAACCATATTATTGCTACCGCCAGCAGCGCGAAGGCTCCATAACCAATACAGCCTCAAAACGCTCCTTCGACAGCCTGATGTATATTCTTGATAAATGGGAAAAAGAAATACCCCGTCTTCCTATTCCCGAAGAAGAAAAAGAGATTTACCTCGGTTACTTAGCCTATCAGTTATCAATGTGCATGGTAATATATTGTAATTTAGAAAGTAAAGAAAAACGAAGTGCATTTAATAAAATTCTTGAGCATAAAGATTTATTTTCATCTAAACTAAACAGAAAGGCTAAGATTGTTAAGACTTTAGTGAAATTTAGTGGCGTTAAACTTTCTTGCATAGTGCTCAAGGCTTATATTAGAATTCGGAGTCGTCTAATATTAGGGTGAAATTATTAAATATTAGCACAAAAATAATCCATGATAAAGAAAGGATTCGTATTTGTATCGAACAGCACTAAACCCTCCCGAGAAGTTTTGGAATCGATCTCACCGATAGGATCTAATTCGTTTTCGAAAGCGGCGATAATGGCGGCGGATGAAATGGGGTGGGAACTCCACATGGGTGTCAATCGCAATCATCCTGAAAAAGTTCCGAGCAAGGATTATGATATAAAATTCTATAATCAGCATACATATCGTAATATTTTTGCTATAAAGGACAATTGGCGAGCATACAGAAATCTTTGCCGTTACCTGAAAGATAATCCGCAGATTGAGGTTATCCACTGCAATACTCCAATAGGTGGTGTTGTAGGCAGACTTGCCGGAAAGAAGTATAACAAGAAAGTCGTTTATACAGTCCACGGTTTCCATTTCTTCAAAGGTGCGCCATTATTTAATCGTACTGTATTGAAATGGATAGAACAGTGGCTTGCCCATTATACCGACATTCTCATCACGATTAATCAAGAGGATTTTGAATCGTCACAAAAATTCAAACTGAAAAAAGGTGGCAAAGCAGTCTATGTTCCTGGTGTTGGAATAGATTTGACTTCATTTTGTCCGTTATCCGATTCAGAAAAGGAAAATAAACGCACCGAACTCGGATTATTGCTAAAAGATTTCGTTTTAATTTCGATAGGAGATTTAAATGATAATAAAAACACTGCAACTATAATTTCAGCGCTACAAAAAACTCCTGATAATTGCCATATTTTGATTTGCGGGGAGGGCCCTTTAAAACAAAACCTTATTTCCTTGGCGAAAGAAAAAGGAGTTGATACAAGATGTCATTTCTTGGGTTTCAGAAAAGATATTAAAGATCTCCTTTACATATCTGACGCCTTCGTAATGGCATCCAAAAGAGAGGGGTTGCCCCGCTCTACAATGGAAGCAATGGCAGCCGGATTGCCTTGTATAGTCTCCGATATTCGTGGCAATAGAGATTTGATCGAAAATGGTAAAGGCGGCTTTCTGATTGAAGCGACTGATCCTTCTGGATTTGCTAATGCTTTATTAAAACTCATTGGAGACCGTGTTTTAAGACAAAATATGTCGGAATACAATAAAGAAAAAATCAAGGAATTTGATATTGATAAAATTAAAGGGAAATTATTGGGAGTTTTTGAAAGGATAAAGGTTTGATTGATTTTTTTGAAAATAAAAACATGGGTCGTTGTGTGCCAAGAATCTTCAAAATTTAGCATGACTACATATACGAAATTTATACCTGCAGAAGATATTGGAACTGTGGTAAAGGTACATAACAGCGCATTCAAAGGGTTCTTTTTGACTGACCTTGGACCTGATTTTTTAAAACAATATTATCATAGTGTCGCAAATGCGCCTGATGGAATACTCATCGGCGCATATCATAAAGATAAATTGATAGGGTTCTGCGCTGCCTGTACCGAATGTGCAGGCTTCAATACACGGCTTATAAAAAGCAACATCATTAAATTCGGTCTTATCGGTTTGAAATTATTATTCACACGACCGAAGGCGTTGATAAGACTATCAAAAAATCTGACAAAAAAAGGTTCGGTTGCTGATGACGGACATTATGCTGAACTGATGTCGATTGCAGTAGATAAAGAGATTCAGAATTCCGGTGCCGGCAAGGTTATGATGGATTGTTTGGAAAAAACACTAAAACAACGCAATGTCACAAGTCTGTCGCTTACAACAGATAAACTAAATAATGAGAACACACTTGCCTTTTATGAGAAAAGAGGATTCAGGCAAATGTATGTTTTCACGGCGTATCCTGATAGAATCATGTATCGATTAATAAAAGATATTTAAACAGTATTGATATGAACGTAAAAAAGAATATTCCCTTCTCGCCGCCGGATATGTCGGAGGCCGAGATTGCAGAGGTGGCCGAGGCCATGAAGTCGGGCTGGATCACGACTGGTCCCAAAACCAAGGAGTTCGAGAACCTCATCTCGATGTGCTGCCAGACGGCTAAGTATGATGCCGCCGGCAAGCCCGAGCACACCACGGTCTGCCTGAATTCCGCCACAGCCTGCATGGAGATGGCCCTACGCGTCCTCGGCATCGGCGAGGGCGACGAGGTAATCGTTCCGGCATATACCTACACGGCCACGGCAAGTTCCGTTTGTCACGTCGGCGCCCGTCCCGTCCTCGTCGACTGCGCCCCCGGCTCTTTCGAGATGGACTACGAGAAAATGGCCGACTCCATAACCGAGCGCACCAAGGCCATCATGCCCGTCGATCTCGGCGGTGTTGTCGCCGACTACGACAAGGTTTTCGCCGCAGTCGAGGCCAAGAAGCACCTTTTCCGTCCCGCAAACGACATCCAGCGCGCATTTGGCCGTTGTATCGTCATCGCCGACGCCGCCCACGCCTTTGGCGCCATGTGGCACGGCAGGATGTGCGGCGAGATCGCCGATTTCACCTCTTTCTCATTTCATGCCGTCAAGAACCTGACCACTGCCGAGGGCGGAGCCCTGACATGGCGCTCGCGCGAGGGAATGGACAACGAGGCCCTGTACAAACAACTGCAACTACTGTCGCTCCACGGCCAGAACAAGGACGCCCTGGCCAAGTCGAAGATCGGCGGCTGGGAGTACGACATCATCGGCACATGGTACAAGTGCAACATGACCGACATCATGGCCGGTATCGGTCTTGCGCAACTCAAGCGCTATCCCGAGATGCTCCGCCGACGCCGCCAGCTCATCGAGCGCTACAATGTCGCTCTCGAGCCCCTTGGCGTCAAGGTCCTCCAGCATTACAGCAACGAGCACTCGTCGAGCGGCCACCTCTACCTCACGCGCATACCCGGCATAACCGTTGAGCAGCGCAACGACATCATCGTCCGCATGGCCGAGCGAGGCATCGCCACCAACGTCCACTACAAGCCACTGCCCATGATGACCGCCTACAAGGCTTTGGGCTACGACATCAAGGACTATCCCAACGCCTACGAGCAGTACCACAACGAGATAACCCTGCCGCTGCACACACGTCTGACCGACGATGAGGTTGAATATATTCTCAGCAACTACACCGAAATAATCAAGAGACTTTGAAACGGCTATTCGACATCATAGCGAGTGGACTCGGACTCATTGTCCTGAGTCCGCTTTTTGCCGTCCTCGCAGTGTGGATAAAGGCTGATTCCAAGGGGCCGGTATTCTATCGCCAGACCCGCGTGGGCCGCAACAACCGCGACTTCCGGCTGTACAAGTTCCGCTCCATGCGTCCCGACAGTGACAAGTTGGGGCTCATCACCGTCGGAGGCCACGACCCCCGCGTTACCCGATCGGGCTACTACATCCGCAAGTACAAACTCGACGAGTTCCCCCAACTCATCAACGTGTTCATCGGCAACATGAGCCTTGTCGGCCCGCGTCCCGAGGTACGGAAATATGTCGACATGTACACTCCAGAGCAGATGCGCGTACTCACGGTCCGTCCAGGCATAACCTCGCTCGCCTCGATACGCTACCGCAACGAGAACGACATCCTCGCCGCGGCCAAAGACCCCGACCACTGCTACATCGAGCAGGTGATGCCCGACAAACTCGCCATCGACCTCGAGTATGTCGACCGCGCCACTCTGTGGAACGACATCAGACTCATTTTCTCGACCTTTCGTGAGATAATCGTCAAGTGATGGAACGGATACTGCTTTGTAAGCCCAGGATGAGCGGGCGGGAGATTGAGTTCATCAAGGCTGCACTCGCCGAAGACTGGGCCGTGCCACTTGGTCCGGACTGCGATGCCTTCGAACAAGAATTGGAGACGTTTGTGAACCAGATTTCTCCTATGCAGAATGAAGAATGCAAAAAGCATAATGATGCGGGTGATAATTCCGCATTTGGCGTTGCGCATTGCGCATTGAACAAGCGCGTGGCCTCGCTTGTCTCGGGTACTGCAGCGGTGCATCTGGCGCTGATTGCCTGCGGCGTCAAGCCGGGTGATGAGGTGATTGTGCAGTCGTTTACGTTCTGCGCGTCGAGTCATCCGATTACCTATCTTGGTGCGACTCCTGTCTTCGTGGACTCGGAAAAGGAGACTTGGAACATGGACCCCGAACTTCTCGACCACGCCATTGCCGACCGTATCAAGGTTACGGGAAAGAAGCCGAAAGCCATTATTCCTGTTGCCTTGTACGGCATGCCATATAAGATAGAAGAAATCCTGAACGTCGCCAATAAATACGGTATCCCCGTCATCGAAGACGCCGCCGAGGGATTCGGCTCGCGTTTCGACGGCCAGGTGCTTGGGACATTCGGCAAGTACGGCGTGCTGTCGTTCAATGGCAACAAGATGATCACCACCTCCGGCGGCGGAGCACTCATCTGCCCCGACGACGCAGCCCGCAACGAGATAATGTGGTACGCCACCCAGGCCCGCGAGTCATATCCGTACTATCAGCACGAGGCCATCGGCTATAACTACCGCATGTCCAATATCTGCGCCGGCATAGGGCGTGGCCAGATGACCGTCGCCGACGAGCACATCGCCCACCACCGGCATGTGCAGGCGCTGTATGAGGAACTGCTGAAAGACGTCGAGGGCATCACGATGCACAAGGCTCCGTCAAAAGAATTCGACTCAAATTACTGGCTGTGTACGGCAACGCTCAATCCGGAACTGCGAATCAAAGGGCAGGAAAATGCATATAAGAAAGTCATTACAGGTGCAGTCGGAGGAGCGGCAGGCGTTACCCATACCGTCGAATCCGCCACGACCGACTGCCAGCCCAACGACAACGTCGAGGCACTGCGTATGGCTCTCGACGCTGCCAATATCGAATCCCGCCCCCTCTGGAAACCCATGCACGAACAGCCCGTTTACCGCGACGCCTCCGCCTACACCAACGGCGTCTCGGAATCCCTCTTCAAAGTCGGCATCTGCCTCCCCGCCGGCCCCTGGGTCACCGACGCCCATGTCCGCTACATCGCCGAACAGATCAAAGGCTGCATTTTGGCGGGAAAATAGCGGGTAATTAAACCCCGTGTGGTTCCGGACACGAATTAATCCCGTGACTCTTTGGGAAGAAGGAGTTGCGGGATTTTCGTATTTATTGTGGCTAGTGGATTTCGTCAGTGTGAAGAGTTTAGGGAAGGGGCTAGTGGATTTTGGCAGTGTGAAGAGGGTGGGGGATCGGGTCGGGTTTTACTTGAAGCGGTTTTGATGGATTCTGTCGGGGTGCCACTTGTCCATCGGGGCGTGTTCTTTCGCGGGATGGCCGATGGGGATGAGGTTGAACGGGATGAGGTTCTCCGGCAGGTTTAGGATTTTCCTGACGGGGGCGATTCGCTCTTCATGGGGATAGATGCAGGTCCATACTCCGCCGAGGCCGATGGCATGGGCCGCCAGAAGGATATTCTCTGATGCTGCCGAGAGGTCTTGCTCCCACAGGACGTCGTCCACGCCTTCGAGGAATCGCTCCCTGTTTCCGCAGACAATGATGGCAACGGGAGCGTGCGCCGTCATTTTCGCGTATGGCAGTGCTTCGGCAAGTTGTCGTAATAGTTCGGGGTCATCGACGACGACAAATTCCCATGGCTGTCTGTTCACGCCGCTCGGCGCGCTCATGGCGGCGTGCAGTATGGCACATATCTGTCCGGGGCTGACAGGTGTGTCGTCGTATAGCCTTACGCTGACTCTGCTGAGAATACTCGTGTAGGCGACGTTTTTCTTGAACTGCTCCGGAATAGTGTTGCTGATACAAAATCCTTCAGATTCCATTTGTTGCTGTTTTTTTCGGGTTGCTTGACTTTTGCAAATTTTTAAACGCATCGTTCGGCAGAATGTTCAGTCCCGGAAATGGTGAATCCCGGGGGCCACGATGCAGTGCAAGTGGACGGATTGACACTGCGATGCGACAGGATTGTGACAAATGGGATAACATGCTGAAAATCAATGCGTTGCAACAGTCGTGGGGGGGGGTATTTTTAGATTATTTAACATATATTGATGATATTTAGGGTTGCGTTTGTGATTTTTTAACAAAGATGATGTATGGAAATTGTGTCGTTTTGGAAAAAGTGTAATAACCTTGCAAAGAATTTGGTATTTTGTCAATTAGATGAAAAACGCCCTTGAGTTGCGTATTCAGCCGTACACTCACGATGAAATGTCATTTTGATATGATTGTTACGTTGCTTATGCCATTCCGGGCGCATTCTGATAGAGTTTTTGCTAAAAAACTAATCTGATCCCGACGGAGGTGCCGTCCATCTCCAAATCCTCTACCTCGAGCAATCTGCTTTCCGCGTACTATCTGTTTTCCACGAGCAAAACTGCTGAAAACAACTTGTTTTGGCAGCAGGTCATCTTCCCCGCCGTTTTTTCGGCAATAAATCATAGAGAAATAATAAACAACAAATCAATAATTAATCAATTCAAAAAATTCCAATCATGATTAAGAAACGCTATTTCTTGCCGCTATTGGCGGCTCTGGCGCTCTCGTCGTGCTCTTCCGAGGACAACGTGATTAACAACGAGCCCGAGAACAAGGATTTGAGTTACGTGGCCGTGAACATCGTTCAGCCTAAATCGGTTGGCAGCCGTGCCGATGCTGATAACCAGTTCCAGAATGGTACTGATGACGAGAATTATGCATCGGACGCTCTCTTCTTTATCTTTGATAAGGATGGCAATTCACTGGATGGTAACGTCACCGCTCAGCGTGTAAAACTCACGAAAGGCACTGATGTTCCTACATCCCCCAAAGTTGAGGTCGTTTACAATGCTGTGCTTGTAATTAATGGACAAAAAGAAAAGCCGAAAGAGGATATTCAGATTGTTTGTGTCCTGAATGCACCTACAAATGCTGAAGGTGAGCCTCTTGAAACAGGCATAACCACTCTTTCGCAGCTCGAAGAAAAGGTCGCTGACTATTCTGCACACGAAAAAGGCACTTTCATAATGACCAATTCGGTTTATAAGGAAGATGGCGCTAAGGTACTTGGTGCTATGGTGACGAGTGAATATCTCTTTGAGAACGCAACTCAGGCTCTTGCTAAACCGGTTGAAATCTATGTTGAGCGTGTAGTCGCTAAAATTAAGACAACTGTTAGCCCGGAATTTCAAAACCTGGGAGCACCCATAACTGTAGATGGTGTTAGTATGAAACTGAAAATTGCTGTCAAGGGTATTTCTCTGGTAAATGTTTCAGATAAAGCTTATCTCTTTAAGAGTATCTCCGGCTTTGAAAACGACGCCAAATTCACGAATTGGGTATGGGATACTACAAACAAGCGCAGTTATTGGGAGACAATGCCCGCCGGCATCAACTACACAAATCAGAATTATGATGAAATTTCCCTTAAGGCATTTGAACCCGGTAAAGCATTGACCGATCAGTACATACTGCCTAATACATCGCAGACTGATAAAACTGCAATTCTTGTTACTGCCCAACTTACAGATGATAAGGATCAGCCGTATGAATTTGTTTATCTCCGTGGTTTTTATTGCTCGCCTGACAATGCTAAGAATCTGATTGCAACTTCTGTTGCGGCAGAGGGTTATTGGAAGAAGGCTGCAGATGGTACCCTTTCTTCGATTCAGCCCGATGATTTCGTGTGGAAAAACAACATAGATCTTGTTGAAGATCTTGGGAAAGATGCAACCGAAGAACAAAAGGCAGCCGCCAGAATTGATTATCTCAAATCTTACGAAGTTGTTGCCCGAGTAAACCCCGAATTGACTATTGTCACCAGAGATAATAATGGTAATGAAGTGGCATCCTCACCGGAAAAGGTTAATGAGTTCCTTGCCGGAAATGCTACAAATCATCCCTACGTGGCACGCTACTACAAAGACGGTATGTGTACCTATTTCGTCAATATTGACCAGACTCCCGTAGCACAGGATCGTTATGACACAACAATAGCTGACAAGACATTCGAGGGTGTTGTCCGCAACCATATCTATGAACTGACCATCAATTCTATCCAGGGCATCGGTACTCCTGTATTTGACCCCAAAGATCCCATTGTTCCCGATACACCTGATGACGAGCATCTTTGGTTCCTTTCTGCCCGCATAAACGTCCTCAAATGGCGTATAGTTAAGCAGAATGTCGATTTCACCGGCAAATAAGCGATATTTCACAACTACCCACATCAGCGCCGGACGACCGCTCCGGCCTTCCGGCGCTGATTTTTCTCTCTTTCTCTCCCCTTTGACTTCACGCACCTGCGCACCGGTGCCACGGAAGATGCGCCGCTAAACCTGACGAAGCGCTGTAGGCCGCTTCCACCTATATTGAATTCACACGGCGACACATGCCGCCGACAACATACATCGTCCTGCCCGGGCGCGGGACTCAGCCCGCAACTGTGCGGAACCAATCAAACGTAATAGACCGACAATACTATAAGCAATGAAAACAACGCCTGCGTGTCTGAAACGACTTTCACATATGCTCCTCGTCGCCCTGACGGCCTGTCTCACGCTGTCGTCATGCGACGACGTGATATTCGACTACGAGGGTGACTGCGACACAAGATATCATCTGCGCTTCCGCTACGACCGCAACATGAAGTTCGCCGACGCGTTCGCCAACGAGGTGACCTCGGTGCGCCTCATGGCCTTCGACAGCGACGGACGCCTGGTGTGGCAGACCGAGGAGAGCGGCGAGCGACTCGCGTCCGAGGGCTACGACATACTCCTGCCCCTCGGTCCCGGCGACTACACTCTGACCGCCTGGTGCGGACTCGGCAACGGCGAGTCGTTCACCGTAGGCGAGATGCCCCAGGGCTCGGCACACTCCGACGCACACTGCCGCCTGAACCGCACAGCCGGTCCCGACGGCGGTGCTGTCTCCGACAAGGACCTCAACCGCCTGTTCCACGGCACGCTCCGCGTCTCGCTCCCGGTCGAGGAGGACGGCGGCGACATATACTACACCATGCCGCTGACCAAGGACACCAACGTGTTCCGCGTCGTACTCCAGCATCTGTCCGGCCAGGACATCAGCGCCGACGACTTCACCTTCGCCATCGAGGACAACAACGGCTGGCTCGCGCATGACAACTCGCTGCGCGACGACGAGAAGATCACCTACCGCGCATGGTCCACCTACGACGCCTCGTCGGGTGTCGACGTACCCCGCTCCGGCGGCGACTGGCTCGCCCGTCAGGTCGAGGCTCCCGCCGGACGCGCCATCACCCAGGTGAGCGTGGCCGTGGCCGAACTCACAGTCAGCCGTCTTGTCGAGCGCGACTGGACCGTCAACTCCAAGCCCGTCCTCGTCATCCGCCGTGCGGACGACGGCGACCTTGTTGCCCGCATTCCCATTATCGACTTCGCCCTTATGGTCAAGGGCAACTACAACCGCGATATGTCCAACCAGGAGTACCTCGACCGTCAGGACGAATACAACATGACATTCTTCCTCGATGACGACCGTCACTGGCTTGCAACCTCCATCATAATCAATTCATGGCGCGTCGTGCTCAACGACGTCGATTTCTGACAAAAAACGCTTAAGAAGAAAGGTATACGTTGAAACTCAACGCAATACATATCAAACTCCTGTTCTGCCTGGCACTCCTGGTGTCGGCGTGCGGTCTGGGCTCGTGCTCGCACGGCGCCGACGAGCCGCCGTATCCCGACGGCGCGACTTACGTTAACTTCAGGATCGTTGTGCCTATCAACCCTGAGGCGCGTAGCGCGTCGCGTGCTGCCGACGGCACCTGGGGCGGCGATTACGACAAGGACCCCGGCGACGGCATCGACTCGAAGATCGAGAACCTGACATTGGTGGTCACCAATACCGACTGTAACACAGAGGTAGACCGCATCAGCGATTTCGAGATTACCGGTCCGCTTGTCACTCCCGACTATTCGATTTATTATATATTCAAAGAAATTGACGCTGCAACGGCGCAGAAACTCAAATCTTCAGGTGACACCAAAGTACACGTCTATACAAACATGGGTACGGGTCTATCGATGACTGGTAATACTTCTCCCAATTTCACCAATCGGTGGGGAAGTGCCAATAGTGTTGGCTCTATCCCGATGTGGGGCGTGCAGAAAGTTAACTTCTCCGGAATGAAGGAAGGCGAGACCTTCTACATCCCCGGGGAGATCTGGCTGCTCCGCGCAATGGCAAAGGTCGAAATCACCATAGCCAAATCAGGGGCTAATTCTATTACCCGATTGACATCTGCCTCGGTTACAAATGTGCGCAACAGAGGTTATCTACTTCCTGCAAAGTGGAAGACCTATAATGATACCAGGGACATCAAGTTTGATGAAACCATAAATGCCTATACCGGTAATCGTAACTGGATTACAAATTCCAACTTTACACCCGAAACCATGGGCGAAGACGCCGGCAAGAAGATTGTATTCTATATACCCGAGACAACAGGGTCTGACAGCAGTAGGCGTCCTTATATTACGCTGAATTATACGGACGGCGTGAATAATTGGACAAACTATATATATTTTGCCGAATATGATGCTGCGGGGCAGAACCCCGTAAGTTATAATGATATTGTCCGCAACCACCTTTATCACTTTGAGGTAAGGCGGGACCGCGTTTTAACGGTAAATTATACGGTCTGTCCCTGGAACATTTACAATGTCGATGTCCCACCATTCGATTAAATCAAGAAAGAGAAACACTATGAGCAAATATATCAAGACATTTTTAACTTTCTTTTTATGTGTGCTTCTCCCGGCGTTTGTCTTTACGGGCTGCTCTGATGAATTGGAGACCCCGGGATATGTCGTAGAAGGAGAGCCGGCTTCTGTCAGACTCAAGGTTAACCTTGAGGAAATGGCCGTAAAATCGCGCTCAGACATGAGCGCCGATCTGGAGAACAGGGTCGAGTGCCTGTGGGTGGCGATTTACAATGTTAATTCCGGAAAACGCACTTTCAGCAAGTTTTATGCGCCCGACGGCGATTTTCCCGAGATAGAAGATAAATACGGTGTGATTGACGATATAAAGACCGAATCCGGCGAAAGTTACATCGTGGCAGTCGCCAACTATGAAAACAAGATTGCAGTTGACCTTGTAAACAATAAAGACACCGAGCAGGATCTTGAGACTCTGCTTCTGGGCGCCGACACATGGGGCAAGTACCGCTCCATCGCCATCAAGCAGAAGTTCGACGGCGAGAACATACATGTCGAGACGCCTGCCGAGGCCATCGTGATGCAGGGTTCCTATAAGGATGTCGTACATACAGATCAATCAGATTACCATACTGAGGATGAGGATGGCGCAGTGCCGGTAGGCATACAGCCCGGAGCCAATAATCTTACAGGCAAGATACACCTTCGCCGCATCTGGACACAGAACAAGTTCACCATCAAGCCGAGCGGCAGCCTCGTTTCCATGGAACTCGTCAATGTGGAGGTAATCAACGTTCCTGTGCTGTCGTGGCTCTACGGGCGCAAACAGGACGCATCGGCAGGTACTCTCGGGTACGCCAATGCCGGTGACGCGTATAGCCCTGACATGACCAACAGCCTGAAGCATGACATGTACCGTCAGTCGCTGACTTACACTCCGACCTCGATGACCGTGACAACGGATGACAAGGGACGTCCCAACTACAGTTTCGATTACTGGCAGTACGAGAACAAGCGTAACGGCGCCTATGCTTCCTCCTATGAGGATCGCGAGAGGGAACATAAGAATGCCGATGGAACAAACAGCGGCATCTACACAAGCCTGTGCGGGAACAGCGGAAAAGCCACGCTCGACAACAATGCTACGTTTATTCGTTTTACCGCGAAAATCAGATATCTTGTGGATGAGAATGGAGTAATCCAAAATCCCGCTGAGATAGATGAAAAAATCGGCACGGTGAGGCATCGCAATGCCGAAGTCACGTATGTCGTACACCTTGGATATATAGGGAAGGACCCCAAAGACTTCAACTGCTACCGTAATTCCAAATACATCTACAACATTACGGTAGAGAGTGTTAATAAGGTCCTTCTTGAGGCTTTCAAACTTGGTGAGAATCAGCCCGGTGTCGAGGGAGCGGTGACGGATGTGACCGAGGGCTTCTATGACCTTGACGCACATTTTAACGTCTTCAATATCTATCTCGAGAAATCGGAACTCGAGGGGTTTACATTTACGATGACTACCTATGAGGATAATGTGCCCCATACGATAACCAATATCACGGACGCTGACCTTGGCCTGAAAGCCAATGTACCTAAAAAGGGTGATACGAACTGGAAATACTATAACTGGATTCAACTTGTTCCAAATGGCAAAACTGACGAAAAGACCAAGATTGCGAAGTTCCCGAATCTCACCAAAGGAGAGACGCCACTCTATCTGAACGATTTACAGGCAAAGGCGAAAGAATTGAAAGACGGAGAGGGGTACTGCTTTACAGTGTATCTGAAAGAATATACCTACGAGGCCGATTATGGCGACGTTGGCTATGGTGACGAGCGGACCACCGAATGGACGCACTACGTCAACCAGCCGAGCCGCACTGCCAACTTCAATGTCGCATACAGCGTGTCGGATGACAGGGAAAGCCAGCATTTCAAGGCCAAGTACGCCCTGTCGCAGCGTTCCATCCAGACTTATTACGACATTGTAAAAGCCGCGTCAGGCCACGGTACAGCCCTTGGCGTGGAGCATACCAACGAAGTTTTCGGCATGAATATGCGCTGGACAAATGGCGACATATCCGGTGGATTTGACTCGGATAACGGGCGATACAACGTCTGGATTGCCCTTGGAGGCACCGTTGATAAAACAACGGCAGGCGATGGCAGCTGGACCAAGGCATATGTCCTTGATTTGGATAACCTGTTGCAGGTGAACAAGTCTTCGAACACTTTACAGACTGCATATGCTTCTCATCTGGATTTCAGCGGAGGAACAAGATTTGTGCCGGCAATGAAACTTATTGGAAACAATGAATTAAACGATGATAATTCTGGCTTTTATAATTCTCAAGCCAGTAGTTATGATCCCCAAATTCATGAAAGTGACGCCCAATATATTCAGGCTATATTCAGTTGCATGAATCGAAACAAGGATGAGAACGGTAATGGAACTATTGATGCTCCGGAGTTGAAATGGTATGTTCCCACTTCCGGTAAGTATCTACGTGTCATCTTGGGCCGAAACAACCTTGTTACTCCTCTGATGGCTTATGAGCAGTCGGTGCTTCCACAGGGCTGTACAGACGACTATAATACGCTCTATCACTTTATTACAAGTGACCGAAAGATTGTTTGGGCGGATGAAGGCATGTCGAGTTCAATGTTTGATGTAAGAAAGAGTTGGTCTCATGCTCCCTGGCAGGTACGATGTGTGCGCAATCTCGGCACGAACCTCACGGCAGTATCCAAAGGCGAGAAAGTCACACCGGCCTATGACGATACGGATGTGGATGGCACGACCCATGGCGGTGTTGTGAAGCCCATACGATATTACGGAGCGGCACTGCGCAATCCGACGACTTTGCCACTGCCGTTACACAAGACGTCCTCACCATACAACCGTCTCGCACGCTACGGCTTCGAGATTGCCCCGGCCGGTAACGGTAACACGAATGATTATGACAGAGAAGCCGGCATGTACTATATCGCTTACAATGATGCCGGAACTGCGGTGCGGTCGGTTACCACTATTCCTGCCAGTTATGCGGATATCAAGAATGCCTTGGAGACTGCTTCCCCCTGCGAGAAACTGAACAAAAGCACCGGTCGCAGCGGATGGCGACTTCCCAACCAGAAGGAAATAGTTATTATGTTACGTGCCAAGGTAATACGGTCGAACGGTTTTTATGTATACAAACAGTCGGGCAATACTCTGTTGCCAAGTGAAAGTGGTTGGGATGTCTATGGACCCGGTATGATGACCTGTACCCAGGAGCATTGGCCGGGCATAGACAATAGCGGAAATACTATTACTAGCCCTGTCAACGGTACAGATGCTTTGTCTGCCAGAAATCGTTGGACTACCATTGAAACTACAAGTTCGTTGGCATCGGCAAAGAAACATTCGGATATTAGGGCCATCCGCTGTGTGCGCGACCTGACTGCCGAGGAGGCGAACATGTCATATAGTCAGATAAAAAATTATAGTACTGATTGATATGTTTTTATCGTCCTACATAATGAAATTTTGTTCAGTGTTTGCGAGCACAGCGCTGCTTGTCGGCTGTTCGGGTTCTGACGGCAACAAGGCGTCGGCTGAGCGCGATTCGGTGGTTGCGCCGGGCGAACTGGCCATGCCGGCGATTCCCGACAGCATAGTCGGGACGGAAGAACGTGCCGAGTGGCTTGTCGCCCACTTCTGGGACGCTATGGACTTCGCGGACCACAGCCGGAGTCTTGACTCGGCGTTCATGGAGCAGACTTTCGCCAACTTCCTCTCGGTTCTGCCATTGACGGGCAGTGTCGGGGCTGTAGACCGCGCATTCGGCAATATGCTGGACAAGGCGGCCGGCGACAAGGCTGCCTCGGAATTCGTGGCCGACGTGGCGAGACGCTATATGGGTGACCCGAATTCGCCGATGCGCGACGAGGATCTGCTGATAGCGTTTCTGGAGCGCGCCGTGACTGCCGGGTCGCTGAGCGAGGCCACGCGAGAGCGTATGAAGTTCGACCTGGAGAAGGCGCGGATGAACCGCCCGGGGTCCATAGCTCCCGATTTCCGCTATATGTCGCGCACGGGCGAAGTGACCTCGCTGCGCGGACGGCACGCTGCAACGCTGCTGATTTTCTACGATCCGGACTGCCCGAACTGTCACGAGGTGATCGAGGACCTGGCCGGCGCCGAGTTGCCGCAGAATCTGAGTGTGCTGGCAATCAACGCCGAGGATGACCGCGATCGATGGAACGAGACCAAGGACTCCATGCCACGGGGCTGGGAGGTCGGCATGCCTCTGGAATCGCTTGACGAGGACCGGTATTATCTTCCCGTCTTGCCGGTGATATATCTGCTCGACGCCGATGGCCGCATCATACTGAAGGATCCGGCCCCTGCGGTGCTGAAGGACTATCTCGGCCCACGGCAGTCTCACTGAACCGTTGCGATAAAAAACTTACAGACTGAATTCTTATACATTCCATATCAGACTGATTTACAACTCCATCCATTCTTTTGAGGGCGGCCGGTCGTGAGACCTGCCGCCCTTTTTATCGCCCGTTGCGTGTTTTGGGGCAATCCGTTGCGTGTTTTGGCTGTGTTTTGTCGCGTGTTCTTGAGGTAAATAACACTTGAACTTACTGCGCCGGATCGACTGTCAGGCCGGGAGAGTCGGAACTGACTATCACGGGACGCCCGTCGGAGACATTGGCGGTCACGCGCAGATTGCTGAAGCGGATGCCTTTGGTGTGGTTGAGCCAGAATCCCTGAGCCGGAAGTATGCCCCACATGGTCGATTCGGGGTAGTCGGCGATTTTTTCGTCGGCGGGTGCCTTGACGGCCTTCTGTCCTCCGGCGTGGCGTATGCTGATGTTGCGCAGTTCGACGTCCTCGACGGGATGGCCCTCGATACCGGTTATCGAGCACCCCCCGGGGCCGGCGTCATCTATCATTATGTCGTGAAGTACAATGCCGCGGATGATGCCGACGCCGCTGACCGGAACATCCGGCGAATAGGCCCTGGCGCGGTTGGCCAGGCGTATGAAGATCGGGCACTGGGTGCCGCGTATCACGCAGTCGGCGATGTCGACATTCTCCATCGTGCCGCCGTCCACTATCTCAAGCGAGATGGCCGAGTGGCCGATGCCGCCCTCGTAGCCGAAATACTGCGTCGACTGGTCGTCGGAAGGCTTGACGCAGACACCCCGCACGACGATGTTGCGGAAGCCGCCGTTGGTCTCGGTGCCGAGTTTGATGGCGTTGCAGTGTGACGAGACGGTGCAGTTGGAGATGGTGATGTCCTCGCACAGACGCGGCGACGTCGACTTCAGGGTGATGCCGTCATCGTCCGAGTCGGCAGTCATGTTGCTGACAGTGACGTTGTGGCAGCCGTCGAGGTCGAGGGCGTCGTTGTTGAAATTGTTGCGGTTGAACACACGGATGCCGTCGATGCGCACGCGGTCGCATGCGAGATAGTGCTGCATCCAGCATCCGGAGTTGCGCAGCGTGACGCCTGTCACGGTCACGTCGCTGCACTGTATGAATCGCAGGAGGTGGGGTCGCGTGATACCCTCGTCGTTCCATGACAGTTTAGGGAAGGCCCGGCCACGTCCGTCGATGGTGCCGAGGCCTGTAATGGCCACGTGCGAGGCCGAGTCGGCGTAGACCAGCTGGACGGTAGGCGTGTGGGTGCGCAGCGAGACATAGGATGTGCGGACGGGAGTGTAGTCGGCGATGTCTGTGCTGCCGTAGAGTGTGGCGCCGCTCTCAAGGTGGAGTTCGACGCCTGAGCGCAGGAATATGCTGCCGGTCTTGAACGCACCGGCGGGAACGAGAACACGGCCTCCGCCGGCCGTGGCGCAGGCGTCGATTGCGGCCTGTATGGCACGGGTCGAAAGGCGTGTGGTGTCGCTGACGGCGCCGTACGCGCAGATGTCGTAGACGGCACTGCGTGCGGCCGGGGCGGACAGGACGGCGAGTAAGAGGATGATGGCCGGGAGAAGGCCCTGACCGGATGTGGATTTTATTTTCATGGTTTAATGCTGACGATTTGCGGGATAATCGGGAGGCTGTGGGGTGGGGGAGAAAACAAGAAGGCCTCAGGAAGCGACACCTCCTGAGGACCGTCTTGCGGTGCCCGAAGCGGGACTCGAACCCGCACAGCCGCAATGGCCAAGGGATTTTAAGTCCCTCGTGTCTACCATTCCACCATTCGGGCGGCCAATGTGCACTGCAAAGGTAAGAAAAATTTCCCCCACAGCAAAATTATTAAGCACTAAGTCATAGTGATGAGTGACGGATTGGCGGGTTGGCGCTGCTTCGTAACTCAGCCTTCTGACTTAAACTCTCTGTACGGATGCTCCAGGTCCAGGTAGTCGAAATTATGCTGGAAGCGGTCTTCGGGCGGCGGCGGAGTCATGTAGTCGGCGCCGTACATGCACTTCAGGTACGGGTCGTAGTCAGCTATGCCCATGACCTCGTGTCCCTCGAACATGTAGGGCCTGAACGTGCCGATGATGCTCTTGGGCAGAACCTTCCCGGCGCCGTCGGTGAAACTGCTCGCCATCTCGCACTTGTCGTAGTCTTCGGCGGTCATGACACGGCGCATGGCACGCTGGATGCCCTGCATGGTGTAGGCCTTGCGTACGGCGAGAGGAAGCCATGACTCGGGACCGTGGCCGTGGCGGTAAGGGTCGCGGTGCACAAAGTAGAGCATCTTCTTGAGATAGTTGTAGCGCGCGCAGCGCCAGTGGCGAAGCATAGTGTTGGAACTGTGGCCGTCGAACGGGAATATGTCGATGTAGCATCCGCCGAGATAGTACAGGTGGCGTCGCTCGATCAGAGTTGTACGTGCGTCCTGGATCTTGCCGAAGGGCAGGGGGTACTTCGGGTCGTTCTCGGCGCAGACAAATTCGAGATGCTCGGGCAGCCATTCTTTACAGTGGGCTATCAGCCGCTCGTAGTCGGGACGCGGCATCGAGCAGTCCAGGTCGTCGTCCCAGGGAATGAAACCTCCGTGGCGGACGGCGCCGAGCAGAGTGCCGCCGCAGATGCAGTAGCGCAGCGAGTGCTCGCGGCACACCTTGTCGAAGGCGAGAAGAATCTCGAGCAGACGTCCCTGAAGTTGTTTTATGTCGTAGGAAGGCATATTTCGATTGGTTTTATATTCTTTTTAGGATATGTTAATTGCTTACGGCGAGTTGCCCGGCTTTTACATCTATTTAGGAAACTATTTAGGAAACGTTAATTGAAGTCGATGTGTCGTTCGGTTTCACATAAGTTAATTGATAACGGTGAACTTTATGCCGAGTCCCTTGACACGAGCAACTGTCTCCGCCGAAGGGGACACAAGCACCACCTCGCGGAACGCATGCATCAGCGGGATGTCATCGCTGTGGTCCGTGTACAGCGTATAGGGTTCGACTGGAGGACCCGGCTTGATGAACTCGCGGATGCGCCGGAGTTTTTCCTCGCCGCGGCACTCAGTCCGTCCGGGGTTATCCTCCATCCGGGTCGCGACATAAGGACCGTCCCAGATCCACGGCACATAGGTTTCCGGAGCAGCCGTTGCGAGCAGGCGCGCATAATGACCTTTCAGCGCATCCCTGACGGCCGGATTTATCATCGGCTCAACCCGCGTCCTGAAGTCCTCGCGCAGACTATTGTCCTCCGGGTCGATGAGGCCGCAGATGCCGAACTTCATTGTCCTGTGCCCCACAAGATGCAGGCGCCGCAACGCGAGCAGCCCGAGCGTCCGAAGCAACTTGCCGAACGCCCGACGGCGGACCATCTGCGCGATGCCACACCTTATATATATATGTAGCGTATTCCCCCGCACGTATGTGCCGTCAAGGTCAGTCACTGTCAGCGCGTGTCGTATGGCCATAAGCAAAAAACCTATTCTGTGAAGTCTTTCGACCACGGGAAGCGGACAAGGCGCCGGTCGGAGTAAAGCCTGTAGTCCGGCTCGACAAGATGACGCCTGGTGGTGACGTTTATCACCGCGGTCGCCACGCTTGCTCCGGGGGCGATGCGACGCACGGCCTCGAGTACGCGTTGCATGGTCACGCCGCTGTCGATGGCGTCGTCCACGATGAGTATCCGTTTGGCGGGGGCTATAGCCTCGCGGCGGCTGTCATTGATGATGATTGGGTCGAGAGGCCCCTTGCGGTTATTGTATATGGCGGCCTCGGCCACACGCATCGCGTCGCGCATCCACACCGGCAGGCGCCGTATGACCTTCCACAACGCTCCGCAGCGGCTCTTGATGGCCGTTGTCGGGCGCCGCGCGGTTACGGAAACGTGGGGTACGTCAGTATACATTCCGCGGGCAACGATCTCGCCACCTGTGGCGATGCCGACTATCAGGTCGGGATTGAATTCCATGGTCATGGCTTCGAGCCGTCGGCATGCGTCGGCGAAAGCCTCATTGCCGAGAGTGGTCACTTTCATGAGCGCAAATGTAGCAATTTGCCGTGAAACCGCAAAACAAACTTTTCCCCGCCCCCACGTTTACCCTTACCAAACCTCCCACAACTCCCATTCTTCCCGTCTCCCTAATCCCTGAAACTTAAAAATGAAAATTTTTTTCTCCCTCTCGGGAAAAATTCGTACCTTTGCGTGCAATAAAAAACAAACTATTCAATCCATCACATCACATGTCTTTTATTGCAGATAGAGTTCAGATGGACGGCCTCACCTTCGATGACGTCCTTCTCATTCCGGCCTATTCTGACGTCCTTCCCCGCGACGTCAAACTCAAGACCCGTTTTTCACGCAACATCACTCTGAACATTCCCCTTGTCTCGGCGGCCATGGACACCGTCACCGAGTCCGCTCTCGCCATTGCCATCGCACGCGAGGGTGGCATCGGCGTCATCCACAAGAACATGTCCATCGCCGAGCAGGCACGTCAGGTGCATACGGTCAAGCGTGCCGAGAACGGCATGATCTACGACCCCGTGACTATATCTGCTGACGCTACCGTCGGCGACGCCCTCGACATGATGGCCGAGTACCACATCGGCGGTATTCCCGTCGTCAATCCCGACCGGATGCTCGTAGGCATCGTCACCAACCGTGACCTGCGTTTCGAGAAGAATCTCTCCCGTCCCGTCGCCGAGGTCATGACATCCGAGAACCTCGTGACCACCGACGCCTCGACCGACCTCGACGCCGCCGCCGAGATACTTCAGGAGCACAAGATCGAGAAACTTCCCGTGGTCGACCACGACGGACGCCTTGTCGGTCTCGTGACATACAAGGACATCACCAAGGCCAAGGACAAGCCGAACGCATGCAAGGACCGTCTGGGACGTCTCCGCGTTGCCGCAGGCATCGGTGTCACACCCGACTTCATGCAGCGTGCCGACGCTCTCGTCGAGGCAGGCGTCGACGCACTCGTCATCGACACCGCACACGGTCACTCCGCAGGCGTCATCGGCGTACTCCGCGCCGTCAAGGAAAAATACCCCAGCATCGACGTCGTTGTCGGCAACATCGCCACCGGCGAGGCCGCACGCTACCTCGTCGAGAACGGCGCCGACGGCGTGAAGGTCGGCATCGGTCCCGGCTCAATCTGCACCACCCGCGTAATCGCCGGCGTCGGAGTGCCCCAGTTGTCTGCGGTCTACGACGTGGCCAAGGCCCTGAGCGGCACCGGTGTCCCCCTCATAGCCGACGGAGGCATACGCTACTCCGGCGACATCGTCAAGGCCCTCGCCGCTGGCGGCCACTCGGTTATGCTCGGCGGCATGCTCGCCGGCGTCGAGGAATCACCCGGCGACACCGTCATCTTCAATGGCCGCAAATACAAGACCTACCGTGGCATGGGCTCCCTCGAGGCCATGGAGAAGGGCTCCAAGGACCGCTACTTCCAGGGCAACGAGAAAGATTCCAAGAAACTCGTTCCCGAAGGCATCGCCGCCCGCGTTCCCTACAAGGGCTCGCTCTACGAGGTTGTCTACCAGATGATCGGTGGTCTCCGGGCCGGCATGGGCTACTGTGGCGCCCACGACATCGAGCAGCTCCACTCGGCAAAATTCACGCGCATCACCGGTGCCGGTGTCGCCGAGTCGCACCCCCACGACGTCGCCATCACCTCCGAGGCCCCCAACTACAGCGTCTCCGCAAAGTAAGTACGAGGTCACAGTGACAGGTGACGAAGCAAAGTAAGTACGAGGTCACAGTGACGGCTTGCAAAGTAAAAAGCCTCGTAACTCATAACTCATACTTATGACCTAAGCCACCCTTATATATACTTCTGACCTAAATAATATTTTTCGCCCTCGCCTACAATATTGCGGGGGTGAATTGCGTTTAACACAATGTGTCCCATTGTGGCCTCGAACGAAATCAACATTATCAACATACCGCAAATATGAAAAAGACCATTGTCTCTGCCGCTCTCGCTCTTGGCGCCGTATGTGCCATCGGCGCGGCCGTAGACTCCGATCCAGTGCTCATGACCGTGAACAGCAAGCCTGTCCACCGTAGCGAATTCGAGTATCTTTACCATAAGAACAACTCGCAGCAACTTCAGCCTCAGTCGCTCGACGAGTATGTAGACATGTTTGTCAACTACAAGCTCAAGGTAGCCGATGCTGAGGAAGTCGGTCTCGACACCACGAAGGATTTCCGCAGCGAATACGAGAAATTCCGCAACGAACTTGCCGAACCTTATCTCCGCGAGGAAGCCGCCTACGACTCGCTTGCCCGCGAGGCATACGGTCATCTCGGCAGTCTGCGCTATGTCCGCCACATAATGCTTCCTCTAGGCGAGACTCCCGAACAGATCCACGCTGCTGAGGCACGTATCGATTCCCTCCGGCAGGCCATCATCGACGGCACCGCCGACTGGGACGAGGTCGCCGCGAAATACTCGGTCGACGGCGGCTCGCGCAACAACGGCGGCATCATGGGATGGATGCCCGCGGGACGTTTCCCCTGGCCCTTCGAGGACATGGCCTACCGCACCGAGGTAGGCACCATCTCGCCGCGTGTAAACTCCGGCTTCGGCTATCACATCATACGCATTGACTCTGTCAAACCCAACCCTGGTGAGGTTCATGTCGAGCACATCCTCAGGCTCACCCAGGGCATGGACTCCGCCGCTACCGCACAGGTCGCCCTGCAGGTCGACTCTATCCGTGCCCTCCTTGCCGCCGGTGCCGACTTCGCCGACATGGCTAAGCGCGAGTCACAGGACCCCGGTTCCGCATCCCGTGGCGGTGACCTCGGCTGGTTCGGCATGGGCATGATGGTCAAGCCATTCGAGAATGCCGCCTTCGCACTCAAGGATGGCGAACTCTCCGGACCCGTCAAGACCGCCTACGGCTACCACATCCTACACAAACTCGGCTCGCGCTCTGTCGCGCCTTTCGAGGATATGCGTGAGCGCCTAATCTCCCAGATCAACAGCGACGACCGCGCCCTGATTCCGGTTCAGAAGAAAGTCGCCCGCCTGACGAAACTCTTCGACGCCCGCTATGACGAGAAAGGCTTCAGGAAACTTCAGAAACTCATCGGCACGACCTATGACTCCGCCGCCGTCGAGCGCCTTAAGAAGTCCGACATCGTCCTCATGCGAATCGGCAAGACTCCCGTAACTGTTGCCGAGGTCATGCCTTCGGTTCCCGTATCCGCTGCCATCCCTGCAGCCGATGCCGTTAAGGTCATCCGCCGCTCTGCCGAGCGAGTCATGCAGGAGCGTCTCTTCGACCGCGAGCGTGATGCCCTCGTCGACACCAACCCCGAGTACCGCAACCTCATTGGCGAGTACCGCGACGGCATCCTCCTGTTTGCCCGCGCCACCGATGTTGTCTGGGACCGCGCATCCAAGGAGCCCGAGGAACTCGAGAAATTCTTCCGGCGCAACCGCGACAAATACACCTGGGACCAGCCGAAGTTCAAGGGATACATCGTCATGGCAAAGAACGACTCCGTCCTTGCCGAGGCCCGCGCATACACCGATTCCATTGGCAGTGCCGCTGCCGTTTCATCTGACTTTGTCAAGGACATGCGCGCTCGTTTTGGCCGTAACATCAAGGTCGAGCGCGTCATAGCCGCCAAGGGCGACAACGCCATCACCGACTTCCTGGCCTTCGGCGGTGAGAAGCCTGCCGATAATCCCACGGGGTGGAACTGCTATTATGCTTTCATGGGCCGCGTTGTCGACCGGCCCGAGGAGGCTGCCGATGTCCGCGGAGCAGTCACAACCGACTTCCAGAACGAACTTGAGAAGAAGTGGGTCGAGGCCCTTCGCGCCAAATACCCCGTCACCATCGACCGCTCCGTCCTCTCCACAGTCAAATAACCCCGTAACTCGTAACTCATCCCTGACACTTAATACCTCCTGACAGGCGCTGCGCCCTCTTTCGGCCACCGCCTGTTTTTCTTTTCCTTAAGCCTATTTTTGGCCGGGAAGTTGTGCAACCCAAGAAAAAGGCTTAAATTTGCATTGACAATTATTATCACATTTAAACACCACTGTAATAACATAAAGTCCTAATATCTAATCATTACCTACATGAAATTCTTTTCTACCTTATTTGTTGCTTTGATGCTGCCTGTGCTGGCTTTCGCCCAGCAGGTACCCGACACCGTGACTGTTTTTACAATCGGCGACTCCACGATGGCCAACAAGCCCCTGGATAACGAGAACCAGGAACGTGGCTGGGCACAGATTCTTCCCATCTACTTCACCGGCAATGTCAGGATCGACAACCACGCCGTCAACGGACGCAGTTCCAAGAGTTTCATCAACGAGGGCCGCTGGGACAAGGTCCTCGGACTCATTCGCCCCGGCGACTACGTCATCATCCAGTTCGGCCACAACGACGAGAAGGCCAAAAGCCCTGACCGTTACACTGTTCCCGGCTCGACTTTCGACGACAATCTCCGTAAGTTCGTTAACGAGGCCCGTGCCAAGGGTGCCACTCCCGTCCTGATGAATTCCATTGTCCGCCGCAACTTCCCCTATCGTGGTGTGGGCGCCCAGGAGACCGACGACCGCCAGAAGACCTGGAAGAAAGGCCTGGATAAATATCCCCCCGAAGGCGATACGCTTGTCGACACCCACGGAGAATACGTCGTTGCTCCCCGCCGCGTTGCCGAGGAACTCGGTGTCGCATTCATCGACATGAACACTCTGACCCATGAACTCGTGCAGGGCCTCGGACGTGATAAGTCCAAGGACCTCTTCATGTGGATTCCCGCCGGCGAGTTCGCCTTTGCTCCCGAAGGCCGTATTGACAACACCCACCTCCGCGTCAAGGGCGCCGTCCTCATCTCGCTCATCGCCGCTCAGCAGCTTGCCGAGAAGGTTCCCGCACTCCGTCCCTACATCCGCGAGACCATCTACAATCTCAACAAGTAATGCGAATCGTCCTGCTCGCCTGTGTTCTTCTCGGGGCGCTGTGTGTCAATGCCCGCGACTTCGAGGTCCGGCTTTGGCCCGGTGGCGCTCCCTCTGCCACAGGACTTGAGTCTGTCGCCGAGGTTAGTCGCGACGGGCGCGCCTCCAGGGTCTCCGATCCCGTCCTCCATGTCTATCCTGCCGCCCAGCCCGGTTCTCCCGCCATCATCATGTGTCCGGGCGGCGGCTATCAGCATCTTGCCGTCAATCACGAGGGCCACGACATGGCGCAGTGGATGAACCGCCTCGGCGTTACCTTCATCGTCCTGAAGTACCGTATGCCCAACGGTCACAAGGAGGTGCCTTTGGCAGACAGCCGCCGCGCCATCGAGATAGTCCGCGACAGCGCCTTGGCCTGGAATGCCGACCCTCGCCGTGTCGGCATCATGGGCTGTTCTGCCGGCGGCCATTTCGCTGCTACTCTTGCCACCATGTATGGCGACAGCCTCCATCGTCCCGATTTCCAGATTCTGCTCTATCCGGTCATCTCGATGGACGAGAACCTGACTCACCGCGGTTCTCGCGACAATCTTCTTGGCAAGAATGCGTCCCACGAGGATGTCGAGCACTATTCCCTTGATCTTCAGGTTACAGACGGGACGCCTCCGGCCTTCATCGCGCTTTCTGCCGACGATAAGGCTGTACCTCCCGCCAACTCGTTGCGCTTCGCCCGGGCGCTTATCGACCACAAGGTTCCCGTCTCCCTCCACATGTACCCGACAGGCGGCCATGGCTGGGGTTTCCGCGACCGTTTCCTCTACAAGCGCGAATGGACCGGCGAACTCGAGACCTGGCTCCGCAACCTGGAATAAGTAATAAGTCCCAAACGCTAAAAAGTGTTAGGGACTTTGTCTTTTATGGGGAAAAGTGTAACTTTGTGGGTTATTAGACAGAAATTCATCACCAAACCGAAATAACAGTGAAAATCAGACCTCTCATACTCACCGCAGCCGGGGCAGTAGCCTGCGCTTTGGCTTTCGCCGAGAATAACGTCGCCGAGGAAGTCGCCTGGACCATTGGCGACGAGCCCATATACAAGTCCGAGATCGAACAGGCCTATCTGGACATGCAGCAGGAGCGTACGCCGATTGACGGTGACCCCTATTGCGCGATTCCCGAACTGATTGCCATCCAGCGTCTTTATCTCCATCAGGCCGAACTCGACACCATCGAGGCACCCGAGGCTCAGGTCCAGATGCAGGTCGAGTCGCAGATCAACTACCTCATCTCCAATCTCGGTTCGAAGGAGAAAGTCGAGCAGTATTTCCGCAAGTCGATGCCCGAGATTCGCGAGTACTATGCCCGCAACATTTCCGAGCGTTCGCGTGTCCAGCAGGTCCAGCAGAACCTTACCAAGGACGTGAAGACTACTCCCGGCGAGATTCGCCGCTATTTCTCTTCGCTGCCCAAGGACTCGATTCCTTTCGTGCCTCTGCAGGTCGGCGTCCAGATTATCACTCTCAATCCGGCCATTCCCCGTCAGGAGATTGATGACGTCAAGGCACGTCTCCGCGACTTCGCCGACCGCGTTAATCGCGGTGAGTCTGAGTTCTCGACTCTTGCCATCCTCTATTCCGAGGCTCCTGAGGGTGTCCGTGGCGGTGAGACCGGATTCCTCGGACGCGGTATGCTCGATCCGGCATATGCCGCTGTCGCTTTCAACCTCAACGACCCCAAGAAGGTCTCCAAGATTGTCGAGTCTGAGTTCGGCTACCATATAATCCAGTTGATTGAGAAACGTGGCGACCGCATCAACACGCGCCACATTCTGCTTCGTCCTAAGGTGTCGGAAAAGGACCTCGAGACCGCGGTTACGCGTCTTGACTCGCTCCGTGCTGACATCGTGGACAAGAAACTCGCCACTTTCGAGGAGGCGGCTTCTCTTCTCTCGCAGGACAAGGATACCCGAATGTCCAAGGGCGTGATGGTGAACCAGAACACCGGCACGACTTCTTTCGAGATGTCGCAGTTGCCCGCTGAGGTGGCTCGTGCCGTTGCCGATATGCAGCCGGGCGATATCTCGCAGCCTTTCATCATGAAGGATCCCAAGCGCGACCGCGACATCGTGGCTATGGTGAAACTCACCTACCGGACCGATGCCCACCAGGCTAATCTCGGCGATGACTATCAGCTCATCAAGGGCATGTTCGAGGATGCTCAGCGTGAGCAGATGCTGCGCGACTGGCTCGAGAAGAAGATAGCCGAGACATACGTCCGCATCGAGGACGGTTGGCGCGGTTGCGACTTTAAGCATAAGGGCTGGATTAAGACTAAGTAACTCGCATGTAATCACGCTGTTCTGTTGATATGGCTTCCAAAAGACGACTCTGGTTCTTGCTTCTGTTGGCCTTGTTGCTTACGCCGGCGGGACTTGAGATACTGGCTCAGGCCGTGAGGTCCGCTTCCGCTCCGGTCCGCAAGACTTCGGTACGTCCGACCAAGCCTGTCACTATTGCTCCTCAGATTCCGACTGCCAGCCGCGGTAATGGTGACCGCATCTTCCTCGAGCGTGCCGACGTGCTCAACAAGGTCTCTGCCGACTCTTTCATGGTCCTCGTCGGCGACGTCCATTTCACCAAGGGTGCCATGCAGATGTACTGCGACTCTGCCCACTACTATCCTCAGTCCGAGTCGATGGACGCCTTCGGAAATGTTCGCATGGAGCAGGGCGACACTCTCTTCATCTATGCTGACGAACTCAACTACCGTGGCGGCACTCATGCCGTTGCCTATCTTTACGGCTACGACGGCAAGCCCGTGCGCATGATCAACCGCGAGGTGAAACTCGAGACTGAGATCTTCACCTACGACCTCTTCGAGGAGCGTGGCTTCTATACCACCGGCGGTGTCCTCACCGACCCCTTCAACCGCCTTGTCTCTGACGAGGGCGAGTACATTCCGGCCACCAAGGAGGCCAATTTCTACAGCCGCGTCTGGCTCAAGCGCTCCGATGGCAAGGATACCCTTGACATCTACACCGACACCCTCAACTACAACACCGCGACCCATGTTGCCGAGTTCTATTCGCCCACTGAGATTATCAACAGCCGTGGCGTAATCCACTCGAGCGAGGGCGTCTACAACACGCTCAACAATCAGACCGAACTCTTCGACCGCTCGACGGTCGTGATTGACCGTGGTCCCGGCAATCCCAAGACTACCTTCACCGGCGACACTATTTTCTACGACCGCAACAGTGGTTTCGGCGAGGCTTTCGGCAATGTCGTTCTCGTCGACTCCATACGTCAGGCCACGCTGTCAGGCAACTATGGCTTCTACGACCAGATTGCCGACAGTTGTTTCTTCACGGGCCATGCCCTGGCCATGGAGTATTCCCGTGGCGATACACTCTATATGCATGGTCGTTACATCAAGTCGCTCCGGCTGATTGACACCATCCGCACCGAAATCCCCGAACCTGTTGATTCCGCGGCGCTTGCTTTGGCCGGGGCGGAATCATCTTCGCCTGAAGTTTCCGCCCCCGATTCCGCGCCTGCCGATTCGGCCTCGCTTCTGTCTCCCTCGGCAGAATCCGCTCCGGCTGACTCTGTTCCGGCGCATTCCGACTCTATCCCGGTTATCAGGCGCGAGCCTCGCTACGAGGTCCGTCTGGACACCACCCACACCATCGCCGCATGGCCGCGCGTCCGCTTCTACCGCATTGACATGCAGGGCCTCTGCGACTCGATGACCTTCGTTCAGCGCGACTCGATGCTCCATCTCGACCGACATCCTGTCGTGTGGAGCGACGACCGCCAGATTTTTGGCAACAAGATTCTTCTACACCTCAACGACTCGACCCTCGACCATGCCTGGCTGCCTGACTATGGCTTTACCGCCCAGCACATCGAGGATGTCTACTACAACCAGTTGGCCGGCAAGAAAATGGAGGCCTGGTTCGTCGGCGGCGAACTCTCGCGCCTTAATGTCGACGGTTCTGTCGAGGCCATATTCTATCCCGAGGAGAACGACTCCACCATCAACAAGTTCGTCAATCTTCAGACGGCCACTATGGATGCGTGGTTCGTTAATCGCGGACTCGATCGGCTTAAATGCTGGCCGGAGTCCTCGGGACAGGTCACGCCCCTCTACCTCTCGAAGCGCTCCATGCTCTTCCTCCCCAAATTCCAGTGGTATGAGACCCTGCGCCCGCTCACGCCCCGGTCCGTCTTCGAGGTCAGCGACGAGATGAACGCTCTCATGGAAAACACACCCATCCCCGAAATCCCCGTTCCCTCTGCCCCCG
>ERZ1106943.1144-NODE-1144-length-28720-cov-4.586429_pt1 | contig 28720 bp, 29 predicted proteins | sample MGYA00403671_ERZ1106943 | MGnify/ENA primary metagenome ERZ1106943 (study PRJEB35170, sample SAMEA104062427) | human gut metagenome | biome: human gut; feature: human-associated habitat; material: faeces | place: Denmark | collected 2012-06-14 ...
CCGGTAACAAAGGCTTATAGCCGCTGAGCAAACCACCCGTTTGACGGGTGGTACTTATTTGATAGAAACTTGAGAACAATAATTTTCAAAAAGTCAATTATCAATTTGTAATGTTTTGAAGGAAAAAGTTCACAAAAGCATTTAGGCAATATTTACAAATTTTTTGAAAAAAGGAATAGTTTCGCAGGAGTAACAACGTGGCAATCGAGTAATATCGGTTGCTTTTTTGTTGCCCAATTTTAGAAATTGCCGATTGCCCTCGGAAGAATGATTTCTAAAAATTACAAATTTGAAAAGAAATGGAGGAAAAGAAAAGTGAAAGAGTATTCAAAAGGAATTTATGTAAAATTCAAACCGGAAGAGGTGGAGATACTGCATAATCGAATGAAGGAAGCTGGAGTTCAAAACATGAGTACATATATCAGAAAGATGGCATTGAACGGATATGTGATTATTCCTAAGTGGCCGGATCTGGATCAGGTAATATCCTTGCATTCAAGGATTAGTAATAATCTCAATCAGTATGCAAGGAAAGCAAATGAAACCGGAAAATTGTACGAAGAGGATATTGCAGAAATAAAGAAGATGCATAATGAACAAACAAAGTTTCTGAAAAAAACACTTGAGGCAGTAATGTATCTTTATGAGGAAGATTCAAAGAAGAAAAAGTGATTTTATGGTAAAGCGTCAGCGTGGCTCTGCGGTTTATCCGCAGTTCAAGGGGATTGGGGCATTCCCCAACAAGCAAAAATGCGCCGGGTATATACCGGAGCACTGCTTGCCAATTTGTAAAAAGAGAAAAGAAAGGATTAAGTTTATGAGAGATTGAGAAAAGGTATGTATTCAACCGAAGTATAACTATTGCACCGGTGAGGAGCGTTTTACTTTCATCAAGCTGCCAAAATGTCTGGTAGAGGATGAAGGCTTTGTTGAACTGTCAATGGATGCAAAGCTTTTATACGCACTCTTTTTAGATCGAGTTTCATTGTCAATAAAAAATGGATGGATTGACAACCAAGGAAGGGTGTTTATCTATTATTCAATAAAAAATATTTGCGAGGATTTGAATTGTGGAACTCAAAAGGCATGCAAGTTATTGGATGAATTGGAAAAGGTGGGAGCACTTGAACGGAAGAGACAGGGATTGGGAAGACCTAACAAGCTGTACCTTAAGAAAATGTTTTGAGAAATAGCCATACAGATAAAAAGAAAGATAACAAGGTTCTTATGTCCTTGCGTATATCCGCAGAGGATAAGGAACAGATAGAGGAAAAAGCAAGGAAAAACGGACTTACTACGTCGGAATATATCAGAAGATGTGCTCTGGGAAGAAAGCTTCCATGCTACGGAGATACAAGTCTGTTAAAGGAGTATTCCATGCAGCTTGGAAAGATTGGTTCCAATCTAAATCAGATAGCGAAACATCTGAATAGTGGCGGTTCCTATTTTAGTGTTTACAGCGATGTGAAAGAGGCAGTGAAGGAATTGCTGGATTTAAAGTTTAAGATACTTCCGGCATTGGAGGATGTTGCATGTGGAAAAAAGCACAGACGTATGGGATATACAGAAGAAAAGATAAAGAGTATTCGGTATAAGATGTCCTTGTATGATGAATTTATGGAAGAATACAATTGCAGGAAACGAAACAGTAACAAAATAGAAAAAAGTAAAGAGATTAGTTACAGAAAAGATAGGGGAGGAAAATACCTTCATAAGCTGTCACCAGTAAGAATAATCAATAGGGGCAGGAATGACAATGGCAAGTGGTGCTACATCTTTCCTGCTATCGATATTTTCCCTGCCGATTTCGTGATAGCGTTCTTTTCATTCACGGTTGTCATCCAGATGATCCCATTGCCTAATCATTTCCTCAAAATCAGAAATACTTCTTGCCGCATCTTCCATTCGCTTCAGAGCAATGGCTTGTATATCACGTTTCAAAAGAGTTCTGTCAGGATGCTCATATTCACAGAAGTCCGGCAATTCCTGTTGTTTTGTATGGTTTATTTATCTGTAATACCTGCCTTATACATAAAATAATCAGAGTTCATCAGAAGCTTACTTTTTGCAAGAAATCTGATTTTTTCAAAAACGCTTCTAAATCTCCTATAAGTGAGAGAGTAATCTTTTTAAATATAAAAATATTACTTCAAACATTAAAGCGTGAAGTGATTCATACAATCATGTATAGCATAAAACAAACGCATGTTCTACAACTATTTAATAAAAATCGAATATTTGTTTGGTAATGGTTACTGTTCACAGGTAGGCATTTTCTGAACTGAAAATGCCGTATGATACAGTGGTGGTAGCAGATTTTGCCGATTTGGAATGCGAAGCATCGGCAAAATCCGTTACTGGAACGAGGTACGAGTGAACAGTAACTGGTAATGCTGGCGGAGTGGTGTGAATAGCAATTGTAAGTGTATGTGAGACTGGTTGTTTGTAATTCGTGAAAAGCTGTATTTTGAGAGGAGGTTTTGCTATGGAGTGGTATCAGATGGATGCAGGAAAGTGTCTGGAATTCAGCAAGAAAATGGCGGTGCTTAGAAAACTGGTTCGCCTTGGCCTGATTTCGGAAAATGAATATATTCGGGCAAAGAATAGGATTATGAGTTCATATCACATTCTGGAGTCAGAATATTTCAAGTCCGGTACAGGAAAAAGAGTTGCTTAGCAAGGAAGGCTTGATTATGGCTGATCAGACTTTACCATTGAATGTTAGTGATGAGATGAAATCAGACGATGAAAGACAGAATTGTGTAGGAATGGAGAATGACGAAGAATTGTGTTCTTCTTCGGCAACCGACAAATTGTGAGACCGTGTGCCTGCTGGGTAGATGAAAAGGAAGCAAGGTAAAAAGCTGTTGTTGGAACAGAAAACAAACATCACAAGTTTTTTATAAAAAAGATTAATGAAATCCAACATTTCCTCACATTAAGTCACAAACTGAATTAATATCCACCTGATTTTGAATTTTTCTATAGCAGTATGTCTACTATAATAAAGTTATCAATCGATTATTTAAAATAAGGAGATGATATCAATTATGGTAGTGAATGATTTAAGATCAGCGCTTGAAGTGTTAAGACAGATGGATGGTCAACTGGTGGAGACTGATATTGAAGTGGACCCGGAAGCGGAGCTTGCAGGGGTGTACAGGCATGTGGGAGCAGGCGGTACGGTCATGCGTCCGACGAAAATTGACGGACCGGCTATGATATTTAACAATATAAAAAATCATAAGGATGCGAGAGTGCTGATCGGTCTGCTTGCCAGCAGGGAACGTGTTGCGAAACTTATGGACTGCAGGAAAGAAGAACTTGGAAAACTTTTGTGCAGGGCGGCTTTAAACCCGATCGAGCCTGTTGTCTCAGAGGAAAAGGCACCATGTCAGGAAGTGATACATAAAGTAACGGATCCTGATTTTGACTTATTCAAATTATTCCCGGCACCGACGAACACTCCGATGGACGCAGGACCATATATCACAATGGGGATGTGCTATGCAACACATCCGGATACTGGATGCTCGGATGTGACGATCCACAGGATGTGCATTCAGTCAAAGGATGAATTATCCATATTTCTACAGCCGGGAAGCAGACATATCGGTGTGATGGCAGAAAGGGCGACAGAACTCGGTCAGCCGCTTCCGATTTCTATTTCGATCGGTGTTGATCCGGCGATAGAAGTTGGCTCCTGTTTTGAACCGCCAACCACACCGCTTGGGTATAACGAACTTTCGATTGCGGGTGCCATCAGAAAGACTCCGGTGGTACTGGCACCATGTGTTTCCATAAAAGAAAATGCAATCGCAAATGCTGAATATGTGATTGAAGGAGAAATCCAGCCGGGAATCAGAGTGGTTGAGGATCAGAATACACATACGGGATATGCGATGCCGGAATTCCCAGGATATAATGGACTGGCAAGTCATGAGTGCTGGCTTATAAAGGTAAAGGCGGTTACGCATAGAAAGAATCCAATCATGCAGACGGTGATCGGACCAAGCGAAGAGCATGTGAATCTGGCGGGAATTCCAACAGAGGCCAGTATTTATAATATGCTTGAGAAGGCATTGCCGGGGAAGGTAACGAATGTTTATGCGCATCCGTCAGGTGGAGGAAAATATATGGCAGTTCTCCAGTGCAGAAAGACCGTGCATACGGATGAAGGAAAGCAGAGACAGGCAGCGCTGCTAGCGTTCAGTGCGTTTCCGGAGTTGAAACATGTGATCCTCGTAGATGAGGACGTGGATATTTTTGATACGCGCGATGTTTTGTGGGCGATGAATACGCGATTTCAGGGAGATCGGGATATCATTACAATTCCAGGGGTAAGGTGTCATCCGCTTGACCCGAGTTCCGATCCGGCTTACAGCCAGAGCATTTCCGATAAGGGAATCAGCTGCAAGACGATTTTTGACTGTACAGTACCATTTGAACTGAAGGATAAATTTGCACGGGCGAAATTTATGGATATTGATGAGGAAAAGTGGAAGGACTTTATTTGATATGAAAAAAATTCTGGTAGGGATAAGTGGGGCATCCGGAGCTCCGATCGCGATCAGACTGTTGAAACGGCTGAGAGAGATGGCTGATGTCGAGACACATCTGATCATGACAAAAGGGGCAGAACTTACCATTGTCCAGGAAACGGATTGTACAGTAGAGCAGGTAAAGGCACTTGCAGATGTGGTGTATGATGTGTCTTCACTTGGCGAATGTCCTGCGTCAGGGAGTTTTAAAATGGACGCAATGATCATTGTTCCATGTTCAATGAAAACAGCTGCGGGAATTGCTTCCGGTTACAGTGATAATCTGCTCCTGCGTGCAGCAGATGTGACGTTGAAAGAAGCAAGACAGTTAGTACTTGTGGCAAGAGAATCGCCCCTTAGTCCGGTTCATCTCAGGAATCTTCATGAGCTGAGTTCCATGGGAGTCCGCGTTGTACCGCCAATGATCAGTTTTTATCAAAAATATACGACGATTGAAGCGTGGACGGATAATTTTGCGGAACGGTTGTTGGAAATATTGGGATTACATAATACAATGCAATCCTGGAGCGGAATGTAGAGAGAGACGCATCAGGATAGGTGGTGTAAATTGATAAATTTGATTGAAAAACAGATTGTACTGTTAGACAGGATCGTACAGGTATCCGTCTGCAGGACGGAATGTGGGATACAGGTGCTGATCGCAGGCGGGGACAGGTCACATATAGGCGCTGTGAGCATCGTAGATGAAAAATCTAATTTGATCTCGCATGTTTTTGAAGGACATAAGGATCATGTGATCAGTGACAGGTGGGCAGTTAAGTTGTATGAACGTTTTTTAGTTCCGGTGGTGGTATCTGCTGGGATTCACTACGATAAAATTACGCCGGATGGGATAAAGACAGTGATTGAAGAAATAGAAAAACTGTTAGAAGAGGTAATGACGTACGAATAAAAAAGCCGGAAAAGATGAATTCATCTTTTCTGCTTTTTTTGTGGGCATAGAAAATTTACCGGGCGTATATGTCAGGATTTGAACAATTTATCGTTGCATAAATTTACAAATAACTGTGCTGTTTTTGAAAGAGGCTTGTCGCAGCGGTAGCATAATGAAAGCTGTGATGAAATAACAGGCGTGATAGGAACAGCACACCATGGAGCACCGGTTTGTTTTGGACCATTTTCCGGAAGCTGAAGATGAACGTTCATCAGCAGAGCGACACAGTTTTGGTTGGTTACCATGTCTAAAATGGAATCAATTCTGTGGCTGGTAAAAACGATATCTGGAATAAAACCTGCATTCTGGCATGCATCCATTGACATCTGGTACATCAGGGAACCTTCTTTTATAAAACAGAAACGATCATTTTTAAGTTGCTGCAGAGTAATAGACGAAGAAGACGCCAGAGGGTGGCTGAGTGGAATCAGTGCAACCAGATGATCACTCATGTAAGGGATCCTCAAAATGTGATGGTCATTGAGAAAGTTTTTTTCAAAAGTAACTTTATCTTCACGGTTAAAGATCAGCTCACATTTTTCATTTTCCAGATATGTCATTAAATTTACAGGATCATCTTCTGTGATCCGTACGGTAGTTTCGGGGTATAATTTCTGAAATTGTGCAAGAAACTGAGTGATGTGATACTGTGGCATAGAAGGAATCGTACCGATGGTGAGAAGACCATTTTCGATATTAAGCATTCTCTGGATAGCAGAAATTCCTTCAAATTCGGAACGGGTAACAGATTTTGCGTAAGGCAGAAAAATTTCTCCATAGTTTGTGAGTTCTACCCGTCTTGTGGTGCGTGTAAATAAAGCCACACCGAGGTCATTTTCCAGACTTTTGATATGTTTTGATAACGTGGACTGGTTCATATAGAGCCGTTCAGAGGCTTCCCAAAAGTTTTTTGTTTCAGCAAGAACAATAAACTCCTTTAAATTCTCAGTATTCATGCAGCCGTTCTCCTTTAAGTCTGTTTCTGACTTAATTCTATCGGAACCCGAATTGTTTGTCAACGCAGGGCAAAATATAATAGAGATATCAAAAAAATATATCTTTTGGGAGGTAAATATGGATAACAGAAAAAAAGTGCCGCTTAAAAATAAGCTGGCGTACGGTATTGGAACAGGCGGGGGAAATGTGTTCAGTCAGATCGCGGCGGCATTTCTTCTCAATTACTACACGGACACAGCACTGATAGGTGCAGGTGCCATTGCTACGATGTTTCTGGTGTGCAGGGTTTTTGATGGTATTACGGATCTGCTCATGGGTGGCATTGTGGATAAGACATCTACAAAACTAGGCAAAGCAAGACCATGGCTCATTGCTTCGGCGCCGCTTTCATTCTTGGGAATTGTTCTTTTGATGAATGTTCCAATGGGACTTGGAGAGAATGGAAAACTTGTATACGCTTACATTACATATATTTTCATGAGCTGTATTGTATACACTATTTATGGAATCTCCAATACAGCCCTTCTGCCACTCATGACACATGATAAGGACGATTCTACAATGCTTGCAACATTTTCTGCTCTGGGAAATAATATCATAGGTCTGATCGCAGGCTCCCTGATTACGCCGCTTGTATTAAATCTTGGGTGGAAGACATCAAGCATCATTTTAGGTTTTGCTGCGTGTGTCCTTATTCTGATTTCAGGATTGCTCAATAAAGAAATGGGCAATGATGAGGATGCAAAGAAAATGGCAGGCATTTCGATGAGCCAGCAGCTCCCGGCAACTTTAAAGAATAAATATTTCTGGTTATTATTGCTGCTCGGCGCATTTTCACTTATTATGAATGCAAATGCGATTGGAGCACAGATTTACTACTGTAATATGGTTTTAGGAAAACCGATGTTTATGTCAGCCCTTATGACAGCAGGACAGCTTCCAGGTATTTTTATTCTGTTTCTTATGCCGGCCGTTTCAAAGAAATGGAATAAAAAGACGTTCCTGCTTATGGGAGCAGTACTGATCATTGTGGGATTTGTCATTACAGGTATTGCCGGTGGAAATACAACGCTTATCGTGATAGGAACCGTGATCCGCTCACTTGGTGTTGGACCGATCCTCTCAGCGGTATTTGCACTTGTCCCGGATGTAGTGCAATATGGAAACTGGAAATATGGTATCCGTTCCGAGGGACTTATTTCATCCGCACAGTCCATCGGTTCTAAAATTGGTATCGGTATTGGCAGTGCACTGACGGGCTGGATCCTTGCATCGGTAGGATATAACCCGGCGGCGGAGCCGACTGCAGCAGTGATCAATGCAGTAAAATTTGACTATACATGGATGGGGGCTATCCTCGGAGTTGTAATTCTTGTTATTGTATTATTACTTGATGTAGAAAAATATGCTGATCAGTATAATTCGTAAGGAAAGAGGTATGGGATAATATGTACGATTTAAAATTTGATCCGGAGAAATATGAGATAAAAACCTGTGAACTTCAAAACAGGAGTGTTACTTACAGGGCATTTGAAAATATCGTTTATTGTGCAAAGCCGGTAAGCAGTGTACAGAAATTAAATATTTATGTGCCGGAAGCGTATTATCAGGGAAAAACGATCAATGGATACGATTTAAAGACAGCACCGGTTTTTGCTCCGAATACAGTAGGAGGATATATGGAAGGTCCTGCAATGGAGGTTGGGATAGATCCGTTTAATCATAAACCTAATACAGCATTTGAAGCGCTGCTGCACGGATATGTAGTATTGTGTGCGGGGATCAGGGGACGTAATACCGGTATGAATTCCCAGGAATTTTTTGTGGGCGGTTCCGGAAAAGAGAATACCGGGAAAGAGGAAAAGTTGACAGGACGTGCACCTGCTATTATTGTTGATATGAAAGCTACAATCAGATATATGAGATATAATGCGGACGTGATCCCGGGAGATGTGGAAAAGATCATTACAAATGGAACATCGGCAGGAGGTGCACTTTCTGCACTGGCTGGGGCTTCCGGTAATGCGAAGGAGTATGAGTCTTATCTAAAAGCGATCGGTGCGGCAGATGAGAGAGATGATATCTTTGCTGCAAGCTGTTATTGTCCGATCCATAATCTTGAAAATGCAGATGCTGCGTATGAATGGCTCTTTCAGAAAGAATCCGTATTTCATATGATGAAATTCGAGATGAGTCCGGAAGGTCCGAAAATGATCCCTGTTGCAGGGGCACTGGATGAGGAGCAGAGAAAATTATCCAAAGAGCTGAAAGCAGAGTTTCCTGACTATGTAAACAGCCTGCATCTTAAGGATGATAATGGGAATGAACTTACTCTTGATAAAGAAGGTGAAGGTTCCTTTAAAGATTATGTAATGAGTTTTGTTCTTGCATCAGCCACAAAAGAGAGGGCAGATCTTGATTCACAAAACAGGTTAAAAGGACTTGCTGTTCCAGGAAGTGAGATTGCAGAACAAAATTATATCACCTATACCGGAAATAAGGCAACCGGTATAGACGCGGATGCGTATGTGGCAAAGATTACCCGGATGAAGCCGACACCGGCATTTGATTCATTGTCCTTAAACAGCCCGGAGAATGAGGAATTTGGCGATGAAAATGTATTTGCAAGACATTTTACCAGATTTTCGGCAGAACATTCTAAGGTTCATGGAGAGATGGCAGACGCGGATAGGATCCGCCTGCTCAATCCCACCTGGTTTATCGGAACCTGTGATACTACAAAGAACTGGCGGATCAGACATGGTGCATTTGACAGAGATACTTCGATTGCAATCCCTGTTATATTAGCTTCCATGCTCAAAAATAAACACTATAATGTTGATTTTGCCCTGCCATGGGGGCTGCCGCACAGCGGTGATTATGATCTGGAAGAATTGTTTGCATGGATCGACGGTCTGGAAAAATAAAGGTCTGCAATTCTGTTGCCAATTGATTAGAACATCGGTATAATCATAGGCAGAGAGGACGGAATATTTATGAATTTCATCTACAAAACAGCCACCCAACAGGATATAGACATTTTAGTTACCACCAGGATCAAAGTTTTAAGAGCCGCAAACAAATTAGCCGATCAGGTGGACATGTCCGAAGTTGCGGCACAGTCGAGAGACTATTATGAAAAAAGCCTTAAAAGACGGCAGCCATACCGCGATACTGGTCTATGACAAAGACCAGATCATCGGCGCGGGCGGTATCAGTTATTTCAGGGTCATGCCGACCCATCACAACCCGACCGGAAGGAAAGCTTATATTATGAATATGTATACAAATCCGGCATACCGGCGAAAAGGGATTGCATACCAGACGCTGAATTTACTGGTGGCGGATGCAAAGAACAAAGGAATTGATGCGATTTCTTTGGAGGCAACCGAGATGGGACGCCCGCTGTATGAAAAATTCGGGTTTACCGGGATGAATGATGAAATGGAACTGAAAAAATCAGTTTAAGATTTGTTTATAAAAGACACCTTTTGTATTTACATTTAGACGTTATCATGATGTAATGAGTGAAAGTAATGAGACATGCTTACAGGAATGATAAATAACAAATGTAGAACAAAAGGTGTTTTTTATGACGATAAAACAGAGGATTTTCCGGACAAATTCACTTATGGTTCTGTTTTCCCTTGTAATCCTGCTTTTGATCGGTGGAAGTATGATAAGTATTTTTAAAGACCGGTTTTTAGGGTGGTATAGTGATAATTCTAAAATATCAGAAAAGTATGTGGATGCGTATCAGAAGATAGAAAATATGGATTTTTCTGCAGGGGACTGGGAGCAGTACGCTAAGGCGGTGCAGCCATATGACTTTCATCTGATCGTCCGGGATGAAAATGGAAAAGAGCTTTAAGACTGGCGGTAAGCAGTTTTTCCGTGCTGTTTCCTGCTGGATGTAGTATTTTTATCAGCTTTTCCCAAACGTTCCTCAGGCATATTTTTGCGCAGAAAATCATAAGCCTCATTGATCTCCTGTGCAGTAAAATCATAGGCTCTGGTAGAAAATGCTTCCGTGTCAGGATGTACCCGGTGCATCAGCTGTCGGTATTTCTTTTTGATATCCGTAAGAGCTGTTCCAGGGGTGATTCCCAGGATTTTGTACGCCATTGCTTTTGTCATAAATCGAGTATATCATAAAAGAGAAAAAGGTTGTGGGAAAAATTTAGACATATTAAAAACCACCTTTTGCCCCTAAATCTTCATGGAAAATCAGGAGGAACACACATGAGAATCATAATCGTAAGACATGGCGATCCAAATTACGAACTGGACACATTGACAGAAACCGGATGGAGGGAGGCAGAACTTGCAGCGGAATACCTGGCAAAACTGCGGATAAAGGCATTTTATGTATCACCATTGGGACGGGCACAGGATACCGCTGGATGCACCTTAAAAAAAATGAACCGGACGGCAGAGACACTAGACTGGCTCCGTGAGTTTGAAGCACACATTGACAGACCGGATGTGAAAAATGAAAAGTCGATCTGCTGGGACTGGCTTCCACAGGACATGGAAAAGGATCTGGATCTTTATGACAGGGAGCGCTGGAATAAGACAGACATCATGCGAAAAGGAAATGTGGAAGAAGCTTACCGGTGGGTCTGCGATGGTTTGGATGCATTACTGAAAAAGCATGGTTATGAGCGGGATGATATGTATTACCGCGTGAATGAGCCAAATCATGACACGATCGTTCTGTTCTGTCATTTCGGGGTAGAGTGTGTGATGTTAAGCCATCTGTTAAATGTATCTCCAATGGTTTTGTGGCATGGGCTGTGTGCGGCGCCGAGCTCGATCACCAGTATTTATACGGAAGAGCGCAGAAAAGGGATCGCAGGTTTTCGTGTGAATGAATTTGGCAGCACGGCGCATCTGTATGTGGCAGGGGAAAAACCATCCTTTGCAGCGCGGTTTTGTGAGTGTTATGGGGACGGGGACAGACAGGATTAAAATTTTGAATAGCTATTGACAAAAACTTCCCCTTACTTTATCATCCACTTAACATATGGAAATAGTAGGAAATAAAACGGGGTGAGGTTTTTGTCTATTAAGAAAATTGCAAAGGAAGCGGGAGTTTCCACAGCGACAGTCTCGCGGGTGTTGAACAATCCCGGGTATAAATGTTCTTCGGAGGAATTGCGGGAGCGGATCTGGAAGATTGCCAGAGAACTCAATTATATGCCAAATGAGGCAGCGAGAAATCTAAAAAAGGGAATTACGGATACCAGTCAGAAAGTGTGGTATCTTGATGTGCTGATGACAAGAATGGGCAATCTTGAGACAGATCCGTTTTTCAGTGAGCTGCTGCGTGTCATTGAGAGTGAGATCCACAGGCAGGGATGCATACTGATGCATATTTTTCATCAGCCGTTGTTTTCGAATGACAGAAAATGCCGGACGGAAAATATTGATAAGGTCATTGCGCAGATGGAGCCGGATGGGGACATCCGCAGTGATGGACTGATCATCATTGGAAAATGTAATGATAATGTACTCAAAAAGTTATCGGCAAAATACCGGAGCATCGTCTCCGTCAACCGCAATTTAAAATGCCTGAATAAATATAAAAACCGCTATTACGTTCCATCCATTATTTCCAGTGACGATATTGAGGAGGCACAGTATACCAAACCGATGCTCACCACAGTGCGCCTTCCAAAGGAAGAGATGGGAAAGTTTGCTCTTTATCTTCTGATCGACCGCCTGGACGGCGGACATAAGGGAATCGTCCGGACGGAGTTAGAAGGAAAACTGATGATCCGGTAGAACTGTACGTTAGTGGAGAATGCAAACCGGATGGAATATTATATCTGAGAGAAAACAGGTCACGAGCCTGTTTTTTTATGTTACATAAAACTATATGTGTAGCGAAAAAAAATTACAATAAATTTACCAGACATTTACCATAAGGAGATTTCAGTAACAACAGGAGAAAGATAAAATAGCCATTGAACAAACAAAAGGAAAGGTAAAAAGGAGCCGGATAAAAAGGTAAGTTAAGGCTTCAAAAGGAGAAAATCTACAGTGGGATGTCGTGTGGATCGATTCCATGCAGGCAGGTGTGCTTGTATACCGCAAGATGTGTGGAGCGAGGCAGATGTAACAAAACACAGAGAACTCTTTCTGTATGGTTTAAAACCGTCAGGAGGAGTTCTTTTTTATTTAAAGCTTGTAAACGTTTGCAGGAAAATAAAGATAATTGCAAAATTACGAATAAAAACATACATAAAAAAACGAAACAAACAGTGGAAAAATAAGGAAAATACCATCTGCCATGCAAACGATTACACAATCCGTCGTGGAATCGCATACAAAACTGGTATATAAATACATCAAGCAAGACGTCGAAGCAGAAAACAATCACACAGCAAAAGGAAGAGTCGAGCAGATGGGAACGCCGACAGAGATTTATAAAAATCCGAAGACACCGTTTGTGGCGCAGTTTATCGGAGAATCAGCAATTATTACGGATTATGACAGACTGAAAGGATTTCATCTGTATCCGGGATGCAGCAGGGCAATCATACGGCCGGAATTTGTAAAGGCGGTCAGATATGGAACAGAAAAGAGATACCAGAGCCTGTACGCGGAAGGTATCGTGGAACAGAAAAGTAGAGGTCATTGTATACCGTCTGTATGCGGTGGATGAGAAAGAAGCGCATCTGATACAGAATGAAGGATTCCAGGAAAATGAGATGTTTTATATATAGGAAAAAATTCTGTCCGGAGTGGCGGGCATTGTAAAGATAACGCAGGTTGTAGTTTTTGTTGGAAAACAGGGAGGATGAAAGATGAAGAAAGAAAAAAGAGTCATACAGGTAATTATAAAAAGTGGTCTGATCACATGGGTTCTGCTGCTTTTGATCTGGCAGACCGGTTCGTTATTTTACAGCGATGATTTTCTTCCGGGACCGGTTACCACATTTGCGGGAGCGGGAAAACTGGTGGCAAGCGGAGAGCTTTTCCGGGATATTTTAATCAGTATGCAGCGCGTGTTAAAAGGCTGGCTGCTCGGAGGAAATCGGCTATCTGATCTACACATCAAGACTTTATTATAAGACAGACTGGATCTTTATCGGTATTTTTACACTCGGTATCATTGGTTTTTTAGCAGACAGGATTTTGCAGTTTGTGGGAAGAAAAGCATTGAAACGGTTTTGTGTGAGATAAAACCTTGACGTTTCCTGTAAATTGCGCTATAGTACTCTCTACTTTGCAAAAAACAGTGTAGAAATGGAGAGTACTATGACATTTTATCAGGAACTTCAGCTCAGTTCGACAGGTTCAAAACAGCTCATCAAAAATACAACAGACAAAAAAGAAAAGAGACGTCATATCTTAATCTATAACTTTAAGGTTTATCTGGTGATGGTATTCTGTGTGGCGGTTGTGACCTTATACAGTAAACTGACCGGATCGGAAAACAGTGTGGTCGGAGTGACCGTTCTTTTGGCAGTGCTGGTGCTGCGCCAGGCAGATTTTGGGATCAAAACCACGCATGGACTGCTATCAATCGCCGGTATTTTTGGAATACTGATCGCGGGACCAAGGCTTAGCAATATGCTTTCGCCCATCCCGGCATTCTTTGTAAACGTATTCTGTATCATGCTTCTGATGATCTTAGGATGTCACAATGTGATCATGTACAACCATTCTACGTTTGTACTCGGTTATCTGCTGTTACAGGGATATGACGTGAGCGGACATGCGTATCTGCTGCGCGTGGAGGGACTGCTTGCCGGAATGGTGATCTGTATGGCGATTTTCTATAAGAACCAGAAAAACAGACCATACCGGAGAACTTTTTTGGATCTGTTCCGGGAATTTGATCTTTCCTCTGCCAGAAACCGCTGGTATGTAAAACTGACTTTCATTGTTTCCTCTGCGATGCTTGTGATGTCTCTTCTGGGACTTCCAAGAGCGATGTGGGCGGGGATCGCCTGTATGTCAGTCTGCCTGCCGTTTACCGGTGACTGCATGGGAAGGGCAGAAAAAAGAGGTCTTTTTAATATCGTGGGAAGCCTTGTTTTTGTGGCATTATATCTGATCCTTCCGGAATCCATGTATCCGTATATCGGCATGATTGGAGGAATCGGAGTTGGTTATTCTGCCGGCTATGCATGGCAGACGGCGTTCAATACGTTTGGGGCGTTGTCGATTGCGGCAGGATTGTTTGGACTGCAGAATGCAGTGATTCTGCGTATCGGGGCAAACATTTTTGGAAGTGTGTATACTGTGATCTGCAATAAAAGTCTGGACCGGCTGGCACAGGTGGTGGAACAGCGGAAAAAAGTAACTGCATAGAGGGCACTCACAAAAAATAAAAATCAAAGAATGAATCAAAGAAAATCCCCGTATACTGGAACAAGGGCATCCGTATACGGGGATTTTAGTGTGCTATGCAAAAAATCAGTCAGCTTGCTGCCACGGGGCAGATTCTGCTTCTTCTGGGGACACATCTGTATTTTACATTTCGTCTGCGGTTTATCCAGCGTAAGATCCCATGTGGGATCAAGCTTAGTTTTTCCGGGAAAAATAATACTTCCTACTCGGCACTTGCGACAGCGTTGGCGGCGACGATCGGGACGGGAAATATTATCGGTATCTCCACGGCGATCGCAGTCGGTGGGGCAGGTGCGGTGTTCTGGTGCTGGATCACCGGTGTGCTTGGAATTGCAACCTGTTATGGAGAATGTTTTTTGTCCATGAAATACCGCAAAACGGAAAAAGATGGAAAGAGGATCGGCGGTCCGATGTATGTGTTGGAGAGAGGCATGCAGCAGAAAGGACTTGCGGTCTTATTTTCTGTGTTTACGATATTAGCGTCGCTTGGGATCGGCAGCAGTGTGCAGGCACATTCGATCAGTGCGGCAATCACGGAACAGATACCGGTATCGCCGCATATCATCGGCATGGCAGCGGGGGTGCTTGCGGGGAAGGTGATCATCGGTGGCAGCCGGCAGATTGGAAAAGTATGTACCTGGCTGGTTCCTGTGATGAGTGCATTTTATTTAGGCGGATGTATTTTTATCCTTATGAAAAATTATACGGTGATCCCGGAGGCAGTAAAAATGATCGTGACCTCTGCGTTTGTGCCGGAGGCTGCCGCAGGGGGTGTGGTTGGGACAACGGTGATGGCGGGGTTAAGAACCGGGATTTCCAGAGGGCTTTTTACAAATGAGGCGGGACTTGGTTCAATTCCCATGGCAGCGGCGACGGCGCAGCATGTCTCACCGCGGGATCAGGCACTTGTCTCCATGACAGGACCTTTTTGGGATACGGTCGTCATGTGTGCAATCACAGGAATTGCTTCGGTTTCAAGTATGATTGCCCATCCGGGCAATTATGTGGGGGTGCCGGGGGAGCGGATGTGTTTTGCCGTATTCCGGGAACTGCCGGTGTGGGGCGATGAGATGCTGTCGGTTTCATTGGTCTTGTTTGCGTTTGCGACGATCATCGGATGGAATGTCTATGGCGAGTGCGCCGTGCGGTATCTGTTTGGGGAAAAGGGTGTCCGCATTTACCAGGTCGTTTATATGATGTGCGTTTATTTCGGCGCCGTGATTACTCTCGATGTGGTGTGGGGCATTTCGGATTTGTTTAATTTTCTGATGGCAGTGCCAAATCTGATCTGTCTTTTGGGACTGCGCCGGGAAATTGAAATAAAAGAGTTACTGTTCACAGGCAGGCATTTTCTGAACTGAAAATGCCGTATGATACAGTGGTGGCAGCAGATTTTGCCGATTTGGAATGCGAAGCATCGGCAAAATCCGTTACTGGAACGAGGTACGAGTGAACAGTAACATAAAAGATACAAAAAAGAAATATTAATGTTTACGATACTAGACAAAACAGAAGCCGAAAGATTATAATAGGCAGTATGGTGTGCAGACAGCACATGTAAATATTAATAAGGAAGAAAGAGGTAACCGTATGTACATAATACAGTTTATCAGAGGATTTTGTATGGCACTCGCAGACAGTGTCCCAGGAGTATCCGGTGGAACCGTGGCATTTCTGCTTGGGTTTTACGATCAGTTTATCGACTCGATCGATGATCTGATCACCGGAAATATGGAAAAAAAGAAAACGGCGTTTTTCTTTCTGATCAAGCTCGGTATCGGCTGGGTAACAGGAATGGTTCTTGCGATTCTGATCCTTGCAAATGTTTTTGAATCTCATATTTATGCGATCAGTTCATTATTTATCGGATTTATAATTTTTGCAATTCCGATTGTAGTCCGTGAAGAATCGGACACACTAAAAGGGAAATATGCATATTGCCCGTTTGTACTGGTTGGGGCAGCCATCGTGTGTGCCATCACCTATTTTAATCCGGTTGGCGGCGGAAACAGTGTAAATCTGGAACATCTGACAGTCACAACAGGAATTTATGTATTCATAGCAGGCGCAGTTGCAATCTGCGCAATGGTGCTTCCTGGTATTTCCGGTTCCACACTGCTTTTAATTATGGGACTTTACCTGCCGATCGTGACGGCGATCAAGGATATCCTGCATTTAAACTTAAAAAGTTTTCCGACAGTATTCGTATTCGGATGTGGTGTGTTAGTCGGTATTTTCAGTATTGTAAAGCTGATCCGTAAGGCATTAGAGCGTTTTCGGGCGCAGATGATCTTTCTGATCGTCGGACTGATGCTTGGTTCTATTTATGCTGTGATCATGGGACCAACAACACTGGATACCCCACAGCCTGCAATGACGATCCACAATTTTTCCATCCTGTTCTTTATTATCGGTGGGGTAGTGATCTTTGGTTTGCAGCAGATGAAAAAAATTAAAAAATAAACATTTGAGGGCAGTGTGAAAATAAGATTTTCACACTCAAGTTTGTGCTTACGCCCAAACTTGTCATGCGTAAAGTGCAGCGTAAAAATGGAGAATACTATGAAAAAGTTACTGGTTTATTTAAAAGACTATAAAAAGGAAAGTGTATTAGGTCCGCTTTTTAAACTGCTCGAGGCAACCTTTGAACTGATCGTGCCGCTGGTTATGGCGGCAATCATTGATACCGGTGTTGCGACCGGGGACAAGTCCTATATTATGAAAATGTGTATGGTGCTGGTACTGCTTGCAGTGATCGGTCTGACCTGCTCGATCACCGCACAGTATTTCGCGGCAAAGGCGGCAGTCGGGTTTGCAACAAAACTGCGCCATGCGCTGTTTGCACACATTGAGCGCCTCTCTTTTACAGAGATGGATACTGTTGGAACGGCAACACTGATCACGAGAATGACAAGTGATGTCAATCAGGTGCAGAACGGCGTGAACCTTGTGCTGCGTCTGTTTCTGCGTTCCCCGTTTATCGTGTTCGGCGCAATGGTCATGGCATTTACCATCGATGTCAAAGCGGCACTGGTGTTTGTCGTTACGATCCCGCTTCTTTCCATAATCGTATTCGGTATCATGCTGATCAGTATTCCGCTTTATAAAAAGGTACAGTCAGCGCTCGATAAGGTGCTTGGGATCACAAGAGAAAATTTAACAGGAAGCAGGGTGATCCGTGCTTTTAATAAGGAAGATGATGAAAAAGTACATTTTAATGAAAATAATGATCTTCTGACAAGGGCGCAGATCTATGTCGGAAAGATATCAGCACTAATGAATCCGCTTACCTATGTGATCATCAACGGTGCGATCGTGGTGCTTGTCTGGACCGGTGCAGTCCGTGTTGATAACGGATATATCACACAGGGTGAGGTGGTTGCGCTGATCAACTATATGTCACAGATCTTAGTGGAGTTAGTGAAGCTTGCAAACCTGATCATCAATATCAATAAATCCATTGCATGTGGAAACCGTATCCAGTCCATTTTTGAGATGCAGCCATCCATCACGGACGGATCAGGCCAGAAAGTGGATAAGGTGCGGACGGATACCGCTGACAGATCAGAAGAAGCAGAGTATGCCGTGGAATTTTCACATGTAGGATTAACCTATGCGGGTGCCGGAGACGAATCTTTAACGGATATTGATTTTAAGGTAAAAAAAGGCGAGACGATCGGTATCATCGGAGGAACCGGTTCCGGAAAATCTTCAGTAGTCAACCTGATCCCGCGGTTTTATGACGTGACGTCCGGTTTTATTAAAGTGGACGGAAAAGACGTCAAAGATTATCCGCTTGAGGAGCTGCGTGGAAAGATTGGTACGGTTTTACAGAAAGCCGTGTTGTTCCATGGAACGATCCGCGAGAACTTAAAATGGGGAAACCCGGATGCGACAGAAGAAGATCTGAACCGTGCCATCACAGTTGCGCAGGCAAAAGAGTTTGTCGACAACAAAGAGGGCAGACTTGATTTTGAAATCGAACAGGGCGGAAAAAACCTTTCCGGCGGACAGCGCCAGCGTTTAACGATCGCACGTGCAGTCGTAAAGAAACCGGAGATACTCATTTTAGACGACAGTGCATCCGCACTTGATTTTGCAACGGATGCAGCTCTTCGAAAAGCCATCCGCGAAATGGAAGGAGAGACGACCGTCTTTATCGTTTCCCAGCGAGCTGCTTCAATCCAGCATGCAGACCGCATCGTTGTGCTTGATGATGGAAAGATCGTCGGACTTGGAACCAGCGAAGAGCTGTTAGAAAGCTGTGAGGTATATCAGGAAATCTACAACTCACAGTTTAAGAAACAGGAAGGAGGTAAGACGGCATGAAAAAAGTAGTGACAGACCAGCAGAAGACAACAGTAAAAAAAGTGCTTGATTACATCCGGAGATACTGGTTTTACCTTGGCTTATCGATCGTGCTTGCGGCAGTTACCGTGGCACTGACTCTTTATATCCCGATCTTAACAGGACGTGCAGTCGACCTGATCATCACGAAGGGACAGGTTGATTTTGCAGGAATCCTTGTGATCTTAGAGCGTATGGCAGTGGTGATTTTGCTCACGGCAGCCGCGCAGTGGATCATGAATGCATGCAACAATAAGATTACTTACAATGTGATCCGTGATATCCGGAAAGAAGCGTTTGAGCGGATCGAACATTTACCGCTTAAGTATATTGATTCCCATTCTTATGGAGAGGTGGTCAGCCGTGTCATCGCGGATGTTGATCAGTTTGCAGATGGTCTTCTGATGGGATTTACACAGTTTTTTACCGGAATCGTGACAATTTTCGGTACACTGATCTTTATGCTGACGATCAGTGTGAATATCACGGTTGCGGTCGTGGTCATCACACCGTTATCATTGTTTGTTGCAAGTTTTATTGCAAAAAAGACATTTTCCATGTTCAAACTGCAGTCTGAGACGCGGGGCGAACAGACCGCTTTCATCGAAGAGATGGTTGGAAACCAGAAAGTCGTGCAGGCATTTTCACATGAGGATGAGGCGTTAGAGCAGTTCGACGAGATCAACGGAAGACTGCAGAAATATTCACTGCGCGCGATCTTCTTTTCAAGTATCACGAACCCGGCAACACGTTTTATCAACAGCCTTGTCTATGCGACAGTCGGTGTCATCGGTGCATTTCTTGCCATCAGAGGAAGCATTACAGTCGGACAGTTATCGAGTCTTTTAAGTTATGCGAACCAGTATACGAAGCCGTTTAACGAGATCTCCGGTGTCATCACCGAGCTGCAGAATGCACTTGCCTGTGCTGCCCGAGTGTTTGAACTGATCGAGGAGCCGGTCGAGAAGCCGGATGCAGAGAGTGCGAAAGTGTTAGAGAAAGCGGACGGAAGCGTAGAACTGTCCCATGTATATTTCTCTTATACGCCGGAACAGAAGCTGATCGAGGATTTCAACCTTTCCGTACAGCCGGGACAGCGCGTGGCAATCGTAGGGCCTACGGGCTGCGGTAAGACGACACTCATCAATCTTCTGATGCGTTTTTATGATGTGAACAGTGGAGAGATCCGTGTCAGCGGAACACCGATCGATGAAATGACCAGAAAGAGCCTCAGAAGCAATTATGGTATGGTATTGCAGGAAACGTGGTTAAGGAGTGGAACGATCCGTGAAAATATCACGATGGGAAAACCGGATGCCACGGAGGAAGAGATCATCGCAGCGGCAAAAGCATCCCATGCTCACAGCTTTATCAAGCGTCTGCCAAAAGGATATGATACCGTGATCTCGGAGGATGGCGGAAGTCTTTCGCAGGGACAGAAACAGCTCCTTTGTATCACGAGAGTCATGCTGTGTCTGCCGCCGATGCTGATCTTAGATGAGGCGACATCCTCGATTGATACGAGAACCGAGATCAAGATTCAGGAAGCATTTGCGCGTATGATGAAAGGACGTACCAGTTTCATCGTTGCACATCGTCTCTCAACGATCCGAGAAGCAGATATCATTCTTGTCATGCGGGATGGAAATATTGTGGAACAGGGAAAACATGAGGAACTGTTAGAGAAAAATGGATTTTATGCAAAACTGTATAACAGTCAGTTTGCAAAATAAAATGTAAGAAAAATAAGAACAGCCGTATTTTGAGGTGACCTGTGATCGTCAGATAATGAAGCAGCGGTCAGAATGCCTCAAAGTCCGGCTGTTTTTATGAAGTTTATTTGAAGGTGTTTCTAAGATCAGTAGATCATGCGGTTTCCGCTGATACATTCTGTGGTGGAAGTTTCTATGTAATGGAGAGCACCGTCTACGTCCCTTGCACGGACGAAATTATAAATGGATAAGGCACTCTGGTATAATTCCTCGATGCTGTATTTTATTGCATAGCGCACCCACAGGCTGCAAACAAGGTCGCGGAAAGAGGTAAAAAACAGCGGCAGAAGCATATTTCCACTGATAAAACTCAGTTCGTGGCTGAATTCAAAGATCGATGCAGCGGCATCCTCCGGGGTGGAGGAATTTTTTAATTTGTCCAGATAAAAGGTAAGTCCCCCGATTTCAGCGTCACTTGCTTTTTCAATCGTAAGGCGGGCTGCAAGGTTCATAAAAAGAATACGCACTTCGAGGATGGAACGGATCTCATCACTGCTTAAAGAACCGCCATTATATTTCATAATGGAAACTAAGGTGTCCATAGTTCCATTTCTGCGGTAATCTTCCACGAACGTACCGATCCGTGGTTTTACCACGACAAACCCCTTCTTTTCAAGTTCGGCAATACCGGAGTTGACGACGGCACGTGAAACCTGCATGGATGAGGCAAGTTCACGTTCGGATGGGAGTTTCGTGCCAATCGGAAGTCTGCCGGAAATGATCATATTTTCAAGTTCGGATATAAATAACTCTTTGAGTGATGGTGCATTTAATTTTTGAAATTCCATAAAATTTATACCTCTATTGTGTCAAAAATATTTGTGGTATGGTCACATACCACAAATAATTTTAGGGTTTCCCGGAAAAAAAATCAAGAAAATGTTGTTGAAAGTGTTCAAAAAAGCATACAAAAAATGAGTGATAATTTTTGACAATTTATGACAAAATGCATATAATAGAACTATATCAGAAAGAAGAGAGAGAGGATTGCCGATGAGGTCTTTACAGTCTAAATTTCTGGCTTTGACGGTAGGATGTGTACTTCTTTCAGCGCTGGCACTTGGATATGTTGGTTTTCTATATACGCATAAACTTGTAAATGAGGATTCCGCGCAGTTCATGAATCTGTTTTGCGAGGATAAGGCAGAGGAGATCAATGCAACGCTGACAAGTATTGAACAGTCCGTGAATATGATTCAGGATTATACAATAGAACAGTATAGCGAACTTGGGAAAAACGGGATGGACAAAGACAATACCGATGTGCTGGTAAAGAAAGTGCAGGAGGTTGCCTTACATACTGTGAAAAATACAGAAGGATCACGCGGAGTCTATATGAGAGTGAATCCGGAACTTGCTGGTCCCCAGACAGGTTTTTTCTGGTACAAGGATGAAAATGGCGAAGTTACTGAAGATTCCCTTGTCGATTTTTCAAAATATGCACAGGATGATAAGGAGCATGTCAACTGGTATTATGAGGCACTCGAAAAAGAAGAGGCGTTCTGGATGGAGCCGTATGACAATAAGAATAAAAATGACTGGATTATTTCTTATGTGGTGCCGATATACAGGAATGAAGACTTTATCGGTGTTCTGGGCATGGATATTGATATGGCACTGCTGAAAGAAAAGGTGGATTCTGTACAGATTTATGAGAGCGGTTATGCTTTCCTTGCAGGAGCAGATTATGTAATTTATTATCACCGTGATTATCCGGAAGGACTTGATGAAGAAAATACACATGGAAAGATCAGAAAGGTCTTAAATTTACTGTACAAAAAAGGAACACAGGATAATCTTGTCGGTTATAATCTGGATGGCATAAAGAAGAAAATGACCGCCAGACAGTTGGAAAACGGTATGTTTTTTGTTGTCACCGCACCGGCAAAGGAGATCAATGCGTCGAGTAACCGTATTATCCGATTGTTTTTGGTTTCAACGCTGTCTATCATCTTTATATCGGTTTTGATCACAATCCATGTTACCAGGGAAATGACGCGTCCGCTCAAAGAACTTACGGAAGCTGCACAGAAGGTTGCCGGTGGTAATCTTGAGGTCAATATCGACTGTGAATCCAAAGATGAGGTTGGTGTACTTGCAGACAGCGTGCAACAGATGGTAAATCACCTGCGGCATTACATTGACTATGTGAATGAGCAGGCGTATACGGATGCCCTGACAGGCGTTGCCAATAAAGCTGCATATAAAGAGTATGTGGATAAGTTAGATAAACGTGCGGCTGATGAGAAGATCAAATATGCAGTTGTAGTCATGGATATCAATAACCTTAAAAAGATCAATGACAATTTTGGACATGAATTCGGTGACATGCTGATCAGGGATGCAAGCAGACTGATACAAAAGGGATTTAAAGACCATATCGTATACCGCATCGGAGGAGACGAATTTGTGATCATCATCGAACAGGCCGAAAAGGCAATATGTGATGAGTTGCTGAGAAATTTTGATGATGGCATTGTGGTTTTCAATAAAAACAATACAAAGTATGAACAGAAAATACAGATTGCGCGGGGAATCGCATTTTATGAGCCGGACTGCATAGATTCTTTTGCATCCGTATTCCGTGAAGCAGATCATGCAATGTATGAGAATAAGGTTATGCAGAAATCAATGCAGACTGCGCCGCCTGCTGCGGGACAGTCTTAGGTAATAAAAACAGATGGAGGATAAAAAAATGGGCGATGATAAAAAGATGGCATGGAAAAAACTGCTAAGCGTTTTTGGTGTGTTTTTCCTGATTATGGCAGTATGGCAGATTGTTGTACTTGAGCTGTTGAAAAATGGAGTGATCGGCACAATGGTTGCGATGATACTGATCTGTGCTGCAACAGTAATCATTTTCGGGTTAGTGTTTGCATTAATCAGGACACTTTTGGATGTTTTCAGACAGCTTATGGGCGAAGGCACAGAGGCAGGAGGTTCCGGTGGTGTTGCAGAGAAGGCAAATAAACTTGCGGAGAAAGATGGTGAGATCGGACAGCTTGTGCGTACATTTCAGGAGTCGATTACTTCATTTTCACAGGTTGTACTTGGCATTAAAAAGGCGACGAAGGAGCTTGGTGAGGTTTCGGAGGATTTCAAACATATCTTTAAGAGTATGACAACTTCTCTGGAACAGACCGAGCAGGCAGTTACCACCATTACCGATAATACAATATCCCAGGCAGATCATACCGTTGATATGAAAGAGAAGATCGACGCTATCAGCAGAACGATTGATGAAATTGCTGAAAATGTTTCGATGTTAGCACAGAGTGCAGAGCATATGAAAGAGAGCAACAAAGCAGCAGAAGCAATCATGGAGGAACTTGTAAATATCAGCAAAGAGAGCGGCATTGCGATTGAAAATGTAAGACAGCAGACAGATCTGACCAACCAGTCAGCGCAGGAGATCCGTACGGCAACAGAGATCATAGCCGGAATTTCTAATCAGACAAACCTTCTTGCATTGAATGCAAGCATTGAGGCTGCAAGAGCAGGGGAACATGGAAGAGGATTTGCAGTTGTTGCGGAAGAGATCCGTACGTTAGCAGATCAGTCAAGAGAATCAACAGAGCAGATCAACCAGATTGTCAATACATTGATTGACAATTCAAATATCAGTGTAGAGATCACGCAGAAGGTATCAGAAGCGTTTGTAAAACAGAATGAAAAGATTCATGATACAGAAGAGATTTTCCGTTCACTGAATGAGGAAATCAAGAATACAAGCGATGCGGTAGATGGAATCAGTGAAGAAGTAAGTGCGTTAGATGATCATAAGACTGTGATCGAGAGTGGAATCACATCTCTGACAGAGTTTGCGGAGCAGAATGCTGACAGCGCCAAAGTAACGACCGAGAATATGGAAGAATTCCAGCAGATCGTTGACCAGTGCAATCAGGCGACAGAGCGGATTGTGACAGTATCAGATGAGCTGGTAGGTTACCTCGGAAAAGTAAACGCAAATGTAAAAGATAAAATAGGTGGACGTAATTAAAAAATAAATCGGAAATGGAGAAAAGAGTACCGCATGAGCAATTGTGCGGTATTTTTCAATACTATGAGAACAGAACAGAAAACATCAGTAAAAAACAGCATAGGAAGACTTGTCTTTGTCGGAATCAGTGTCTTGCTTCAGGTGATATGGATCATCAACCTTTTCTTATGGCTGAACCGTTATTCAGCGGCAATTTCCCTTTTTTCCACGCTGATCGCAGTCTCAGTTGTCTTTGCAATATACGGAACGCATGGAAATATGGCATTTAAAGTGCCATGGATGCTTCTGATTGCAGCTTTTCCGATTTTTGGATTGTGTGTGTTTCTGTTATTCGGGCGTTCGAATCTGACGAGGAGCATGAAAAAATGTTATGAATTGATCGATGAGGAACTTTTTCCTTTTTTAAACGGTGATGATGAGGTCATAAAAGAACTGCAGGAAAAAGATTTGTCGATTGCAAATCAGTCGGATTATATCTGGAAATACGGGCATTATCCGGTATATCATAACACGGATGTAGCATTTTATGCGGATGCGTCACAGGGGCTGGAGGCACAGCTTGCAGAACTGAAAAAAGCAGAACATTTTATTTTTATGGAGTACCATGCAATCGAGCAGGCGGAATCGTTTGAGCGGATTTTAAACGTTTTGAAAGACAGAGCTGCACATGGTGTGGAGGTACGTATTTTTTATGATGATGTCGGAAGTATCGGTTTTATCAATCATGATTTCCGTAAACGCATGGAAGAAAATGACATTGCATGCCGTGTATTCAATCCGATTATTCCGGTATTGTCCGTATTTATGAATAACCGGGATCATAGAAAGATCACGGTCATCGATGGAAAGGTGGGATTTACAGGGGGATATAACCTTGCAAATGAGTATTTTAACATTACCCACCCGTACGGACACTGGAAGGATACCGGTATCCGCTTAGAGGGGGATGCGGTAAAAAGCCTTACTGTCATGTTTCTTGAAATGTGGAATGCCGTGAAAAAAACAGATCAGGATTATCAGAAGTATCTGCCAGAGACAGATTATCAGGCGAAACAGGATGGTTTTATCCAGCCGTATGCGGACAGTCCGTTAGATGACGAGCACGTCGGAGAGAGTGTTTATATGAATCTCATTGCACATGCAAAAAAGGAGATTTATTTCACAACCCCGTATCTGATCATCACAGATGAGATGAACCGGGCACTGGGACTTGCAGCAAAACGCGGGGTGGATGTGCGGATCGTCACACCGGGAATCCCGGATAAAAAACTGATCTACAAAGTGACACGTTCTTATTATGCAGGACTGGTGCGACAGGGGGTGCGTATTTATGAATACACACCTGGATTTATTCATGCAAAACAGTGTGTCTGCGACGGGGAAGCGGCAACCTGTGGCACGATCAATATGGATTATCGCAGTTTGTATCTTCATTTTGAAAATGGGGCTTTTTTGTACAACTGTGATGCGGTGAAGGAAATGCGGAAGGATTTTGAACATATTTTTGCCGAGAGTACGGAAGTGACAGAAAAATATAAGAGCGGGCGATCCGCTGTTTTGCGTGGAACCCAGTGCCTTCTGCGGTTGTTTGCACCTTTGATGTAAAAAACGCACTTTCTATTATTCATGACAATAGAATGTTCGCAGAGTGTGCATTCTATTGTATGAAATCTTCACAGAAGTTTAAATAAATTTTTGGTAAAAGTATGGTAAAATAGTAATTAGAAGGTAACCGGTCAGGAGAAGCCGTTACAAAATAATGTTTCTAAGGAGAAAGTCAAATGGAGTACATGGATATTGAAACAGTCAAGGAACTGGATCATGTTTTTGGGGACATTGAGGAGTTACAGAAGTTTCGCTGTCTGATGATGCAGTACGAATGTGCGATGTTAGAGGTAAAGACAAAGCTGGATGTATTAAATACAGAGCTGTCGGTCCAGAACAGCAGAAACCCGATCGAGTCGATAAAATGCAGGATCAAGGAACCGGACAGTATCATGAAGAAAATGAAGCGTCAGGAGATCCCGTTTTCGGTGGACAACATTGAAAAAAATTTAAATGATATCGCAGGTGTCCGCGTTATCTGCTCTTTTCCGGATGATATTTATACATTAGCGGATTATCTGGAAAAGCAGGATGACATCAAACTCATCAAGAAAAAAGATTACATCAGCCATCCGAAGCCGAATGGCTACCGCAGCCTTCATTTGATTCTTGAAGTGCCGATTTTTCTGACCAACGAGAAAAAGATGATGCGCGTGGAAGTGCAGTTCCGTACCATTGCAATGGATTTCTGGGCGAGCTTGGAGCACAAGTTAAAATACAAAAAAGATATAGACAATGCACAGGTCATTTCACAGGATCTCTGCTTCTGTGCGGAGCTGATCTCACAGTTAGACGGCAGGATGCAGCAGATCAGGGAGCGGCTGGAGGAGAAGAAAGATGATACACAATCCAATATTACCGGGGTTTGATTCAGACCCCGGATGATGAGAAAGTCGATTTAAAGAAACTGCCGGTGCAAAGGAAATCCAGGTGCTATGGAGTGAGCCGGTTTAAACAGATCAGTCCTGAAACTCCCTGTAATGTTTCAAAAACAAATCCGCAAGATTTCCCTGAAGCGTTACCCCAAGATCGGTCAGGGTAGCGGAGAGTGCTTCTAAAGCAGGAACCATATGTTCTAATCTTGCATTTTCGCCCATGTGTCCGATACGGATCACTTTTCCGGACAATTCATCAAAGGAGCCGGCAAGCATAATGTTATATTTTGTGCGCATCTCGTCTAAGATGGATTTTGCATCGGTACATTCCGGGATATCAAAAACCGTTACGGTGTTTGAGTAACCGCTCTGCAGATGAAGTTTTAATCCTGCTTCTTTGACGGCTGCCCTGGTGGCGGAACCGATCCTTGCATGACGCTCATACAGGGTTTTATCGCCGGCGATCAGGTTAAATGCAGCGCGCAGACCGTAGATATCGCTGATCGGCATGGTGTAAGGAAACCATTTCTTCTCATAGTAACCGTCGAAAGTCATCAGATTTGCATAGAAAGATGCAATCGGGGTTTTGCGGTTTTTCATTTTTTCTTTTGCATCATCACTCACCACAACAAAAGTAAGACCAGGAGGTGCAGAGACTGCTTTCTGGGAACCGCCGCAGAGAAGATCGATCTGAAAGTCATCGACGCAGACTCTCTCGCCAAACATACCGGAAACAGAGTCAACGACCGTTAAAATGCCATACTGTTTGAGCAGCGGACAGATTCTGCTGATATCATTTAACATCCCGCTCGGTGTGTCACAGTGGACAACGGTGGCGTAAGCGTAGTCGTGATGATCTTTTAAGTATTCCGCGAGTGCGTCCACATCCAAAGTGTTCTCGTAATCGGCATGGTAAAGTTCCGGGATGCCGCCGTACATGCTGACAAAGTCGGCAAATCCTTTACCGTAGATACCGTTATCGATGACAAGTACTTTATCGCCCGGCTCTGTCAGGGAAGCGCAGGCAGCTTCCAGTCCTAAAATTCCTTCCCCGTCTAAGATCAGCGTCTCATTTTTCGTGCCAAGAAGGCTGCTGATCAGCTCGCAGGTCTCTTTGTAAAAATCATAAAATTCTTCATCCAGATCAGGATTTGTGCAGGCAAAACTGCGCGCACGCCTTACTGTTTCCGGCACCTGTGTCGGTCCGGGAGTCATGATCTTGTACATAATAATCTCCATTCTTATCCGTTTTTCAATGAAAACAACGTTTTCATTTGCATCTCAAGTTTGTGCGCAAGCACAAA
>ERZ1106943.1147-NODE-1147-length-28663-cov-5.747343_pt1 | contig 28663 bp, 23 predicted proteins | sample MGYA00403671_ERZ1106943 | MGnify/ENA primary metagenome ERZ1106943 (study PRJEB35170, sample SAMEA104062427) | human gut metagenome | biome: human gut; feature: human-associated habitat; material: faeces | place: Denmark | collected 2012-06-14 ...
CCCAATAATATTTTCTTTGTGCAGATTCGTTAGTGGTTAATGTTGCCCCATCATAATAGAATGTATTACCGCCTACTTCAAGACCACGATACACTTTGGTAATACTTTCCAATTTTTCTTCATAATCGCCAATTTTAGACATCTTATAAGAAATAGAGTCTATTTCGCCTTTAATAGCGGTAGCAAATCTTAAAGATTTACTATCATTAGTTTTAAATTCATCATAAAATGCAAACATTTTTGATGATTCGAATTTTAATGCAGAATTTTCAACTGCTCCACCAATAAGATTTTGTTTGTTTAGATAAATAACTTCATCATTATCTTTGAAATTATTATCTTTATTGTTACCCGATAAAGCAACTGCCGCTAAAGCTCCAAGTGTAACTACACTTAAAGCAAGATAAGAAGTAACTTTTTTATTCATTATTTGTTACCTCCGAAAGTAATATTTACATCAGTGTCGATTGTGTTATTTCCTTCAACAGCTTCTACACCATCAATAGCACTTTGTAAAATAACATCTTCTAATTCAATAAACTCAACAACTAAAATAGGTTTTTTGTAATTTTTCATTATTTTTTTGTCCTTTCTTTTTTTATATAAAGCTATCTTTTGATAACTTTTAGTTCCTCTTTATTAACAGCAATTTCACATATTCTTGCTGTACGTACATCTTTATTTTTTTGGAAAGCGTTATAATCTCTTCCATGATATATGATGTAATAATGTCCATCTTCAATAATCATTGAATTATGTCCAGTGCCCTCTTCTTCATCATTCTTTCTTAATAAAGGATGATAAGTATTATCATTTGGATATTTTTTAAAATCTAATTCTAATAAATTATCCGTATCACCTTTTGCTACTGCATAGCCGATATAATAGTTTTCGCTATTAAAGCAATTACCGGAATACAAAACATAATGATAATCGCCTTTTCTAAAGTAATAAGCTCCTTCAATGGTGTGCCAATGTTGTCCTTTTTTAAAACGATCTCTCATAAATATTTCTTCATCTAATGTTGCACGCACTACCACTTTAGGGTGTCCTTCAACTTCAATAGGTGATTTCATTTTATCAACAACAATAAGCGTACCCGCTCGTGGAGCATCATAATCATTCAAAGAATAAAAAATGTATAAGTCATTACCGGATTTAACAACATGCGGATCAATAGAGAATGGATCAAGAATATACTTGATAAATTTAAATTCATCATCTGGTTTATTAGAAACAGCAACAAGTATTCTTTGCTTATGTGTATCCGTTTCATTAATTCCCATTGTAGACACATACATATAAAACTTATTATCTATTTCAATAACTGCTGGCGCCCAATATTCTTTTTCATCAATTTTAGTAAAAACTATTCCGCGATAGTCCCAATTCATTTTATCTTTTGAAGAATATAGATGAACTCCTTCACTATGTGTTGAATACATGTAATAAATACCATTAGATTTAATTACGTATGGATCTCCTTGAGAACGATTTTGTTCGATATTTAATTTCATAAAGTATTATTTGATATAGCCATAATGATACAGCTTTATCTTGAAAACCCTTTCATACTTATTTTAATAAAAGTCATAAATATGAAAATGGCAAAACTGATATTTTTATCTTTTTTGATACAAAACCCAAAAATAAGCAATATTTTTACTTTAATTATTACATTAAGTGTAAAAATCAAGAATAATTAATTATATTTTTACTTATCTAACTTCTTCTTATATTGTAAAGGGCTCATTCCATAGTACTTTTTAAACGCATTAGAAAAATGATAGATATTTTCATACCCTAACGAAAACGCTAAATTTGTTATAGTTCCATAGTCGCTTTCTAGCATTTCAACCGCCTTTTCCATACGAACTTGTGTCACATATTGCATAGGCGATACCCCAATAGTTTTAATAAAAATGTTACGAAAATATGATGTACTATAGCCAGATTTTTTAGCTAGTAATTCATTAGATAATGGTAAATATATGTTTTTATCTATATACTCTAAAATTTTTATCATATCTTCTTTTTTAGATGTTGGATGATACTTTTTGCTTAAATTACCTGTAAGCAATTCATATAAAATTTCATATGTGTATTTCAACATGATAAATTCTTTTAGTTCTTTATTATTTAATAAATCGTATTCATAATTAGCAAATATTTTTAATAGTTTTTCTTTATGTTGGTATTTAAATATTTTTATTTCATCTATATCAATATTACCTTCAAACTCTATAGAATAAAAGTGTCCTTCAACCTGTGATTTCCAAGAATAATTGCAACCTTTAGGCAAAAAAGCAATATTTTCCGCATTAGAAATATATGTTTTATGATTAGAAGAATAAATAGTTTCTCCCTCGAATTTAAATATAATTGCATGATTATTTCTATTTACTCTTCTTCCGCCTGATCCAGCAGAAGAAAATGGACAAGTTATTGATTTCACATTGCTAATAAAAATATTTTCCATAATTTTCTCCTAGACCATAATAAAGCATAAAAAGAAAAAAAGCAAATTTTATAAAAATAAACATTATTTGTATTTTAAAAACATCATCGCTTTTTATACTAGTTTTATAAGGAAGGGAAAAATTATGGAAAACGAATTTAAAGACAAAGTTGTAATTGTTACAGGAGGAGCAGGAGGCATTGGTTCAGATTGCGTTAAAGAATTTGCAAAATGTGGCGCTAAAGTGGCGGTTGTCGATTTCAATGAAGAATTAGGTAAAAAAGTAATTGAAGAAGTTAAAGAACTTGGCGGAGAAGCTAAACTTTATGTTGTTAATATTTTGCATTCTGCCGAAGTTAATGCTTGTGTTGATCAAATCATTAAAGATTTTGGAAGAATTGATATCTTAGTTAATCTTGCTGGTGGCTCAGCAAGAAAAAATCGTCATTTATTTTATGAACAAAGTGACGAAGTATTCCAAAATGTTATTGGGGTTAATTTGTTTGGTACATTTTATTTCTGCCGTAAATGTGCACAATATATGATTGAAGCAAAACATGGTGGTAAAATCATTAATACTTCTTCCGTCGTTGGATTAGAAGGACATGTTATGCATAGTGAATATGGTGCTTCTAAAGGCGGAGTATTATCTATGAGCAAATCAATGGCTAAAGAAGTTGGTAAATTTGGCATTAATGTTAACTGTGTATGTCCAGGTATGATTCCAACACAAAACGCCACTGGCGGAGATTTAAGCCATACCAACTACTTACATATGACACCATCTCCACGTGACATTACTAATGCTATTATGTTTTTAGCCTCAGATAAAGCTAGATTTATTACTGGCCATGACTTAATTGTTGATGGCGGAAGACATTTAGCTACTCGTGGTACAGAAAGTAACTAATTATTATCATCTTGAGCAAGTCTTGTTACTTGCTCTTTTTTTATAAAAACAAAATAAATTACACTTATTCCCATAATTAAAAAACTAACTAGCCAAGCACTTGGCGTAGCAAAACAAATTCCTAAATAGGCTTTGTGACTAATTGGGTTACTAACATCAATTAAACTAGGTAAAAATAAGCATATAGATATTCTTGCTAATAATTCACCTATTCCGCTAATAAGAGGAATAAGTGGCTTTTTAATTCCTAATAAAGTTGATCTAAACGAAGTCAAACAGCCTTGCAAAATTAGGCATGGTATCAATACTTTTAAATAAGTTGTAGCAAAATACATTACTTCTTCATTTACATCTTCTTTTGGTAAGAAAATATAAGGTGTATATTTATAAATGCTAAATCCAACAATACCAACAATTAAATAAGCAATTAATACAATTGTTAATGATGTCTTTATTCCATGCTTAATTCTAGTTTTGTTATTTGCCCCATAATTTTGAGACATGAAAGCTAAAGTTGTTGTTGAAAATGAAGAAAACGGAATTGTTAAATATGTTTCTATTGGCGCATAACAACTTACTGCTTTAGTAGCAAAGCGTCCAAAGCCATTTATTGTTCTACTTTGTATAAAACTTCCAATAAATAAGATTGACCATTGAAATCCTAATGGTAATCCCATTTTCAACAAGTCTTTAATAATATTTGTTTCTAGTTTTATTTCTTTAAAATTAAATTTAACAAAAGAGTATTTTTTAAAAATATAAATAAAAGAAATAATAACATTAACTACATTTGATAATGCTGTTGCAATTGCCACACCTCGAGTATTTAATTTAATTATTCCGGTTAATAAAAAAGCAAAAGCAATATTACTTATTGTTGTAATAATGGATATAAATAAAGGAAAAACTGAATCACCCATGCCACGTAAAAAATTTGATAAATAATTGCTTAATAACATAAAAATAAATGATAGTAAAATGATTTGATAATATTGTTCAGCCATATCAACATATATAGCATCTACTTTTAGAAATGTAATCAAGTCTTTATAAAATATTAGTCCAATAATAGTAATAATAATTCCTATCAAAAATACCAAAAATAGGGCATTAATAAATATCTTTTTGATGGCATTTTCATTATGCTCTCCTCTTTTATTAGCGGAAATTACTGAAAAGCCATTACTACATCCATATGCAAAATTAAATAAAATAACTGATATACTTCCTGTCGCACTAATGGAAGTAACAGCATTGCCACCCACTGTTACTTTAAGGACTAAAGAATTGATAAGCGAAAAAGCGTTAGATAATAGTAAAGATAAAAACACTGGTAAAGCAAATGCAAGCATTACTTTATAAGGTCTATTCTTTGTTAAATCTATTGGTTGAAATATTTTCTTAAAAGCGTTCATAATTCCACCTCATCGGATGAATTATAAAACAAGAAAAATTTAATTCAATGTTGATTTATCTTATTTGATATTACTTTTGTGTTAATAGTATTTTTAGCAATTATTATATTTGCTTATTCAACTAACAAATTCACATAATTTTATATAAACTATTGTAATTTGCTAATTCATAGCATAAACTAATAGTGTCGGTAGCGAAAAAGACCAGTGAGTCCTAATCACTGGCCTTTTAATTAGGAAAAATATTTACTAGTGTCGGTAACGTTAGTTACTATTTTTTATGCTTTTTTCCGTCTGTGACTAAGACAAGAATTATTACTAGAACTATGAACAATAAAAATTCCATGCTCAGATATATAACTAAGCACCAACATTATCAAGTAAATACATCTTCCTTAATAATGATAAACACAGTTTATCCTTCCTAACCGTAAGACTTTTTCACCTGCTCATTAATAATATAGTGACAGTTTTTTTATTTTCCGAAAAAAAACTTAAAATATTTTATTTTAATAGTGACCCGCATTAACTTTTGGTTTAAAATAATGTAGGTGATTTTATGGAACAAGTTTCAAAAACAGGATGGATTGAAGTTATATGCGGACCAATGTTTGCGGGTAAATCCGAAGAATTAATTCGTCGTATTAAAAGATTAGAATATGCAAAAAAAGACACACTAGTCTTTAAACCAAAAATTGATAATCGATATTCAGAAGATGAAATAGTATCACATTCTAAACGTCATACCAAATCAATTAATATTGAACACTCTAGTGACGTATATAAACATCTAGCAAAAACTAAACATGTCGACGCTATTGTGATTGATGAAGTGCAATTTCTTGATGATGGTATCGTTGATGTATGTGATGATTTAGCTAATAAAGGAATTCGCGTTATTGTGGGCGGATTAGATACTGACTTTAAAGGTGATCCTTTTAAAAATGTTGCTAATTTACTTGCAAAAGCTGAATATATTACTAAATTAACCGCGATTTGCGTTAAATGCGGCGCTCCAGCGACAAAAACACAAAGAATTGTTAATGGTGAACCAGCCAAAAAAGATGATCCTATTATTATTGTCGGCGCTAGCGAATGCTATGAACCTAGATGTAGACACTGCCATGAACTAAAAGAATAGTTGAGTCCAAAAAAGGATTCAACTATTTCTTTTTAACTATATATAAATTTGTAATAATCTCAAATATTGGTGCGTAATATTTATTTAAACTCCAAACACTTATACCACCTAAATCATATTGCTCAACAAGTTTTGCTTCTGCTTGAATACTTCTTGCATCAGTAAAATAGACAATATGTTTTACACCATCGCTCGTATAGGTAAAGTATGGACTTTGTTGATATTCATCATATTGGATTATTGCATGATATTTTTTAGCTAGTTCTGGCATTGAACGATTATCTACGGATTTAGCTTTTGATTTTCCTTGTTCATAAGGAAGAGTAAAATCATAGCCATAGTTTGGATATCCTAATAAAATCTTACTTTTATCAATTACGCGTGTGGCATACTCCACAACCTTTTTTACTTCAGGAAGTGGCGCAACCGCCATTGGTGGTCCATAGGTATATCCCCATTCATAAGCCATTAAAATAACATAATCAGCAAGTTTACCAATTTTTTGATAATCATGTGCTTCATATAAAATTCCTTTTTGACTCGAAGAATATTTAGGTGCTAAAGCAACAAGAAGCGAAAAATCTCCTGCTTGTTTTATTGATTCACGTAATTTAGAAATAAAATCAATAAAACCAGCCATGTTTCTAGGATAAATATACTCAAAATCAACAATAACTCCAGAATATCTTGTATCACGAACTTTAACTGTTAAATCTTCAATAAGATTTTTTTGCATATCTTCATCTTTAAAAAGTTTATCAGCATAATCGGAAGAAAATGAACCTTTTTCATTTTGATTAGTAATTGTCAAAAGTGGCATTGTCTCATAGTATTTTGATAATTCGACTAAACGTTTATCATTTAAATCAATCAAATGACCATTTTCATCATAACGATAAGCAAATATTGATAAATATGTTAAATCTGTTAATGCATTTGCAACTTCTTCACTGCTACTAGTAGAATAAGCAAAACCATTTAAAGTAATGTTTTTTCTTGCTTCTTCATTAGGCTCAACATTTATTCTTTGACCAACATAAAGACGATAAGGTGGCTGTAATGTTGGGTTAAGATCTAATATTTCTAATAAAGGCATATTATTCTCTCTAGCTATTTTTGATAATGTATCACCTGGTTTTACAATATAAACACTATTAAAATCTGTTTCAATAATTAATGCTTGACCAACAACTAAACTATTAACATTTTTAATATCATTAATTTCAATCAATTCATCTAAATCGACATTAAATTTTCTTGCAATACTTGTTAGCGTGTCACCTGGTTTAGTAACATAAATCTGCATAATTATCACCCATAATTAAACTATGCATTTGCCTATTTTTTTGTGCATGTTTTATGTTTATTTTATAAATTAATTAAAAACAACTATTCTTATTTATTTTGATATTAAAAAATAAAACGAACTCTACTAATTATAGTAAAAGTTCGCATTATTTAATATTTAATTTTATCTTTCTTTTTAATGCAACACATCAAAAGATAACATAGCATTAGCAAATAATTTTCCTAATTCTACCATTGCTAATGAATCATAATGACAATAATCAATACTATTAGTGGGTTCTTTATCATATGAGAGATTATTTTGAATTGTATCGATATAGTAATTATTTTGCGCATCCAAAAGAGCATTTTCTTTCTTTCCATTATTAATTATCGAATAATTAGCCCAATAAGGAGAAATGCCACCTGAAATAAATTTAATTTTATTATCTCCTTCTTCCATATAATAATTAAATTCTTCTCTTAAATCATTTATAAAATTCAATTCATTATTTTTATATTGATTTGCATAGTAACCACCATCTGATTCTCCTTGCATCCAACAAATTCCTTTAATAAATGGATAATAGTTTTGATCTTCTAATTCTTTTAGACATTGATGTATATACTCTACCATACCACTATAAAGCACACCTATAGGCATAGTTTCTGTTGCACTACTAGGTGATAACCAATCGCGTTGAAGAGTGGTCCCACCACTAGCATATTTAATAATAAATAAATCTCGTTCAAAATTTTTAGTTTCAAAAATTTCATTCATACCAACTTCTGGCCCAAATCTTTCAAAATCATATCCCATTCCCAAACGAATTGATGAAAAAGTTTTTGATTCATTAAGATGAGCATTATCCATAGCATTACAACGAAATTTAATCTTAGTTTTTGAACTATGTGCTTCAAAATATTTATCAAATAAAGCTTGATTTTTTTCCATAAGCATACGATTCCAAGTGTTTCCTTCAGCATTAGATTGACCACACAAAATAATTACATTAGCCTCTTTCATGACTGGTTCAATGCTCGTTGTTGGATTTTCATTTGATGTTGAGACTGAGGTATTAGAACATCCACATATCATAAACATTATTAAGCTTAATGGAAGTAATGTATTTTTTCTTGTTATTTTCATTGTTTTTCTCCTTTAATTTTGGCTATTTTCCATTTTGGAATGATAAGGATAAAGTACTAATCGCTCATTCCCATCAAAAGTATTTGGTGCATGAAATGTAATAATCTTTTGACCATCTTTTTCAAACACCATTGCATGTCCACCATCATCGCTATAAATTGGTTGGTCTTCTTGAATCCATGGTCCTTTAATAGACTTACTTCGACACACCCCGATAGCGTAACCAGTTTTTGAATAACTCGACCAAATCATTTCTAAACAATCTTTTTGTTTGATAATAAATGGCCCATCTGTCACATAATTATTTTTACCCTGAAAAGCTATTGGCCATTTAGCATCTTTTGCGGAAAACAACACTTTTGGTTCGCCTACTGAATGCGTTAAATCATCAGATAATTGCATTAGACAAATTGTACCATTACCGATTTGTAACCATTCATGGCAAAAAATTAAATAAGGAATTCCATCCTCTATCCAAAGCGTGCCATCTAAACATTCCCAATTTTGTGGCGTGATTGCGTGATTAGATAAACAAACAAAATTACCATCAGGATTATCAGAAATAAAAATTTGTGTTCCACGACAGCAATTATCCGATTTGCAAGAAGCAAACAAATAATACTTATTTTTATATTTGTGCATTTCTGGCGCCCAAAAATCTTTATTACCCCAAAAATGAGAATTTCCTTTAAATATAGTAATTGGTTCTGAAAATTCTTCTAAATTTTTTGATTTATACACAACAAATGATGGATATAAATCTTCTTTTTTTTGATAAGATGAATATAAATAATAAATTCCATCTTCAAAATAAATATACGGATCCCGAATATAAAGATTTTCTTTTTTTATCATAAATTCACCCTCTACTCAGTCATTAACCTTATCAAATGTTATAATAATAGTTTCAAACTCTTCTAACCATTTAATGAGATTGATACCAATTAAACGAATTTGTTTGCCGGAATATATTTTCTTATCCCATGAATTTTGATATAAAGAATCATCATCTAGCCCATCAAATTTTAAGAATCTAGACAAATTACTTTCTCGTCTTTTATTAAAGAAAATAGCAATAGCTTTTTCTTTGTTTTTTGCCACACATATCATCGACATATGATTACTTTCATAAGGAGATTCCATACGATATAAATCACCATTTTGAATACAATCTAAATGATATTTTTTGTAAATTGTTGCAGCTTCATTAATTTGTTTGATATCTTCTTTAGTTAAATTAAGCGGGTTCATTTCATAACCATATGTTCCAAAAAGTGCAATTGCGCATTTAGCAGAATACGGTAATAATGCTCCTGTAAAAGCATGTGAACCAATACAAGATAATGGATAAGCATATGTAGAAGCATAATTAATAAATACTCTTTCTACCGCATCATTAGAATCACTTGCTTGAATTTGAGGGCAATAATAAAGCATTCCCATGTCAAAACGTCCACCACCGGAAGCACAATGTTCAAATAAAATATTTGGATAACGATTCACCAGCATTTCATAAAGATGGTATGCCCCTTCCATAAAACGATGGTATACTTCTCCTTGATGTTTTACATTTAAAGTTGGTGAATAAACTTCACTTAAGCAACGATTAAAATCAATTTTCACGTAATCAATTTTATAGTTATCAAGCAAATCACAAATTTGTGCATAAACATTTTCTATTGCTTCTTTATTTGTCATATCAAGTACAAGTTGATGTCTTCCTAAAGAAATATTTATTCCCGGTAATCCTAAAGCATATTCCGGATGTTCTTGATAAAGTTTTGAGTTAAACGAAATCATTTCTGGTTCTAACCAAATTCCAAATTTAATATTATTGCGATGGCAAGTTTCAATAATTTTATTTAAATCAATTTTTTTAGTATTGACCCACCAATCACCTAAAGATGTTGTGTCATCATTTCTTTCCCCAAACCAACCATCATCTAATACAAACACTTCAGTATTTAATATTTTAGAATGTTCAATGAAGTCGCAAACTTTTTTGGTGTCAAAATCAAATGTCGTTCCTTCCCATGAATTAAATAAAATACCTCTTTCAATAAATGTATAAGGCGAACGATTAATATGATTACGTACAAAATCATGTAAAGTTCTAGATAATTTTCCGCGTCCATTAGAAGAATAAGAGATAATAACTTCTGGCAAAAATAATTTTTCATTTTCATCTAAACAATAAGAAAAATCTTCATCATTTATCCCTAATAAAATACGAGTAGAATTCCATTTATTAACATCAATTTCAAAAGCAAAATTACTAGAATACATTAAAGAAATTGCAAATGCTTCTCCCGTGTTTTCATTTGTATCAGGTCTTTCTAAGAAAAACACCGGATTCTCGTTATGTGAAGTGAATCCATAGTTTGATTGAATTCGTTCTTTCCCATCATGTATTTTTCTTCGACAAATATTCTTTTCTTTGAACCAATCGCCATAAAAATGCGTTAATGTATAATTATCATCTGGCAAATCAAGTGTCATAGAGTAAGCTCTTATAACATTAAATGAATTTTTCCCTTTGTTTTCAATATAGGCACTTCTAGTAATGACATCTAAATTTTCAAAAATTGTATAAAACACATGAACATAAGCTTCACTTAATTCATCTTTTAAAACAATTTCTAATGTCATGCATTCTCCTTCTTTCCCAAACGAAGAAGGAAGTGTTGAAATACCCTGTTTACCATTAATAATTTGGTGCGACTGATAAATAAATTTTGTATAATTTGTATTTATATTAGGTTTATTGATAACAATTTGCGCTCCTCTTTTATCAAATCCACCATGAACAGGAAGTTCCATCATTGAAAAATCTTCATAATAATTGAAATTTGTCCAAGGAACCATTTTTTCTAAGTTGGTTTTTTTATCTAAATATTGCCAACCCCATTCCCCTCTTGAAGTAATATTTTTTAAATCTAAATTTTCTATGTATGTACCAAAGTAAAAGTGTTGTAAATAATTAAAGTCATTTACTCCTAAATAGTAAGAAATTCTCTTGTTAGATAAATGAAAGTATTTTTCTTTCTCATTATAATAAATCAACATAATTCACTTCCTCAATTCTTGTAATTTTTTGACCACTAATATCATCAAATAAATGAAGTTTCTCCATATTAACTTTTAATAATATTTTTGCTCCTGAACGAATCATATAATTATTAGGTACTTTAGCAATTAAATCAGAATTATCCATATCTGAATGCACATAATAATCACTTCCAATGAGTTCAACAATTGTTGTATTTGTTTGAATACAAGAAGATTCGTTTTCTCGTACAAGCGCTAAATCTTCAGGACGAATTCCCACTTTTACATGATGCGGTTCCTTTAAATATTTTTCATAAGCGCAAATAATTTCTTGAATTTTCGCTCTTTTTTCTTCCATAGTCGTAGGCGTTTTGTCTGTTACTTTAACCAAATTATCTTTATTTTGAGTGAATTCTTTAAAAGATTTAATCTTTTGTAGCTCTAAATCAATTACGCTATCTTCTTTATCACTTAATATTTCAATAATTCTTTTAAGCACCTTTATCATTTTGATTTTAGCAAAATTACCTTTATTTGTTATATTATTTAATACATCAAGTTCATCTTGAATTTTTAAAGAAATATCTTCTAACAACAAATTATTGTTTAATGAAAGTAATTCTTTTTTAATGCTTTGTAATTCATTAAGTTCTTTATTTTTTATTCTTAAAAGAATATCTTCTGCTTGTTCTTGAACTTTTTTACTTATAGGATGATGAATTCTTGCTAATAAACTCTTCCAATGTTTTATTTTTTGTTGATAAAACCCTTGGTGTTGGTCTTCAATTCTTTTTGAATATTCAAGTTTTGTACCATCATTTAAAGTAATTATTCCTTTATTATAAACACCGCTTAAAATATTCATAGCTGGCGCGCCAATAAATGTTGCAACAAATAAATTTTCAGGATTCATATAGATTTCTCTAGGAGAACCAATTTGTTGAATCCATCCTTTATTCATGACAACAATTTTTGTTGCCATAGTCATAGCTTCTGTTTGATCATGAGTAACATAAATCGTGGTTGCACCTACATTCTTGTGAATTCGTACAATTTCACTTCGCATTGATACTCTTAATTTAGCATCCAAATTACTTAATGGTTCATCCATTAAAAAGAGTTTAGAATTTCTTACTAATGCTCTTCCTAAAGCAACACGTTGCATTTGCCCACCAGATAGTTCCTTAGGTTTACGATCTAAATAAGCACCTAAATCCAAGAAATTTGCGGCATTAAATACTTTTTCTTTAATTTCACTTTCTAAATACTTACGTAAGATATATACCGGTTCTGGATTATTTTCTAATTTGGTAATTTCTTTTTGTAATTTTTCTTTTTCTTTTAAATTTACTCCATCTATTAAAGCAAGTTTCTTTTTCAACTCTTCAATTTTTTCATAATTAATTGCAAGAATCGGTTGTTTGGTTTTCTTATCTAATTTAGGTAATTTTTCTTTTTTTACTCTTAATCCATAACTCATGTTTTCATAAACTGTCATATGCGGATATAGGGCATATGATTGGAAAACCATTGCAATCCCACGATCTTTACTTGGCAAATAATTAGCAAGTTGTTTATCAATATAAAGATATCCACTAGAAATTTCTTCTAAACCGGCGATCATTCTTAAAGTTGTGGATTTTCCACATCCAGATGGCCCAACTAAAACTATAAAGTCATGAGGATTAATTTCAAGATTAAAATTAAACACTGCTTGAACTTTATTTGGATAAACCTTATTAATTCCTTGCAACGATACAAAACTTTTAATACTTTCATTTCGAAGCATTTTGTGATTATCTTTATATTGTTTTCTTGCTTCTTTTATCGTAATCTTTTTTTCATTTTTCATACTTTTTCCTCACTACCTTTTAATACCTGTCATTGATACACCTTCAACCAAGCGATCTTGAATAATGCAATAAAGAATAAAAATAGGAATCATTGAAATTACTGAACAAGCTAGTTGAATACCAACTTTGGTGTAAGACTGATTTCCTTCGATAACTTTAGAAAGTCCAACTGCTAGAGTCCACATCTTTTTATCTGCTTTACCAATTACTAATTCTGCCCATTGCAAATCATTCCATGCTCCTAAAAAGCTAAATAATCCTTGCACTAAAAGCGCTGATTTTCCTAAAGGAAGAACAATAGTACGAAAAATACGGAAATTGCTTGCCCCATCCATCCGAGCATTTTCAATTAAGTCTTTAGGAATTCCTAAGAAAAACTGTCGTATTAAATAAAGACCATAAACTCCACATAATCCAGGTAATATAAGTCCTAGCAATTTTTTATTTAGTCCCATTTGAATAATATTAGTAAATTGTGGAACTGTATTTACAATTCCTGGAACCGTCATAGTAGCAATTAAAAAACCAAATAATACATTAGCGTATTTAAGATCCATAAATACAAATGCATATGCCGCTAAAGCAGCAATAGCTAGATATAAGAAAGTTGTAGCTAATGCCACAATAAAACTATTAATTATCCAATTAAAAACAGGATATTCTTCACTTGAGAAAATAGAAATATAATTTTGAATTGTCCATGCTTTAAAATTAGTTGGAAAAAAGCTTCCAGGATAAAAACGTAGGTCATTAGCGTCTCTAAAAGAAGAGATTATCCCCCAAATTAAAGGGAAAAGTAAGATGAAACAAACAATGAACAAAACTAAAGAACTAAGATATTTTCCCAGATTCTTTGAACGCTTTAAATTGTTTTGCATACTTATTTCCTCCCTTTCTTTCTTTAGTAATTACCATTTGTATAATTGAAATTATTGCTATGAAAACTCCTAAACAAATTGCCATTGCCGATGTCATTCCATATACCGCAAAGTTTGTTCCTTTAAGTTGATTTTGTATAACATAAATTACCGTGTAAACAGAATTTTGCGGTTGTACATATGAACCCAAAATGTAGCATTGCCCATATAAATTCATATATCCACAAACAGTAGTAAATAAACATATAATCATTTGATTCTTAATTTGTGGGAATGTAACATCAAATTTTTGCCTAAATTTAGAGCAACCATCAATAGCACTTGCTTCATATAATGATTTGTCAACATTTTGCAAAGCTGCTGTAAATATAACAAAGTTTGTTCCTAATCCTCCCCATACGCAAAACAAAATAATAATTATCCAAACAGTTGTAGGATTTTGTAACCAGTTAATATTTATTTTTAGTAAGTTATTTATAAAACCATATTCATTATTAAACATATTTAGAAAAATGACACCAGTAGCCGTTATCGGAAAAATTCCTGGCAAATATATTATGGCGCGATAAATCTTATATCCTGGTGGTTTTCCATTAATTAATAACGCTAATCCAAGAGGAATTAAAATACAAAGTGGTACAATTATTGCCGCGGCTATAATTGTATTTTTCATTCCGTTCCAGAAATCTTTATAATAAGATGTATTAGAATCAAAAAGTATTTTATAATAATTTAAAAATCCACGCCAAGCAATGTCACTTGGATTAGCAATATTATATCGATATAATGACATAATGCACCCCTTAATAAAGGGGTACATAAAAAAGACAACGAATGAAATTAAGTATGGAGCCATAAACAAAATAGCAAGTCCATATTTTTTTAAAAAACTTGTCGTTTTGGATACTCGTTTTGTATATTCTTCAATGGTTGTTTTCTTTGATGAAAACATAATTACAAGTCCTCTCGATCTGAAATTCGAAGCATGCAATCTTGATAATTGTTTTCTAAAATACTTGTGATAGTTTTGCTTCTATAAGTTGAAGCCATTACTTGCTTAATAGCCACTTGGTAAGATTCATATATTTCATCATAATAAATAGTGGATGGTAAAATTTTATATTGCGTTGTACTTCCATAATATTGAACATATTTTTTATAATATTGATTATTTAAGTATAAGTCATCAGATGATTGCACAATCAAAGAAGCAGGAAGGTGTCCAGCTTGTGTCCATACATCTCCACAATTTTCTGCTAGATAATTAATAAATATAGCCGCTGCAATTCTTTCAGTTCTACTCTTACAAGTTTTTACAATTGTTGCAGTGTGGGAATCACCAAAAATAGAATTTGCATAAGATTTGCTATTATCTAAAGCAAAAAGATTACCAAAATTCATAATGCCCATGTTTTTAAGACTACCGCCGTCAGCGGCATACATGCTATCCATTAACGCTGTATCTTTATATCCGCTCCAAGCGCCATCTAAATAGAAGGCGGACATTCCTGAATAGAATTCTGAAATACCAGCATCATAATTTAAATCCGGTTTACTTAGTGCATGACGATTTACACTTGTGTCTGTTGGCCAAAACCAATCTCTTAATATTTGTAAACCTTTTGCTACTTCTTCCGTATTATAGGCAGGTTTACCTTCTTCATTAACTAACTCACCGCCATTTTGCAATGCTACTGTTTGGGATAAATAAGCATTCACCCACATATCACCAGAAGAAATAGGGAAAGGATAATATTGTCCTTCTAAATCTGGAACATATTTTCTCCACTTATAAACATCATCAGTAGAAACATTAGAAGAATTGTTACCTCGTACCCATAATTCTCCTTTATCAGCTTTTTCCACTAATGTATCACAAACATTCATAAGCTCAACATAATTTGTAGGAATAGCAATTTCATTTTTTTCTAAAATATCTTTTCTAACGAAAATCATAGTTGAATCAACAGAAATTGGAAGTCCATATAATTTATCATTTACAAAACATGCAGAAATTAAATTTGGTTCAAAATAAGAAGCATCAAAACCAATATTAGCTTTTTCTAAATATGTATCAATTGGTACTAAGATATCATTGTTTTCTAGTGCCGCAATTTTTTCACCATATCCATAAAAAATATCTGGTGCATTTTCTGGATCTTGTGTTACTGCTTGCGCTAAAGCTCCATAAATAGAATATCGCGATTCATGATAAGGGTTAACCTTAATTTGTCCTTTATATATTTCATTAAACTTATTAATTATTTGATCTTGATATACGCTATCTGGATTAGTACAAACACTCCACATATTTAATTCGATATTATCAAAAACCACATTGCCATTTTCATCATAAACAACATCATCAATTGAATCATCTTTCCACTCTTTAATTGTTGAGTTATTGCTAGTATTTCCATTACAGGAACTTAATATTAAGGAAGCTATTGAAAATAACATCCATTTCATAAAACCTTTTTTCATTATATTATTCCTCCTTTTGATATATATACGGGCCTGGAATTTCTCCAAAATTAGGATAAGTATCCTTACAAATAGGGAATCCTTTTTCATTCCAGTAAATTCTATCGACATATAAAGTTCTAGTATTTTGTTCTACTGAATTTGATGCATTAGGATTATAAGCATGATAAACAATCCAATCTAAGCCTTTATCATCTTGTACAATTGCGCAATGACCAGGTCCCATGCCTTTTTTTAGATGAGCTTTAATAACTGTTGAACCACGATTAGGAGCATCGATTGCTCTTCCATTTTCACCTAGATAAGGACCATATATTGTTTTAGACCTTCCAACAACAACATGATAATCAGATTTCACACCAGCACAACACGCACCAGTAGATAAATATAAATAGTAATAGCCATTTTTCTTTTGAATAAAGGAAGCTTCATAATTATCGTTATAAAATAAATTAAATCCGGCAATTTGGACTTTATTTTGGCTTTGGTTTTCTAGTCCGCCTTTTAAAGTTAAACCATCTTCACTTAATTCCATAATCCAAATGCCATCACCACTCCCCCAAACACACCATACATGCTCTTCTTCGCTAAAGACATAACAATCGATAGAGTTTTTAACGCCAATCTCCTGCGAATCAAATAGTTTTCCATAATGTGTCCATGGGCCATATGGAGTAGGTGAGCTTGCTACACCTATTCCGGTATAGCCAGAATAATAACCGCCAGCACCCAGGGTGTAATAAAATACATACTGATTATTTAATTTCACAACCGATGGTGCCCATACACCACCTTCACCATTATTCCAACCAATATATTGTTGATAATTAGGTGTATCTAAGAACACTGAACCACAATATTCCCAACTTTGCATATTACGGCTTTTAAAAATTGGTCCTGGATCAAATCCATACCCTTTTTCGCCACGCGTACAATCAAGTTGTGTAGAATATAAATAATAGTATCCATCATCTCCTCTTAAACAAAATGGGTCTGCTACTCCAACAAACTCACTTTCGCCATTTGATTTTAAGAAGACACCTGGATTGGAAATCATATTGTTATTATCACCTGCATCTTCATAAATATCTACTGAACTTAACGAACTAGAGGAATCGGATTTTCCACATGCCGTAAATAATAGAAGCATAAATATAAAAGTAAAAACATGAAATAATTTTTTCATCAATATAATTCCTCCTTCTTTTTATTTTTAAGAATTATTGTTGGTCCCAACTGTTCAGTGGAAGATGCAATTTTATCTTTTACATAAGGCATCAATGTTTTTTCATTCCATAAAAGTTTATCAATAAATAAAGTTCGGGCATTAGTATTTGAACTAGTTTGATCGTAGCCATGATAAACAATCCAATAATCTCCAATATCATCTAATACCACCGAACAATGACCTACCCCAGTAGCAAAGTCACGATTATTATCAACAACGATATCTCCATCGCCAGGAGACATCATATCGTTGCCTAAGGAATCTTTAAAACCACCTAATAGCGATTTACTTTTTGCCACCACAACATGATACCCAGCATTAACTCCACCATCCCAACCTCCAAGAGATAAGAAGAGATAATAATAACCATCTTTTTTTACAATATGTGCGGCTTCAAAATTATCAATTGAGCCTTGAACCCAGCCCCATCCAGCAATTTTATACATGTGTTCTTTGGCATAATTAATTCCACCATATAAATCAATTCCATCAGGAGACATTTCTGCCACATAGATTCCATCTCCACTTCCCCAAATCATCCAAACACTACCATCTTCATCCACAAACACATCTTGATCAGATGAATTATAAACACCGATTTCATCACTATTAAATACTTTTCCATAATGTGTCCATGGACCATATGGTGTTGGCGATGTTGCAACTCCTATTCCTGGATTATAAGAAGACCCTGCACTTAATGTATAGTAATAATTATATTGATTACCAATTTTTACAACATTAGGTGCCCATACTCCTGGTACAACCCTAGAATATTGTTGTCCCCATTTTAAAGCATCATTATGTCCATCAAACACACTTCCAACATAACTCCAATTTACTAGATCTAAACTTCTCCATATAGGGCCATAATCAAAGCGAAATCCATAATCATCGCCTCGAAAAATTGTTTCATTAGTAGAGTATAAATAATAATATCCATCATCGGCTTTAAGGCAAAAGGGATCGGCGCAAGGGCCAAAGCCCTTTTCGCCTTTCCCTATATCAAATTTAATTGAATTTTTATAAATAGTATTTGTATATTGGATATCTGGTGGATTTTCTATACTTTTGCTTATACTTTCTGAACTTATTCTTCCACATGAACTGATCGAAAAAGTCATGAACGTGAGTAAGCTTAATAAAGATAATCTTTTGAAATTCAACATACCTTTCACCTTATTCTATTCCGTAAAATGTAACATTATTAAATGTTCCTGAAGCATAATTTGCTCCAAAGATAGGATGATAATCACCAATATATGATGTGGTAACATTTAATACTTCTGCATTATTAAAATATAAAACTAATGAAGCACTATTACCATTAATTGTTCTTACAATTTTGTAGTGTCCTTCAACAGTTGCACCGCTAGCGCGTGTTGCTTCATTTTGTGTTTCCCAATAAGTATGGCCTCCACCATTCCATTTAAAGATACGATAATCAAATGCTTCCGCACCATTATTTGTCATAGCAAATGAGTCAGAAATATAAGGACTTTCAATTCCAACTTGACGTAAAGCAACACCAATACGATTGTTATTATCATTTGCATTATCCGATCCAACATTACTTAAATCAAATTCAATAGCAAAGTTGCCTTTTAATAATGCTTTATCACCAATTGGCTTCACTGCGGCATTTTGGAAAGTATCTCCACCGCTAATCGAGAACTTAGAATCACTTTCAAAATTCACTCTTCCATTAGTGTCAGCATTAAAGAATACTTGTTTCATTGTTGGTAAATCTAGTTTAGCTGCAATTTGTGCATTATCTAAAGTAACTGACCAATCAGTAATATTAATTTGAGTGTCTTTTGCAATAATTGTAGGATAGGTATTTACATCATGGAATTTAGTGTTAGTTTCAAACCAATATAACTTATCATTTAATAAGTAATAAAAATTATCTCCATCTCTTAAAATTCCAAGTTTTAAATTAGTTGGATCCATAGTATTAATACCATTTGCTTGCCAAATCATTGATTGCGCTGTAATAGCACCCCATCCATTTGGAACATCCATCATTACAATTTTTTGTCCTTCTTTTGGTGAGAAGAAAAATGCTCTAGCGTTTCCATCTGAATCATCTGTTGCAGAACCAATGCCAAATCTCGCCCAGCCATCATTTGAACTTCCAATCATTGAAACTGTTGCTTCGGCATAATACTTTGTTCCACTTGCATTAAACATAGCAAATGCATGTGGATTATCAGTGTCAGAAACAGCGGCAGTTTGTAGATATGCTTCTTCTTTATCGTTCATATGTGTATAGTCAACATTTTTTGTATATCCATCTTTATTAATTAGGAAATCTGGATTAATGGCGTTAATAGTTAATGTATCAAATACATCCTCTTTTGCTAAAGAAGTTATTTTAATAGTTACTGTGCCATCTTTTAATACATTAACTTTTTTACCTTCAATTGAAACAATATCATTATGATCGCTAGTAATCTTCACATTTTCTTCTGCATCACTAGGTATAATTGTATAATCTAATTCAAATGAATCGCCTACATAATAAGATGTTTTTGTGTTATTTATTGTAATAGATTGTGGAGCTGCTTTTAACACTTCGATTGTTAATTCATCTTTGACATTTGCATCTATTTTTGAAATAACACTTATTGTAGAAGATCCTTCTTTAAGAAGTTTTATTTTATTATCTTTTATTTCTAATACTTGAGGATTGCTAATTTCAACTTTAACATCCTCTCTGCATTCTACTGGAGTCACTACATAATTAAATTCAATTTCATCACCAACACGTCCCGAAGTAAAATCTTTATTTATTTTAATTTCTGTTGGTACTTTTTTACTAACTTCAAAAGCAATCTTATCACTTATTTTATTATCTGTAGCGCTACTAACACTAATTTCTACCGAACCAACACTTAGGAAGTTAACAAGCCCAGAAGTAGATACTGTTGCTACTTTACTATCACTTGTTTTATACACTAATGATGTATCAGCATTATCTCCTGAAGTTGTTACTTTTGTATTGATTTGTACTGAATCTCCAACAAAGTATTTTGTTATATCATTAGTAATTTTAACATTTGTTACTTTAGATATTGACGTTGATATTGATGTTGATGTTGATGTTCCTACCGATGTAGAAACTGAATTAGACGTTGAACCTGTTGATGGCTTAGAATCACACGAAGTTAAAACACTAGCCGCACCTAAAATCGTCCCTAAAATCGTCCCGAATAAAGCAATTTTTTTCATTATTTTTCTCCTTATTTACTTTCTATTTCTTTAAAATCAAAATTTTTAACTGTGCCTTTTGCATGATTAGCACCAACCATAATTAAATATTTTCCTGTATAATTCACTTTTAATGCTTTTTCATTATTTGATGCATCATAGAACTTATATTCTGTACCATTTAAATAAACCTTAAATGTTGAAGAAATACTTCCTACTGTTCTTTCTATTTTTACATGAATGTTTTTTAAATCTTTTGTTAAAGACTCAAATTTAGATGAATCATAACTAGCATTAGCTATTGTTCCATATGAGAATTGTGAATCATAGTTCCATGTTCTAAAATGGAATGATTGGTCATCTAACATGATAGAATCACATATAACTGGTTCATCTGAATCATATCTTCTTAAAGCGACACCTAACATTGAATTAATATCATTTACAAAGTTTTCATATCCTTCAACATCAAATTCAATTGTAAAGTTACCTCCTATCATTCCTTTATCTCCATATGATTTTACACATTGGTCACGGAAACGATAGTTATCTTCATTGCTATAAATATTGTTAAATTTGAACTCAGAATTACTTATGACTGTTACTTGTCCTGATGAAGATCCACTATTAAAGAATTTTTTATTGAATTCATCAGAATTAATCATAGAATTTAAAGTCGTTTCATCTGTTATATATTTGGCATCACTAGCAATAAATGATGTATCTTTTGATAAAACCACTGGTAATGTTCCCATATTATTGAAACGATTATTTGATTCAAACCAATAAAGTGAGCCATTAATAGTGTAATAATAATCATTTCCATTTCTTAAAACACCCATTGTAATATTAGTTGGATCAAAATCTCTAATACCATTAACTTGCCAAATCATTGAACGAGATGCTGCCGCTCCCCAAGTATTTGGAAAATCCATCATTACTGTTTTTTGTCCTTCTTTTGGTGAAAAATAGAAGCCTCTTGTATCATTATCATTCGATCCACTTCCTATTCCCACTCTTGTCCATCCGTCACTAGTTGAAGCTAATATATTAAAATTAACTTCAGCATAATACTTAGTAGCAGGACTTGCATTAAACCATGCCATAGCAGCAACATTATCGCCTTCTATTAAAGTGTTTTTTGTTTCAATATAAGCTTCTTTATCTGCTTGATGACTATATTCCATATTATCAGCGTATCCGCCTTTGTTAGTAAAGAACATGCCTTTCTTTACTTCAAATGTCTTCTTATCAAAAACAGATGAATCCGATATAGAAGTAACAGTAACATCAACTACTCCAGCTTTCAAGAAAGAAATCTTTCCATTTTCATCAACTGTTGCAACACTTGTATCAGAAGTTTGGTAAGTCAAACGTGGATCAGCATTTTCTGGTGCAATGGTAACACTTATCATAGCATCTTCGCCAACCCAACCTACGCCATTGCCTTCACCGTTAATTTTTACACTTGTTGGCTTATTAGCAGAAATAACTGTTATTTCTACTGAAGTGAAAATAGTAGAATCAGATGCTAAAGCAATTTTAATTTCTACTTTTCCTTCACTGATACCAGTAACTTTTCCTCCGTCAACAGTAGCAACTTTTTCATTTGCACTACTCCAAACAACATCACGTTTAGCAGTACCCGAAACGAGCACTCTTAGAGTAATAGTATTTCCCACAGATACTTCTTTTATTGTTGAAGTAACTTTAATTTGAATATTACTGGATGTACTTGTAGTTGTAGACGTACTTGTACTTGTTTCTTGATGATTACAAGCCGCTAAAGCCGTGCATGTACATAGTAATAAAGGAAATAATAAAAATTTTTTCTTTATTTTCATTGAATTGTTCCTCCCTGCGGCATAAAGAAACCGCTTTCTTCAGTTAGATACTAGCATACTTTAACGTTAAAGTAAATACAATTTTAAAAATTACTTCATCGTTAAAGTAAGACAATTTAGTTCGTTTTTCAACATTTTTACGAAAATTGACAGTTTTTACCAACTATGTTATTATGAATAAAATGACTATAATATTTTATTAGCAAATTATCCTTTGAATACTAAGTAAAGTTGGTGAAAAAATGCAGCAAAAAAGAAACATTACATTAAAAGATATTGCCATTCGTGCAGGAATATCTATTAACGCCGTTTCAAGAGCATTAAGAGATTCACAAGATATTTCCGAACCAACTAAAGAAAAGGTTCGAAAAATTGCTGCTGAGTTGGGCTATGTTCCTGATAGTGTGGCGCGTAATCTAAAAAACGATAATTCAAAAATTATCGCTCTTGTTTATAACGATTTTTACAATCCTTATTTTGCTATTTACTGCGAAAAGGTTTTTCATTACATAAAAGAGAAAGGATATAAGTGCAATTTAATCTATTCTGATACTAATCTTATGACAATGAATGATATTGAAAACATTATGATTAACCGCTATTGCGGTGTAATTTCTTTTGTTGAGCCCACAACTGAGGTAGCTCTGTTTTTCAAAAAAAGAGAAATCCCTTTTTGCTTGGTTGGAATTAATTCTAATGTTGAATATATCGATTGTGTCTATACGGATGATATCAGTGGCGGCAAACAAGTTGGTGAGTTTTTTGTTAAAGGTAATTTTACTAAAGCATTATATTTAACAAATAGTATTTCTGAAACTAGTTTTCGTAGATTTTTAGGATTTTCCGAAATTATTAATGCATCTAATAAGCCTTTTGGTTTTATTCCATACCAATATCAAAAAGATTTTATTCAAATTGCCTATAAAAAAATCATATCTGAAAACATCGATTTTGTCTTTTGTTTTTCAGATTCATTAGCTATTGAACTAATTAGTTACTTAAAACAAAAAAGGATTAAAAAGAAAATTAAAATTATTGGATATGATGATATTCACGAATTTTATCCTATTTTTAGAAACGTTAATTCTGTTAGAACCGACACTGAACAAATTGTACATTTTGCTTGCAATCTAATTATTGACAAAGTTACAAAAGAAAAGAACATTAATGAATACTTTTCACAAATGTTCCCAACTTATCTTCACATTATTAAAGAATAATGTTTATAATTTTCAAAGATTTTACTAATGACACTTAGAATTGTTCATACAATTTTGCATTGTCTTATTGATTTTTATAGTTATTATGAATAAAACTGTTATGTCATTGAATTTGACACCGACTATATCTCGAAGTGGGAACAATAATGTTGCCCACATTTTTTATATATCTAATTAAATTCATTATTTAATCCTAATATAAACTTTTTCGCTTTTATCTTTAATATGTCATATTTTTTTATTACATTTTGTGCATCCTTGTTGATCAATTGTTGCTTTAAGAGTTGCTTTATGTTAGAATTAATTTATTGTATAGGAGTTGATTTCCCATGGCTGATGGGCCTTCGTGTAGTATTAGTTTGAGTATGATAATGAGCGGACCTGTTCCCTATATTATCATTATATTATTGCTTATATTTGGTAGTTTCTTTGCTGCAACTGAAACAGCATTTTCTTCTTGTAATAGAATGCGTTTAAGAGTTATGGCTGATGATGGAAACAAAACTGCAAAACTTGCTGTTAAAATATCAGAAAGTTTTGATAAATATTTAGTAGCCATATTAATTGGCACTAATATCGTTAGCGTTCTTACATCAATGCTATCAACATACATCTTTATGGAATTTATCGCTAATAGTGATACTGCTTCTCTTGTTGCTACTATTGTTACCACTATTATCGTATATATATTTGTTGAATCAATCCCAAAATGTATTGCTCGTGCCAATTCAATAAAAATGGTACTTTTTTCAACATATATTTTGCGTTTCTTCTACTTTTTAACTTATCCAATTGGATTAATATTTATTGGACTAGGAAAATTATTTGATATAATTTTTAGAGTAAAAGATACTCCTGAAATCTCCGAAGATGACTTTACTAATATCATTGAAGATATTGAAGATAAGGGAATAATTGAGGAAGAAGAATCTGATATTATTCAATCCGCAATTGACTTTGGTGAAACAGAAGTTCGTGAAGTATTAACACCAAAAGATAAAATTTTTGCTATTGATTTAGATGGCTTAACTCATGAAAAATTAAATAAAATTTTATTAGATACACCTTATACACGTATTCCTGTTTATTATAAAAACATCAATAATGTTATTGGTATATTACATGTTAAAAAATATTTATCTAGTTATTTACAAAATAAGAAAGTATCTATTCGTTCTACTTTATCTAAACCATATATTGTTAGTAATCAATTTACTATGGATGAGTTATTTGAAGGATTTAAAAAGCATAAAACTCATATTGCTATTGTTAAAGATAAACAAAAAAACACTATTGGTATGGTAACGATGGAAGACCTTCTTGAAGAACTTGTTGGCGATATGGCTGAATTTAATGAACAAGTTAAAAAAGGAGGTAAAAAATAATGATTGTATATTATATTTTACTTCTCGTTTTAATACTATTATCCGCTTTCTTTTCTATGGCCGAGATTGCTCTTAACTCTGTGAATGTTCTTAAACTTAAGAAAGCAAGTGAAAATGGTGATAAATCCGCTAAAAGGGTATTAAAGATTATTGATCATTTAAATGAAACAGTATATTCCATTTTATTTGGTAATGACTTCGTAAATATTTTCTCTACTTCTCTTGCTACAATTGTCGGTAATGAAATATTTAAAGGTTTACTAGATGGTCCTAATAGTGCTTATGTTCCTCTTCTTGTTTCCGTCACAATGTTTTTAGTTATTCTTACATTTGGTGAAGTATTACCTAAAACAATTGGGTTGAAGTTTAATTATCAAGTCGCACGTTTTTCTTCTATTCCTTTAACTATTCTTGTTATTATTTTAAAACCAATCATTTTTGTTATTAATTTATTTGTTAGTTTTGTTACTAAACCATTTACCAAGAAAAATAAAGATGAAGAAGTTATGACTGATGATGAATTAATTGAAATTGTGGAACAAATTGAAGAAGATGGTGTTATTAACGAAAAACAAGGTGACTTATTAAAATCTGCGATTGATTTCTGTGACACCACTGTTTATGAGATTATGACTCCACGTGTTGATGTATACGCTCTTGACATTAATGAAAATAATGATGATGTCTATGACACTAAAGAATTTACAAGATATTCCCGTATCCCTGTCTATGATGAAACTATCGATAACATCATTGGTATTGTTAAAGTTAAAAAGATTTTAAAGATGAAACTTAAAGGCGAAAAAGTCGATTTAAGAAAGCTAATTGATGAACCAATATATGTTCCTAAATCAAAACACATTTCATCATTACTAAAAGAATTTAAAGATACTCATACACATATTGCCGTTATCATCGATGAATTTGGTGGTACGGAAGGTATTGTGACCATGGAAGATATCGTCGAGGAATTAGTGGGCGAAATATGGGATGAGACTGATGTCATTGAAGAAGATTATAAACAAAAAAGTCAAAACATTTATGAAGTTGATGGTTCAATGAATATTGATGACTTCTTTGATTTAGTAGGTATTGATAAAGATAAAGATGAAATCGATTCTGACTATACTACTGTAAGTGGCTTCTGTATTGAAAATCTTGAGCGATTTGCTAAAGTTGGAGATACTTTCGATTATGAAAATCTTACTATAGAAATCTTAAAAGTTGATGAATTTATAGTTGAAAAAGTTAAAGTCATTGTTAATAACGATGATGAAGATGAAGACGAAGAAGAATAAAATCACTTAAGAGCAAAGGCATAAACGCTTTTGCTCTTTTTATCTAAATTGATATTAAAAATATTACCAAACTATTTTTATAACAAATTCTTTTGTTATAATTTTCATAAGGAGATTTAACATTATGAAATATCAAAAATATTTAGATTTTGTAAATAAACATAAGCAAGAAATTTATGATGCCGAAGATTTTATTTGGAAACATCCAGAAACTGGATATAACGAATGGGAAACTAGCCATTATTTAGAGAATGTATTTGAAAACGCTGGCTATGTTTTAAATAAAGCTGGTAATATTCCTGGATTTTATACTGATATTGATACTGGTAAACCAGGTCCAAAAGTTATGATTTTAGCGGAGCTTGATGCTTTAGCGGTTCCAAATCATTTTGCGGCTGTTAATGGTAACGCTCATGCATGTGGACACTGTGCTCAATGTGCCGCAATGGTAGGAATTGCTCTTGCTTTAAAAGAACCTGGTGCCTTAGATGGTTTAAGTGGTTCTATTCGTTTAGTTTTAGTTCCTGCTGAAGAAGGCATTCAACTTGAAGAACGTAATAAATTAAGAAAAAAAGGTATTATTCATTTCTTAGGTGGTAAAGATGAATTCTTATATCGTGGGTATTTTGATGGTGTAGATTTAGCTTATATGTTCCATACTGGCACTAATACCGCAACATTACTAGATTTACATGCTGGTTGTAATGGTTGTTTGATGAAAGATGTCACATATTACGGCGTTGGCGCTCATGCTGGCAGTTGTCCTGATCAAGGTGTTAATGCTTTATATGCCGCAACATTAGGATTAAACGCTATTAATGCTTTACGTGAAACATTTAAAGAAGAAAATCATATTCGTGTTCATCCTATTATCACTAATGGCGGAGAAGCTGTTAGTATCATTCCTAGCGTTGCAAAGATTTCTACTTTTATTCGTGGTAGATCATTAAAAACTATTCAACTTACCAACAAAAAAGTAAATCGCGCTTTAGCTTCTGGTGCTTTAGCTATGGGTGCAACTATGATGGTTAATGATTATCCTGGATTTGCTCCTTTAAATAATTCTGAGAAATTAAGAGAAGTTACTGTTGATGTTATGTCTGAACTTGTTGGAAGAGAAAAAATTAGACTTACTAATAACTGGGGTAATGGCTCTACTGATATGGGCAATCTAAGTTGTATTATGCCTGTTGTTCACCCTTATATCGCTGGTGCAAAAGGAACAAGTCATGGTGTCGATTTCCATATTGCTGATGTTGATAAAGCTTGTGTATTATCAGCGCAAGGTCAATTATCTATCTTAAGTGCGTTATTAAGTGATAATGCTAAACTTGCTAAAGAAGTTGTTAGTTCTTATACTCCACTTTATGCTTCTAAAGAAGAATACTTTAAAGATTGGAGTAGTTATATAAAAGAAGAACAATTATTAGAATACGATGATAATGTCGTAAAAATTAAATTAGATTAAGAAAAAAGCACTTAACTGCGTCAATTAGTAGTTAAGTGTTTTTAATATCTTAAATTTCCACAAGCAGGTAATTCAAATAAACAATATTACATTATTCTTTAGATTTGAAAATACTCTTTTTATTCTACTAAACTACCTACAAACTTATATTGCTATATGGTAGTTTACTATAAATAATGTCAAATTCATCTAAGATAAATTAATCGAAAAAAAGCAAGTGCCAATTCCAAAAAGGAAACAGATGGGCTACGAGGGCTTTTACACCCGAGCAGCACTTGCTTGTTATTAGTCTATTATTTAATACCAAAATAGTCAATAGCTATTTTATTTTTGAGTTTCCCCATTTTTTAGTTATCAACTATATTAATAACGAAATTATACAG
>ERZ1106943.1155-NODE-1155-length-28567-cov-6.808361_pt1 | contig 28567 bp, 28 predicted proteins | sample MGYA00403671_ERZ1106943 | MGnify/ENA primary metagenome ERZ1106943 (study PRJEB35170, sample SAMEA104062427) | human gut metagenome | biome: human gut; feature: human-associated habitat; material: faeces | place: Denmark | collected 2012-06-14 ...
TTATTTGATTTTTCCTTTTGCCTTTGGTTTGTTGCATTTAGTTCTTTGATTAACTTTTTTCTTGGTTTTTTGTTAATTTACGCTAAAATTCATTGTTATTTTTTAACAATTAAAGAAAATATTTCTAAATTAATACCATTATCTTTAGAATTCTCCACATAATGTGGTTTACTTAAATAATTAACGCTAATTTTGGATATTGGAGTATCGGAACTATAAGTAAAATCTAAAGTTTTTGCTTCACTAGGATTATTGGTATAATTATTTAAAGAAGAAAAATATTTATTATCACAATCACTTTGTGTTATTTTATGTTCAAATATTAAATCACTATCATTAATAACTTCGTTATTCTCATTTAACAAGAAAACACCAAATTTAAATGTTTGATCAAGGAAATTATTAATACTTGTCGCGTTATTAAATCCTGTTACTTGGATAGTTAATGAGATTTTAATATCAGTTGTTTCTTCAAATTTTGGTGTACGCACATAGCCAGAACCATATTTATGATTTGCATCTTCTAAAAGAATAACGCTATTAGCACCAAACTTCGAATTAGCGGTACTCCATCCTTTGGCAAAAAAGTTTTCAAAGCTATCATCATTTGCTTTAGAAAAATGTTTTTCTAATAAAATCGTTTCTTGTACACTTGTCGATGTTGATGTGTTTTCTTTGCATCCCACTAATAAGAATGGGAGTAATAATAATATTTTTTTTAATTTCATTGTTTTACGCCTCTTTAACGCATTAATTTTAGCAAAGTCAATAGCAACTGTAAACATTGTATTACATTATTATGGGGTATATAATAATTCAAGAAAAGGAAATTAAAAATGAAAAAAAATTTATATAAAGTAATCACTTCTATTATCGCCATTTTATTAGAAATATTTGTAAATGTCTTTTGGATGCCTTTGTTTTTATCACTTGTGATATTTGGTTTACAAGATGTTGAATATACTGAAGCAGGAATTAGACAATTTTATAGTATCTTTACTCCATATGTAATATGTGGAATCATTGCCATTATTGGCTTTATTTATTTCATCATTTTTATAACTAAAAAAGAAAAAATGATGAAATATAAGAAAACAACAACCACAATTTTTGTAATTGCTTTTATTGCTCTATTAGCCAGTTTAATTGTTCCATTAATAATGACTCTACTTATGAATATTACTCTTTTTCCAAATATTCCTAGTTTCATTTATGTTAACTGGCCTATTATTACTACTTTAATTATTTACATTTGTTTAATAAAGAATACTTACACACATAACAAATAAAATTTATGTTCTAAATCCATTAATAAAGAGTGCAAATTATACATTTTTGCCACAATATTTTTAAATAAATTGTCCATAGCAATATTTCGGTCATATTTTAAATTGTTTAAATACTCAAAAGCAATTTTTTCTTGATAAATTGCTCTTTTTACATACATTTTGTAGATATTTTGTGTAATTTGCATATTAAAAGAACTACGTTTTAACATATTGGAAAAATTTTGTTTACCTTGAGAAATAAGTGTAAAAGATAATCGCACGTTTTTGGTATAATTACCAAATAATGGTGATAATTTATATGTAGAAAACATTAAACACTTTTTTATATCATTCATCAAACCACGATATTGATTAATAATAGCTTCAAAAAGCCAAGAACTATTAATAATAAGTTTATTTATTTCTACATCATTCATTGTAATGACTCCTTATTATATTCGCTAGAAGGAGATTAGGAGTTAAAGATGCATCTTCTTTTAATTGATTTTTCATATCAACTAAAGAAATATATTTTATGTTATCAAAGTCTTTAACACTATCGTTAATTGAATCATTGACTTCTTTAACGATATTATTAAATAGTTTTTCTTCTGGCTTTTCAAAATTGAAAATATTATAGGCGGATAATACAAATATATCTGCCTTATTATTAATTGAACGCACTTCTTCAATAATATGATACATATGATAAGAGAATACTTCTAATTGTTTATTTATAAGGTTATCATCATAATTCAAAATATTTTCGTTTTCATTAATTTCCATTGAAGGAATAACATCATATAATCCTATATTAATTAGTATTAATTTAGCTTTAGTTGCTTCTACATAGAATGGATGTTTTTTGCCATTTTCATAATAAGAGGCATTAGAATCCACTATTTTAAATAGTTCTCCTGATTGCATATTTTCGCTTACAAAATAATTATTACCATCCATTTTTAAAAGTGTTTTTAAATTACTTATTGTTTCATCATTAAAATTACCTAACGCCAAAAAGTTTTTTTGTTTATTACAAGATACTAAAATTGGTAATAATAAAATAAATAAACCAAAATATGCTTTTTTCATTATTGTTCCTCCAAATCCATTGAAACTATTTCCACATTTGCGTGTATTTTTTTAAGCTTCACAATCATATTTTCATAGCCACGATTAATGTAATCTAAACCTCGTACGATCGTTTCTCCTTTAGCCATAAGTCCCGCTAAAACAAGAGATGCCGCACCACGAAGATCTTTTCCACTTACAATCGTTCCATTAAGTGTATCCACTCCATGAATAATAATATTCATATTATTGATATTAATATTCGCACCCATTTTATTTAGTTCTTTCACATGCGCAAAACGATTATGATAAATACTTTCAATAATTACCGATGTTCCATTTGATATACTTAAAAACGTAGTTAAAGGTTGTTGTAAATCTGTTGGAAATCCCGGAAATGGTGAAGTTAATATAACTACTCCTTGTTTAATTGGTGAAGCACTGATAATCATAGTGTCATTCTTAATTTGATAATTAATATTAAGCACATTGAAAAGCTCTAATAAGCTTTGGATATGTTCGGGAATTACGGGTTTGATTTTTAAATTATTTCCTAAAGCCGCGCCAATAAGAGCATAAGTACCTACTTCGATACGATCAGGAATGTTATAAAATTCCACTCCATGCATTTCTTGTCCGCCATAAATTATTAAAGTATTAGTGCCTTTACCTTTTATTTTAGCGCCCATCGCGCATAAGAAATTAATTAACTCGGTTATTTCTGGTTCCATAGCCACATTTTCAATAATTGTTTTACCTTTTATTTGTGTGGCTAATATAATAGCGTTTACTGTTGCGCCAACTGAACTTTTTTCGAATATAATGTGTCCTGATTTTAAATTAGTACCATCAAATATATAAGTACCATCTTCTTCGATTATATTAGCCCCTAATTGCTTAAAAGCATATAAATGTAAATCTATTGGTCGATCTCCTAATCTACATCCACCAATAGTATTTGCCTTAACATATTTAAACAAGCCTAAAAATACCGAATAGAAATAATACGATGCTCTTAACTTCCCCATTTCTCGCATTATTAAATCTTTATAAACCAAATTACTTGAATCGATTATAAGTGTATTATCAGTATAAGTAATACAAACACCACATTGTTCTAAAATATCCACCAAACGATATACATCGCTTATTGGCGGTATATTGTGAATTATCACTAATCCCTTAGATAATAAAGCTGCAGGAATTAAAGAAACACAATTGTTTTTACTTCCTGAAATATTTACTACACCCGATAACTTCTTTCCACCTTTAATTTTTATAACTTCTTCCATAGTACCCCTCTTAGTTAAATGTATGAAAGAAGTCAAAAAAAAAGACATATTGCTATGCCTTAATTTTCTTTAATTGTTTTTGTTTAACACCAAACATCGATACAAATTCATTTGGCATTGGTGTTTCAAAGCGCATTACTTTTTTTGTTATTGGATGAATAAACTCTAATGCATAAGCATGAAGCCCTAAACGGTTAAGCGGATTTTTTGTTGAACCATAACGCTCATCGCCAATAATATTATGTCCAATATCTTTCATGTGAACACGAATTTGATTTTTTCTACCTGTATCAATATTAACATCTAATAAAGAATATCCATCAATTTCTTTAATTACTTGATAATGTGTAATAGATTCTTTGCCATCTCCTGGCTTTCTTGAAGAATACATTAAGTTTGTGGATGCTTCTCTTAACCAAGATTTAATAGTTTTCTTTTTTTCTTCCATATTGCCTTCCACAATAGCGTAATATCCACGGAATTTAACAATATCATTCCAATGGTCTTGTAAAGCATCTCTAATTCGTTCATTTTTAGCAACAATTAATACACCAGATGTATCTTTATCAATACGATGAACGACATAAATTCGATTATGTGGGTCTTTAGTGCGTACATAATCCATTAATAAACGATAAGCCGTTATTTCTTTTTCACGATCACTAGCAATGGATAATAATCCCGATGGTTTATTAATAGCAATTAATTCATCGTTTTCAAAAATAATATCTAGTTTTTGTAAGTCATTTTTACTGTTCTTAGTAATTTTCCTTACTGGTGCTGGTGCAATCATCACAATATCATCTTTAGCTAACATAAAATCAAATTGGGTAATTGGCGCACCATCAACTAAAACTTGGCGATGACTTAATAATGATTTAATATTGTTTCTTGATTGATTAGTAATATGTTTAAGTAAAAATTCTAATAATGGTGTTGGTTCATGTACTTTATATTCTGGATAATTTGTACGTTTTTTGTAGGGGATTTCTTTTAAAGAATTTCTTTTTTTATGTGTACTTCTATTTGGCATACTTATTCCTTCTTTTCTTTATTTGTTTTATTAGTTTTCATTGCTTCTTTGTAACTTTCAATATTTTCTTTTAAAACATTCAAAGGTTTCATTAAAGGAACAAAGATATTTTTAATTTTTGATGAATGAACTTTAGTAGTTATGTAATCTTTAAATCGTTCATAATGAACAACAATTTGCATTTCTTTGGCATATCTTTTAATTTTAGTAGCAAGATTAATTGAATAAGCAAAGTCAGCAATCATCGCGCCTAATACAATACCAACAAAGAATGAGAAGACAATGTTGTTATCAAACCAATTAACCCACCCCATGACTACATTATGAATAAATAAAACATATATTAAAGCAATTATCGCCCAAAAGAAAGTAAATAAAGGGCAAATAATACCTTGAATATTACCAGGTCGATTTGAATAATCCCATAATTTAATATTCATTCCTTTAATAAATATTAAACCTGCAATATATTCCACTAAAGTCATGGCAAATGTCATAACCGCTACTTTAATAACAATTTGTAACCAATAAGTTGTTGTTATAAAATCAATATTAATATATGCTAGTCCAAAGAGAGCACATAATCCAAAACCATATAATGGTAAATAAGGTCCAACTAAAAATCCTGGATTAATCCATTTATGAGCTGAGAAAAATCTACGGAATAATAACTCAATAACCCAGCCTATTGTTGAGCCTATAATAAATAAAAAAGCTATAACTAGAAAATACTTCATAATTTCACCTCACAATATCTCTAAGTAAACATGATTCAACTGTATAAGAAGAATCTTGATGTAACGTGATAATATTACCACCACGATACTGCGTCTTATATTTTATCGTAGGATAGGCTCTATAATCAATAGCGTGCCCATAATACATCTCAATACCTTTATATCTTAAAGCCATATAATTTGTGTGATCATGTCCAAAAAACATTGCTTTTGTCGATTTTAATTCCACCATTTTATCAAACACTTCACTTGGCTCATTTGGTGAAGATATTCCTTCTTTATTTTCACCAAATAAATAAGTAACTTCATCACTACCCTTTTTATATAACTCAGCAGCTTTTTTATACTCAAAAGGAGGAATGTGGAAAAATGCTAAAGAAGATATCTCACTAACACTTTCTAAATTTTCTCTTTTTTGAATCTTTTTTAACTTATTTTCATACCAACTAGCGTATTTTTCATTAAATTTATCATATCCTGATAAAAATGATGAACCTTTATATGAACCAGAATCTAATAAAACAAGAGCTTGATTTAATGATGAATCACTATTTCTAATTTCTACTACTTGAGATAATCTTCCTTTTTTATCCCAAACTTCTTTATCATCTAACGCAAGGCAATACGGATTTGCTTGAAATATTTCATTTATATCCACATAACTTCCGCGAGCGTAATATTCAGTATCATGGTTTCCGTATTCATATAAGAATGGTACTTCTAATTTTTCTAAAAACTCACTTAATATTGTTGCGGATTTTATATTATTATTTGAACCAAATGCTAACGAAGGATAAATATTATCGCCTGTATAAATTACCAAATCTGGTTTCACATAATTTACCATATCATAAATTGCTTTTAAGCATTTTAAATCTAAATTACGATATGTTTTATCTCCAGTAAAATGTGTGTCTGATAATTGCAAAATTACGAAGTCACTATCTGGTTCATTTGTGATTTGAATATTAGGACCATCTTTATTTACTAATAAATTACGTGTTTTAATTGGTTTAACTGAATCAATATATTCTTTTTGATAATTAGTATTATCAATTCCAAATTGAGCTAACAAAGCAAAAGGAAAAGTCGCGGCAACAACTAAAGATAAAGATAAAAAAACAATTTTAGTTCTCTTTTTCATTGTTTCACCACCACTAATTAGTTTATCACAAAAATAGCGATTGAAATATTAAATTCATTAATTCAACAAAAAAGCAAAGACGTCTATAAATCTTTGCTTAATTTGATATTAATTAGTTTTTGTAATTTTAACAGTTATTGCATCTCCATTAGTCTCACCAACAGTAATGGAATAATTAACGGAATATCCATTATTAAATTTAGTTCCATTAACAAAGAAATCCGAATCAGCGGTAAATGTTGTTTGTCCTTTAGTCCATAATGTTTTATTAGGATCAATCTTTACTCCTTCATTTCCGCTGCTAGAGGAATCATAATCACCAGTGCCTTTTATTCCATGATTAATAGTATTTCTTTTACCAGAATCTAATAGATGTAAATAACGGATTTTATTGTTTTTCGATTGAGTTGTCGTTAGATTGCTATGAATAACTGAGTTTGATGCTCCAATAATGGTATTACTAGTATACTTTGAATCTGGTGAATAATTATATCCATTATATGTTCTTTTTGAAAAATCAATTAATCGAGCATCAACATGATATATTCTTAAGCCTGAGCCTTGATACATTTTGTTACGAGAATCATAACTATGTTTAGAATCTTGATAATTAAGTCCTTCAGGTGTGTAATACTCAATAATTAAATATTCATCAAATATTGTTTTATTCCAATCATCTCTAATTACGATTGCTTCACCATATAAACTAGAAGAATGTAATTTAATCTCACAATCTCCAGTTACATAATATGGGCTAACCCATCCTAAAGACATTTTTGAATAAATATTGTGATCTCCAATATTAAAAGCTTGCATATCGCGGTCACCAGCGCAGTTCCATGGAGTTGCCTTATCATAACAATAATAGTCATCGAGTCCTAATAAGTGTCCCGTTTCATGAATATATGTATGTGCTTCAATGCCAGAAGGAAGAGTTTCAAACAATTCAGTTTTAACGTAGCTATCATTAATAAAATCATAACTAGCCCACATATAGTTATTAACTACTGGTTTTGATGTACTTGCTGTATTTGAGTTAGCGTAGCACCAAGCCCAGAAAGCATCAGTATTAGAATTAGTTGGCTTTGGTAAATATATAAATATCGTAGCATCGATATATCCATCACCATCTTGATCATATTCTTTTCTTTTTTCGTTAGATAAAGAAGATGAAGAACTATATTCTCTAGCGATTAAATCTGAACAAGGCGGATTATTGGGATTTGACGCATAGGAAAGTAAATCACTTTCTGAACATACACTTTCAAACACTGGAGCAACTTCTCCAATTAAATGCAAATTACCATAACTTGATTCATCAAAATATGAACTTACTGAATGCCAAGATGTTTCACTTGCCTTACCAAAAAACGCTTTTTCGATATTACTTAATTTTTTACTAGTCCAAGTTTCGCTTTCACCACTTAAGTGAACAGGTACAATTAACATTTTTTGTGTACCAGTAGAATTTAAAGTATTCCATCCTTGATTTTCAGAATTTTGGCGCATAGTATATTTAGGATTAACAACCTCAAATCCTTCGCCTTCACTTTTAGAAACAGAATTTCTGCTAATGCTATAATCATTACTAGTATTATTTGAATTACCACTACTAATTGGACCAAAATGAATTTCGCAACTTGCTAACACACCAACAATAGCGGCAAGCACAGATAATTTATAAATATTTTTATTCATTAAGTTACCTCCTATAATCCGAATATATAAAATATACAATAATATTGTACATTTTAAAATAATAAATAACAAACATAAAAATTTTATTTGAATTTTATTTTTATAATTGTATATTAAATGTGTATGAAGATTTAAAAAGGTGGACACAAAAATGATAGAAAAAACTGTAGAAAAACTCATATATTATAGCAAAAAGCATTTATTTTTAGATGAATTAGATGCTATTTATGTGCGTAATGTATTATTTGGCAAGTTACATATTGCTTATCCTTACACAAAAAATGATATTGATTTTAACGAAATTGATAATTTAGCTGTACCTGATATTTTAATTAGCGAATTAAAAAATGATATTTTAGAAAATAACCTTGTTGATTCAAGTGAAATCGATCGTTTTATTACTAATATTATGGGAGACTTAACACCTCTTCCAAGCATGGTTAAAGATAAATTTTATAGTTTTAAAAATCCTCAAGATGGTTTTGATTATTTATATGATTTACAAATTAAAAACAACTATATTCAAAAGACCGCAGTCGATAAGAATTTGCTTTGGAAAGCAGATTTTGGCGATAACTATTTAGAAATATCCATTAACTTATCTAAACCAGAAAAGAAAAACTCCGATATTGCTAAATTAGTGGCCTCTAGTGGTGTCCCATCTAATAAATATCCAAACTGTTTGTTATGTAAAGAAAACCTAGGATTTGTTGGTACTTCTTCGCACCCCGCTCGCGGAAATATTCGTATTATTCCTCTTAATTTAGATGGGGCAAGATGGTATTTACAATATTCTCCTTATGTTTATTATTATCAACACTGCATTGTTTTTGATGAAACGCATCAAAAAATGACTATGGGATTAACTAAATTCCGTCGTTTGTTCTCTTTCGTTGAACAATTCCCTTGTTTCTTTATTGGATCAAACTCAGAACTCCCTATCGTTGGTGGCTCTATATTAAATCATGAACATTTTCAAGGTGGAAAGCACTTACTTCCATTAATGTTTGCTAAAGATAAATTTGTAATTGATACACCAAAATATCCAAAATGTAAATTATCTTACCTTAACTTCTATAACTCAACATTTAAAATTGAATCAGAAGATAAAGAAGAAGCTATTAACTTATTAAATGAAATATACACTTCTTGGCGTGTATATGATGATAAAGAAGTTGATATTATTTCTCATGAGGGAAACACACAACATAGCACTGTTACTCCAATTGTAAGAAAAGAAGGTAATAAATATATTGCTTTTGCCATTTTAAGAAATAATCGCACAACAGAAAAATATCCTGATGGTATCTTCCATGCCCATAAAGAATATCATAACATTAAATCAGAAGGTATTGGTTTAATTGAAGCTGCAGGATTATATATTTTACCAGCAAGATTAAAACGTCAATCTGAAAGTATTGCAAAAATATTATCAAATAAGACTATTGATGTTGAAAATTTCATTACTAATAATCCAGATTTTGAAATTCATCGTAACTTCATAATTCGTTTAATCACTCAATTTGGTCGCGATTTATCTTTTGAAAAAGCTAGTGAAATTGTGCGTCTATCGATCAATGAAACATGTGTCAATATTCTTAAAAACACCGCCACTTTCAAGGATGATGAAATTGGTCAAAAACACCTTCAAAAATTCATTGCTCAACTCAATTTAAAGCAAATTTAAGTAAGCGGATACAATTAATAACTAAGCGGTTACAATACCGCTTTTTTAATTTTTTAGGTATTTTAAATTAATTTATATAAAAAAACACACAACATACGCTTTTTTAATGCCCATTTACGAATTTTCTCTTCCAAAATTGATTTTATATTTTATAATAAATATAACTTTAAAAGAAAAGGATGAATTTATGAAGTATCTATCTATTGTTGTACCTAGCTACAACGCCGAAAAATATTTAAACAAATGTGTTGACTCTCTACTTGTTGGCGGAGAAGATGTAGAAATCATAATTGTTAATGATGGTTCTAAAGATAACACATTAAAAATTGCTAGAGAATATGAAGAAAAATATCCCACTATTGTTAAAGTAGTGGATAAACCTAATGGAGGACATGGATCTGGAGTTAATGCCGGAATTGATAACGCGACTGGATTGTATTTTAAATGCGTTGATTCTGATGACTGGGTTGACGCTGATGCATATAAAATGGTGCTAGACACTATTAAAAAGCATTATGAAAGCAAGGAAAGTCCTGACCTTTATCTAACAAACTTTGTTTATGAAAGATTAGATGAAGGACTCCAAAGAAAAACTGATATTCAAAAAGAATTTCCATTAGGCAGATTCTTTACTTGGGAAGATATCAAAAATATTAAACAAAGTGACTTTATTATGATGCACATGCTTATCTTTAGACTTGATATCTTAAAGAAAAGCAAAGTTTGCTTATTAGAACACACCTTCTATGTTGATAATCAATTCTGCTATGTACCTTTATATCATGTTACTAGTATGTTCTATATTGATTGTGACTTCTATCGTTATTATGTTGGACGTCCTAATCAATCTGTTACATTTGCTAATATGTCTAAAAATTACCAACATCAACTACGTGTAATGCGTGCAATGTCATTAGAATATAGTTTGGATGATTTAAATAAGCTTTCTAAAGCACATCGTAATTATTTAATTCATGACTTAACATCGAAATCTTTTTTAACTTTATTCTATGTAACAATTGGTAATAGTAAAACTCGTTACAAAGAATACAAAGAATATTTTAAAGAATTTAAAGAGAAAAATTCAAAACTCTATCGTAAGATTCGTTATCGCACATTGTTCATTTTCCCATTCTTACTCATAAAACCACTTCGTGTTTTAGCAGTTAAGATAGGCTATAAAAAAATCATTAAAAAAACTGGTTGGAATTAAGGAGAACATAAATGAAATATATAGATTTAATAAGTAAAATGACGCTTGAAGAAAAAGCGTTATTAACATCAGGAAAAGACTTCTGGCAAACAATGGACTATAAGAGATTAGGAATTCCATCAATATTCTTATCTGATGGTCCTCATGGAATGCGTAAACAAGCAGCAGCAGCGGACCATTTAGGACTTAACGCATCTATTCCGGCCACTTGTTTTCCAACTGCAGCGACGATGGCAAACTCATGGGATGTTGCATTAGGAGAAAAATTAGGTACACTTCTTGGTGAAGAAGCTGTATCACAAAAAGTAAATGTTGTTTTAGGTCCAGGAACAAATATGAAAAGAAGTCCACTTTGCGGAAGAAACTTTGAATATTTCTCTGAAGATCCTTATTTAGCAGGTAAAATGGCCGCTGGTTATATTCGTGGTATTCAAAGCAACGGCATTGCAAGTTGTGTTAAACACTTTGCTTGTAACAACCAAGAAGAAAATCGTATGACTCTTGATTCTGTACTTGATGAAAGAACATTTCGTGAAATTTATTTAACCGCTTTTGAAATTGCTATTAAAGAAGGTAAAGCTAAGACTATCATGTCTGCTTATAACTTAATTAATGGTACTTTTGCTAATGAAAATCCACACTTATTAAAAGAAATTCTTCGTGATGAATGGGGATTTAATGGTGTTGTCGTAACAGACTGGGGCGGAGATAATGATCGTGTATTAGGCCTTAAAGCCGGTAACGAACTAGAAATGCCTGGTGCATGTGGTGATACCGCTAAAGATATTATCGAAGCTGTTAAAAATGGTACATTAGATGAAAAAGTATTAGATGAAAATATTGATCGCTTATTAACTTTAATTTTTGATACTGAAGAAGTATTTAAAGTAGAACATAAACCATTTGATGTGGAAGAACATCATAAATTCGCCCAATTAGCGGCATCTGAAAGTGCAGTTCTTCTTAAAAATGATAATCACTTATTACCATTAAGCCCAAAAACAAAAGTTGCTTTAATTGGTGACTTCTTATATCAACCTCGTTATCAAGGTGCTGGTTCCTCTGTTGTTAATCCAACAAAGTTAGAAAAACACTTAGAGCATTTAAAAGATATTGATTTAGAAATCGTTGGACATTGTAAAGGATTTAATCGTTTTGGTAAAAAACATAATGGCCACTTAAAACGCGCGATTGAAATTGCTAAAAAGGCTGATGTTGTTATTTGTCACTTAGGTTTAGATGAAGTTACTGAAGCAGAAGGTTTAGACCGTAAAAATATGAAACTTCCTGAAAATCAAGTTCGCTTAATTAAAGAATTAAAGAAACTTGGTAAAAAGATTGTTGTTGTATTAACTTGTGGTTCTTCTCTTGAATTAGATATCGCTGATGATGTTGACGCTATCTTACATATGTATTTAGCGGGTCAAGGTGGCGTTACCGCTACATGGAATATTATTACTGGTAAAGTTAATCCATCTGGTAAATTAAGTGAAACTTATCCATATCACTTTGAAGATGTTGCTTCTAGCGATAATTTCCCAAGCCATACAAGAACAATTGAATATCGTGAAGGATTAGAAATCGGTTATCGTTATTTTGATACTGCTGGTGTTAAAGTACGTTACCCATTTGGTTATGGCTTATCTTATACCACATTTGAATATTCAAATTTAAAAGTAACTGAAAAAGGTGTCACTTTCGATATTGAAAATACTGGCGATGTTGATGGAAAAGAAATTGCTCAATTATATATTTCTTTACCAGAATCAAAAATAATTCGTGTTAAAAAAGAATTAAAAGGATTTATCAAAGTTCCTTTAAAAGCTCACGAAAAGAAAACTGTCTCTATTGATTTTGATGATAAAACATTTAGATACTTCAATACTCTCACAAATAAATGGGAAATTGAAGGCGGAAAATATGATGTTTTAATTGGTGCATCTAGTGAAGATATTCGTTTAACTGGTTCTATTGAAGTTAAAGGCACCACTACTAAATATCCATATGACTTAAAAGATTTACCTACATACGCTAGTGGCAAAGTAAGAAATGTTCCAGATAAAGAATTTGCCTTATTACTTGGAAGAGACATTCCTTCTACCGAACTACCATTCATAAATAAGCGCAAAAACCGTTTAATTGTGGATTATAACACCACTGTTAAAGAATTAAAATACGCTAAAGGATGGACAGGAAGATTCTTTGCAGGCGCAATTAATTTTGCAGTAAACTTCTTAAGATTCTTTGGTAATAAAACAACCGCTAATACATTAATCATGGGCGTTGTACATCAACCAATGCGTGGCTTATCTCGTATGACCGGTGGAGCAATACACTGGAAACAATTAGATGGCTTAATTATGATGTTTAATGGCCACTTCTTTAAAGGATTACATAAATTCAATAAAGAAGGTCGAATCATTAAAAAAGAAATGAAACAAAAGAAGAAAGAAGAAAAAGAAGTTAAGTAGCTAAAAAGTGAGGTTTTGCCTCACTTTTTTAATTCTTCTATTTATGATATGTTTCATGATTATTAATTTTAAACGCTCGATAAATTTGTTCTAAAATTAATATTCTTACCATTTGATGGGTAAAGGTAAATTTAGATAATATAATTCTTTCATTTGCTCTTTGTCTAATATTCTCGCCAAGTCCTAATGATCCACCAATAACAAATGTAATAGTACTTTTTCCATTAGTAAACAGTTTATCTAAATGATTGGCAAAAGATATAGAATCATATTCATTCGCCTTATGTAAATCTAGAAGGATAACATATTCATTATCTTTAATTGTAGATAATATCTTGCTTCCTTCTTTTTCTTTTATTTGTTGATCTAAAGTGTCGTTACTATTTTTAGCAATTGGTTCATCAGGAACTTCAATAATTTCGGTATTAGTATAAGCAGATAATCTTTTTTCATATTCACTTATTGCTGATTTAAAATATTGTTCTTTTATTTTACCAACTGCAATGATTTTAATCTTCATAACGATACTTTTTCTCCACCAGTAACCATTTCTCTTTGTTTGGCGGCAATAATATGGATTTTAGAAATATCTCCTAATTTCTTAGTTAATATTTCATTATAAGTACTTAAAGCGAGTTCAGGAGTATTGGCTTCTTCTGATAAGTGCATAAGCACGATTTCTTTTGTGTTTTCTCCAATAATCTCTGACATATACATCGCGGAATCTTCATTAGATAAGTGACCTTCATCGCCTAAAATACGCATAATTAAATATGCTGGTCTACTTGTTTCAAATAATTTTTTAACATTATGATTACTTTCAATACAAATATAATCTGGATTTTGCATGTATTTTAAGTTTCTTTCTGAAATATATCCGGTATCTGTCATATAAATTAGTTTTTGATTATCCGCTTCAATAACAAAACCAATTGGATTTTTTGCATCATGTGATGTAGCTAAAATTGTTATATCAAAGCCAGCAATATTGTACTTTCTATAAAGTTCTAAGATATTTGTATCTGGTACTTCATATGTTCCTAAAGCACTATAAATTTTGTCATTAGAAAATGAAGAAGCACACTTTATATGATCACAATGTTCATGAGTTATTAAAAGTGCTTCAATATTTTCCGTATTAATGTGCGTATCTTTAAGTTGTTCTTTTAAATATTTATTAGTAACGCCCATATCTATTTGTATTAAATGACCAGAATTAGATTCAATAATTGTGGCATTACCTTTTGATCCACTTGCAACGACATAAAATTTCATAAACTACTTACCTTCTGGCTTAATATCATTTAAGTCACCTTCAAGATGGCCTTCTTGCATTGCACGAATTCTTTCAAGTTGCTCTTGACTTAAATCCGAGAATTGCGAATAAGATTTTTGAAATAACAAAATCATATCACCAGTTTGTCCGTTTCTATTTTTAGCTAAGTTTAATTTAACTAATGTATTGACAGTAGGAGATGACACTTTTTCTTTTTCTTCTTGTTCTTCAGATTTTGCTTCACTTTGTTGTGTTTTTTTCTTTTTAATGCCTTCAGGACTTAATAACATAATCATATCAGCATCTTGCTCGATAGCGCCACTTTCACGTAAATCGGACATTACAGGTTCTTTATTATCACGTTTTTCAACATCACGTGATAATTGACATAATACAACAACAGGTACTTTTAAAGAACGGGCTAAATCCTTGATTTTACGCGAGAAATCAGATACTTCTAATTGTCGATTAAAGTCGCCTTTAGGTTTGTCTCCTGATGTAATTAAACCAATATAGTCAATTAAAACCATGGCTAAATCGTTATGACTATTTTGTAGTTTTTTAGCCTTTGCTAATAAGTCTGACATCTTAATAGATGGGGTATCATCAATAAACATTTTTAAAGACGCTAATCGACGAGATGCATCTTTAATCCTAATTTTTTCATCTTTATTTACATAAGATGTTGTAATTTTATTTAATTCTACACCGGATTCAATAGCAAGTAATCTTCTCGCTAAAAGTTCTCCAGACATTTCAAGAGAAAAGAACGCCACAGTTTTTTTAGTACTTTTTGCCGCAGTTAAAGCAAAATTAAGCGCTAACGCTGTTTTACCAACAGATGGTCGAGCAGCTAAAACAATCATATTTTCTCTTTGGAAACCATTACTCCATTTATTTAATAATTTAAATCCGGTTGTAATACCAATTAAATGATCATCAGAAGTTTCTTTATAAGTATCTAAATCTTGATTAACTCTTTCAATATACTCACTTAATCCTACGAATTCTGCAACACGACGCTGTTCAACAATACGAGCAATATCATCACCTGCATGAGCAACGAAATCAGAAACAGTTCCATCAATTCCTTTGTTATATGTTTCTTTAATATTATCCATAGTAACTAAAAGAGTACGTAAAACTGTGCAGTCTTTAACAATTTTAATATAGTGTTCTAAGCTAGTTAAACCAACCGCATTTTCACATAAATCTTTTAAAAAGTCAACGCCACCAATTAAATCTTGTTTTTTCATGTTTTCTAATTCATTATAAACAGTAACAACATCAACTTTTTGTCTTGTATTATTTAATCTTTTAATAGCGTTAAAAACAAGTCGATTAGCGACATTTTTTTCATAAAAATCATCTTCAATTAAAGAGCCCATACAAGTAGTAAGTGCCTCTTCTGAAATTAGCATTGCTCCAAGCAAAGATTTCTCAACAAATTCATCATTAGGTAATTTATAATCCACAATAATCACCTACTTTGCTTCACTAACATGTACTTTAATTTCCGCAACAACGCCTTTATATAGTTCGTTTTTTAAAATAGTTACTCCTAAAGTATTTACTGTTTCTTTATCGACAAATTTTCTTTTATCGATAGTTATTCCATAACTGGTTTTAAGTTTTTCCACTACTTGTTTAGAAGATACAGAACCAAATAATTTTCCATCTTTTCCTGTTTTACATGTAAACTCAAGAGTAATTGTTTTAAGCTTCTCTTTTAATTCTTCAGCTTCTTTGCGATTTTTTTCATCTAAAATACGAGCATCTTCTTTTTGTTTATCTAATATTTCAACGCTACGTTTTGTCGCATTAACTCCTAAACGTTTAGGTAACAAAAAGTTATTAGCATACCCATCGCTTACTTCAATAGTTTGTCCTTTTTTACCAACGTTTTTAACATCTTGTAATAAAATAACTTTCATATTAAGTCCTCCTATTTTACTGTTCTTACATAATTAATATATTGATCTAATGTTTCTAATAATTTAGTGTTAACTTCATCAATAGTACTATTATCAAACTTAGCGGCCGCCATTGTAAAGTGTCCACCGCCACCAATTTTTTCCATTAATGATTGAACGTTAATTGTACCATCGCTTCGAGCAGATACTTTAACTTCTTTTTCACCAGTTCTACCAATGACAAAACAAGCATTAACACCTTTAATTTGTAATGTTTGATTTGCAACTTTAGCTAATGTTGCACCTTCAATGATATCTTTTTGATCTGCTAAAGAAACTACAACACCTAAATAAGGAGTAGAAGAGTTTGACATAATCTTTGTTTTCAAAGCATATTCTTCAAATTCATCTTTTAAGAAGTCATCTGCTTGAGTATTGTCAGCACCATATTCTTTTAGTATCATACACGCTTCAAATGTACGCATACCCGCTGTTTTAGCTCTAAAGAAATTAGTATCTAAGTAAATACCCGCAAGCATAAATGTTGCATAAGCAGAAGGTAATTCCATCTTTGGATTAACACTAGCAAATCGAATTAATTCGGATACTAATTCACTAGCTGATGATGCTGATGGCTCAATATATGTAAATATTGGTGATTCAATAAATTCTTCTGCGCGGCGGTGATGATCCACAACTGCAACTTTAGTAGCTTCTTCTAATAATTTTGGGCATAGAGTCATTGATGGTCTATGAACATCAGTAACAATTACTAATGTATTTGATTTAAGTTTATCCATAACATCATGTGGTGATATCATAATTCGGTTAATATCATCACGGGAGAATAAAGTTGTAACTGCATTCTTAGTTTTTGACTCAACAGATTTTGGGTCAAATACAACTGAAGCAGGTTTATTTAAATTATCACAAATTGCTTTTAAACCTAAACTACTTCCCATTGAGTCTAAATCACTTTCTTTATGACCCATAATAATAACATTTGAGGCTGCTTTAATTAAGCCCACTAATGAGTCAGCCATAACACGAGCTTTGACTTTATTATGTCTTTCTTGAGCTTCAGATTTTCCACCAAAGAAAGCTAATTCTTCACCATATTTAGAAACAACAACTTGGTCTCCACCACGAGACATAGCAATATCAATTGCGGATACTGCCATTTCGTTAATTTTCACAACATCAAAATATCCATGGGCAAAACCCATTGATAAAGTTAATGGTGTTTCTTCTTTAGCATTTAATTCACGAACTTTATCTAAAACAGAGAATTGGTCTACATCACGAACAATTTCAAAATCTTTATAAGCCATAAATGCCATATAAGCATCAGTACGATATTTTCTTAATAAGATATTATGTTTTGCCGCAAAATCATTAATGGCTTTACGAACATTAGCAACTTGATCAGAGTTTTCATCAATATTGATAGAAACATCAGAATAGTTATCAAGCATGATAATACCAATAACCGGTGCTTGTTCTTGAGAATATGTATAGAAAGATTCAGCAGCGGTAATATCTTTAAAAATAAATAATCCCGCATCGTGAAGATTTTTGACTTCATAGAAACGGCCATTTATTTCTATTTTTACTGTCGCTTCATCATTTTTATTATCTTTTAAAGATTTTAAAGCAGGCTGCCAATCATAAATATTATTGTCCATAATATTAATTTGACGCTCAGAGAATAATTCATTTGTCCAAATGATTGTGTCTGCTTCATCAATGACAAGCAAACCAATCATACCAAAATTATATGCTTCTTGAACATCAGATCCTATAATGCTCGCAGCTTTCAAATCTGTAGAATATCTTCTTCTTGTGACAATAAAGAAAACCACTAAAAATGTAATTGCATTTACTAGAATAATCACAAGTAAAGCAATACACATAATAGTTATCGTAATATAATTTTGTAATTGCCAAATATTATATTTCCAAAGTGCAAAAAACGCCACTACTATGAGTAGTTGTATAAGTAAAGATACAAGGCATCTAAACTTTAAGGATTTAATTGTTTTTAACATATAACCACCTCAATATCATTTATTATACAATAAATAAATGATAAATTGTTAAATAAGTTTTTAAAGCATAAGAAAAACTTTCATATTTACTATATGGATAAGCAATATAAAATATAAAAACATTTGAAAAAAACGGACAAAACCAGTCCGTTTTCAATTTTTTTTATTAAATAGCAAGAAAATAAATTATTTCTAAATTTTATCTTAATAAACGATATCTATAGTTAAATATTGAATCTAAAAATCCAAGTATTATTAAAGCAATTGGAAAAACAAACATACCAATTAAAGGTAAAATTAATAAATATCTTTTGTTAATTTTAGAAAAATAAAGACTACAAAGCACTAATGCTTCAATTAGATACGCTAGCATTAAAATAACAAATATATTTAGTCCAATTGTAACTATAACTTGTACAAATCCAAATGTTTCATATTCCACAATTGAATTGATAAAAAATAGACTAATAAGTGATATAGGAAAAACAATATACGTTACTAATTTAGGAACAGCAATATTTAAAGATAATACAAATGCACCTAATTGAATTTTTAATAATTTTTCTGAAACTAAAGAAATAACAAAATATGTTAAAATTGCTTCAATTATACTTGTTACTACGATAGTTGCGGGTATAACACTCACTAATAACATTGTTAAGGCTTTAGACATCCAATCGCTAATTGCTATGATTTTTGATAACATTGTAACCATTTCATTAGCTAAAGCTGTTGTATCTTCAATGATTGTATAACCAAATAACGCTTTAGAAAAAATAACAGTTGTCAAAACATTTACTAGCAATGATCCTAAAAACATAACTCCCATTTTTAAACTAAATTTAGGCGTCTTCCATTTTAAAACAAAGGAATAAATTATTGCAACAAGCACAGATGGCAACACATATAATAAACCCACTAACATATTAATTAATATTCCTATTAAAATAGTAGCCACTGCGGGAATTATTGCTTTTTTCCAATCATATTTAAGTCCATAAATAGTAATTGGCACCGGCAAAATAAAAGTTAATCCACTAACAATAGCTCCACCAGTTAGATTACTAATTAATAATAATACACCCATAATTGCGGTAACCATTGCCGCATCAGTAATATATCGAACTTTTTTCATAGCGTTTTCCTTTCTAAAATCTTTACAAAAACATAATCATATATATTGGAAATGTTATTAAATTATCCTTTTCTACTATTATATTTTCATTTCCAAATATTAATCCTTTTTTTAGATTATAGGGCTCTTTAACTAACTTTGGAATAGCTTTAAAATTATATTGATCATCACCAGATTTAATTTCGATTGGAAGAATAGTCAAATTATCATAATCATTAATTAAAAAGTCAACTTCTCCAACTTTCTTACTATCAAAATAATATAATTCGTGTCCATGCGCTGATAATTCCATAGCGCATGCTGTTTCATAAACACTTCCAAGATTTACATTGACATCGTTTTTTAAAATCGCATTAATATTATTTTTATATAACAAATTTGATAAAATACCAACATCATTATAGTAAAGTTTTATTAAATTCTTACTTATTGATTCTGTTAATGGGTAAATAGGATTTGATATAGCTTTTACACCAAGAGAAATACCAGAGCTTATTAAGTAATCAAATTCATCTTCATATCTTTTTAAATTTGCATTTTTGATATCTTCAATATTTTTAAATATAATTCTTTTAACTTTGTTTTCCATATACGATGGTAAGTAATCATATATAGTTTTTATTTTAAGTTTGTGTTCTTCATCATATTTAGATGCATCATCTTTATAATAACCATATATATCATTTTGCACATTTCTCATCTTTGCAACATTTTGATTAATGACAAACTCTTTTACCGCATCTGGTAATCCGCCGCAAATTAAATATTCCTTAAATCTATTTAACATAAGATTATGAATAGACTCTTTAACTTGTTTTTTATTTTTATAGCAATCATTTAAATACTCTATTACTTCATTGTTTGTACCATTAGCTAAAAGGAATTCTTCAAAATCCATAGGATACATTTTAACTTCTTCTATGCTTCCCATAGGGATAAATTCATGTTTTAAAGTTATTCCTAATAAAGACCCACTAGCAATATATCTAAATTTATTATCTTTTTTTAGTGGCTTTAATAAAGTTAATAAGTGAGGATAAACCTGTATTTCATCAATAAAAACAATAGTGTCTTTAACATCATTAAGTTTTTCGCCATAAAGAGCGCTTAATTGCAAATAAAAATCTTTTGTAGTTTTAACATCTTTAAAATATGCATCGCCATCTCTATCTTCTTGCATATTTATTTCAATATAGTTTTTAAAATATGCTTGCGCCGTTTCTCTAATGATAAAGCTTTTACCAATTTGTCTTGCACCTGTAATGATAAGAATTCTGTTATCATTATTCTTATAATACTCTTTAAGTTTTGTCTCTATCTTTCTAAAAAACATAGTTTTCAACACCTTTCTATTGCTTTTCTAATATAATTATACATATATTTTAGTGTTTTTCCAAAATTTTTAGGTTTCAAAATAAGTGCTTTTCCAAAATTTACAAATCTTCATTAACAAAAAAAGAAGTAGCGTTTTTTACTACCTCTAATTTTGATTTGCTTAGTTTAATAATTAAATTATTCAACTGTATATGGTAATAATGCCATATAACGAGCATTTTTAATTGCAACGGCTAATTCTCTTTGGTGTTTTGCACATGTACCAGTTGTACGACGTGGTGAAATTTTACCATTGAGTGAAATATAATGTTTTAACATTTCTACATCTTTAAAATCAATGAATTTGCCTTTGTTTTTGCAAAAATTACAGACCTTTTTACGTGGTCTCATTTTCTTATAACCCATAAAATATCCAACCTTTCTTTAAAATTAGAATGGTAAGTCATCATCAGCGATGTCTACCGTATTAAGATTTTTGTTTTCTGTTGGCACTTCTACTGTATCTTCTGGGAATACTGGATCAATTGGAGCATTTTGAACTGGTGTTGCTGCTTTTGGTTCTAAAAATTGAACTGAATCACATACAACTTCAAATACTGAAACATTCTTTCCTTCCTTAGATACATAAGTGCGTTGTGTTAAACGTCCTTCAACGCCAACTAGTGAACCTTTATGAGTGAATTTAGAAACAGAGTCCGCAACATCTCTCCATGCAATACATGGAATAAAACTTGTTGATTTTTCGCCGTTTGCGTTTTTAAAACGATCATCAACGGCAACAGTGAAGGAAACAACAGAAGTATTGTTTTGAGCAGTCTTTCTTAATTCTGGGTCACGAGTCAAACGTCCAATTAAAACTACACGATTAATCATTTCGATTTTCTCCTTTATAATTTTATTAGTCTCTATCAACTACAATAATGTGACGAATAACATTAGCATCGATCTTAACTAAACGATCGAATTCTTTTGTTGCAGCTGGTTCAGCTGAAACTTTTTCAACAACGTAATAACCTTTCATTTGGTCTTTAATTTCATATGCTAAATCACGGAGACCCCATTCTTTAACATCAGTAATTGAAGCACCATTAGAAGTTAAAATGTTATTTAATTTTTCGATTTCGTTTTTACGTTCTTCTTCGCTTAATTGTGGCATAAGAATATACATAATTTCGTACTTACGCATGAGTACACCTCCCTATGGTCAATCTGGCTATTTTAAATAAATAGCAGAGAGCATTTTTGATAGCCTTCACACTATCGATAAGATTATATCTTATCCCCATTTAAAAGTAAAGAAATTTTAACTATGGATAATGCAAAAAATCATTTCGCTCACATAAATAATATAGTGAAACAAAATGATTTTTCCGTTTAAATTCTTGAATTAATTTTTATTGGTAGCGCTAATTACCTCGAGCATATTGTCTAAAGCTAGTTTTTTAATATATCTAGCTCCATATTTTTTTAATTTCTTTGAATCAACATCCAACTTGTTTTTAATGTCTAAAGTTGTATCATATTTAAAACAGGCTTTTTCTATATATTTATTATATATTTGTGTTGCCACGTCTTCGTCTAGATAATCAAAACTAACAATAAGGTTTATACGATTTAATAGTTCTGATCTAAAGATGTTTTCTAATACATTTCCGTTGTCAAATTTATTTTGTTGATTAAGACAATTGCTATCTAAGCGAAATTTATTTGTGCTAATTGGGTTAATTGGAGTAGCATTACAAGTCATGATAAATATAATATTTTTGCAATCAATTATATTATTTTTTGCATCAACAAAATATCCTTCATCAAATATATTTAAGAAAAAATCTTGCACATCTATACACGCTTTATCAATTTCATCTAATAATACTAAGGAATTAGGATGCATCTTAATTTTCTTAATAAAAGCAGGTATTTCATCATGATTAGAATATCCAGGTGCTGATCCAATTAATTTATTTAATGATGTCACATCTTTATATGTGGCCATATCAAGTTTAATAAAACAATCTTTTGCTTTGTAGTATTCTTTAGCAATAATTCTTGCACTTTGTGTTTTTCCTACTCCGCTTGGTCCTACAAATAGCATAGTTGTTAATGGCTTATCTTCTTCTATTAAACCAAACTCTATTTTAAGCATTTCTTTATAAATCTTTTCAATTGCGCTATTTTGTCCTAGAATTTCTTCTTCTAATTTTTCTTTTATTAATAATGCTTTTTTATCTTTAGAAATAGAAACATTATAAGTCTTTTCTACCATTTTATTGATATTTTCTTTAGTTAATTCGTTTTTAGCAAGAACACAACTATTATCTAATATATCAATGGCTTTATCTGGAAAAGACATATTTGGGATAAATTCTTCCGCTACTTCTACGATGTAATTTGTAAGATTATCCGCTATCTTCAATTTATAATAGTCTTCATAAATTGGTTTTAAAGTATTTAATATATTTAATGTTTCATCTTTATTAGATGGGTCTACGTAAATTATTTGAAATCTTCTATTTAATGCTTTATCTTTTTCAAAAATAGTATGATATTCATCTACTGTAGTTGCGCCAATGATTTGGATATCTCCCCTAGATAAATATGGTTTTAATATATTACTTGCGTCAATTGCACCTTCTGCTCCACCTGCTTTAATAATATTATGAATTTCATCAATAAATATAATTGCATTACCATCATCAGATACATTTTTAATTATTTTCTTTAATTTCTCTTCAAATTCTCCACGGTATTTTGTTCCGCCGACGACAGAAGAAATATCTAATTCATATATTCTTTTCCCTTCTAGTCCTGGGATTTTATTTTTCGAAAGTAGTTGCGCTAATTCTTCCACAATTGCGGTTTTTCCTACACCAGGATTACCAACCAAAATAGCATTAGGCTTATTTCTTCTTTTTAAAGCCATAACAAGTTGTTGTAATTCATTACTTCTTCCAATAAGAGGATCTTTTTTTATATTTGATAAATCATGCAAATCAATAATTCTATCTAACTCACTATGTCTTCTTTGATTTTTAATAACTAGTGCTAATAACATATTAATATCAACTTTGTTATTAACAAATATTTCACGGCAAATACCATTTAAATTCTTTAAAAATACTATTTCCATGACATTAACGCTTACTTTATCTTCTTTAAATTCTCGACTTTCTTTTTGTGATTCATCAATTAACTTTTTAAAGTTATCATCATATTCCATAAAAAAAATATCGTTCTTTTTTATTGAATCAAAAGCCTTAATATCACTAATAACACTTTTAAAAGTAATACGATATTTTTTTAAAGCAATTGTTAAAACATTGTCTGGTATTTTTAATATAGCAAGCAAAAAATGCTCGCATCCTATTGATGTATGTGATAAATCAAAAGATAACGATTCCGCTGAAGAAATAATTCTTTGTGCTTCTAGACTAAATTTTTCAAGCATATTTTCTCTCCTAACATAATTTTATGTTAATACTCTATAATTTTTGCCTAGATATTTGTTTTTATACTTTTATTAATCTATTTAACTTTCTTTACCGGCCTTATATATTTCCAAAAACGTTTTGTATCATGATAAAAATAGAAAACACGTCCTTGTGTTAAATCTAATTCATAACCACTGCTCTTATAATTAAAGTCTTTCATAGCTTTTTCAATCTTTGCTTCTACCAATGCATTTTCTTTTTCAAAATCAAATGGTCCATGTTCAAAAACTATATATTCACCTTCTGGAACAACCATCATTTGCATTTGAGATGGTATGTCACCATCATAATTTAAAGGTAATCTTACGCCATAAGCTTCCGCTAGAGGAATACCCCAACTACAAATTCTTCCATTTGGTTCGTTAATAAACGCCATTATTTGTCCGCTGCTAGCATCAATCTCATTACCACCAATATCATCTAATTTACCTTTGATACTATCAAGTAGACCGCATATTGTAGCGCAGTCTTGACCTTTAATTTTACTTTGTTTACTCCAAAAATCACAATAACCGATACTTTCATAATTTCTGATATGTAAAAATTTATGTGCTGGAATTGTCACAAAATACACTTTAATATCATTTGCTTCTCTAACCATACTTTTCTCCTTAGTTTCTAATAAATAGCAATCAAAAGGTCTAATTATTGTGCGCAAAACAACACAGGTAGGGTTATTACGATATTCACTTGGTGTTTTATCGTACGCATTTTTAAAAGCACGGGTAAAAGCTTCATGTGATGAAAAGCCATATTTAACAGCAATACTTAATAAACTCTGATTAGTATCTCTAACATCTTTTAAAGCAAAAGTTAACTTACGATATCTTAAATAGTCTCTTAAAGACATACCGGATATTTTTTTAAATTTTCTTGAAACGTAAAATTCTGAATAGCCCAAATATTTGGATAAATCTTTTAATGTTAAAGAGGCGTCATTTTGTATATTAATGTTTTCATCAATTCTTAAAATAATGTCCTGAATACTTTTGTCCCATTCTTTCATGATTTTCTCCTTTGATTGACACATCTTAATTATAGATAGTTATTAATTATTTACTTGATTTGGATTGCAAAGTTTTATCTATTTGGCGTTTTTATATGATATTAATATATGACAAGGTGCAAATATCAAAGAAAATATAATTAATAGGATTGATCTTATCATAATTCCACTATAAATGAATAGAAATGATGGTATTATCGATAGTGCTAACGCACGAAAAACGCTTGGCTTTTTAAAACAAATCGCCCATATTAAGCAATATAAAGTAACTAAAATAGAATCCACGATAAGATATAATATCAATCCATTATTAAAATAAAAGCCAAAATAAGTTTTAGGAATATTAAAAATCATAAATATAAAAGAGCCAAATCGTCCAATTTGTTCAAAAAGTTCAACAAATTTATTATTGTATTTATTCACAAAGCCATCTTTGCACTTTACGGCAAAAATAATGTTTGGAATCATAATAATTACGATAAATATTAATCCGTAAATATTAAGCCAATTCATAAGTTGTCCCCCATAATTTAAATTTTAAATCCACCATTCTGGTGTTAAATCGCCTAATGTTACTATTTTACATTTTTCATAATCAAGCATGATTTCAATCTTTTTATAATCACTCGGCATTAATTGGCTCATAAGTTCTCGACATGCTCCACAAGGAGGAATCACTTTACCTTCAGAGTTTATTGCTATAATTTTTTTAATCTTATACTCGCTATTAGTGATCATATTAAATATTGCATTACGTTCAGCGCAGATTCCTAAACTGCATGCACTATCAACACAGACACCAACATATATCTTTCCTGATTCAGTTTCAATTGCGGCACTTACTCCACCAGCTTCAATAATGCTAGAAACCTTGCGTGGATTAAGTACTTTTTTTGCTGCATTATATAATTCATCCCAAATTTTTTCCATATATATTCACCTATTTTTTAAAGAAATGGAAATCACAACAATCTCCACCATATCCTAAAGTCTTTGTTCTTGAAAATCCCATTTTATTTAGTCCGCCATAAGTAACATCATCAACATCACAAAATAAGCGACATAAATGAGCACAACCATTTTCTACACACGCTGTATGCCAAAGACATTTAGTAATAGTTACATCAAAATAATCTTTACCACGTTTTTGTTTATTATCTTGTAAATCTGTTTTACGCATAAATTTTAGGAAGATTTTACTATATAAGAAATAAAATCCTGGCACTTTCTCCATCTTTTTCATTTGTGCATGTTTTGGTGCTGCTATTTTATCTAACATATATTTGCGTATATATTCGTATGATGCTTCTTCTGATAATTCTTCTTTTAAAAACACTTTATATAAAGCAATACGTGGCAATATTGTTTGAGTTAATGTTTTCATTTGATTTTTAGATTTATCTTTAGTATTTTGTATTATTTCATTAAGTAATTTATCTTGTTTTTCAAATAACTCATTTCCTTTTTCATCACCAAATTCTTCTATTAGGAATAATTTAATTTGTTTTTGTTGCCTTATTTTCATATTGAGCTCCTCCATAAATATGTATAATTATTTTCATCAAATAAATTCAATACTTATAAAAGTATAATTTTATTTAAATAATCTTTTTTGTAAAAATTCTACTGCTTCTTCAATTCTTTCATCGTTAGTATTTTTAAAAGACAAAATAACGGAAATATCATCAGCGCTATTATCATTAGAGAATTGCTTTGGATTATATGCCCATATTTCAAGTTTAACTTGCTTATTAGGATCTATCAATTCATCATTTAAATCTTTTTTATTATAATTCTTTTCGCTTATTGCATAAGTAATAAGTTTGCTTGCGTTTAACATCGTTTTTTTAGACAAAGCAGTTTCCCCGGCAAAAACCATATTTTTATCAACCTGTGTTTTATCTATATAACCAGTTGATATAATAGGTGTAGATAAATATGCTTTGGCTTTTTCAAGCAATTCTAATCTATCATATTTTGATTCTATAAACTTATTTACCCCTGTCTTACCAGTAACAAATAGGCCGCTATCTTCTAATTGCCTTACAGCTCTAGTAAGTGTCATTGCGGAAAACGGAAATGCTTTGCTTGCCTCAGAAATATATAGTCTTTTTTCATTATTATATAAGTAATATATAAATAATTGCTGGGTTGAATAAAAAAACTTTTCAATTGATTTACTTGCTTTACTTTCTTTCATAAGTATTGTTCCTATAAATGGTAAAAAAGCCTGCTTTTCAGTAATAAAAGGTATATTGTTTTCGATAAATGCTTTCCTACGATATTCAGATATGTTTTTGAGCATAAACACAATAGGTATATCTTCAATTTTTCTAATTTTTTCTATTTGTTTTTGTAGTGTTGGAATACTATGAAGCTCATATAGTGGTTGTAGCATTATGCAACGCACTGTTTTTAAGTTTGCTACATAAAAATCATAACTATTTAAAATATAAATAGGTAAGGATTTCTTCTTATTCCATGACTCATATTTTATTTGTATTCCAAATATATTCGTTAGCATATTTGTTCTCCTTTTAACTTAATTATTTTTATTTTAACTTGACTTAAGTTAAAAGTCAAATTTTTAAGTTAAAAGCACATATAATAGTCTAGTACTAATATAAGTTTAATAAAAAAAACGCATAATTTATCAAACTTAATTGAGACTGTTTATGCGTTTTATTAATTTATATTTTATTTATCTAATGGTTTCATTGTTGGGACGATTTAGGACATCGTTTCAATTCTT
>ERZ1106943.1187-NODE-1187-length-28030-cov-8.359893_pt1 | contig 28030 bp, 25 predicted proteins | sample MGYA00403671_ERZ1106943 | MGnify/ENA primary metagenome ERZ1106943 (study PRJEB35170, sample SAMEA104062427) | human gut metagenome | biome: human gut; feature: human-associated habitat; material: faeces | place: Denmark | collected 2012-06-14 ...
CGCGGGAGCGTTTTATTTCATTATTTTATTTGCCCGCTTTTCTGAGCGCCGAGAGCTGCTTTTTCAGCAGTATATAGCCTTCCTCGCAGTCGTCGGTACCGCCGACGGCTTTTTCCATCGGGCAGGAATCCGTCCCCGCGCGGTTCATTATCCGCTCTGTGACCGAGCCGAAGGTGAGAGGCACTCCGTGCTCCTCAAGGTACTTCTTCCCCGCCGCAGATACGACACCGGCATAAACCGCGGTGATCCCCGCTTTTACGAAAAGCATGGCTGTCGCCTTTCCGACAATGACATCGGCAGCGGAAAAGCCGCGCAGATCGCGCCCTTCGGCAATATAGTCCATCATGGGAGATACACCGCGGGCATCGCTTATCATCAGCTCGCCGCCGCGGCAGAGCACCAGCGTGTGCCCGCCGAGGTTTTCGCGCGCAAGCTCAAGGTCGGTCATTCTTTTCAAACTCCTTGGCAACGTCGCAGAGAAGCTCGCGTATCGGCAGATGCTGCGGGCAGACCTTTTCGCATTTGCCGCAGCGTATGCAGTCTGACGCCTTGCCGTTGCGGACCGTATAGACGCTATTGTAATAAAAATCGGCGTTCCAGTCGTGATATATGTTCTTTGCATTGAGACAAGAGAACAGATCGGGAATGGAAATATGCTTTGGACATCCGTCGGTGCAATAGCGGCAAGCTGTGCACTGAATGAGGTGCATCGAGCGGAACACACCGCAGACCTTTTCGACCGCCTCGCGCTCTGCGGCGTCGAGCGGTTTGAAATCCTTCATATAGGACAGGTTGTCCGTCATCTGCTCCATATTGCTCATGCCCGAAAGCACCATAAAGATGCCGTCAAAGCCCGCGGCAAAGCGTATCGCATAGCTTGCGGGGCTTCCGCCGTGCAGATCGTCAAGTATCTTCTTCGCCTCGTCGGGGAGCTTTACAAGATTTCCGCCCTTTACGGGTTCCATAACTATCACGGGCTTGCCGTGCTTGCGGCAGACCTCATAGCAGCGGCGCGACTGGACCGCGGAGTCGCCAAAATCAACGTAGTTGAGCTGTATCTGAACGAATTCGACCTGAGGATATTCGGTAAGTATCGTGTCGAGCAGAGCACGTCGGCAGTGTCGTGGAAAGAGATGCCGAAATGATGTATCTTGCCCTCTTTTTTGAACTCAAGCGCCTGCTCGTATGCGCGGCATTCCTTGAATTTAACAAAATTATCGTGGTTCTGCGCGTGCATCAGATAAAAATCAAAATAGTCCACGCCGCATATTTCAAGCTGGCTTTCAAAGAAGGGGCGCACATCCGCCTCGGTCTTGAAAAAGCTTGCCGTCAGCTTGTCGGTAAGAATGTACTTCTCGCGCGGATAACGGTCGACAAGGCACTTGCGCAGCGCCTTTTCGCTCTTACCGCCGAGATAACCGTGCGCCGTGTCAAAGTAATTGAAGCCGGCGTCGATAAAATAATCGACCATTCGGCTGAATTCTTCATGATCGACCTCGCCGTCCTTCATCGGCAGACGCATACATCCGAATTCGAAATTCTTTTTTACTTCTTCAAAATAACTCATCTTCCGTCCTCCGTATATGTTATTACAGTTTTCTTTTTCTCCGGAAAAGCACCGGAGCGCCGCAGTATACCTGCAATATATATTATAGAACACAGTCGCGCCGCTTTCAAGTTCCGACACAAAAAATGCACGCACAGGTTGCATGATCGTCTCGGACATGGTATAATTATAAAAAACACGGTCGTATAAGACGAAAGGCAAACGGAATGAAGATCCTTATCACGGGCTTTGAGCCCTTCGGCGGCGAAAGCATAAATCCCGCCTACGAGGCGGTAAAGCTGCTGCCCGACACGGTGTGCGGCGCACAGATCGTAAAACTTGAGGTGCCGACAGTATTCGGCAAAGCGGGAGACATCCTTCACGCGGCTGTCGCGGAACACCGCCCCGACGCCGTGATATGCGTGGGTCAGGCGGGCGGCAGAGCCGCAATAACGCCCGAGCGCGTTGCGATAAACATAATGGACGGCAGGATAGCCGATAACGCAGGCTTTATGCCCGTGGATCGGACGATCCGCACCGACGGAGAAAACGCATATTTTTCGACGCTTCCGATAAAGGCGATGGTCGCGGCGATACGCGCGGAGGGCATACCCGCCGAGGTCTCAAACACCGCCGGCACATATGTGTGCAATTATCTTATGTACACACTGCTTTATATTGCCGATAAAGAATTCCCGTCAATGCGCGGCGGGTTCATACACGTGCCGTATTCGACAGAGCAAACCGTCGATAAACGCTCGGGCACCCCCGGCATGGATATACGCACCATAGCGCGCGGGCTTGAGGCAGCCGTGCGGGAAACGGCGAAAATTCTTTGAAACGGAGGTCGGATAAGCAGTGCACAAGCGAAAAAACACATTTATCCTCGATCTTTCAAAGGCGGAAAGCGCGGATGATATCCACGGGATAATAAAAAAGACGTTCGGCTTTCCCGAATATTACGGCAGCAACTGGGATGCCTTCAGCGACTGTCTGACCGACCTTGCAAGCGCCCCTTTGCACATCAAGATCATCGGCTTCGGACACATGAAGGACAACTTCCCGCGCGATGCGGCGATCCTCTGCGAGGTGCTTTCCGACGTAAAAAATTCATGCGGGAGAAACTCCTCGGCGATAACGGTCGAATTCGCAGACGAAAAGCCAGAGACCGCCACTCCCAAAATATAATTTGATAATGTATGGGAGGGTGAGCAGAGCCATTCCCCTACGGCTGCACCCGTGCGGCGGAATGAATCCGGATGTCTTGCCGCAGACGACCGAATGAGCAGAAACCAAGCGATCAGGTTAAAATAAAAGTACATCCCCCGGCTGCCGCGCAAGCGCAGCAGCCGGGGGATCATCATTTTATAAGACTTTCGTTACTTCTCAGTCTACAGCTTTGAAGGTAAGGAGGAGTGAGCCGAAATCGCCCTTGAAGCGCGGCAGTGCAAGACCGACATTGCGCAGAACGATCCCGGGGAGGGTAAGCCCCAGCTCTTCGACCGAGTAGACAACGTCGTCGGCAAGTCCCGGTATCCTTATGCGCGGCGCAATGGCAAGCGAGTTGAGCGCTTGGAAATAGATCGCCACGGCACTGCGTCTGTCCTTGGATACAACGGTCTGGATCATCTCGTTGCAATCGCCGTCAAAGGTGGTCTTTCCGCGGTAAAGATCGCCCGTCTGCATCAGATCCTCTATCTCGCGGTACTTTTTGATATCGGCGGGAATACGCTCAAGCTCGTCGGCGGGGACCTTGTTCACGTCGAATTCGTAGCCGTAAGAGCCGAAGTACGCGACGTTTCTTCTCGTGTCGGCGCCGATGATACGTCCGTTGCGGATGTTGGGCGAAAGCGAAACGTGGTTCGAGGACGCGGATATCGGGTAGATGAGCTCGGTTCCGTACTGAATGCGCACGCGATCGTATGCGTCGGTGTTGTCGGACGTCCAGATCTGCGGGAAGAATGTCAGCACTGCGGCATCAAAGCGTCCGCCGCCGCCGGTGCAGCCCTCAAAGAAGATGTCGGGGAAGGATTCGGTCAGGAAGCGCGCCAGCTCGTATACACCGAGAACATAGCGGTGCTGCACCTCGCCCTCGCGGTCTGCGGGGAGCGCGTGCGACCAGTCCTCGCTGAGCGAACGGTTCATATCCCACTTGATGTACTCTGCACCGCTGTTGGCAATGACATCGTACATTACCTTCTTTATATAATCGACAACATCGCGGCGCGAGAAGTCGAGCACGAGCTGGTTGCGCGCCTCATACGGCTTTCTGTCGGGAGCCGAAAGCGCCCAATCGGGATGCGCGCGGTAGAGGTCCGAATCGGGGTTGACCATTTCCGGCTCTATCCAAAGACCGAACTTCAGCCCTCTCTCGTGGCAGCGGTCGGCAACGGCTTTAAGACCGCCCGGCAGCTTTTCCTCGTTTACGAACCAGTCGCCGAGACCGGCACGGTCGCTGTTGCGAGCGCCGAACCAGCCGTCGTCAAGCACGAAGGTGTCGATGCCGAGTCCCTCGATGCGGTCGATGGTCTCAAACAGACGGTCACGGTCAAACTTGAAGTGCATGCCCTCCCAACTGTTGAGCACCAGCGGACGGGGCGTGTTGACCCAACGCGGGTTGATTATGTATTTGCGCATGAAGTCATGGTAGCGGCGCGTCATTCCGCCCATGCCCTCGGGGCTGTAGCAAAGCACTGCCTCGGGCGTTTCAAAGCTCTCGCCCGGCTCGAGCTTCCAGTTAAAGCTCTCGGGGTTTATACCCATCGACAGGCGCGTTCTGAACGACTCATCGACCTCAACGCTCTCATAGTGAGAGCCGCTGTATGTAAGACTCGCCGCAAACACCTCGCCCTGCTCTTCTCCCGCACCGGGACGGCGCAGGATGACCAGCGGTGCATGGTGATGGCTTGAGGTCCCGCGGATATTGCCGACAGAGACTCTGCCCTGGATCAGAGGGTTTGCCTGCGGGTAGCGCTCACCGTTGTGACGTCCCTGATATGTCAGCATTTCATATTCGTTGTCGTAGAAATCGAGCGTTATCGACAGCGCACGCTCAAGGTGAATGTTACCCGAGGTAGCGTTTACGATCTCGGCGCGGCGCGTGATTATATCTTCATCCGGATAGACCGTGTAGAAAAGATAGACCTCAACGCCCGATGTCTCGTCGCGCAGGGTTATCTTCAGCGTCTCTCCGCCGCGTGCCGTGGGAATGCCCGAACGGATGGCGGGCTTTTCGGAAAGGATCTCGTAAGAGACGTACTTGAGGTCGCACATGCGGCAGCCGCGTTCGTCAAGCGGGATAAGCGCGGGCTCGCGGAAGTCACCGAGGAACCCGGTGGCGTATTCCTGCATAACGGAACAAAGTCTGCGTCTTGTACCGTGTATCGTGGTGTTGCAGGATCCGGCAATGTCCGGGCGATAGTAGGAAAGATCCGTCTCGGGCATACGCTCGCCGTAATATGCGTGATAGAGATATCCCTCCGGCGTCACGCGCATAAAGTAGGAAAAGCGCTTGCCGCTGAGAAAGAACGTGCGGCATTCATCACAGTATCTGATGCTCATAAAAAACTCCTTTTGCTTTGGTCTTGTCTGCCTTGCGGCAAACTGCGTCAGTTCCACCCGATATTATACCATTGTTCGAAACTTTTTTCAAGACAAAAAAGGTTGCATTGAATAAAAAACATTCCGATAATGCAAAAATATCGCACAGCATCGCAACCGCCGCTCCGGTCACGGCGCAACCCGCGGGACCGCGTGCCATCCATTCTTAACGATTTGACCTCAGAACGGGATCGCCGTGAAATACGCTCACTTTCTCTTTTATGCCGTTCTTGCAAAACACCTTGTCTTTTGCCCGGTTCTATGGTATAATTTCAGTTGTAATGACTGCACAAACATTCGGAGGGACACCAATGACCGAGATCATCGCGCGGCGCGAATTTTCACCGCTTTACATATGGCTTGACATTGCCTTTCTGCTGCTTTTTGCCGCGCTCCTCATATGGAAGAAGAAATATATGACCGTCCTCGTCGGCGCTCTCGCGGGTATACTCTATATGATCGTCGATTTCGGCATTTTTCATCTCGTCTGTCACTCGCGCAGCATATCGGACGGTCACAGTCTTTTTTGGGTGCTGCTGTGGATGTCGGTGAGCTACGGATTCACCAATTTTGCGTGGATATGGCTCTGGTTATCAAAAGACGAACGTCTTTTCGAGTGGTCGTTTCTGATACTCCTCTGGTGGTTCGCCTGCCCGCAGCTTTCAAAAACGTTCACACCTGCGGGGACGGCGAATATCGTCATTCAGCGCACGACCGGTGAATATCACGGTTATATGGCGGCGATATTGCTGTTCGGCTACCTTGCTCTCATTATATACGATCTGTGGCAGAAGGACCACACGGCGCGCGTGAACATACCGTGGCTGCTCGCCGGCGGCATACTTGTTCAGTTCGGTTGGGAAGCAGGGCTGCTCATCGGCGGCATCCGCTCGGCGGGCTTTGCGACGCTCACCGATAAGCTGCGCCCTCTCATCGTCAATTCCCTGCTTGAGACCAACCTCGGAATGCCATATATCTATCTGATATTTCTTGCATACACCCGCCGCTTTACCGGGCAGATGAAGCGCAGGCGCACGCCGATAACACTTACCGGACGCATACGCGAGAACAACGCGGAAAAAGTAAGGACCGGTGAGTAATCTTCCCGCCGCGCGTCGGCGGAGACCGTCGATATCTCAAAGAGAAGGACCGTTATTAAAATGAAATACATACTTGTGACCGGCGCATACGGCGGCATGGGCAGGGCTACCGCCGAAAAATTTGCGAGAGCGGGCTTTTGCGTCCTCGCGCTCGACAGGAAAGTCGGCAATGCCGAAGAAAACATAATACCGATCGAAGCGGACGTAACGAGCGAGGAAAGCGTAAAGCACGCCGCCGAGGAAGCGCACAAATATACCGACAGTATTTTTGCCGTGATCCATTTTGCGGGCGTATATATGCTCGATTCGCTGGCTGAAATGAGCGCCGAGCGTTTTGAACGTATATTCCGCATAAACCTCTTCGGCGCATTCTGCGTGAACCGCACATTTCTCCCGTTCCTTTCATCGGGAAGCCGCATAATAATGACGACGAGCGAGCTTGCACCGCTTGACCCGCTGCCCTTTACCGGCATATACGCGATCAGCAAAAGCGCACTTGACAAATATGCGTATTCATTGCGCATGGAGCTTCAACTCCTCGGAATTTCGGTCTCCGTCCTTCGCGCGGGTGCGGTCAAAACAGATATGCTCGGCGCGTCTACCGCAGCACTCGACCGCTTCTGCTCCGAGACTGCGCTTTACAGTTGCAACGCCGCCCGGTTCAGAAAGATCGTTGACGGAGTTGAGGCAAAGTGCGTTCCGCCCGAAAAGATCGCGGATAAAATGCTTCGCATAACCGAAAAAAAGCACCCCGCGTTTGCCTATACGATAAACCGCAATCCCCTGCTGCTCATCCTCGATTCCCTGCCGCAGCGCCTGCAGTTCTTTATAATAAGGAAAATACTGAAATGACCGACGCCGCCGGAGGATGCAAAAATGCTTTCATCAGTGGTAAATGCCGATCGGCATACGGCAGACCTGCCGACACCGCGCAAAAAATTAAAGCTGTTACTTTGATCCCAAAGTCGCTTTTTCGGAGATCATAATGACAAGGCAAGCTTTCTTTTCCTTTTGTTTGTCGGCATTCGGCACGGCCCCCGATAATCCGTTTGACGACGGTTCCGTCACGGCGGTGCTGCGGCACGCCGACAACCGCAAATGGTTTGCGCTTGTCATGCGTGTGTCGCGGCGTAAATTCGGGCTTGACAGCGACGAGGTGATCGACATAGTAAACCTGAAGCTGCCGACGGAAATGTTCGGCTCGTTCGGCAGAGCCGACGGCGTATATCCCGCATATCACATGAATAAGCTGCACTGGATATCGGTGCTGCTTCCCGACGCGGCGGACAGCACCGTCGGATTCCTCACAAATGTCAGCTATGACGCGACAAAAACCAAGACCGCAAAACGCAAAAAAGGAGCGGAAACATGATATTATATTTTACGGGCACCGGCAACAGCCGGCATATCGCAAACAGAATAGCAGCCGCGACCGGCGACACCGTCACCGATATCGGTGCGCGCATCAAAGCAGGCGATACATCTGCCGTCGTGACCGACGGCAAAGCGGTTTTCGTCACGCCGACATACGCATGGCGGATACCGAAGATCGTTGAGAACTGGATACGCGCAGTCGATTTTGACGGTGCTGAAAAGGCATGGTTCGTTATGGACTGCGGCGGTGAGATAGGTAATGCGGCAAAGTATAACCGCAGGCTCTGCGCCGACAAAGGCATCGCATACATGGGTACAGCAGAGGTGGTCATGCCGGAAAACTATATCGCCATGTTCGACGCGCCCGACGCTGAGAAAGCCGAAAAGATCATAAGTAAAGCCGATCCCGTGACCGATGGGATCGCAGCAGAGCTTGCCGCGGGCAAGGAATTTGCAAAACCGCGCTGCAACCTTTACGACCGTTTTATGAGCTGCGTAGTCAACCCTCTCTTCTACCGTCTCTTTGTAAAAGCGGATGCATTCACAGCCGACGCAAAATGCATCGGCTGTGGGAAGTGCGCCTCCCTCTGCCCGCTGAACAATATAAAAATTTTCGATGGTAAGCCAGTATGGGGCAAAAACTGCACTCATTGCATGGCGTGCATAGCATACTGTCCGACAAAGGCGATAGAATACGGCAGCAAGAGTGTCGGAAAGCCGAGATATCATCTGAACTGAAGCCGCACCCGTTCAAAACAAGCATATGACGCGTCCTGTGCGGACGGCAATTGACATATGACCGGAGAAAAAACATGAAAAAAGAACTCATTCACGATCCGATATTCCTTGCAGTAAAGTCCGATGCGGCAACGCCCGACGATCTGCCGACCGCCCGCGATCTCATTGACACGCTGACAGAGCACTCAGACGACTGCGTGGGCATGGCGGCAAACATGATAGGTGTGCGCAGGCGCATCATCGTATTTTATGACGAGAGCGAAAAAACTCCGACATATACCGTAATGATGAATCCCGTTATTATAGAAAAGCACGGCGAATATACTGCAAAGGAGGGCTGCCTCTCCCTGCTCGGCTCGGCGCGCCGCGCGAGTGCCGTCGTTACCGGACGATCAAGGTCCGGTATCAGACCCCGGAATTTCATATGCGCACGAAAAAATACACGGGATATACGGCGCAGATCATTCAGCACGAGATCGACCATTGCGACGGAGTGCTGATATGACCGTTCCCGCGCGGTCATGCGCAGCACGAAAAACCTCGCCCCGGCATAGCCGGGACGGAGGTTTTTAATTACCGGAACTCGCGCGTGCGGTCGCCGATATTATTTGTCAAGCAGCGCTTTTACCGCCGCATAGTCGTAATTTTCCTGCGAACGGTTGACGCGCAGTGCGCTTCCGGTGAACTCGATATATTCCGAGCCTTCGGACAGAACTACCATTTTCGATGAAAGGGTGTTTTTCGTAATGTTGTACACCTTTCCGTCGGCGCCGAGCCAGAACTGTTTTTCATATTCAGTGCCGCCCAGCTTGTATGTCTCGCGGAAGGAGATATACCCGTCCTTTTCAAAGTCATATTCGACGTTTACGACAGGAGCAAACGTCATTGCCGCCTTGTCGCCGCCGAAATACTCGCCGGCAAGCTCGGCAGCAGCTTCTGCTCCGAGCTCTTTTGACTTTCCGCCGGATGTGATAACGAGCTTATAGTCCGCCGCGTCCGAAAGATCAGATCCTGACCCGCGCAGCATAAGCGCATTCCCAAACGTGTTGTAAGGAGTATAGATAGCGCAAAGCATTGCAATATGCATAAAGGTCTCCTCGTCAACGGAGGAATACTTTTTTTCGTTTCCGCGCTTTATTTCAACAGTCTTGTCGCAGCGGAATGTGTAGACCGCCGTTTCCTTGCCGTCAGCTTCCAGACTCAGCGTAAAGGCGCACGGCGAGCCGGTGTCGGCGCCGTCTCCGCGCAGCGAATCCACAACCGCCTTCAGATATTTGAAATGATCCTCACTGTCAACGGGATGAGGCGTCAGCGTCGGGTCGGTAAGCGCATTGTTCTGAAACGCAAGGATAATGCTCTCGCCGTTGTGCTTTTCGGCTGCTCCGTCCACCGCAGAGTACACTCCGTCGAACTTATAGCAGACGGAATTCTCGCTCGTGTTGTTTACATAGTCTCCCTTGAGCATTCCAAAGTAGACCGTTCCCTTCTCCGCGTCGGTACTGCCGATATTTTTCTGATCCGCAACGGTACCTTTGGCTGCCTCGGGAACCTTTGACGTATCCGCGCAGGAGAAAAGCGAGATCGAGATCATAAGTACAAGGAAAAGCGCGCATATCCTCTTGATTTTTGTCGTGGCCATATCGTTCACCTCCTCAATTCATTGAAACCGTATAATATTGCGCCACGTTGATTTTGTTTTGAGAAATGCCCCGGATATATCCGCATATGCTGCATTTCGTCATTGCTCCGACTGTAACCAAGCTGCGATCTTCCGTTCGATCGGTATCCCAACTTGCATTTCCTTACTGCATCGGATATTTCCCCCGCAGATTATATGTTGTTCCATTTACATTATACAGGTATAAATATTCTTTGTCAAGTCGAAAAATGAATTTTTTGTGGAATTTAAGACGGTTTCAGTCACCGGATCGATAAAAGTTACAGATAAACGCCTGCGCGAGGGGATAAGCAGACGGACGAAGCGTGATCGCAGAGATAAAAAATCGCAGAAAATACGGCGAAAAAATAAAATACGGTATTTTAGTGCTCTATCATTGAGATGTACCTTGAAAAGAGCCTGACAGGATTGTATTATCCGAAAAGCCCCTGTCACGCAGCGCGTGACAAACTTCCATGCTTGTTTGGTAGACAAGTATATGACTATCGGCGGTGACGGTATTATCCTGTTCACTAATGCCAGTGTGCCCGACGGCGGTACGCTGAAATATCAGTGGTATGTCACGGATATAGAAAACATGGCGATGATTCGTGCCATTGACTACGCAGAGGGAGACAGCTATCAGGTGCCGGAGGAATTGGGAGTGAAATGGTACTGTTATGCTGCTTGGAATGTGGTCGGAGGTTTAGAGAGTGAACCGATATACAGCCGCCTGATCCGTGTGGAATTTTATGAAAACAGTCCCACGCAACACAGTTGCGTGGGACTGTCATTTATTCACCAAGCACGAACTGTTCGTCTCTCCTGTCAAAGCGGCGATATTTGTATTCGTCGCTGCCGCACCCTTGGAGTACCTCATGCGTGCGGCGGAACACGGCTGCACTGCGGCGGAGTATGAAATCGGCAAGCTGTATAATGAGAACGGGCAGACCGAACAGGGGCTTGCTCATCTTGAAAAAGCAGCCGGGCTTGACCTCTGGGCGCGCACGCAGGTCGGACTGTTTTACTGCTACACGCGCGATGATTGGGAGCACGGCATGGAGCTTCTGACCTCCGCCGCAGAGGAAAACTACGCGCCCGCACAGGAGGCAATCCGAAATATTCAAAGCGGGCTGAACGCACAGATCTTCACGGGTCTGTGCGATCTTTTTTATTACGCCGCAAACATCATCGACGAGCGCGCGGAAGAAATTCATGCGCCGTCAGGGGAGCCCGTCATCAGCCGCAGACAACGCCGCGAGGAACAGGCGAAGCGGGATGGCGTGGTGATGCAGATGTAAAAATATTTTTTATAATATTTCGTGCAGGCATTGACAAACCCTATTAAATAGGGTATAATAATATTGCATCAAGCAGATAGGAGATTACTATGACACGCATCTTTGTCGAGCTTCCGATTTTCAGAAGTCGTTGGAAAGACCTTGGATTGAATGATTCCGACCTTCGCAGATTGCAGGAAGAGCTTCTGGCTGATCCCAAGATCGGTGATGTTATGCGAAAGACCGGCGGAATCAGAAAGATGCGATTTGCATTTGAGAAAAGAGGCAAAAGCGGAAGTGTTCGTGTCATTTATGTGGATTTCGAAGTATATGAAAAGATTTTTCTGCTCACCGCATATGCTAAGAATGAGAAGGATAATCTATCTGATGAGGAATGCAATGAATTAAAACAGCTGATCAAGGTGCTTGAAGATCAGCTGAAAGAAAACGCAACGGGAGGAGGTAAGAACCCATGAGCATTTTCGACGATATCAAAACGGGACTGAATCAGGCGATTGACTTTGAAAAAGGAAAAGGCAAGGCACGGGTAACCGTGATGACCATTCATCCGGTCGATCAGTTTTCACCGGACGAGATCAAACAAATCCGTACCGATACCGGGATGACGCAGGTGCTGTTTGCGCAGTATATGGGTGTTTCCGTAAAAACCGTGGAGGCATGGGAAGCCGGCAGAAATCATCCGGTAGGAGCCGCTTGCCGCCTTCTTGCCATGACAAAAAACGATCCTGATTTCCCTGTGAAATCGGGTGTTGTGGTTGCAAGGGCAAGTAACTGAATCAGGCAAACCGGGAACGGTGGGGAGTATTTCTCCGCCGTTCTTTTTTATCGCCAAAAAGCAGTTGATAACAAATTGATAACTCTTCGCCTGACCGCTGGATATTCACTCGAACCTGTGGTATCTTTGCAGTGGGCGAAAAAAATTACGAAAGGACGAAAAACAATGGCAAAACGAAGACCGCAAGGTGACGGCATGGTGCGCAAGCGTTCGGACGGACGCTGGGAAGCGCGCATTGTGATCGGTCACAAAAACGACGGAACACCGATGCACAAATCGGTGTTCGGCAAAACGCAAAAAGAAACGCTCGACAAATTGCACCGCGCGATTGAAACCTACCGCGATGTCGATCTCTGCGAGGACAGCCGCATGACGCTCGGCGAGTGGCTTGACAAGTGGCTGGACGAATATATGATCTTCACTCTGCGGGAAAGCACCATGCAAAGCTACCGCATGATGGTAAACCACTATATCAAGCCCTACTTCGGAGGCAAGCCGCTGACATCGCTGACAACGGCGGATATTCAGAAACTTTACAACAAACTCAAAAAGGAGGGGCGCGTTCGCGAAGACCCAATCAAGGGCAAAACGCTTGCCGACAGCATGGTTCGCGGCATTCATATGATGCTTCACGAAGCGCTCGACGCGGCGGCGAAGGAACGGCTCATCGTGCGCAATCCCACAAACGGCACAACCGTGCCGAAGCCAAATTATCCCGACAAGCAGGTGTTGGACGACAGTCAGCTTGAGAAATTTCTCGGCATGATTGAAGCCTACCCCGATTGGCGGGATTTTTTCTACACGGAATGTATGACGGGACTGCGCCGCGGCGAAATCTGCGGGCTGAAATGGAGCGACATCGACTTTGAAAACCGTCGACTGCGGGTGGAACGGTCGCTCTCCACCGTCACAAACGGAAAAATACAGATCGGTGAAACAAAAACGGGCGCGGGCAAACGGACAATTGTCCTGCCGCCGACCCTTGCCGCACTGCTTGCCAAACGCAAGGAAAACGCGCTGAATGAGTGGGTGTTCTACAATCCGTGCAACCCCAACCTGCCGATGAATCCGGCAGCGGCATACCAAAAACTGCATACGATCCTCAAAAATGCGGAGCTGCCGCGAATCCGCTTTCATGACCTGCGCCACACCTTCGCCACCCACGCCACGAAAGGCGGAGTCGATCCGAAAACGCTGTCCGGAATCCTCGGACACACAAACGCGAGCTTCACGCTCGACACCTATACCCATGTGACGGGTGACATGCAGAAAAACGCCGCCGCGATTGTCGGCGGCATGGTCAAAAAACTGAAACTGGAGGACGAGTAAATGGCAAAGAAAAAGCAAGGCGACGGCAGTGTCTTTCAACGCAAGGACGGGCGGTGGGAAGGCAGAATTGTCGTCGGGTACAAGGAAAACGGCTATGCCCAAACGAAAAATGTGACGGCGCACACCAAGACCGAGTGTCAGGAAAAGCTGGCGAAACTGCGGGAGGAATGCGGACGGCGGAGCGAGAAAATCAAGCCGGACATGCCGTTCGGCGACTGGATTGACTTCTGGTATCAGAATTATTCCGCGCCTAAGCTCCGCCCTACCACACAGGCGTGCTATTCGGGAAGGATATATACGCACATCATCCCGTCTATCGGCAACATCCCGCTGAACAAGCTGACGCAGAACGACCTGCAACAGTTTTACGCGCGGCTCAAAAAGAGCGGACGGAAAAAGCATGTCGATAAATTCGGAGAAGGACTGTCCGACCGCATGGTGCGCTCATGCCACACGACCTGCCGCACGGCACTTGAAAAAGCAGTGGCAGAAGGGCTGATTCGCATCAATCCCGCCATCGGGTGCAAGCTGCCGCCGAAAAAGGCAAAGGAAATGCAGGTGCTGACTCCGCCGGAAATCACGCGGTTTCTCATACAGGCAAGAGAGGAGGGATATTACGAGCTATTCCTCCTGGAGCTGACCACCGGCATGCGGCGTGGCGAAATTCTTGCGCTGAAATGGCGCGATCTGAATCTGAAAACGGGAGAGCTTCACATCTCGCGGCAGGTGCTGAAGGTCAACGGAAAGGTGCTGATCTCCACACCGAAAACGAAATCCTCCAACCGCATGATTCTGCTGCCGCCCGAAATGACAGAACTGCTGGCAGAACTGAAAACGCGAACCGACAGCGAGTGGATTTTTCCGTCCCCGCTTGACATCACGCAACCGCGACACCCTTCGGCGGTCTATCATCGGTTTCAGAAGATACTGGAGCGCGCAAACTGCAAGCGGGTGCGTTTTCACGACCTGCGCCATACCTTTGCCACCATGGCACTGGAAAACGGCATGGACATCAAAACACTGTCCGCCATGATAGGTCATGTCAGCGCGGAAACTACGCTCAATATTTATAGCCACATCACCGACACGATGCAACAGCAGGCGGCGGCAAGAATTGACCGCGAAATTGCGGGGGCTGACACGCCCATTCCCGAGCCGACCGCAACGGACAAGGCAAGTGACAGTGAAGCAACCGATCAGCCGACAGAGCCGAAATTTGAGCCGTATAAGGGCAAGATCCGCAAGCCCGGCACAGGTTGCGTGACGATGATAAACGACCACCTCTATGAGGGCAGGTTCTCCCCGCGCGTGAACGGAAAACGAATCGCCAAAAATATCTACGCTACCACGCGGGAGGAGTGCGAGGAAAAGCTCAAGGTGCTGATTGCAGAGATGAAGAAGGAGATTGCGGAAATTAAGGCGGGAGAGAAGGCGACAAATAAGGGCTGACCATGGCGGTCAGCCCTTAAAAATTGCGGTGCAGTAGGCAAAGAAAAAACCTTCTGAAAAAAAGAAAGCGGCTTGTGCTGTAACTATAGCATAAGCCGTTTTCTGCCGTAGTGGGATAAACTGTGGTCAAAAAGATACTCCCCCGATATGGTTTGTCGCCGCATCAAAGGAGTATTTCGTTATGTCAAATCGTACGTTGTGTATCCAAAATATATAACTTTGTTTTGCAATGAATGAAATCGCTTTAGCGTATTGTTCGGAGAGAAAAATTCGATCAGTTTATTGCGTGGTAAAAACTTGATCATGATAGGCTTTGGGTTAGCATAGAACGTGAAACTCAAAAAGCTAATCTCTCGCTCACCTACACATTTTCCACTGCTTTGATGATTTGTTTCTTTGAAATTTTCGGCGCAAGCCGAAAAATCAATAAACATGCCGTTTTTTAATAAAATGCCTTTGGAAGTTATTTCCGCAATTTCGTCTTCCGTATATGCTTCGTAATCGCTAAAATACTCATCCGGTAAACGCCCCATGTTTCAAACTCCCTTTCGTATTCGTCCAACCAATTATATCATAAAGGGTGTTTCTTTTCAAGATTTTTGGTGGTCGTTTCGGGGTTTTTTGCTCGTACGATAACTTTTGTTCATTCCCAAGTCAAGGTATTTCGCAAAACAAATTTTGCACCGCAGTAGGCAAAGAAAAAGCCTTCCGAAAAAAAGAAAGCGGCTTGTGCTGTAAATGCGGCACAAGCCACTTTTCTGCCGTCAGGTGAATTTGCCGAAGTGGTGGATAAAAGCCGATTATAAGCAAAAAATCAGCCGAATGTAGGGCGAAAAACCTCATTTTCGGCTGATTTTTGGTCGCCCACATGCGAGTATATCCGAACCGTTGAGTGTTGCATTTATATCGGAAAATCGCACAATTGTGCTTGTGTTGGGATAATTGCAGTTGATAAGCAGTTTATCATCGTAAACGAACACAGAATTCAAAAAGGTGTCGATCAGCCGTTTCCGGTGGGACAGTTCGTTTATGTTCAAATTGCGCAGACGCTCAAACCAAAATCGTACTTGATCCTCATTCAGTAACGGGCGACGGATGCTCTCCTTGGTGATCTCGATTTCAATATCTTTTTTCTTGCTTTCCAATTCTTCAAGTCGTTGTTTGGTAGACTGGGTGAAAATTCCTTGTTCTATGGCAGCAAGAATATTGTCAATGGACTTGTTGAGTTCCGCTAATGATTGATTCAAATGTGGAATAACCGTATTTTCAGCAGTCTGGAACTCCATGAATGTGTGAACGATATCATCGATAAAGCGTGCGTCTTCAAGCTTTTTCCGAATCTCCAAAACAACGAGGTTTTCAATCCAGTCCTTTTTTATGGCTTTCTTTCGGCAGCCGCCGTGTCGTTTTGCATTGGTACACTTGTAGTAATGGTGAACTGTGCCGCTTCGGCTTGTGCCGCATTCACCGACCATCAAGGATTCACATTCGCCGCAAAACAGCTTTGTAGTCAGGAGATAATCGTCTTCCGCCTTGTGACGGGCGGGAGCTTTTTTGTTTTTTGCAATTTTCTCCTGCACACGGTCAAACAGATCTTGTGGAACCAGCGCGGGGATTCCGTTCGGAATTACGATGTCGCGGTATCTATACTCTCCGATGTATTTCCGATTGGAGAGCATCCGTGAAACGCTGTCTATGTCGATATCTCCGCCTCGTTTGTTCTTGAGTCCGTGTTGATTCAGAGCGGCAGCGATTTCGCTCATTGTCAGACCTTCATCGTAATATCGAAAGGCTTCTAAAACGAATGGGGCAGTTAAAGAGTCCGCGACATAATGCTGTTCCTTATCGGCATAATATCCGATCGGCATTGTCCCACCGTTATACTTGCATTTGAGCGCATTTTCGGTATGTCCGCGCAGTACCTTTTCTGACAAATCTGCGGAATAGTACTCCGCCATGCCTTCAAGTACCGATTCCAGCAGAATTCCTTCGGCGCCGTCGGAGATGCGCTCTACGGCAGACATTACCTTGACGCCGTTCTTTTTAAGCAGTGCTTTGTAGTGAGCGGAGTCGTAACGATTGCGGGCAAAACGGTCGAGCTTCCAAACGATAACCAAATTGAAATTGTGCTTTGCACTGTCTTTGATCATGCGCTGAAAATCCGGACGGCGGTCTGTTTTGGCAGAGAAGGCGCGGTCAATGTACTCACCGACAACCGAAATTCCGTTCTTCTTTGCAAAAGCATAACACTCCCGCACCTGTCCTTCAATGGATTCTTCGCGCTGATTTTCACTGGAATAGCGGGCGTAAATCACCGCCACCAGTCCTTCAACTTCTTTCTTTGCCAATGGCTCACTTCCTTTCTGCTTATAGTATAAGGCTTTTATGTTTTTCGTGCAAATGTGCGGAAAAGATTATTTTGCATCGATACCCATTCGGTTGGCAACCTGCTTTTTTATCCGTGCAATTCGTTTCTGCATCCCGCTCGCGGTTTTATAACCGTAAGCATCTGCAAGAGCGGCATAGGTTTCACCGTTCGCATGGCGAATCAGGATCTCACGATCGGTTTCACTCAGCAGGGAAAGACATTGTTGCACCATAATGCGGTCTGCGACATCTGCAACCATATCATCCGATGATGCAATTTCAAGCGGTGTAGCCTTGCCGTTTTCATCCTTCGGACCGCCGGTTTCTATCGACACTTTTTCAACGATTGCTCCGTTTTTTGTATGTTCAATTTTTCTCGCCGCACTGATTAAAGAACGATTTTCGGGCTTGCTTCGGTTGTAATCTTCGTATGCCGGCATGGATTCTGTCAGTTTTGCAATCTCCGGTAGGGAGAGCAGATACGCCCATATATCCCATTCACGTTTGAGAAGCTCATTACAGTTGTCTGCATCAATGCCGTGTTGTGCCATTGCTTCAATGAATGCTGCTTTGAGTTCCGGAGAGGCATTGATGATGGCGGTATAGTAACCGACGGCTTTGTAGCATCCCTCGTATGTCAGCGAAACCGGATCATCGGTTTTGGAAAAATCGGAGGGAGGAAAAGAGAGCTTCAGGTCGTGCCGTGTGTCAAGGCTTGTCCCTTTTACAATACGATAGATTTCTTTTAGATAGTCCTGTGCTTTTTCACACCAATTTGTTGTATCGACATTCGGCAATACCTCGGATATATCCAGTCGATCAGCCATATTGCGTTCCGCTACTTCTTTGGCTGTGCCGTTTTGAAGAGTTGATACGATTATGTCAACAATCTGCCGGGGGAGGGATAGAGGTTCTTCCTGTGAGTGAAGTTGTTCTTGTTCGGTCATTTGAGATCCTTTATCAGTTTCAGGGCAACGCCCTGGATGGATAGTTGTTTCGGGTGAATGATTCGTTTGCTGTCTGTATAAGTATGATTTTCCGCATACAATACCGGTTTCCCGCCCTCGTAACGAATCCGTTTCAGCGTGTTGCCCTCTTCAGTTAATGCAACAACGATTTGCCCGTCGGTGGCTTCGGATTTTCGCTTTACAAGAATTAAGTCGCCCTGCTCAATGCCGAGGTCAACCATGGAATCTCCGTAGGCACGGAGTAGAAAACACTCACCGTCAACCCATTCCTCCGGTATGGCAAGGTAACCATCAGTATATTGCTCCTGCTCCTCGGGCGATCCGCATATAACAGCACCGAGAATCGGAAGGCGGCGGAACCCTGACCTCATTTTTTCCTGCCCGGCAATCGAAAGCGTTCCTTTACCGGAATAAGTAATAATGCCTCTCTCGTTGAGCCGTGTCAGATAACGATAGCCGACCGATTTGCTCATATTCATGTAATTCAGAATTTCTGCGAATTTCGGCGACTCGCCGTTGTTTTCGTGAATGTAATCGGTGATATACGCCGCCATTGCTTGTAGTTTGTTTTCGTCTAATACTTTCATACACTCTCCATATCATAACAAGTGGTTCTCTTATAGTATAGCAGACCTTTTGGTTCTTGTCAAGATATTCCTCTAAAAATCAATATAAAAATTCGCAGAATTCGCAAAATTCGCTTTATTCGCTTGACAGAAGCGAATTTTTGGAATATAATATATTCAGTGATTACTGAATCGGAGGATAATTCATGATTTTTGAAACCGAAAATGTTGAATTCAAAGCACAGATTACTGATGAGTTGAGTAAAGAAATAATAGCATTCGCAAACACCGATGGAGGTGTGATTTATGTTGGCATTGACAATGAAGGTAATGCTATTGGCATTGACGATGTGGACGAGTCCTATACGCGTATTACGAACGGAATCAGGGATGCAATCATGCCGGATGTTACAATGTTTGTGAAATATACAATTCAAGAAAACAGAGTAATAAAAATTGTAATTGGCGAAGGTGCATGCAAACCGTACTATTTGAAATCAAAGGGATTGAAGCCGAGTGGCGTTTATGTTAGGCAGGGAACTTCCTCTGTTCCCGCTTCATTTGATCAGATTCGGGCAATGATTAAAGAATCTGACGGGGATTCTTTTGAAAGCATGCGTTCAATGGAACAGAATTTAACATTTGAGAGTGCCCAAAAGGCTTTCTCCCGCTATGGCGTTCCCTTCTCAGAAGCCAAATACCGCGTGCTCGGAATGACGCTGTCTACGGACGGGCTATACAGCAATCTTGCGGAAATTTTATCCGATCAGTGCTGTCATACTACCAAGGTCGCTGTATTCGCTGATGCGGCAAATACAGAATTTCGCGATAGTAAGGAATTCGGAGGGTCAGTATTTGAGCAGTTGGATAGTGTTTTTTCTTACCTTACACTTTGCAACAAAACATCGGCATCTTTCAAAGGGCTTGAACGAATCGAAAAGCAGGATTATCCTGAAGAAGCGTTGCGAGAGGCACTTTTGAACGCTATCGTTCATAGGGATTATAGCTTTAGCGGCAGTATCATTATCAATGTCAATGACAATAAAATAGAATTTGTATCTCTTGGAGGCTTGTTACCGGGATTATCTCCGGAAGATATTCGTAGTGGAATCTCTCAACCCAGGAACAAAAATTTGGCGGAAGTTTTTCATCGACTTCATTTGATTGAATCATATGGTACGGGTATTCGAAGAATCTATAACCTTTATGCCGAATGCAGTGTTCAGCCGATTATAGAAGTTACCCCCAACACCTTTAAGATGATTCTTCCAAATCGAAATACCGCTTTGGGTAAAGACTCAAAGCCGGCACTTACACCACAGAAGCAAAAGGTATTGGACTTTATTGAGGAACACGGTGGAATCAGTGATCGTGAGATAGAAGCACTTTTAGGGTTGAAAAAAACGCGGGCTTTTACTGTTGCGAAACAAATGCGTGACGAAGGATTGATTCAGGCAGTTGGGCGCGGGGATAACAAAAAATATATTTTGTTATGATTGGATAATTATATAAATTTTGATATTAGATACTAACGATATAGGAGGCATGAAAATGATTAATTCAACCAATAAGTCATCACTGAACACGCAACAAAGTCCGGCTGAGAAGTTGGTTCGCCGCATAAACCGTGAATTCAAAAAATGCACTTATATCGGCGATATCCAAATAGATGATGAAGAATACCAAACTGTAATTCTCTTTCTTAAACATGGATATGAGAAAATTCTTTCTTCTCCACAACATGAAACGATTAATCCTCTTTTTGCCGTTGGATTGGTGCAGATAGGAATTCGGTATTATGACGGACGCTTTTGACCTCATGTACAAAAGGAATTGAAACTTGAAAAGTTGCCAATGAACCATCAAGGATGGATTGGCAAAAGCTTTTATAAGACTTTAATTCGGTTTGGTAAATTTCATGTGGCAGAAAATGAATTCATGAATAATATTTTGCTTCACTGTTTTATTACCAAGCACTATGCGAATGACCTATTTGATTTTCTGTTTGCCTATTATCAAATTGATTTGGAACGGGATTTGAGCCGAAATAGCGCTGAGATGAGAAAGTATCTGATGCAAACAATGTCCAAAGGTGAAGCTTCGGCGCGGGCTTACAAGATAAAAAAGCATACAGCAGATGCTGTTTCCGCAAATGAACGAGGTTGCAAAATTCGTGTTGGAAGAATTTTGCGATTCATGGATAATGCGCTTTTTAATGATTTATATCCCGAAAATTCGCAAAATAGAATTGCACAATTGTTTTGCGAATGGGCTAAATCGTCGGGGCGTTTCGAATATGCAAGAAGAGCTACTGCCGGGCTGACACGGAAGGGAGAAAAACGATTCAGCACACCTTTTATTCGCTTTGATACGAAAAGAGAAAAATTCTATCTGGTTTTGCCTCAGCAATACATTCATTTAAATGCTGAAGATGATATTCCGCAGATGTATTGGAAAATTCGGATTGAGAATTTTGAAAATATCCTTGAAGTATCTTCCGACAGTTGTGTCACCGGCTGTAAAACTGAAAAAATTGATTGTTTTGAAGTGCCTGCGGATAGATTGTTACAGGAGATAGAAATTGAGCTATTGAAAGACTCCGGTGATAGAGTTAAGAGATTTCTGCTAAAGTCGGCTTCCATTCGTTTCTTTGATAATGACTGGGATATGATTGACTCCGTGACCTATACCAAATATCTCCCGGAGGGACAAGCATATGCTTTTACTGACCCCGATGGAGTTTTGCAAACAGATTCCGATGCAATCGATGGTTTTGAAAAATCACTGGGATATGGATTATATACATTGACATTGCAGAAAGGCGATGTGCTACGCTTGCCGGATGGGAAAGCGAAATCCGTTGGAAAACCACTTGAAGAGGGATTGTTACAGCAAAAACTGGTTCATGGTGCTTATGTAATGAGAGATGAAAAGATTTCCATTTACAGCACTACGCCCTCTGTTTACTTTCGCATGAAGCCAAATCAAGAAAACGGCACACTTATTATTATAAACGGCGAGAGATTTAGATTTGATGCTGAAAAATGCGTGCGATTTGATTTGGATGAAAAAACGGATGAGAAAGGGTACATATTAAAGCTTTCAGAATACATCGTACAAGACGGAATTTACGAAGTTATTATGAATGTTCCTGAAAGCAATAAGGAGCGGAGTTATTACTTTGCTCGGATTAACTACTTTGGATTCCAATATAACGAGATGCCGTACATATTCAAGCAAAAAGGGCTTATTACTTTTGATAAGAATATAGATGTTCAAATTTCCGGATGTGCTGACAAACTGAATGAAAACTGTTTTGAGTTTCAAATACGAGCGGACCTCGATTATCTTCCATTCGTGGTCAATACTCAGCAAGGGGCACTTGATGTTCGTGTATATCTGCCTGTCTTCAAATGGAGATTTGATGGTGGTACTTGGAGAATTGATAAGCCGGATGAAATTTGGCACACGGAATTTCCGAGTAGAATTGAGATAAAGGCACCGGACGATTCAATTACCTTTTCCATGACTCCTATTCTTCTTGATTCTGATGATCTTGATTCTGAAAATGAGTCGTTTTCCGTATCATTTCCCAAAAGCAAAGAACAGCATCTTTTCGTATGCGATACAAGAAAGATCATATCTTGGTTTGGCAAAGAAGAAGCAAAACGAATTCTATATGTCACTACTGACACGATGCGGTTTTCATTTGCTACCGTTGTCACACGCTGTGTTGTCAATAATGTTGATATTATTGAAGACAGAGCGACTGGAGAATTGATATTTAAAAGCAATATATCAGGGTTTTCTAATTGCGTGGCTGATATTTCGTTTTGCGGTGAAGTGCTGGCGGAAAAGGTTCCAATTACAACTGCAGGCATAAGGCTGAGAGTTCCGTTTAGAACGGGGTATTATACAATTATTTATTATGAATGGGATGAGGATGAGGATGATTTTGGCATTCCGGATTATCGAAAATTCGATGTCAAAAATGTCCCATATCGTAATCGATTTGATTTAACCGGGAAAACAATTTCCATAACCGGAATTGCAAAGTTTAAAAATGATACTTCCATATTTGCCACCCATTATTCTTTGCAAAAAACTCTGTATATTACAAATATCAAAAATGATGATCAGAATCCGGAATTGAACATTGGTGAATTGAATTTGCAAGGAAAGGCTTGTCTGGTAAAAATAAAAATATTAAACGATGTACAAACAAAAGCTAATATCACTTTCTTCAGCGAAGAAGATGAAGATTATTTTGACTTCTTGTATAACCGGGCATACAAAATAATTGCAACAGATGAAATAGGCTGTAGCCGTGAGTGGGAAGTTTTGGATTCGGAAGATTTCTATTACACAATAAATCTTAATTGAGGAGTAGTTTTATGTCATTTTCACCTGTAACAGCATCAAAACATATTACAGAAAAATACTATCGGTATTTAAAAACTTCTTTCAAAATGCCAGATCCGTATAGATCCGAATTTGAGCACTTGATTGACAGTGGCGAGTCTTTTGCCGCAGGTCCCTATTTGGATGTTACAGATGCTTTCAAAAAAGGAAAAAGCATTTCGGAATTGATTTTAGAAGGGATATTGCCAAGTACCTTCTCCAAAATTCACATGAATTTGGAGAGACCGTTATATTTACATCAAGAAAAGGCAATTCGAAAAATAGCAAGCGAACATAAAAATCTTGTGGTGTCAACCGGTACCGGTTCCGGTAAAACCGAAAGCTTTTTAATTCCTGTTTTACGGGAACTCACTATGGAAGCAGAGGCTGGGACTTTATGCCCCGGTGTTCGCACTTTATTGATTTATCCCATGAATGCCCTTGCAAACGATCAGACTGAGCGGTTGCGTGGGTTATTGGCAGAATATCCCGAAATCACATTTGGAGTATATACCGGTCAAACCAAGCAGAAGAAAGAAGATGCATTAGCAGAGTATAAGGCATTAAATCAAAATCAATCTCCGATTGTTAACGAGCTAATTTCAAGAGATGAGATGATCGCCACTCCGCCGCATATTTTGATTACTAACTATGCAATGTTGGAGTATTTGATGCTTCGCCCCCGTGACAGCGTGTTTTTCGACGGAGATGGAGCAAAGCACTGGAAATTTATTGTTTTTGACGAGGCGCATGTATATAACGGTTCGACGGGAATAGAAGTGTCTATGCTCTTTCGCCGTCTGAAAGCTAAATTGGGAGCGCAAGACATAACATACATTCTTACGAGTGCCACACTTGGTGAAAAAGAGGATGATGCACAGGTAGCAGAGTTTGCGCAAAAGCTATGTAACGCGCCATTTTCTGCTACAGATATTGTGCGAGCCGATCGTATCATACCTACCACTGTGCGTGAGGTATCAACGCTTCCTCTTTCGTTTTATGAAAGTATTGCCGAGGCAAAAAACAGGAATGAATCAGACGAGGAGATTCTTGCTCGACTGACTGTGGATGATATCTCCCTCAAAGACTACTTGTATGAAAAAATCGTTCACGATCAAAACTATTGGCAAGTGCGGGCGCTTCTTCGCCAGCCCAAAACCGTATTATCATTGTGTTCAACAATGGGGTGGACAGAAAGGCAATTGACTGATTTTGTGTCTGTTGCTTCCATGGCAGAAAAAGATGGCGGAAAATTGTTTGATGCTCGATATCATATGTTTCTTCGCGCAACAGAAAGTGTTTTTGTGACGCTTGCACCGGATAATCGGGTAATGCTTCATCGCGCCAACTATCGCATTACAGACGATAGAAATACCGCGTACAAGGTGTTTGAGGTAGCCACTTGCTCCTATTGTAACGCACTCTATTTAGTTGGCAAAATAGAAAACAATCGATTAGAACAGTATAATCAGTCCGATGACTTGGCAACAAAAGAATTATTTTTGTTGGCGTCAGCTATTTCTGATACAGATAACGATCATCCATTGGAAGAAGAAGGGATAGAAGCAGAAGCACATCTAATTTGCCCGTATTGCGGCTACTTGAAGAAAGAAGGCTCATCCTCTCATTGTGAACATGACCAATCTACATATGTAAAAGTGTATCGCATTAAATTGATCGGCGAAACACATACACTTACTAAGTGTCCAAGGTGCGAGAATGTAAATACATCAGGGGTGCTCAGAATGTTTTTCAGCGGGCAGGAGGCGTCAACCAGTGTTATCGGAACTGCGCTGTTTGAAGAGCTTCCGTCATATCGGGTTACCTTGCAAAAATGCGAAGATTCTGAAGATGATTTTGGATTGACTCGCTCAGAAACTAAAGAACTAAAAGAAAAGCTGGCAAAACAATTTATTGCGTTTTCAGACAGTAGACAAGCTGCGGCATTTTATGCAAGCTATCTGAACATTTCATACAATAACATTTTGTATAAGCGCTTGATCCTCGAAGCACTAAAAAAAATTACACAGGCACAAGGAGATACAGTCCCGGTGTTTGTTGATCGTTTGCAAACTGAATTTGAGGCATACCATGTTCGCGGTAGAGCCTCGCTTGACAATGATTCTGAGTATAGCGTCAATAAAGAAGCATGGAAGGCAATCCTATCAGAATTGATTGATAGCAACGGCAATACTTCGCTTGCTCATTTTGGGCTTTTAGGAGTGGAGTGGAATGTGCCGGGAAGTTATAAAAAGTATAATATTGCAGAATCGGAATTCCGCGATATGTGTAGCGTAATAGCTATCTCTATGATGTCAGATGCTGCATTGAGTTATGATGCGCCACTGAATGAAAATGATTTGGAAGATTTCACCCATGGAGGTACCATATATGCGTACACTCTTTCTGACTCGGATGCTCGAAAACATCACAAAGCATTTATCCCGACGAAGACCGGAATGACAAACAAGCGCGTCGACTATGTTCAAAGAGTACTAAATAAAAAAGGCTATTCACTTACCGTAGATGAAGTTGCCGCATTTTTAAAGTCGGTGTTTGAAAAAGTTCTTGTTGGGCAAGGACTTATGTTGCGTACAGATGGTAATGCCTATCGCGTCGATACGGCAAAAGTAAGCCTTTTTAATCCCTTACATTGGTATGTGTGTAACAAATGCAAGCGTTTGACCTGCCATAATGTGGCTGGGGTATGCCCTGCATATCATTGTGATGGCGAGCTTGTGGAAATCAAGCCGGAAAAAGAATTTTTCGATAATCACTATTACCGTTTGTTTCGTGAGTTGGAAATCCGAGATCTTCGTATTGTCGAGCATACTGCACAGTTGAATCGTGATATGGCGTATGACTATCAGAAAAGATTCAAACAGAAGGAAATCGATGTTTTGAGTTGTTCTACAACTTTTGAAATGGGTGTGGATGTTGGTAGTTTGGAAACGGTCTTTATGCGCAATATGCCTCCTATGCCGGCAAATTATGCTCAGCGCGCGGGTCGTGCCGGTCGAAGCAGTCAGTCTGCTGCCTTTGCATTGACATTTTGTAATAAGAGTAGTCACGATTTCTCTTATTTTAATGATCCGACCAAAATGATTAAGGGAAAGATTGATCCGCCTAAATATACGGTTGAGAATGACCGTATTGCTATTCGGCATCTTTATGCAGCCGCACTAAGTTATTTTTGGCGGATTCATCCTGAATATTTCAAAACTATCGGTAAGTTTTTGGAAACTGACGAAACCGGCAACTCCGGGAAGCGTTGTTTGACAGAGTATCTTGCCTCAGCCCCGGACGATTTGAGGCAGTATTTGTTGCAATTTTTACCGTCTGTATTGTCTGATAAATTCCAAGTACAAACATTTGGATGGGTGAACTCTTTGATGGGTGAGGAGGGTGTACTGACGGAAGCTGTAAAAGCATACGAATATGAAGTATCTTTGTTGGAGGAAGCTAAGAAAGAGCGTTTGGCAAAGAATTACGCAGTGGACGGTATCACTCAACGGATTAAGGCTTATTATGGCGAAGATATTCTTTCGTTTTTCTCCAAGAAGAATATTCTCCCTAAGTATGGTTTTCCGGTCGATACTGTGGAGATGACCGTGACGGATAATAAACATGGTAAAAGATACGGTTTGCAATTACAAAGAGACTTATCAATGGCAATCTCTGAGTATGCACCGGGATCCCAAATTGTTGCAAACAACAACTTGATTACGAGCCGATATATCAAAAAGATCCCTAACATTGGTTGGAAAATGTATAGTTATATTCAGTGCGATGATTGTAAAACACTTAATATAAAGCCATATACAGAGGGAGATGATGATAACCAGTCAATCAGTGAATGTTGTCAGTGCCACAAGGCATTTTCTTCCGCGCCAAAAGTTTTTTTGATTCCTGCACAAGGTTTTGCAGCTGATGGAGATAAGATACGCAGACCCGGATTAAAAAAGCCGGAACGAACTTATCGCGGCGAAATATCATATGTTGGCTTTACAGAGACTGAAGCAAAGCATTATCAAATTGGAAAAGCAATTGTAGAGGTCAAATCCAGTCAAAATGATGAGATGGCCGTTTTGAACACCAGCCCGTTTTATGTTTGCCAACAATGTGGTTATACAGAAATGGACACAGAGCATTATACCAATGCTCTATCAAAAAAGCATAAAATCAGCAGTGGATTCCCTTGCTCCAATCAAAAATTAAGGCGCTTTTCGCTCGGGTATCGTTTTCTGACGGATGTTGTTAGAATCCGCTTTGAAAATTATGAAATCAATGAATTTGAAAAAGGACTTTCCATTTTGCACGGATTCCTTCGTGGAGTTTGTTCTTGTCTCAATATTGAGGAAAACGATATTTCCGGTTGCTTGCAAAGCAATCCGATTGATGGCAGATGGAATTATTCAATTGTCATTTTTGATAACACTCCGGGCGGAGCAGGACACGCGAAGCGATTGGATGATCCCAATATCCTTGAAAGTGTTTTGCGGCAAACTCTGAAAATGATGAAAGGGTGTGTTTGCGGCGGGGATGAAGGTGATTCCTCCTGCTATTCATGTTTGCGAAACTATCGAAATCAAAAGTATCACGATGTTCTTAAAAGAAAATATGTTATTGAATTTCTTCAAGATATTCTGAAAACAGATTGAGCATCATAGTTTTTGTAAGAAAATATTATTTCCAAGCAACAAAACCATCGGGCATTTTTACCCGATGGTTTTTGCTTTTTCAAGATATTTAACCGTAAATGGACTCCATCACAGCCTCCTCCGCGCACGCTTTGCAGTTGTTCATCTCCTGCACCCAGCGAAGAGAATCAGTGGCTTTTAGCTTTTCGTCAATGCCTC
>ERZ1106943.1194-NODE-1194-length-27825-cov-7.858372_pt1 | contig 27825 bp, 25 predicted proteins | sample MGYA00403671_ERZ1106943 | MGnify/ENA primary metagenome ERZ1106943 (study PRJEB35170, sample SAMEA104062427) | human gut metagenome | biome: human gut; feature: human-associated habitat; material: faeces | place: Denmark | collected 2012-06-14 ...
GCAGGAAATACACCCACTCGTTATAGTGGATGGCGAAGGAAAGATTATCCTCCACGGCGGCCAGCAGGGAGATGCAGCCCGCGACGCCCAGAATGGCGCCGATGATCTTCATGGTCTTGGTGCCCTTGTCGGTATAGTCCGGCGTCCGCGTCACCTGCTCCACGGCGCTGCGGGCCTTTTCCGCCTGGGGCGAGGCCGCCGTCACCCGCTGGGAGGTGCGCTGTCCACTCTGGCCCGTTGTCCGGCGGGCATTCTTCTTTTTGTTGCCGCTCTCGCTGAGCTTGATGAGCAGCAGGATCAGGCCGATCGGCCACGCCACGGTAAACATGACGGCGATGAAGATCCACGAGCCGATGTCGCTGTCTTTTTTCGGCGGCTGCGGCTGCCGAAGGCTGTTGTCATTGTCGTATGTCATCAGGACTTGAACCCCTTTCCCTGCAGCTTCCGCTTGTTGCCCTTCTCGTCCACGATATAGGTATTGTCCAGCTCCCGCCGGAGGTTGCCCATAACCGCGTCCAGATACTCCTGCCGCAGTACCTCCCGCTCCTTTTGTTCCTCCTCGGTAAGGCCCTCGGCCTTGGCCTTGTGGGCCAGCTCGTTGATACGGTCGATCTTCTTCTGATCCATAGCGATCCTCCCTTATACAAAGCGCCGGATGACCACCGGCAGACGCCCCTTTTTCGTGGGGCCTCCCACGCTGTCCAGCACGCATTTTCCCAGTCCCCGGCAGGCGATGGTATCCCCTGCCGCCACCGGCTTGTCCGGCTTCTGGCACACCGTCCAGTTCACCTGCACCGCGCCCTTTTCCACGGCCTCCGCCGCCCTGCCCCGGCTGACGGAGAATCCCGCCGCCAGCACGTTGTCCAGCCGCAGGGAGGAGACGGTGTCCCGCAGTTCCTTCACCGCCGCATGGGGGACCGCCAGCGCCGAAAGCGGCAGCGGCGTTACGGTGAGCTTCTCCCGGCCGGCGCTGTCCCAGTTCTGCAGCAGGAAATCCGTCATGGACGGGTCCAGCAGCACCTGACAGCCGCCCTTTTCCACAAGTATATCGCCTATCTTCTCCCGGGTCAATCCCAGAGCCATCAAACTGCCCAAAAAATCCCGGTGGGTCAGGTCGCCGCCGCTGCGGCACGCGGCCCGCACCGCCGCGACCTCCGTGCCGTCCGGCTCCGCCATCCACTCCGGCAGAAACAGCAGCCGCTTTCGCTCCGCGCCGTCATAGCCGCCCCAGAAAATGCCGGACTCCCGCGCGCCCAGCGGCACCAGAAAGCCCTGCGCTGCAGCCTGCTCCGCAGGGGAGAGAAAGCCTGTGGCCGTGGGGATGTTCCGCATGCGGCACTGCTCACACTTATCCCACACGCGGCTCAGCAGCAGCCGTTCCTCCGGGCTGTGGGCGGCTCTGTCCAGCAGTTCTCGTCTGTCCATGTTATGCCCCCAAATTCTGTGTGCGGTACAGTGTGGCGTACACGCCGTTCTTCGCCAGGAGTTCCTGGTGGGAGCCCTGTTCGGCGACAACACCGTCCTGTATCACCAGTATCCGGTCGGCCGAACGAATGGTGGACAGCCGGTGGGCGATGATCAGTGTCGTGCGGCCTCGGGCCAAACGGTCAAAGGCGCCCTGGATGCGGGCTTCCGTCACGCTGTCCAGCGCGGAGGTGGCCTCATCCAGTATCAGAATGGGCGGGGCCTTCAGAAACACCCGGGCGATGGCCACCCGCTGCTTCTGCCCGCCGGAGAGCAGCGCGCCCCGCTCGCCCACATAGGTGTCGAACCCGTCGGGCATGGCGCAGATATCGTCGTAGATCTCCGCCTGCCGCGCCGCCTGCTCTACCTCGGCGTCGGTGGCGTCGGGACGGCCATAGCGGATATTTTCGCGGATGGTGTCGGCAAACAGGAACACATCCTGCTGCACGATGCCGATGGCCCGGCGCAGGGAGCGCTGGGTGACGGCGCGGACATCACGGCCGTCGACGGTGATGCTGCCGCTGTCCACATCGTAGAACCGGGGCAGCAGCTGGCACAGGGTGGTCTTGCCGCCGCCGGAGGGCCCCACCAGGGCCACCGTCTCGCCGGCGGGGATGTGCAGCGTCACGTTGTGCAGCACCTCGGCCTTTTCGCCGTAGGCGAAGGAGACGTCGTTCACGTCCACGCGGCCCTGTACATGTTCGAGGGGCTGCGCGTCCGGCGCGTCCTGGATGGACGGCTCGGTGGCCATCAGCTCAATGAAGCGGTGCAGGCCCGCGAAGCCGTTGGAGAACATCTCGGCGAAGTTGGCCAGCTTGCGGATGGGACTGACGAAGGCGGTGACGTATAGGGAGAAGGTGATCAGATCCACATAGTCCATTTTCTCCCCCATGATGAGCCAGCCGCACACGGCGATCACCGCCACCGGCAATATGCCGGTGCAGAACTCCATCACCGCGTTGAAGCGGCCCATCTCCTTGTGAAAGCCACGCTTGGCGGTCTTGAACACCTCGTTGGCCTCGTCGAACCGCTGCTGCTGGGCTTCTTCGTTGGCAAAGGCCTTGGTGGTCCGCACGCCGGACAGGCCGGACTCGATGGCGGCGTTGATGGTGCCGGTCTTGACCTTGGCAGCCCGGGAGGCGGCGCTCATCTGCCGGCGGCGGCGCAGGGCCATGGTCAGCAGGACAGGCAGCAGCACCAGCAGTACCAGCGCCAGCTCCCAGCGCAGGGTGAACATCACCGCCAGCGCGCCCACGATGGTCACCAGGGAGATGAACAGATCCTCCGGCCCGTGGTGGGCCAGCTCCGTCAGTTCAAACAGGTCACTGGTCAGGCGGCTCATCAGCTGGCCGGTGCGGTTGCGGTCGTAGAAGTCGAAGCCCAGCTCCTGAATGTGGCGGTACAGATCGCGGCGGATATCCGCTTCCACGCGGATGCCGAAGGTGTGGCCCCAGTAGGCCACCACGAAGTACAGCGCCGAGCGCAGCACATAGGCGGCCACCACCACCGCCATGACGATGAAGAATACCCGGAACTGCCGCTGGGGCAGCCAGGTATACATGGCTGCGCGGGACACCAGCGGGAACGCCAGGTCGATGCAGGCGATGAGGAACGCGCAGGTCAGGTCCAGGGCGAAGAGCCGCCGGTGGGGTTTGAAGTAGGAGAGGAATATCCGCAGGGGGCTGCGGGTCTGATAATCTTTCGTGGTCATGCTATGCCTCGCTTGGTGTTTTTTTGAACATATAGTATAGCACATCGGCACGGCGTTCGCAATAGCACGCAGCGCCCCGGCTTGCGTGTCGGGGCGCTGCGTGTTATAATTGGGCCATGACCTGGCCGATAGGGCCGTCGATGGTGACGGCGGCGCCAAGACCGCTGCCGGCCCCGCCCTTGTTGATGACCGCCAGCTTATGGCCGCGGTAGTACTGTATCAGCCCGGCGGCGGGATAGACCACCAGCGACGTGCCGCCGATGATGAGCACGTCTGCCTGCCGGATATAGTGGATGGCGCGGGCCATCACGTCCTCATCCAGGGACTCCTCATACAGCACCACGTCCGGCTTAATGATGCCGCCGCAGGTGCAGCGGGGAATGCCGCGGCTCTCCGCGATGCGCTCCACACCGTAGAATTTCCCGCAGCGGGTACAGTGGTTCCGCAGCACGCTGCCGTGGAGCTCAAGGACCTCCCGGCTGCCGGCCTTCTGGTGCAGGCCGTCGATGTTCTGGGTGATGACGGCCTTCAGCTTCCCCTGCCGCTCCCATTCCGCCAGCTTGCGGTGGGCGGCGTTGGGCTGGGCGTCCAGGGCCAGCATTTTGGCCCGGTAGAAGTCGTAGAATTCCTCGGTGTGCGTCTCGTAAAATGTGTGGCTGAGCATGGTCTCCGGCGGGTATTTGAATTTCTGGTGATACAGGCCGTCCACACTGCGGAAGTCCGGGATGCCGGATTCGGTGGACACGCCGGCGCCGCCGAAAAACACGATGTTGTCGCTGGCGTCTGTCAGTTCTTTCAGTCTGCGGATGGTGTCGTCCATACTGTCCCTCCATTTCTTTTGTAAGGAGCATACGCTATGAATATTCAGATCTTCGGAAAAAGCAAGTCCTTCGACACGAAAAAGGCGGAGCGCTGGTTCAAGGAGCGCCGCATCAAGTACCAGTACATCGACCTTGTGAGCAAGGGTGTATCGCCGGGGGAGTACCGTTCCATCCGGGCGGCCGTGGGCAGCTTCGACGCGCTGGTGGACAAGGACTGCCGGGCGTATGAGGCGCTGTACATGGCCTATATCACGCCTCAGGCGGCGGAGGAAAAGCTGCTGGAATACCCGGAGCTGTTCGCCGCACCCATTGTCCGCAACGGGAAGCAGGCCACCGTGGGCTATTGCCCGGAGATATGGCAGACGTGGGAATAGGAATAAGGGCTCTCATCCGTGCGCCGCAGGCGCACGGTTTTTTTCGGGCAGCACCGCGGCTTTCACTGTGCGGTGTTGCCCTTAGTCCGTGTAGCTGTGCTCCACCGTGACCACGGCGTAGTAATTGCCGTCCATGGCGCGGACCAGAGCGCGTATCTCCTGCGCTGCCTGGGCCGGGGTCTTGCTGCTGGAAAAGGGCAGCACCGCGTCGAAGATCAGGTTATCGTGGGTGGTGCCCCGCACCACCCGGAAGTCGTGGATGGTCAGGGACGGTTCCACCTGCTTCACCAGCTCCGCCACCTGCTCCCGCAGGCGGGCGATGGACGCGTCGTCCGTGTCCACGGGATCCATGTGGATGACGGCGTGGCAGTGGAGCTTCTCCATCAGTTCCTTTTCAATATTGTCGATCACATCGTGCATGGCCATGATGTCCCCGTGGGCGGGGACCTCCGCGTGGAGGGTGATCATCAGACGGCCGGGGCCGTAGTCGTGGACCACCAGATCGTGTACGCCCAGCACTGTGTCGTTGGAGAGGACGATATCCCGTATCTGCTGCACCAGCGCCGGGTCGGGCGCCTGCCCCAGCAGGGGGGACAGGGTCTCTTTTGCGGCCTTGTAGGCGGAGAACAGGATGAACAGCGCCACCACCAGGCCCACATAGCCGTCCACCGCCAGACCGGTCCATTTGCCGATGAGCATGGCAAGGAGCACCGCCAGGGTGGAGACGGTGTCGGAAAGGCTGTCCGTGGCGGTGGCCTCCATGGCGGCGGACTTGATCTTCCGGCCGACGGCCCGGTTGTACAGCCACATATAGACCTTCACGCACACGGAGGCGGCCATGATGGCGATAGCCATCAGGGAAAAGGTGACGGCCTCCGGATGGAGGATCTTGTCAAAGGAGGACTTGGCCAGCTCCACGCCCATCAGCAGGATCAGGCCCGCTACGATCAGGCCGGATATGTACTCGATGCGGCCGTGGCCAAAGGGGTGGTCGGTGTCCGGCTTTTTGCCCGCCAGACGGAAGCCCAGCAGCGTCACCGCCGAGGAGCCGGCGTCGGACAGGTTGTTGAAGGCGTCCGCCGTGACGGCGATGGAACCGGACAGCTGTCCGGCGAAGAATTTGCCGATGAACAGCAGAATATTCAGTGCGATGCCCACAGCGCCGCACAGGGTGCCGTAGGCGCGGCGGACGGCGGGGGAGGACACGTTGTCCCGGTCAGGAATGAGCCAGCGGCTCAGCAATCGTATCATAGCAGTCGTCTCCTTTCGGCGGGTAGACCCGGCGCTTTGTCAGCCAATAGCACAGAGGGATGGCGTACAGCAGTATCTCGTAGGGGATGGCGGACATGTCCGCGCCCAGCATGGCCAGCGGGATGGACACGGAGATGTTCCAGGGGATCAGCGGCGCGAGGACGATGCCGGAGTTCTCGATGTCAAGGGCCATCTCGCCCCTGCCGTGGCCGCGCTTGGTGTAGTCGTCCCCCAGCAGCTGGTTGCACACCACCGCGCAGGTGGACTGGTTGCAGAACACCATGCTGCACACCACGGAGATCGCCGCGCAGGCGGGGAACCGCCCGGCTCTCCGGGCCAGGCGCTGGGCCAGATGCGCCGCGCCGTTCAGCACGCCCATGCCGCCCAGCAGCCCGGCGTACAGCCCGGCGCTGACGGCCATGATGGTGGCCGAGACCATGGACATCATGCCGCCGCCGGAGAGCACGTCGTGCAGCGCGCCGGGGGCGGGGAGGTAGCCCAGCACCGCATCCCGCAGGGTGGGCAGCAGAGCGCGGCCCTGGGCGAACACCGTCACCAGCAGCGCCGTCAGCGCACTGACGGCCATGGTGGGCCGGATGGGGACCTTGCACAGCGGCAGGATCAGGATCAGCAGCGCCGGGATGGCCGTCCACCAGCTGAGGCTGAAGGTGCCGGACAGCTGGTCCAGCACACCGCTGTCCACCGTGGCCAGCGGGTGCGTTACGGACAGGGCGGCGTAGGCCGCGAGGCTGACCAGATAGGGCAGCCAGCCGGTGCGGTGCATCATGTGCAGGTTGTCATAGAGCTTGGTATCGGTGGCGGCGGCCACCAGCGTGGCGCTGGAGGAGGCCGGCGAGCAGCGGTCGCCGAAGTAGGCGCCGGCCACGATGGTCCCCGCCGTGATGGCCACGCTGACGCCGCCGGAGCGGGCCAAGGCCATCAGGATCACGCCCAGGGTGCCCACCACGCCGAAGGACGTGCCCAGGGCGTAGGAGATGAAGCTGGTCAGCAGGAACGTCACCAGCAGGAACAGCTGCGGCGTGATGATGCGCAGCCCGTGATAGATGAAGAAGGCGATGGTCCCGGCGCTGCGCCACAGGGCGGTGATGGCGCCGATGAGCATGTAGATCACGATCACGCAGCACATTTTGCGGCCCTGCTCCCAGGCGGCGGAGGCCATGGCCTTGATGGAAAAGCCTTTACGCAGGCCCAGCAGGCCGAAGAACAGTATGCCGGCCCAGATGGCGGCGATCAACGACCAGCCCTCCAGCAGGCAGAGGGCCACCGCGGCCAGAAACAGGACAAAGCAGAGAACGGCGCCCATGTTACCTCCCCGGGATGGTCAGCGTCATGCGACAGCACAGATCATCCAGGTCGCTGTCGGTGGCGGCGGGAAGGCGCAGGCGTCCCCCGCATTTGGCACAGGTCAGGTCCACCGCGCCGCGGCGCACCTGCATGGTATATTCGTGGCTGCCGCAGGCGCAGGCGATACCGCCCCGGGCGGCGATGTCCTTCAGCTCGGACAGCACCTCATACATGATGACGTTGTCGGTGAAGGCCTCATCGGGGGACGCTTTTTCCTTGGCCACCCGCAGGGCCAGACCCTCCATGGCCTTTCGCACCTGGGTCTCCTCACCGATGTAGCAGCACAGCTCCTGTTTTACCGGGCAGGCCAGGCCGATGCCCCGGCCATGCAGCAGCGCACCGGCGTCGCACTCCGCCTGGTGGTGCCCACCGCACACGCCGCAGGGCACATTCAGCCGGAAGCGCAGGCCGTCCGTCTCGGCGGTCAGAGCTTCTTTGCCGCATTCGCATTCCATCCGCGCCGCGGCGGCGTTCAGGGCGAAAACGCTGCGGCTGTGCAGCACGGCCTTGCCGCAGGCCGGACAGATATATCCAAAGCTACGCATTTCTTCCATGACATACGCTCCTTTGTCAACCAAAAGTCACAACAAGTTCCTGTATTATATACCATTTATTCGCTGTTTTCCAGTATTGCGGGAAAAAGAGTTTTACATTATAATGGCGCCGTTATCCCACGCTTCAAAGGATGTGATACTGTGCAGAACAGGAGCTTTGCCGCGGCGGTGAAGGCGGCGTTTCCCCATACCATTCCCATTATGACCGGCTATCTGGCCGTAGGCATGGCCTACGGCGTGCTGATGGCCTCCAAGGGTTACGGCTTTCTGTGGGCCGGCTTTGTCAGTGCCTTTGCCTTCTGTGGCAGTATGCAGTATGTGGCCATTACGCTGCTGACCACGGCTTTTGATCCACTGCAGGCCTTTGTGCTGAGCCTGATGGTCAACGCCCGGCATTTGTTTTTCGCGCTGGCGCTGCTGCCCAAGTACCGGGGACTGGGCAGGCTGCGGTATTTTATGATCTACACCCTTAGCGATGAGAACTTTTCCCTCTCCTCCTCGGTGGAGCCGCCGGAGGACACGGACCCCACGCTATTCTACTTTGCCATGAGCTTCCTGACCTGGCTGTACTGGGTGGCGTTCTCCATGCTGGGTGGCCTGCTGGGCGGGCTGATCACCTTTGACATCACCGGCATCGACTTTGCCCTGACGGCGCTGTTCGTGGTGCTGTTCATCGAGCAGGTCGTCAAGAAAGAGAACCGTGCCCCCGGCGCTGCCGGTCTGGTGTGCGCTGTGGCGGGTCTGGCCGTTTTCGGCGCGGACAACATGGTCATCCCGGCCATGGTGCTGACCCTGGCGGTCCTGCTGCTGGGAAGGAGGAAGCTATGCGCCTAGACACGATACATTCCCTGATCATCGTGGCGATGGTGGCGCTGGCCACCCAGATCACCCGATGGACGCCGTTCCTGCTGTTCTCTGGGGACAAGAAGCTGCCGAAGGTGGTGGAGGACCTGGGCAGGCTGCTGCCGCCGGCCATGATGGGCCTGCTGGTGGTATACAGCCTGCGGAGCATTGATCTGCTGGGCGGCAGCCACGGCATTCCGGAGGCCATCGCCGTGGCGGTGACAGCCGGGCTGCACCTGTGGCGGCGGAACACGCTGCTGTCCATTCTGGCAGGCACCGTCTGCTATATGCTGCTGGTGCAGCTGGTGTTTTGAAGATCTGCGAAAGCGCCGTCCCGAGGGACGGCGCTTTCATATTTTCCCGTAAATGGTGCACACTACGGCCAATGCTATGTTTGCGAGGTGCGTATCATGGATGTGAAACGCTTGAGCCGGCAGACCTGCCGGTTTTTGCAGCCGCCGGGAGTGGTCAGCTTTGCGGCGGTGGCGGGAAAGCTGGAGGGCGAGGGGCCGCTGGGCGGCTGCTTCGACGCTGTGGGGACGGACGCCTTCTGTGGGAAAAAGACCTGGGAACAGGGCGAGGCACAGATGCAGGCGGATGCCCTGCGTCTGGCCCTGCAAAAGGGCGGGTTGGCGGCGGAGGACGTGGACTGCGCCTTCGCCGGGGATCTGCTGAACCAGAACATTGGGGCCACGTTTGCCCTGCGGGATTTCAATATTCCCTTCTATGGGGTATATGGGGCCTGCTCTACTATGGGGGAGACACTGTCGCTGGCCGCTATGGCCGTGGCCTCCGGCGCGGTCCGCATGGCGGCGGCGCAGACCTCCTCCCACTTCTGCACGGCGGAGAGGCAGTATCGGATGCCTCTGCCCTACGGCAGCCAGCGTTCTCCTACTGCCCAGTGGACGGCCACGGCGGCGGGGTGCTGCATTCTGGGGGCCCAGGCGGAGGGACCGTATATCACCCATGTGACCCGGGGACGCATCGTGGATCTGGGTGTGACGGACATGACCAACATGGGCGCGGCCATGGCACCGGCGGCCTTCGACACCCTGCAGGCAGTGTTCCGGGACACCGGCACCGTACCCGGGGACTATGACCTGATCCTCACCGGCGACCTGGGCGATGTGGGCAGCCGCATCGTGCTGGAGCTGTTCGCCCGGGAAGGCGTGGCGCTGGAGAATTACACTGACTGCGGACTGGTGCTCTATGACCGGAAGAGGCAGGATATGCACGCCGGCGGCAGCGGATGCGGCTGCTCTGCGGCGGTGCTCTGCGGCTATCTGCTGCCGGAGATGCGCCGGGGCCGGTGGCGGCGGGTGCTGTTCGCCCCCACCGGGGCGCTGCTGAGCCCCACCAGTTCATTTCAAGGAGAGAGCATACCGGGCATCTGCCACGCGGTGGTGCTGGACCGGACGAAGGAGGATGCGTGATGGAGTATCTCAATGCCTTTCTCTGCGGCGGGCTGCTGTGCGCCGTGGGCCAGATCATTCTGGACAAGACAAGCCTGACCCCGGCCCGTATTCTGACGGGCTATGTGGTGGCAGGTGTGCTGCTGCAGGCTGTGGGTGTGTATCAGTATATCGTGGACTGGGGCGGCGCCGGGGCCACCGTGCCCCTGACGGGCTTTGGCTACTCCCTGGCGAAGGGCGTGGCCAAAGCGGTGGCGGAGGACGGCCTGCTGGGGGTGCTCACCGGCGGACTGACCGCCACCTCCGGCGGAATCGCCGCGGCGGTGGTGTTTTCCTTGTTGGCGGCGCTGCTGGTGCGGCCCAAAGAAAAACGTTGACAAATACCCGGTGGGGGTATATAATGCGACCGTGATCAAAAATACCCCCAGGAGGTATACGACTGTGGAAAATACTTGTTGCTGCTGCCAGGGAAAGACCAAGCACCGCACGCCAGAGGAGCAGAAAAAACTCCTGAACCGGCTGTGCCGCATTGAAGGGCAGGTGCGGGGCCTGCAGGAGATGCTGCAGAAGGACGCCTACTGTCCCGACATTCTGATACAGGTATCCGCCGTGGGCGCGGCACTGAACAGCTTTAGCAAAGAACTGCTGGCCACCCACATCCGCACCTGCGTGGCGGATGGTATCCGACAGGGGGACGACGAGGTCATCGACGAACTGGTGACCACGCTGCAAAAGCTGATGAAATAAGGAGATGACAGTATGACAGAGAAATTCGTCATCACCGGCATGACCTGCGCCGCCTGCGCCGCCCATGTGGAAAGAGCCGCGGCTTCGGTGCCCGGCGTACACAGCGCGTCGGTAAATCTGATGCTGGGCGCCCTGGTGTGCGACAGGGACGAAAATGTGGATCCCGCCGCCATTGTGGCCGCCGTGACGGCGGCGGGCTACGGCGCGGCGCCGGAGAGCGAGGCCCGGCGGGACCTGCACGCGGAGCAGGACGCCGCGGTAAAGGCCATGGGCCGCCGGCTGCTGTGGTCGGTGGTGTGCCTGGTGCCGCTGTTTTACCTGAGCATGGGGCACATGATGGGGCTGCCGGTGCCCATGTTCATGCACACACAGCCCTTGCTGTCGGCCTTTGTGCTGCTGGCGCTGACGGTGCCCATACTGATTTTGAACCGCAGTTATTTCACCGTGGGATTTTCCCGGCTGTTCAAGGGTGCGCCCAATATGGACTCGCTGGTGGCGCTGGGCGCGGCGGCGGGGCTGGTGTACAGCCTGATCGAGATGGGCCTGCTGGCGGCGGGAAAGGTCACGGGTATGCCGGACCTGTACTTCGAGTCGGCGGGCATGATATTGGCGCTGGTGACGGTAGGTAAGTACCTGGAGGAGCGCTCCAAGGGCAAGACGACCGGAGCCATCACCGCCCTGCTGGCGCTGGCGCCGGAGTCCGCCGTGGTGCGCCGGGACGGCAAGGAGGTCACCGTCCCCACCGAGGACATCAAGGCCGGCGAGACGGTCATCGTCCGGCAGGGGGGGCGTATCCCCGTGGACGGCACCGTGACGGCGGGCAGCGGCACCGTGGACGAGTCCGCCCTTACCGGCGAGAGTATGCCGGTGGAGAAGACTGTGGGCGGCAAGGCGGTATCCGCCACCATCCTCACCGGCGGCTATCTGGAGCTGACGGCGGACCGGGTAGGTGCGGATACCACTCTGTCCCAGATCATTCAGCTGATGGAGCAGGCCGCCAGCGGCAAGGCACCTATCAGCCGTCTGGCAGATAAGATCAGTGCCGTGTTCGTGCCGGTGGTCATTTCCATCGCGCTGTTGGCGGCTATCCTGTGGGCTGCGGTGGGCGGCATGGGTGTGCGCTTCTGCCTGTCCATCGCCATCGCCGTGTTGGTGATCTCCTGCCCCTGCGCTCTGGGCCTGGCCACGCCGGTGGCCATCACTGTGGCTACGGGCAAGGCGGCGGAGCAGGGTATTCTGGTAAAGTCCGCTGCCAGCCTGGAACTGATGGGCCGGGTGGATACGGTGGTGCTGGACAAGACCGGTACCGTCACCGAGGGTAAGCCCCGGGTGACGGATCTGCTGTGCGCCGGCGGCATGACCGAGGATACGCTGCTGTCCGCCGCCGCGTCGCTGGAAAAGCCCTCCGAGCACCCGCTGGCCGGGGCCATTGTGGCCGAGGCGGAAAAGCGCGGACTGGCCCTGCGGCCGGTGTCCGGGTTTGCCGCTGTGGCCGGCGGAGGCGTCACCGCCCGGGCGGAGGGTATCGTGCTGCTGGCGGGCAATGAGGCATTTATGGAGACGTCCGGCGTGGCCGTCGGCGAGGAGATGAAGTCCGGCGCGGCCAGACTGGCGGAGGACGGTAAAACGCCGCTGTTTATCGCTGCGGGTACATCGCTGCTGGGGGTCATTGCTGTGGCGGACGTGGTCAAGGCGGACAGCGCCGCCGCCATTGCCGCCCTGCGGGAGATGGGCTGCGACGTGGTGCTGCTCACCGGCGACAACCAGCGCACGGCGGACGCCATTGCCCGGCAGGTGGGCGTCAGCCGGGTCATCGCCCAGGTGCTGCCCCAGGACAAGGCCCGCGTGGTGCAGGAATTGCAGGCCGAGGGCAAGAGGGTGGCCATGGTGGGCGACGGCATCAACGACGCCCCGGCGCTGGTGACGGCAGATGTGGGCCTGGCCATCGGCGCGGGCACAGATGTGGCCATCGAGTCGGCGGACATCGTGCTGATGAAGAGCAGCCTTATGGATATCGCCGACGCGGCAGCCCTGTCCCGGGCCACCCTGCGGAACATCCGTCAGAACCTGTTTTGGGCGTTCTTCTATAATTCTGTGGGCATCCCGGTGGCGGCGGGTGTGCTGTACCCGGCCTTTGGGATCACCCTGAACCCCATGATCGCCGCCGCGGCCATGAGCCTGAGCAGCGTGTGCGTGGTCAGCAACGCCCTGCGTCTGCGGGGCTGGAGGGGCCGCAAACGGGAGGGAACGCCGACTGCAAAAGAGCCACAGCTGGTGCAAAATATAAATAATAACGAAAGCAGTAAGGAGGATACCGCTATGAAAAAGACCATCACTATCAAGGGCATGATGTGTGCCCACTGCGTCTCCCACGTGGAGAAGGCGCTGACCGCCCTGGGCGTACAGGCGGACGTGGATCTGGCGTCCGGGACCGCCGTCGTCACCGGCAACGCCAGTGACGAGGCGCTGAAGAAGGCTGTCACCGACGCCGGTTACGAGGTCGTGGAGATCAAGTGATGAAAAAAGAGCACCCCCGCAAGGGGGTGCTCTTTTTTATGCGCTTTTACGCGGCACCGTCAGTCTCGGTTTCCTCGACAACGGGAGCGGTCTGCGCGGCGGTGCGGGTGACGCTGTCGGCGGTGAGGATGGTACCCTCGCCCTCAGCGTACCGAATGGCGACGCTGTCGCCTACATTGAAGATGACCGCCTCCGGCTGCTGCGCGGCGGAGATGACGTAGTAGTGCTCGTCACCGGTCAGGTGCAGGTAGTAGAGGGTATTGCCGTCCACCACGGCGGAGCGGATATCCGCCAGCACACCGATGACTTCGTTCTGGCCCGTCAGGGGCAGATCGGCGTCATCGGCGGATACCAGACCCTTCTCCGCCAGGATGCGGCGGTAGTTGGCCTCACACTGGGCCACCGTGTCGCCGGTGGCCACGATTTGGTACTGACTGACGTTGACCATGGCGTACATCTTCACCAGCTCGGCGGCGTCCTTCAGCGCCATGAAATACGTGGGCTGGTCAGAGATATTCAGCAGCAGGGGGAAGGTGGCCGTGTACTTCATCTGCTGTACCTGACCCTGGGCGCTGTCCATGGCGGAGTACTCCTTGGCGCCGGCCACCAGATAGAACCGCGTCTCCTTCGTGCGCTGGTTGGAGAGAATGAAGCCAATGTTGGACTCATCGGATACCACGGAGGTGACACCGGTGTACATATACACGTCGTCACCGATGGCGATGTAGTTGTAGCCCTCGGTGGTGACAGTCACGTCCCGCTGGCCGAACAGGGAGTTGATGAAGCCGTTGACATACGCGCCGTGGTAGTCGTACTGCTGCATGATCAGCTCGGCGGTGTAGACGTGATCCACCCAGTTGGGCACGTCGCCGGTCTTGTAGTAGGCGCTCTCGCCGGTGACGGCGTTCACCAGCACGGCACCGATGATATCACGGCCGCCGAACAGACCGATGGTGTGGCTGACACGGGGGCAGACCCACCAGGGGTCGCCGTTCTCGTCGATCTCAAAGGCCGGCTCGTCGAACATATAGGTGGGGTAGTGGAAGCGCAGATGGCGGTACAGATTGCGGCTGAAGTGCTCGGCGGTGGTGTAGTGGATGCCCTCGTCCAGACGGATGACCTCCACGTTCTGAGTCACCATGTCGATGAGCAGGTAGGCGGGCAGGCCGTCGGCACGGTTGTTCAGCCACTTGATGATATCGCCGTAGCGCAGGGGCGTGACGCGGACAGGACGGCCCTGGTAGTTGATCTGGGTATAGTCGTCGGCCACCTCGAACTGGGAGACCATGTCCGCCAGCTCACCCAATTTGCGGTTGCCCAGCTTTGTGGCGGAGTTGGCATCCAGCATGGGGATCTGGTCATAGCTGATCTCCTCCACTTCGGCGGCAAAGTCGCCGTCGGTGACGGTCAGCAGGTCGCGGTAGTCCCCGGCACGGAACAGCTGCCAGCCGATCACCGCGCCCACCAGCGCCGTGGCGATCAGCGCGGCGGCCGCGATGAGGGGCACGGTGCACTGCTTTTTCAAAAAGGTGAAGTAGCCCTTGGCACCGGTGCCCTGAAAACCGGAGGTCAGTATGGCGCAACCGCCGTACACGGCGCACACCAGCAGCACAAAGACGTAGAAATCCTCACTCTTGAGACTGATAGGCGGCAGAACGATATAGAAATACACCGCGGCGAACACCAGCGTGACGGCGATGTTCAGCAGCGTGCGGCCCAGGGGCGTGCCCACGGCTTTGCGTTCCTTTTTCGGGCGGGGCTGGCGGCCGAAGCCCTGAAAGTCGGGGTCATTCCAATTTGTATTCTTCATAGACGGTTCCTTTCTCTGTTGATATGCCTGTTGGTACTATTATAACCGATGCATCTTCGTTTGTATAGCAACTTCAGGTTGCAAACGGCAAAATTGCCGCAGAGAGATGCATTTGGCTGTTCACAAATTGTTTACAATAAAAGTCAAAGAAAGTCAAATTACCCTATTGACAAAGCAGGAAAGGCGGTGTAATATATGTTCAAGGTCAAAGAAAGGCAAAGTCAAATGAGCCGAGCTTGACCGAGAGATGCAAACGAAAGGCGGCGAGGATTTGGGTATTTCCGATATTATCGCTGGATTTATCCAGCAGGAGTTAGACCAGGCGGGCGGTGCGCTGGAGCTACAGCGAGCCGACCTGGCGCAGCGGTTCAACTGCGTGCCCAGCCAGATCAACTACGTGATGTCCACCCGGTTCTCGCCGGAGCATGGCTACATCGTGGAGTCCCGGCGGGGCGGCGGCGGCTACATTCGCATCACGCGGGTGCAGGTGGACCGCCAGACGCTGCTGATGCACGTTATCAACAGCATCGGCGACAGGCTGGACGCGGCCAGCGCACGGGCGATCGCCCAGAACCTGGTCCAGTCCGAGGCTGTCAGCCACGAGCTGGGACAGGCGCTGCTGTCCGCCACCGGCGCACGAGCCTTGCAGGCGGCGCCGCCGGAGAACCGCGACGCGCTGCGCGCCGATATATTCAAGCAAATTCTGATCCATTCCGTCTGACGGCGGAGCAAGGAGGTTATGATTATGAAATGTGATCGCTGCGGTAAGAACGAGGCTACGTTCTACTATAAGAGCAATATCAACGGCAGAGTGACCGAGACGCACCTCTGCCCCGACTGTGCCCGCGCCATGGGCTATGCCGGTTCCATGTCCGGCCGCATGAGCAGCTGGTTCAACGATGACTGGTTCGACCGTCCGTTCCGCATGCTGGAGCCGTTCTTCGGCGGCTTTGGCAGCCGGATGCTGACGGAGTTCCCTCAGCCGGTGGATGTGTTGGAGCAGGCGCAGAGCGCCGGCCCGGAGAGCAGCGCCGCCGAGGAGCTGCTGCCGAAGGATGAGGCTATGTCTCTGGCGCTGGAGCGTAGGCGCAACGCGCTGGAGACGCAGCTGCACAACGCGGTGGCGGAGGAGCGTTATGAGGACGCCGCCCGCCTGCGTGATGAGCTGAAGGCTCTGGGCGGCAAGGCGTCCTGACGCCGTTGCGCTATGTTAAAATAACAAATCGAAAGGAAGTGTTCCTTTATGTCTGAGAATAAATTTACCCCCCGTGCAGAGGAAGTTCTGCGTTTGAGCCAGGAGGCTGCCGAGGAGCTGGGTCACGGCTACGTGGGCTCCGAGCATCTGCTGCTCGGTCTGATCCGCGAGGAGGACGGCGTGGCGCACCGCGTGCTCAGTGAGTTCGGCGTCACCGATGAAATGGTCTGCTCCGTGCTGCAGCGCAGCGTGGGCAAGGGCGTTTCCGGCGCCGCGCCCAGCCAGGGCCTGACGCCCCGCGCCAAGAGCGTGGTGGAGCTGGCTGTGTCCGAGGCGTCCCGCATGGGCAGCAGCGCCATCGGCACCGCCCATCTGCTGATGGGCCTGCTCCGTGAGGGCGGTAACATGGGCCTGCGTATCCTGCGTACCGTGGGCGTGGACCCCAATAAAATGTACAGCGCTGTGCTGAAGAAGCTCAACGATATGCCCCGGGCTGCCGCTGGCGGCGCCTCTGCCCCTAACCGCGAGGCGGACAAGAAGAACAAGACGCTGGCCGAGTACACCCGCGATCTGACCGAGGCCGCCCGCAGCGGCAAGCTGGACCCCGTTATCGGCCGGGATACCGAGATACAGCGAGTCATCCAGATCCTGTCCCGCCGCAGTAAGAACAACCCCGTACTCATCGGTGAGCCCGGCGTAGGCAAGACTGCCATCGCCGAGGGACTGGCCGAGCGCATTGCCGCCGGCGATGTGCCCGAGGAGCTGCTGGACAAGCGCATCCTGTCGCTGGACCTCAGCGGTATGGTGGCCGGAACCAAGTACCGCGGCGAGTTCGAGGAGCGCATCAAGAACACCCTGAATGAGGTGAAGAAGGACGGCAACGTCATCCTGTTCATCGACGAGCTGCACACCATCGTGGGCGCAGGCTCTGCTGAGGGCGCCGTGGACGCCGCCAACATCCTGAAGCCCGCCCTGAGCCGCGGCGAGATCCGCGTTATCGGCGCCACCACCCTGAACGAGTACCGCAAGTACATCGAGAAGGATGCCGCGCTGGAGCGCCGCTTCCAGCCCGTCACCGTGGGCGAGCCCACCCCCGAGGCCACGCTGGAGATCCTGAAGGGCCTGCGCGACCGCTATGAGGCGCACCACAAGCTGACCATCACCGACGAGGCGCTGGATGCCGCAGTGCAGCTGTCCAAGCGATACATCGGCGATCGGTTCCTGCCGGATAAGGCCATCGACCTGATGGACGAGGCCGCTTCGCAGGTCCGCATGACCGCCGAGAGCTCCTCTCCGGACCTGAAGGCCCTGGAGGAGAAGATCACCGCCCTGCACCGGGAGAAGAACGATGCCATCGCCGCCCAGGACTTCGAGAAGGCCGCGCAGCTGCGCGATATCGAGAAGGACTACCAGGAGCAGGTGGACATCGAGCGCGACAAGTGGCGCAAGAGCCTGTCCCAGAATCGGGGCACCGTCACCGCGGACGACATCGCCAAGGTGGTGGCCGGCTGGACCGGTATTCCCGTCACCCGCCTGACCGAGGATGAGTCCATGCGCCTGCTGAAGCTGGAGGAGAAGCTCCACCAGCGTGTGGTGGGTCAGGACGATGCCGTGACCGCCGTGGCCAAGGCCATTCGCCGCAGCCGTGTGGGTCTGAAGGACCCCAAGCGGCCCATCGGCTCCTTCCTGTTCCTGGGCCCCACGGGCGTGGGCAAGACTGAACTGTGCAAGACCCTGGCGGAGTCCATGTTCGGCGACGAGAACGCCATGGTGCGTATCGATATGTCCGAGTACATGGAGAAGCACACGGTGTCCCGCCTGATCGGCTCGCCTCCCGGCTATGTGGGCCACGAGGAGGGCGGCCAGCTGACTGAGAAGGTGCGCCGTAAGCCCTACTCCGTGGTGCTGTTCGATGAGATCGAGAAGGCCCATGAGGATGTGTGGAACATCCTGCTGCAGATCCTGGAGGACGGCGTCGTCACCGATTCCCAGGGCCGCCGGGTGGACTTCAAGAACACCGTCATCGTCATGACATCCAACGTGGGCGCCCGGAACATCACCGATGCCGCCGCCAAGCTGGGCTTTGACGGCGACGAAAAGGGCGGGAAGGAAACTGAGGAGGCGCGCTTCGCCCGTATCCGCGAGGCGGTCATGACCGACCTGAAGCACACCTTCCGCCCCGAGTTCCTGAACCGTATCGACGAGATCATCGTGTTCCGCCAGCTGACCCAGGAGAACATCGTGGAGATCGCCCGCCGTATGCTCACCGTTACCGGCAAGCGCATGGCGCAGCAGGGGATCACCCTGATCTCCGACGATGACGCCGTGGCCGAGTTGGCCCGTGACGGCTTTGATCCCCAGTACGGTGCCCGTCCTCTGCGCCGGGCCATCCAGAACCAGGTGGAGGATGCCGTAGCGGAGTTGATGCTGGAGGGTAAGCTGAAGTCCGGCGATACCGCCCATGTCCGTCTGCGGGACGGCAAGGTGGTCATCGACAGCGAGGCGGTTCCTGCTGAAGCTGTGTCTGCGGCGGAAGCGCCCGCCGAGACGGCCGCTATCCCTGCGGAGAAATAAACAAAAAGGAACGCCCTTGGGCCATTGCCCAAGGGCGTTCCTTTTTTGTCCTATTGCTTCTTCGCGCGGAGAGAAGGTTTACAGGGTGTCAAGTGCCTGCTTCAGGTCGGCGATGAGGTCCTCGGCGTTCTCCAGACCCACGGACAGACGGATCAGGCCGGCGGCGATGCCGGAGGCGGCCAGTTCCTCCTCGGTGTAGGTGGAGTGCGTCATGGAGGCGGGGTGCTCGATCAGCGTCTCGGCGTCGCCCAGAGACACAGCCACCGTCACCAGGTGCAGGGCGTTCACCAGCTTCACGCCGGCGGCACGGCCGCCCTTGACCTCGAAGGACAGCATACCGCCGAAGTCGCGCATCTGGCGGCGGGCGATGTCATGGCCGGGATGGTCGATCAGGCCGGGATAGTAGACCTTCTCCACGGCGGGGTGGTCATACAGGAACTCTGCAACGGCCTTGGCGTTGGCGCAGTGCTTCTGCATACGGATCTCCAGGGTCTTCAGGCCGCGGAGGATCAGGAAGGCGCAGAAGGGATCCATGACCGCGCCGGTCATGTCCTTCAGGCCGAACATGCGCACCTCGGTGCAGAACGCGGCGGAGCCCACCACAAAGCCCGCGATCACATCGCCGTGGCCGTTCAGGTACTTGGTGGCGGAGTGCACCACCACGTCTGCGCCCAGCTCCAGCGGCCGCTGGAGGTACGGGGAGGCGAAGGTGTTGTCGCAGATGACCTTGATGTCCTTGTTGTAGCCGTGGGCCAGTGCCGCCACGGCAGAGATGTCCGCGATCTTCAGGTTGGGGTTGGCGGGCGTCTCCAGATACACTGCGCAGGTGTTGGGCTTCAGCGCCTTGCGCACGGCATCCAGGTCGGAGGTGTCCACAAAGCTGACCTCCACGCCGTAGCGGGTCATGCCGTGGTTCAGAAGGGCGAAGGTGCAGCCGTACAGGGTGCCGTCGGCCACGATATGCTTGCCGGCGCCGGCTACGGTCCACAGCGCGGAGGAGATGGCACCCATGCCGGAGGCGGCGGCCACGCAGGCCTCACCGCTTTCCAGGGCAGCGACCTTGGCCTCCAGCACCGAGGTGGTGGGGTTGGACAGGCGGGTGTAGATATAGCCCGCTTCTTCACCGGCGAAGCGGCGCCCGCCCTGCTCACAGCTGTCAAATACGAAGGTGGAGGTCTGGAAAATAGGGGTGGTCAGTGCGCCGTACTGGGTGTCCTTCACGTTTCCGGCGTGAATGGCTTTTGTACCGAAGCCGCAATCCTTGTTCAGCATGGGTCGTCCTCCTTGCACTATAATGTAACAATAAAGTGTACAGGACCATACGGCCCTTTGCCATAAGGGTAACATATCTGAACCCGACGGTGGTAGCGGCAAAATGCGCCAGCTCGCTATCAATTGGAATTGTAGCTAAAACAGATAATTTCGGAATATATTTTTGTGCAGAATGCTGTATTGCGGGGAAATCGCAAAAAGTTTTAGCGGAAATTAGACATCGTGCCGAAAAATACGGCAAAATGGCGGCGGATTTTTGTCGGGGAACATGATAAATGAAACAGATAACGATGGGCGCGATTTGCGGGAAACGGTTGCCATTTCCGCCGGAATGTGGTATAAGAGAGACAGAGAGTGCGCCCGGTGTCCGCCGGGTACATGCAGCTTACAGGAGGTCATCACCATGAAGAAGATCATTGCCACCACCAATGCCCCCGCCGCCATCGGTCCCTATTCCCAGGCCATCGACTGCGGCAGCTTCCTGGTCACGTCCGGCCAGGTGCCCTTTGACCCGGCTACCGGCGAGTTCGTCCCCGGCGGCATTACCGAGCAGACCCGTCAGGTACTCACCAACATCAAGGCCATCCTTGAAGCCGCCGGTCTGACCATGGACAATGTGGTCAAGACCACCGTATTCCTGCAGAGCATGGGCGACTTCGCCGCCATGAACGCGGTCTACGCTGAGTTCTTCACTGAGGGGCAGTACCCTGCCCGCAGCGCCGTGGAGGTCGGTGCGCTGCCCCGGGGCGCGCTGGTGGAGATCGAAACCATCTGCGTGAAGTAAAGAATCCGGCAAATAAAGAGAGCCGCCCCTTAGGGGCGGCTCTCTTTATGCCTCCTGGTTCAATTCCGAGACGATATCCTTCAGAATGGCGATGAACTTCTCGCCGTAGTCCGTCAGCGGTACGTCCCGGGGCCGTATGACCCCAAGGCGCATATCCGGCACGTCGCCGATCAGCGGCAGCGTCATCAGCCGGTCGTCGCCGTAGCCGTCCGGCAGTACGCCGCTGCCGGTGGAAACGCAGTCCGTGTGGGCCATGACATTGTAGGCCGTGGCGCGGTCGCTGACGGACACTACCCGGTCAAACTCCGCGCCAGTGCCTACTACCGCCTCCTCGGCGAAGTGGTAGTTGCTGTCTGACTGGGTAAATACCGCGTAGGGGTAGGCATACAGCTGCTCCAGCCGCACGGCGCGTTCGCCGGACAGGGGGTGGCCCTTCCGCAGAAACACCCGGGGGCGGATGTCCACCAAAGGCTGGAACGTCAGGTTCTTCTCCCGCAGGATACGGCCGATGAAATGCTCTGTCATGTCCGACACGAAGATGATGCCGAAGGCGCTGCGCCGCGCCGTCACCTCGTCGATGACCGCCGCCATCTCCATCTCCTTGAAGCTCACCTGGATATGCGGCTCGTCCAGCAGGTGCAGGAACTCCACGAATGCCTTGGCGCAGAAGGGATAGCGCTGTGATGCCACCGACAGGGATACCCGGTCGGCAGCCCGGCGCTCGCTGTAATAGCGCTCCAGCTTCCGGCTGCGCTCCACCAGCGGTGCGATCTGCGCCGTCAGCTCCCGGCCCTCCTCCGTCAGCGTCACGCCCCGGTTGGTCCGCAGAAAGATGGTCACGCCCAGCTCCCGTTCCACCTCGGCGATGGCCGCCGACAGGGCCGACTGAGACAGAAACAGGTTCCGCGCCGCCCGGTTCATGGACCCGCAGCGGTCCACCTCCAATATATAGCTCATTTGCAGCAATGTCATCGCGCCGCGCCCCTTTCCCGCCGTTTCTTGCCTTTACTATACCAAAAACCGCGCCCCCTGTAAATAGAATTGACAGATATACGGCCCATCGTGTATAATCGCCGGTGATATACCGTATATATTGCTCTATATAGGAGGCGTACTATGAAACGAGTTATCACCGTCCTGTTGGCGGTCCTGCTGGTCCTGTCACTGGCGGCCTGCGGCAGCGGGGTCGAGACAAAGAGGCTGGCGGGCACCTGGACGTGTACGATCGATGTGACTGACCGCATGAACGCGGCGGCGGAGCAGGCACTGGGCCTGTCCGCGGCGGACGGCACAGCGAAGATGCCGCTGCAGCTGGTCCTCACCGTGACCGAGGACGGCGCCTATACCCTCCGCTACGACAGCGACGCCGTCCGCACGGCGCTGGATGCCTATGCCGCGGCGCTGCACCCGGCGGCGGTGGAGAGCGTCTATGCCGCCGCGGAGGAGCAGGGCTTCTCCCGTGAGGAATACGACGCGGCCATGGAGAAGGCCGGCATCACCATGGACGATATGGTGGCGGCCATTTTCGCCGGGGTGGACGAGGAGGAGCTGCTCTCCCTGCTCACCGGCCGCAGCGCCGCGCTCACCGGCTATTGCAGGGCGGAGAGCGGACAGCTGTATCTGGCGGATACCGCCGCCGAACTGGCCGAGACGGCGGACTGTCTGAGCTATACCCTTTCCGATGGGACCATGACCTGGACCGACGCGCAGGGTGAGCTCAGCAGCCAGCTGACGGAACAGGAGCAGGAGCTGCTCCGCATGCCCCTGACCTGGACAAAACAGGAGGAGAGCAAAGAAAAAAGAGCGCCCTGTGGGCGCTCTTTTCCTTTGCCTCATGTCTCAAAAATCCAGCTCCGTGCGGGTGCAGACCTCCTTGATCTTGGCCTGCAGGCGTTTCAGATCCTCGAAGGTCTCCGGCTTTTTCCGGGGGTCCCGCAGCAGGGCGGCGGGGTGATACAGCGCCATCATCAGGCAGCCGTCCTTCTCGAAGAACTGGCCGTGCTCCTGGCTGATCTTAAAGTCCGGGCGGATGATCTCCATGGCGCTGACGCGGCCCAGACACACAATGATCTTGGGCTGCATCAATGCCCGCTGCCGCTGGAGATAGCCCTTGCAGGCGTCCTTCTCCGTGTTCATGGGATCCCGGTTCTCCGGCGGGCGGCACTTAACGGAGTTGGTGATATACAGGCGGCTGCGGTCCAGCCCGATCATCTTCAGCATATCGTCCAGCAGCTTGCCGCCCCGGCCCACGAAGGGCTCGCCCTGCTTGTCCTCGTTAGCGCCGGGGGCTTCGCCGATGATCATGATCTCCGCATCCTCCCGGCCCACGCCGAAGACCACGTTGGTGCGCGTTTCCGCCAGTGTACAGGCGTGACAGTGCAGACATTCCTGCCGCAGGGCTTCCCACTCGGTCATAGTCGTTTCTCCTTTATCTCTCCGCGAACGGGCTTACTTTTCCAATCTGGACAGCAGCCACGCTTCAATGTTCTTCGTAATATCCGCAGTGTATGCCTTTTCGTTGAGTATCTCATGCCGCAGGCCCGGATACAGCTTCAGTGTGCAGTCCCGCATACCGGCAGCCCGGAAGGCGTCATAGGTCTGGCGCACGCCCTTGCCGCAACTGCCCACCGGGTCCTTGTCGCCGGCTACGAACAGCACCGGCATTTCCCTGTCCATCTGCCGCAGATGGCTCTGCCGCTGGTTGAAGCGTATGCCGTGCAGCATCTGGCGGAACAGGCCCACCGTGGCGTCCGCGCCGCAGAGGGGGTCGGCGATGTAGTCGTCCACGTTGCTCTCGTCGGCGGAGAGCCAGTCCACCTTCGTGCGGTTGGGGGCGAACAGCTTGTTGTAGCTGCCGAAGGCCAGCTCCGTCACCAGCTCGCTGGTGGCGTTCTCGCCGCTGACGGCGGCGATGGCATTGGCCAGCGCCAGCCCGCCGGTGATGGCTGCCTGGGGCTGCCAGCCGGTGCCCATGATGACCGCCGCCTTCACCGTGCCGGGATAGCGGATCAGGTATGTCCGGGTCAGAAAGGAGCCCATGCTGTGCCCCATGATGCACAGCGGTGCGTCCGGATAGCGCTGCTTCAGCCGCTGGTGCAGGATATAGATATCGTCCACCACCGTATTCCATGTGCTGCCCTGACCGAAATACACCGGCGTTCCGCCCTCCGGCAGCGACTTGCCGTGGCCTAAGTGGTCGTGTCCGGCCACAACGATGCCCTGCTCGTTCAGCGCCCGGGCAAAGCCGTCGTACCGGGCGATATGCTCGGCCACGCCGTGACAGATCTGCAGTACAGCGCGGACGGCCACGCCCTCCGGCTCCCACAGCATCCCGTGGAGCTGGGTCTTGCCGTCGCTGGACAGAAACGTGAATTCACTCAAATTTGTCATGGTGTATCCGCTCCTTTCATGGTATAATTCTTATCATCATACAGTGTACCACAAAAATCCGGAAATGAAAAGAGGGTTCGCCATGTCGCAGTACATATTGGCGCTGGATCAGGGAACCACCAGCTCCCGCGCCATCGCCTTTGACCGGTCGGGGAATATCGCCGCCCTAAGCCAGCAGTCCCTGCCCCAGCACTATCCCCAGGCGGGGTGGGTGGAGCACGACCCCCTGGAGATATGGGACACCCAGCGCCGCGCCGCGGCGGAGGTCATCGCCCGGCTGCCGGAGGGCAGCGTGGCGGGCATCGGCGTCACTAACCAACGGGAGACGACGATCCTCTGGGATAAGGCCACCGGTGAACCGGTGTACAACGCCATCGTCTGGCAGTGCCGCCGCACGGCGGAGCTGTGTGAGGACCTGAAGCGCCGGGGGCTGGAGGAGCGCATCCGCTCGGCCACGGGGCTGCTGATCGACGCCTACTTCTCCGGCAGCAAGATCCGCTGGATACTGGACAATGTGCCCGGCGTCCGCCGCCGGGCCGAACGGGGCGAGGTGCTGTTCGGTACCGTGGAGAGCTGGTTGATCTGGAAGCTCACCGGCCGGCATGTCACCGACTACGCCAACGCCAGCCGCACCATGCTTTTTGATATCCACCGCCTGGCCTGGGATGAGGAGCTGTGCGGCATTCTGGGGGTCCCTACGGCCATGCTGCCGCAGCCCGTGCCCAACAGCGCCGTCTACGGCACGGTGCAGCCCAGTATCCCGGGGCTGGAGTCCCTGGCGGGCGTCCCGGTCTGCGGCGCGGCGGGCGATCAGCAGTCCGCTCTGTTCGGCCAGACCTGCTTCGCTCCCGGCGAAGCCAAGAACACCTACGGCACCGGCTGCTTCACCCTGATGAACGTGGGCGAAAAGCCTGTGCGCTCCCGGGCGGGCCTGCTCACCTCCGTGGCGTGGCAGGTGGACGGAAAGACCACCTATGCCCTGGAGGGCAGTGTGTTCAACGCCGGCAGCACCATCCAGTGGCTGCGGGATGAGCTGAGTATCATTTCCTCGGCGCCGGAGATCGACGTGCTGGCCGCCACAGTGCCGGACAGCGGCGGCGTGGTGGTGGTACCGGCCTTCACGGGCCTGGGTGCGCCTTACTGGGATATGTACGCCCGGGGCGCTATTCTGGGCGTCACCCGGGGCACAGGACGGGCGCACATCGCCCGGGCGGTGCTCAGCTGTATCGCTGCCCAGGTCACAGACCTGATGCTGGCCATGCGCCAGGATGCCGGCTGCGATATTGCCCTTCTGCGGGCGGACGGCGGGGCCAGCGTTTCTGATGTGCTGCTACAAATGCAGGCAGATCTGCTGCGTATCCCTGTGGATCGGCCGGAGATGGTGGAGACCACCGCCTTCGGCGCGGCGGCGCTGGCGGGGCTGAGCTGCGGCTTCTGGCGGGATATGGACGAGATCGCCGCCCTGCGCCGCAGCCAGAGGATGTTCCTGCCGGAGCGTCCGCAGGCGGACTGCGATGCCTATTACCGTCTGTGGAAACGGGCTGTTTCCCGGGCCGCTGACTGGATAGAGCATTAAGTAAACAGTGTGTAAATTTCGCCATATAGCGCTTGCAACCGCTGAAAAAACGCGCTATACTGGCGTCAACAGGAATATATGCCGTGCACTGTCCCGCGTGTGTACGCGGGGGGAGAGCCGGGAGATATGGAAAGGAGCTATTATCTATGGGTATTCTCAATGACATCAGCAAGAAGGCGCAGGAGTACGCCGGCATCGCCGTGGACAAGGCCAAGGACCTGGCCGAAGTGGCCGCGGACAAGGCTCAGACCCTCAGTGACACCGCCAAGACCAATATGGCTATTATGAACGAGCAGCGCGAGCTGGAGAAGAACTACCGCGCCATCGGCGAGTGGTTCGTGGCGGAGCACCAGAGCGACGTCCCCGACGCCGTCAAGGACGTGGTGGCTGCCGTCAACGCCAGCAAGGAGCGTATCGCCCAGCTGGAGGCCAGCAAGCCCCGGAAGGACGAGCCGGCGGTGGACGAGTCTGAGGTGACCTTCAAGGTCTGCCCCGTCTGCGGCGCCGCCAGCGACAGCAAGTTCTGCCCCCACTGCGGCGCGCCCATGGGCGAGTAAAATACAGAAAAAAGAGGCCCGCCGCCGGCGGTCCTCTTTTGCAAGCGCTTCATAAAAAGGAAGGCCCGCGAGGGCCTTCCTTTTACTTTTCGTTGGGCATCTTCCAGCCGTTGTGGTCGGTGTGCAGCAGATGGTGGGACTTTTCGCCCAGCGGAGCTTTCAGGAATTCCCGGTACAGCGCCTGCACGTCCTTGTTCCGGTGGGAGAACCGCACCTTGGCACTCTTGTCGATGCTCCACAGGATATCGCCGCGATATGCCGCCAGCTCCTGCCCGTCATGTATGGGCTGCCCGCCGCCGCCGGCGCACCCGCCGGGACAAGCCATCACCTCAACGAAGTCGTAATCCACATCGCCCTCGTCGATGGCGTGCATCAGCTTACGGGTGTTGCCCAGTCCGCTGACCACTGCCACGCGAACGTTGCCCGCGCCGGGGATGGTGAATACGGCCTCCTTCCAGTTGTCCATACCGCGCACGGCGGAGAAGGCGTCCGGCTTCGGTTCCTTGCCGGTAATGAGATAGTACGCGCTCCGCAGAGCCGCGTCCATCACGCCGCCGGTGGCGCCGAAGACCACCGCCGCGCCGGTGCCGGTGCCCAGCGGACTGTCAAAGGGTGTTTCTGGAAGCACCGCGGGATTGATCTGTTCGCCCCGCAGCATCCGCACGATCTCGCGGGTGGTCAGCACAACGTCCACGTCCGGGTCGCCCTGCTCGTCCTTCATGGTGGGCAGCGCACACTCCGCCTTCTTGGCGGTGCAGGGCATGATGGACACCACAAACAGCTTCTTGGGGTCCACGCCGATCTTCTGGGCAAAGTAACTCTTGGCGACGGCACCGAACATCTGCTGGGGGCTCTTGGCGGTGGACAGGTTTTCCGTATATGACGGGAATTGTCCCTTCAGGAACCGCACCCAGCCGGGACAGCAGGAGGTGAACATGGGCCACGTGTACCGCTCCCGATGGGTAAAGCGGTCCACGAACTCACTGCCCTCCTCCATAATGGTGAGGTCGGCAGTAAAGTTGGTATCAAACACGTAGTCAAAGCCCATCTGCTTCAGGGCGGTGACCATGCGCTCCGCCGAGGCGAACTCCGGCGTCAGATGGTAGTACTCTGCCCAGGCCACCCGGACGGCGGGGGCCATCTGCACCACGGTGATCTTATTGGGGTCGGCCAGAGCATCGAACACCTTGCCGGTGTCATCGTGCTCCTGCAGGCCACCCACAGGACAGTGGGCCACGCACTGGCCGCAGAAGGTGCAGTCGGACTCCCCCAGGGTGCGGTACTTCCCCACGCCGATGGTGGTGTGGGAGCCGGTACCCATCAGGTCCCATACGTGCATCCCCTGGACCTTATCGCAGATCTGGACGCAGCGCATACAGCGGACGCAGCGGTTCTCGATCCGCACCACGGGGTTGCTGAAATCCGTGGGGATATTCCGCAAGTCCTTGATGTAGTGCTCCCCCAGCAGATTATAATCGTTGGCCAGCTGCTGAAGACGGCAGTTGCCGCCGCGGGTACACTTGGTGCAGCGGATCTCATGCTGGCTCAGAAGCAGCCGCAGATTCACCCGGCGGGCCTCCCGCACACGGGGAGAGTGGGTATGGATCA
>ERZ1106943.1195-NODE-1195-length-27819-cov-8.732783_pt1 | contig 27819 bp, 19 predicted proteins | sample MGYA00403671_ERZ1106943 | MGnify/ENA primary metagenome ERZ1106943 (study PRJEB35170, sample SAMEA104062427) | human gut metagenome | biome: human gut; feature: human-associated habitat; material: faeces | place: Denmark | collected 2012-06-14 ...
TACTTCATAAAAAGCACCCCAAAAGTTTTTTGTCTAACTTTTGGGGTGCAGTTCAAAGCGACATAGCCTCCCGAGAGTATTTGTGTGTGTTATTTTCAGAAACGAATCTTTCGTCCGTTGACTATGTAGACACCAGGAGCAAGGACGGGCATTGCTGAACGTTTTCCCCGGTAGACCAACACTCCGTCGAGACGATAGACGGTCACAGCGTCTTCGGGCAAATCAGCCGAGATATCATCTATTCCGGAAAGGTCGGGTGACTCGACGATATTGGCAAACAATTCCCAGACAGGGGCAGAACGGTAAATCTGCGCATAGCCTTCCGGAACTTTCAGGGTTGCCTTGCGATAGACTTTGTTTGAAAACGCATTCATCGGCAGTAGCGGCGGCTCTGGGGCACATGAGGAAACTTCGGCAAAGTCGGGAATACTGTCGAAAGCGTGTTCACCGATTGTCTTAAGGGCTGCGGGCAATAATATCGACTTCAGTTCCCGACAGCCGTAGAATGCCTCGTCACCGATGGAACTCAGAAAGTGCGGAAGGGTGACCTCTTTCAGGGCCGTACAGCCGATAAAGGTTGCAGGCTCTATCTTACGGACAGTTTCCCATTTCGAGCCGAATTTGACTGATTCCAGCGAAGTACAGCGCTCGAAAGCCCGGGAGCCTACTGCCACTACAGTCTCCGGAATTTCGATTGACTTCAGTCTGGAAAGTTCGAAAGCCTTTTCGGGTATGACTTTCAGTGAGGCGGGGATGTTTATCGAAGACACACCCAGCCCCCAGAAACACTTCGGCCCTATGGACTGAAGGCTTTCGGGAAGTTGCAATGTCCAAAGGGCAGTGCAACGGCCAAGACCACTTTCGCCAATGGAGACAAGACCTTCGGGCAAGTTGAGCGTGGACATATTCCAGTTGGGATCGAAGGCATTTTCCTCGATGGTCGTAAGGGTGGATGGCAGGGTGACGGACTTCACGTTCAGTCCGCTGAAAGCAAACGCCGCGATAGTCGTCACGCCTTCGGGCACGGTAAGAAAGCGGTCGATGTCAAACGCCTGGTAGACAGTCTTGCGGTCGGCGCTCATCAGCAGGCCGTTACTGTAACGGTACCGGCTTCCGGCGGCAGGCGACATTGCTGACAAATCACTGCATCCGCGGAAGGCACAGTTTCCAATCTCCTGCAGCGACGCCGGGAGGGAAATACTAGTAATACCGGAATACTGGAAGGCAAACTCACCAATCTTAACGAGTCCCTCGGGAAGATATACGGGGTTCTTCAGTTTCTTACAATCCTGAAAAGCCTCGCCGAAAATATATTTGAGCCGGCTGTCAGAGTCAAAATCCACCCGTAGCAGGTCGGTCTGCTCGAATGCGGCATATCCAATGGATTCGACCGATGCAGGTATTCTCACGTAACGTATTCCGCTTTTCATAAAAGCGAACGCCGGGACACGAGTTATTCCATTGCCTAAGGCAAGGTCAACAAGCGAAGTCAATCCATAAAAAGGCTCATGATTGGCCGGAGCAGTGAAATCACGTGATACCGTGAGACCCCTGAGGTCAACCGAGGCCATGGCGTATTCGGCGAAACGAAGGGTCCCTTCGCCGGGTTCAATAATCATATAACTGATTGTCCGTCCCCTGAATGCTCCCTCACCTATTTCCACCACCGAATAAACTCCTGCTCCCGAAGGATCCGTGACAGTCGCAGGGATGGTGAGAATATTAGTAATCGCGATTCCTTCCGGCTCGGTCGGGGATTTAACCCTTACAGTATGATCGGTCTCGGAAATAACCTCATAATTGAGATTCTTCACCGTAAACGTGCGGCTCCATGCCGCCGTAAACGGAAGCATGGAGCACGCGAGTGCGATGGAGAGACAACGGTTCAGTCTCATCTTACAAGTATTTTGCTGACTTTCTCGCCTGAACGGACTACATATATGCCGGAATTGAGAGAGGACATGCCGGCACGTGTTCCGGAATATATCATGCGTCCCTGAAGGTCTGTCACGACAACCGAAGCGTCGGATGCGTCAGTCTCAATCTGTGAGGCAGAGAGGGTCTCGTTCTCCTCGACATTGACGAATTTCTGCCATCCCTCGGCTGCGGAATAATATTGAGCGGCACCCTTGGGGAGAATGAGTTTCGCGTTGGAATATGTGTCGGAAGAGAAGACATTTTCCTGAATTTCAGCAGGGATGCGGCCAAGGCAGGTGACAGAACTGAGATTTGCGGAGCCTCCGAAAGCATACTCGCCCATAGATTCGAGCGATTCGGGGAATGTCACTTCCTTAATGGCACTGCAATTGTAGAAAGCCCGATTTCCGACTGAAGCCAGAGTGGACGGAAGAATCAAATTTCCCAAATACCCATTATTCCTGAAAATATCAGCAGGGACAGCGGTACATCCTTCGGCAAACTCGGCAGTCTTCACTTCCAGGCCAGCACGGAACAAACCGGTGCAGTCACCTGCCTCAGGGTAAATCACGACCTTGACCATTCCGGAACCATTGAACGGAGAGAAAGGATCGTCGCTGTTCGGATATTTCAGAACCTTGACAGGTCTGGCAAGATAAAGAGTGTATTTGCCATGATAGAAAGCCCTGTCGTCCGAGGTGCCCATTTCGATTTCAGAATCGCCCGGTTCAAGAACCACAGCCTTCAGGGCCGTGCATCTGTTGGTGAAAAACGGTTCGATGAGTGTGACCGAAGCCGGAATCACAATAGAGTCCAGTTGCTGACATTTGTTCAGCATGGCATTTGGAAGCGTTTTCATCGTAGAGGGGAATTTCACATACTTCAGAGGAGCCGAAGCGAAAGCCTGGGGGATGGCCGAGGTTACTGTATAATCGATGCCTTCGCTCGAGACCGTCGCAGGCAATTCGAGCATAGCGGGAATCGAGGACGCATCATAACCGGTGATGGCGACAGTCTTGTCAGCCATAGACTGTACGGTATAGATTACACCGTCCACAACGAATGGCTCGGGCAACTTATTTGTTACGATATTGACAAATTTCTTCCAGCCGTCAGCCGCCGAATAAGCCTCAAGAGCATCCTTGGACGACACCTCGAGGACAGCGTCCGCATATGTCTCGTCAGAGAAGGCATCATCTGCCAGTGAGGGAGGAGTTGTAGCGGCACATCTTACAGAGTCCATCTTATTACCGGCAAAAGCGCCGTTGCCAATGGTTGCAAGACGAACCGGGAGGTTGATGACCTTCAGTTTCGGACACTCGGCAAACGCATAGTTGCCAATCGTGGTCAGTCTGTCCGGGAATGTGACTTCCTCGAGCGCGGGAAGACCAGAGAAAGAATAATCGGATAATTTAATTATTATAGGATCCAGATCTATGCGGGTCAAGCCGGTAGACATTCCGAAAAGACCTTTCGGGCTATAGAAGCCAGCGCTAAAGACAAGCCGTTTCAGTCCATCGCCGGCAAAAGGTGATTCGGCGGCGGAACCATTCAGGGTAACCTCACGGCCCAGATAGAGGGTATAATCGGACATCGAGAAAACCTGATCTGCAGCCGTTCCGAGATTGATTGATCCTCCTTCATTCAGGATGTTGACAACTTTGAGAGAGACACATCCGTCTGTCAGGTGAGCCCCGACCTGCTTGACATATCCGGGGATAACAATCGAGTCGAGTTCGGTACACTGCGCAAGAGCGCGCTTGCCGATTGACACACATCTGTTCGGGAATACAACCGACTTGACAGGAGCACCCTCAAGAGCGCCGTCGCCTACGTATTTGACCTTGTAGGGTAAGCCGCTCGGCTTATAAATGTTTTCAGGTATCACGAGGTCTTTTGAAAGATTCTTTGCAACATAACCGACCATGGACACGGTATATCGCTCACTCGTGATCTCACTGAAGAGCATACCGTCAACTTCGAAGGGAGGATCGGGCATAGTCACAATTTTGGCAAATTTAGTCCATCCCCATGCCTCATACGTGTAATGCCCGAGAACACTTGCATATACGGTCAGGGTCGCCTTTTCATAAGTCTCGGCAGAAAAGGTAGACTCATCAAGTTTGGGAGGCGCCGTAATCTTACATACAACCGATTCCATATCAGAACCGGCAAACGCTCTCTTGCCGATAGTTCCGACTGTAGTCGGGATAGTAAGGTTTTTAATCTGGGTACATTCGGCCAGGGCATTATCACCGATTTTAGCCACACTATAGGAAACACCGTCATTCACAACCGTATCGGGAATAGAAAGTGTTGCCGGAACATCAGCCACGTTACAACCGGTAAGGATGACTGACTTCGATGAGGCAGACTCAACCTTATAAGTCAGTCCGTCCGACGTAAAGGTCTGTGCCGATGCCACCGATGCAATCAGTGACATGAATAATGGAAGGTACAGTTTTTTCATCTGTGCAGGATTAAATGATTATTTAAAAAGTGTCTTTTTCTATAAATACACAATATCCCCAAATACACTTATGGGGAGGGTAATGGATAAGACAAACACAACAACTTGTAAATCTTTGAATTCTATTTGGCAAAGGTAATTAATAATTAAAAATTACCCCCCCGATTTGTTAATTTATGTTAATAAAATGGTTTTCTGCGAGTTTTCATACAAAATCAAGGAAACGGTTAAGGTTCTATCATCGCCCGCCACCACTGATTCATTCACATTTCAGAAAATATCCAGTAAATGCAATAAAATCCCCTGCCGGTTGTCCGACAGGGGTAATTTTGCCCCCAAAAACCTGAGAAGGAACCTGGAGCCAGACTTCTTAGGGTTGTGGAAGTATGTGGTATCTGCTAAGGAGAGGAACCTTTATAAATAGGGGCGGGGTTAGAGGATAATGAGGATGATGGAGCAGATAAAGAGGGCTACTATGCTTATCTGATTGAATTTTCTGAAGTATTGTTTGAAATTCGGGATACTGGGAGTGTTTTCGTCAACAGATCCGTCAGCGGATATGGATTTAGTATTGCGGACAGAGAGGGTAAGCAAGAAACTTGCTGCCAACAAAATAATGCCGATTATGACAAAGATTTTCATTATCGGCAGAGTGTAATGACTGGCCGCGTAATCGCCATATTCAGTCGCAACGCTGTAATTGTAAATGGATATACTTGCGGGAAGGTAGAGGATTGTGGCCAATACACCTGTCAAGGTGAACATTGATTTCTTTCCTGAGGGAAGAAGTGAGTTCAATGAATATTTAAGCGAAGTATATAATCCGGCAACCATGAAAGCAAATGAGAATATAAGAAATACTATATACCTCAGGGTCTCGGATTTAAAGGATTCGATATCTATTTTTTCGGATTTGCCTCCCGCATCTGTAGCGGACATAGTCCAGCCATCAGATTCGGCGAAGGATGCAAGCGCAAGACTCGAAATGGCGGTAATGATTATAATTGCGTATATGACTGTGAGGATGACTGTAAGTACCCAGAAGCGGGCAGGCACTTTACTGCAACGGGTAATTCTGGCATCTGCCGGGGCCAGGAGGAACCCCGATTGGAGTGTCAGGTAGAAGATTGTCACGGTAAGGAAGAATAATAAAGCACTGAGCATAAAAGAAATGTGATTTGATGCCTGCTCCGTCCCTGAGTCGGCGTTAGAAATAAGGTTGAAATAACAGCGTGGGGCGGTGTTCAGTATCTTACAGGACTTTTTTCCTGTAAAGGATAAGGCAAAGAACACGCTTATGAAACAACATATTGGCAAACTCCTTTGCCAACGTCAAAATTAAACAAAAAAATCTAATCCCGCAAAACCGTGAATAAGTCAGATGTGTCATAATGACAAGTGACTACACAGGGCTCCGGGATAAATGTTCTTTACAGAGAGCATTTTTAATAAAAAGTGCTTTTTACAGAGAGCATTTCTGACGGAAAATGCTCTTTGTAAAGAACATTGTGGGGTTGGGAATAGAGTAATACGGTGGCGCGAGACGGTATAGAAACAAGCAGTGGCCCCCCGGGAAGGGGCCACTGGGGTATCAGTAGGGATGTTTATCCGAAAGGATTTGTTCTACGTACGGGTGTCGTCTTATGGGCGTCGTATGGACAGGGTATCAGTATTCGTCGTCGTAGTCGAGGTCGGAATCGGGTTCGGAGGAGTCTTCGCCGTTCATGATTTTCATTAGTGTCTTGCGACCATTCTTGGAGTTGGCAAATTTTTCACCCTTATTGTTGAATTTTTCGCGAAGTTCGCTCGACATGTTGTGCTCGTTTTGGCTCAGAGCAATTATAAGGTCTTTTGTGGCATCGGCGAGGTCGCTGTCGTATTCTTCCTTGAGGATGTTCAGAGCGGAGAACAGGAGGTCGGTGCCTTTCTTGAGGTTCTTCTCGCTGGGGTCGTTGCTGATTTTGTCGGCGGTTTTCTCGCAGTCCTTGACAAGTTCCTTTGTAACGACTTCACCGGCATCGGCATCATCATCGCCGCTGCTCGACTTGCATGAGGATACTGTGAAGACCATGAGCATGGCCATAAGGAGGAAGGTTAATTTTTTCATTGTGATTAAATTTTAAGGTGTTAATAAATTGGGGGGATTTATGATTCTGAGTTGTTATTTCAGAGTCTTGCGGAGGGCGGCTTCGGCGGCCTTGAGCGATGGTCCGCGGTAGACCTGGGCGCCTGTGGAGTCGACGACTATGAAATAGGGAAGGCGTGGGATGCCGAGACGGGCGACTGCGGGTGCGGCTACAGAGCCTGCAGCCCAGCCGTGGTCGAACCCGGCGGAGTCTAGACGCAGACCGCGACGCCACGAGAGCGTGTCGCCGTCCATCGAGAAGTCGAGTATGCGCAGGCCCTTCGAGCCTTTCGCGACGGAATCGGTGCGGTCGCTGAGGACAGGCTGCGACTTAGCGGCGAGACGTCCCTTGGCCTTAGCATCGCTGTAGATGCGCTTGAGTGTCGGTACAATCGAGTCGGAACGGCCCGAGTTCTGGTCGGAAAACGCTAGCAGGGCAATGGTGCTGCGGCGTGGATTGAAGACTCCGATGGTATCGTTCTCATCGAGATAGGTGAACGGCACCACGCGCGACTGGGCGGCGTCCCTGCCTACGCGGGCGAGGCTTGCCTCGTAGCCCTCGACAAGGCGTGCGGGACGGCTCTCAGGGGAAATCGAGGATAGCAGTTTCTCGCCCTCGGCGGGACTGACCGACCAGTCGTAGGCGGTCATCATCAGGAGCGTGGAGACGATGTCCGAGCGGTGAGAGCCGACATACCTGGCGATGAAGGCGTTGATGCCCTTGCTGTCACGTGAGTCGAGCAGACGGGCGTTATCGTTGAGGACCTTGGCCCAGCGCTGCGAGACCTCGTTGCCCTCTATCCTGATCTTATTGACTGACTTGGGGTCGAGAGTCACCTTGATCTCGTCGCCGTCGACGGCATAGAAGCGTCCGAGAACACGGTAGTCGTTGCTGAGCAGTTCGACTATGGTGCCGTCGGCGGACGAACCCTCGAAGGCGAAATTGCCCTTGTCGGTTGGGAAAACCGAGTTCTGCAGTCTGCCTCCGTCGTAGTAGATGGCGCGCATGTTCATGGTGGCCCCGTCGGAGATACTGCCCTCGACGGAGAAGGCCTTCTTCTTCGAGCATGCGCACAGCATTGGCAGAAGCAGCAGTGCAAGCAGTAGCGGATGTATTATTCTCGCTTTGGCGGTCATGGCATGAATTATTGCAGTACGGGAACGAGTTGCGAGGCGAGGATGTAGCCTCCTACGAGGAGCCAGATGTAGAGGATGGCTGCAAGCAGGAAGGGTTTGGGGCCGGCCTTCTTGAACTTGTCGAACGAGGTCTCGGCGCCGAGGGCGGCCATGGCCATCGTCAGCAGGAAGGTGTCGACCCAGTTGACCCACTCGACCACCGGAGCGGGAAGAAGATCGAGCGAGTTGAAGCCGATGACGGCAAGGAACCAGAAGGCGAACCAGGGCACCTGGACTTTGCCGGCCTTGACGGACTGGCCTTCCTCGGCCGAACCGGCTGTGCAAGCGGCACGTCTGGCCTTGGCGGCGACCCACCATCCGAGTACCAGAAGCACGGGGACAAGCATCATCACGCGAATCATCTTGACGATGATGGCGGTGTTGGCGATTTCCTCGCCCATGGCGTTGCCGGCGCCTACGGCGTGGGCCACCTCGTGGAGGGTTGAGCCGGCGAAGATGCCCATCTCGTCGGGGGTCAGTTCGATGAGACCCATGCTGTATCCGATGGGATAGAGGAACATCGAGAGCGTGCCGAAAATCACCACGGTGGCGACGGCGACGGCGGTCTTGTAGGGCTTGGTGTTCATAGTGGCCTCGGCGCCGAGGACGGCGGCCGCGCCGCAGATGCCGCTGCCTATGGAGGTGAGCAGCGCGGTGTCGCGATCCATCTTTATCATCCTGCCAACCCAGACACCGCCGAGTATGGTCACGACAACGATGATGGCGTCGACGGTGATGCCGGGAATACCCACGGCGACAACGTCCTGGAATGTCAGGCGGAAGCCGTAGAGGATTATGCCGAGGCGGAGCAGGGTCTTGGACGAGAACCTGATGCCGGGGACCCATGTCTCGGGAAGGTGGTTGCGGAGCGAGTTGGCATAGGCCATACCGAGGATGATGCCGATGATCAGCGGTGATATGGACAGGGATTTCAGAAGACTCCACTCGCCGATGAAGCACGAGGCGCATGCGAAGAGCGCCATGAGAAGTATGCCGTGGTATTTGCCGGCGCTTTGTTCTTTGATCATATCTCTTGGATGGGTGTGTTATTTGGTTATGTATTAAATATGGTCATTCCTGGACGGACGTGACACCGGGGGTGTCGTCCGGTATGATGAAGATGGAGAAATTCACCGAGCCGTAGGCGCGGTGGTCGTAGAAGTGTGGAAGTGCGGAGAAGTCGTGCCTGCGCGAGTGCTCGAGGACGAAGACCGAGCCGGGACCCAGGAGGCGGGATTTCAGGACGGCCTCGGGGATTTCGGCGAAACCGGGCAGGTCGTAGGGAGGGTCGGCGAAAACGAGGCCGACGGGCGACGAGGCCGTGGCGATGAAGCGGAGTGCGTCGCCGCGCACGGGATGCCATGCGGGGTCGCGGAGTGTATCGGCCACCTTGCGGATGAAGGCGTACTGCACGGGCGACTTCTCGACGGATATCACCGAGGCGGCTCCACGCGAGAGTATCTCGGCAGACACGGCGCCTGTGCCGGCAAAGAGGTCGACGGCCCGTATGCCGTCGAAGTCAATCAGGTTCTCGAGGACATTGAAGATGTTCTCGCGGGCAAAGTCGGTGGTGGGCCGCGCGGTTATGTTTGTGGGGACGTCAAAGCGTCGGCGTCCGTATTTTCCTCGGATGATTCTCATAAACGGTCGTGGCTGACAGGGGGTTAATCGATAAGGGTGTTCGCAATCATCGGGAAGGGAGCGTCCATTGCCGCGGGGCCGATGCGCAGCATGTCGGAGGGGAATATGAGCGGCATGACGAAGCGGACGTTGCGGCGCAGGGCCGCCATCAGTTCCTCGCGCGGCGCAGGGTCGCCGGAGACAAGCACACGGTCGGCCTCGGGGTCGAAGTCGACCGAGCGGGCTACGGCGAGCGCGAAGTAGACGGCATCGCTGACGGCGCTGATGGCGAAGGTATTGGCGGTGATGATCGTGTCGCAGGCGACGGTCACTATGTCGCAGGCGTCGCCGTGGAGATGGATGTGCATGCGCGCTACGTTCCCGAAACGGGTGCGGTGCGCGTAGTAGCGGCAGAGCGGGGAGAGCCTGTGGCTGATGCGCGGAGTGCCGAAGGTGCGTTTCATGAAGCCCACGAGCCGGCGTGGTGCGGCGAATGCCAGTGTCGCGCCGGCGCCGTCGAGGGTGTCGCACATAGTCTCGAACTCATCTTCGCCGTACAGTTCGGCGAGCATGTCGGGAGCCTCGGCCACGCGGTCGGCCGGAAGCATAAGCATGCGCGGGGTGTCGACAAGACAGTCGACACGCCTGAAGCGGCCGAGCAGCAGGGGATTGTCGTAAACCGCATTCTCCAGGGCATCCTGGGGAGACTTTGCCGCGGGGTCGAGGCCGATATGTCGGTATATGAGCGAATTGTCCTCGGCCGGGGCAAAGACGGTCACATCGAGTCCGCGCGGACCGACAAGCATCTGCAGCCTGTGGCGCGAGGGATCCGGTACGAGATCTTTTGTCAGGTTCTGTGCCATGTGCTTGACCGTAGGTATCAGACCAGTTTGCTGAATGACGACGGCAGGGGAATCTCGAAGTTCATGTCGCGTCGGGTTATAGGATGGGCGAAGCGCAGGGTGCGCGCGTGCAGGCACAGGCGGTGGATGGGCGAGGTCTTCGCGCCGTACTTGCGATCGCCGGCTATGGGATGGCCCAGATGCTGCATATGCACGCGGATCTGGTTCTTGCGGCCCGTGTCGAGCGAGACGTCGAGCAGGGCGTAGCCGCCGCGTTTCTTCACGGTGGTGTAGCGTGTGACGGCGCGCTTCATGTCCTCGGGGCGGTCAGGGCGCTCATCGGGATTGTCGGAGGGAACGTAAACCACATGGCGCGAGTTCTCGGCGAGCATGGTGTCGACGGTACCCTCGGCGGGCTCGGGATAGCCCTCGACGATGGCGGCGTAGCGGCGGTCGATGACCATGTTGTTCCAGTTGTGCTGCATTGCCTCCTTGGCCTCGATTGACTTGGCGAACATCATCAGTCCGGATGTGTGCTGGTCGAGACGGTGGACGATGAAGAGTTTGTTGGCGGGATTGACGCGCTTGAGGTAGTCGCGGAGTATGGAGTAGGCCGTGACGTCACGGCTGCTCTCGCCTCCGGTTCCGCGCCGGGTGTCGGTGCCTACGGAAAGGAGTCCGTAGCCCTTGTTGACGACGATGATGTCATCGTCCTCGTAGACAAGTCTCAGCCTCGGGTGCGAGAGTGTCTGCCACGGACGCGAGGTGTTGACCTCGACTAGGTTGCCGGGATGGAGCACGGTGTCGAACTGCGAGGTTATGTTTCCGGCGGCACGGACCTGACCGTATTTAAGCCACGCCTTGACCGTGGTACGCTTTACGGGAGCGAAGGCTTCGGCCAGAAAGTCGATGAGCCTCAGTCCTTCGGGAGCGTCGGCGGGAACGGTGCGTACCTCTATGTTGTCGGGGCGGCCGGGCTGGCCATGAGCCCCGGGTTTATGTGCGAGCTGTTTCAATTGCTGGGGGATTTATCTGTTAAGTCGGATAGCAGTCTGTAATGATACCTCGGGACGCGGGGCGGCTCAGGCTTTCCTGCGTGTCGCGCGGCGCTTGGGCTTGACCTCCTGCCTGGAGATTATGTCCAGGACTTCCTCGTGCGTCAGGGCGGCGGGATCCTCGATGCCCTTGGGCAGACGGAAGTTGTTGCCCTTGTATGCGACGTATACGCCGTAGCGTCCGTTGAGTATCTGCATGTCGGGGTCATCGTCGAAGGTCTTGACGATCTTGCTCGCGGCGTCTGCGCGCTTAGCCTCGATGAGTTCTATGGCCTGCTCGAGAGTCAGGGCCGAGGGGTGCTCGTCCTTGGGAATGGAGACGAACTTGTTGTCGTGGCGCACATAGGGTCCGAAACGGCCTACGGCGACTGTCACCTCCTTGTCCTCGAACTTGCCGAGATGGCGTGGGAACTCAAAGAGTTTCAGGGCCTCGGCGAGGGTTATTGTCTCGACGGACTGGTCCTTGAGCAGCGATGCGAAGCGGGGCTTCCTGTCCTCCTCGGCGGAGCCTATCTGCACGAGGGGGCCGTAGCGGCCGATCTTCACGGACACTGGCTCGCCGGTGGCGGGGTCGACGCCGAGCCTGCGCTCGCCGACCTTGCTCTCGAAGTGCTTGTTCGACACGTCCTCGACGGTGGGATGGAAGTCATCGTAGAAGCCGCCGAGTTCCTTCGACCAGTCGAGGTCGCCCTCGGCTATGCGGTCGAAATCCTGCTCGATCTCGGCCGTGAAGTTGAAGTCGAGGATGCGGGGGAAGAATTCGGTGAGGAAGCGGTTGACGATGGTGCCGACATCGGTGGGTATGAGTTTTCCCTTCTCGGCGCCGTAGGTCTCGGTGCGCGTCTCCTCGGTTATCCTGCCGCCGGCGAGGGTCAGGTGCTCGAAGGTGCGCTCGATGCCGGGACGCTCGCCTTTCTCGACGTATCCGCGCTGCTGGATGGTCGAGATGGTAGGGGCGTAGGTCGAGGGGCGGCCTATGCCGAGTTCCTCGAGCTTGCGCACGAGCGTAGCCTCGGTGTAGCGCGGAGGCTGCTGGGTGAAGCGCTGTGTTGCGTCGATCTCGGCGGCGTCCACGCTGTCGCCGGTCTTCATTGCGGGCAGGAGGTCGGAGTTCTCGGCATCGTCCTCGTCGTCGCGGCCTTCGAGGTATACGCGCATGAAGCCGTCGAACCTGATGACCTCGCCGCTGGCGGTGAAGTGGGGGCTTCCGGCCTCGGGGCCTTTGGCTCCGCGGGGGATGATGTCGATGGTGGCGGTGGTCTTCTCGAGTTGTGCCTCGGCCATCTGCGAGGCTATGGTGCGTTTCCATATCAGGCTGTACAGTCGTTTCTCCTGCGCGGTGCCGTCGATGGTCTGCTTGGATATGTATGTCGGGCGGATTGCCTCGTGTGCCTCCTGTGCGCCCTTCGAACTGGTGTGATAGTGGCGTGTCTTGAGGTATTCCGGACCCATCGACCTGGTGATTTCGTCCGAAATGGCCGACACGGCCAGCGAGGAGAGGTTGAGCGAGTCGGTACGCATGTATGTGATGTGGCCGGCCTCGTAGAGGCGCTGTGCCACCATCATGGTCTGCGAGACGGTGAATCCGAGTTTGCGCGATGCCTCCTGCTGGAGGGTAGAGGTGGTGAAAGGCGGCGCGGGGGCTTTCTTCAGGGGCTTGGTCTCGATGTCGGCGACACGGAACGAGGCTCCGTTGCAGGCCTCGAGGAAGGCGCGGGCGGCCTTTACGTCGCTGAGGCGGCGCGAGAGGTCGGCACGGAACGGCATACCCTCGGGCGAGGTCATTCGCGCGGTGACGCGGAAATACGGTTCGGGGGTGAAGGCCTTGATTTCCTCCTCGCGCTCGACAATCAGGCGCACGGTCACCGACTGTACGCGGCCCGCCGAGAGCGAGGGCTTGATTTTCTTCCACAGCACAGGCGATAGTTCGAAACCAACGATGCGGTCGAGCACGCGGCGGGCCTGCTGGGCGTTCACGCGGTTCAGGTCGATGTGGCGCGGGTGCTTCAGGGCCTCGAGGATGGCGTTGGGCGTGATTTCGTGGAAGACGATGCGGCGCACGGTCCTGGGGTCAAGTCCCAGCACCTCGCTGAGGTGCCACGCGATGGCCTCGCCCTCGCGGTCCTCATCGGACGCGAGCCAGATGGTCTCGGTTTGGGCGGCAGCCTGACGGAGTTCGCTGACAATGTGCTTCTTGTCCTCGGGGATTTCGTAGATGGGCTGGAAGCCGTTTTCCACGTCGATTGAGAAATTCTTCTTGCGCAGATCGCGTATATGCCCGTAACTCGACATGACCTTATAGTCAGGTCCGAGAAACTGCTGTATGGTCTTAGCCTTGGCCGGAGACTCGACAATAACAAGGTTTTTTATCATAATAGCCTGTGTGTTAAAACATTGAAGGTATACCAAGAGAGTCGCCATGCGCATAGATCCGCAAGGCGTACCCTAAATCAACGCGCAAAGGTAATCAAAAGTCAGCAACCAAACGCAAAAATTTGCAAAAATCCCACATTATTATATATATCAATATAAAAAAGGCGAAAATATTCCCTGCAGACACTAACGGCACACACAAACGGGAGCGGTCATTGCCGCTCCTTGATTTTTATATGGAAATTCGGTGAGGTTATTCTTCGGCGGGGTGTTCGAGGCGGGTGACGCGGAGGAGTTCGAGGCGGGTGGCGGATTTGCGGAGGACGTCGATCTGGAGGTTGCCGAGGACTATCTCGCTGCCCTGGTCGGGAATCTGGCCGGTGGTGTGCAGGATGTAGCCGGCGAGGGTCTGGTAGTCGTCTTCCTCTGGTATGTCGAGGCCGTAGGCCTCGTTGAGGCGGTCGATCTCGCAGCGTCCGGAGAACTCATATATGCCCGGGGCGATGACGCGGGCCTCGGGGAGGGCCTTGTCGTGCTCGTCGCGTATCTCGCCGAATATCTCCTCGACGAGGTCCTCGAGCGTGACGAGACCCGCGGTGCCTCCGAATTCGTCGATGACAACGGCCATGGAACGTTTCTCGGCAAGCAGCCGGCGCATCATGACGTTGGCCATCAGTGTCTCGGGGGCGTATAGCACGGGGTTGACATGCTCGTGCCAGTCGTTGGCCGGGTCGAAGAGTTCGGAGACGTGGATGTAGCCGAGGATGTTGTCGATGTCGCCGCGGTAGACGATTATCTTGGAACGGCCTGTCTGGGTGAACAGGTGTGAGAGTTTCTCACGGTCGACGGAGTCGATGTCGACGGCCACGAGTTCGTTGCGCGGGGTCATGCAGTCGCGCAGGTGTGTTGACGAGAAGTCGAGGGCGTTCTGGAACATCTTCACTTCCTGCTCGACGGTCTCCTTTTTGTCCTCGAGGGTGTCGATGGTCTCCTCGAGATAGTCGTTGAGGTCGCCGACGGATATGAGGCTGACGTGCTTGGAGTCGGTCTTCATTCCGAACAGGCGCATCAGCGACTGCGACAGCCACGCGGCGGCCAGGGAGATGGGGTAGAAGAGGAGATAGAAGATGTAGATGGGCAACGCGAAGAAACGCAGCGAGGCGTTCGGGTTGATGCGGAAGATGGTCTTTGGGAAGAATTCGCCGGCGAGAAGGATCACGAGGGTGGATAGCAGTGTCTGGACGATCAGCATCACGGCCTCGTTGCTGATGAACGACTCGAGCCACGAGTTGATGAGTGCTGCGGCTCCCATACCGTAGATGACGAGCATCACGTTGTTGCCGACCAGAATGGAGGAGATGAAGAAGTCGGCGTCGGAGTAGAAGCGGCGTATGATGCGTGATATGAGGCTGCCGCCTCGCGAGTCGAGTTCGGCGCGCACGCGGTCGCCGGTGACGAAGGCTATCTCGGTGCCGGAGAAGAGTGCGCTGAACATCAGCGAGACCAGTGTTACTATCAGGGCGACTTCGAGGGACATTGTCTTATTATGTGTGCTGGCTTGGGGTTAGGTGGTGTTTATGTTTTTCGGGGTGGAGGGACTGAGGCGGGTCAGCGCCTTATGGCCGAGCCGCGGACGGGAGCGGGAGAGGCGGGGACATCGTCCTCGATATATTCGGAGGCGCGGCGGGCACGGACCGAGGCGGGTTCGGGAGCCTGCGGGCGCTCGGTGTATCCGGCCGTGGCGTCGACCGTATCGACCGGCTGCATACCGGGACCGAAGGGGCGTCCCTGGCCGGGGGCGCGCTTCATGGGAATGATGGCCGTGGGGCGGTTGACGGTGTACGCGCTCATGGTCTGGTCAGAGGTGAAGCCGTATCCCTCGATGATATGGTCCGAGCGGACTATGTGGATGAACGAGTCGCTGTACACCTCGGCGTCGCGCTGGTCCCAGAACAGTTGCTGAGTCAGGAAGGTGTCCTTGCGGACATTCACCATGATGACGTTGCCGTCGAGGCGCCACAGGCGCTTGTTGGTGTAGTATGTCGCCGAGTCGCAGACCAGGGTCGCCGCGGGGCGCATGGCCAGGTCGTAGTTCTCGAGTTCGAGTCCTGTCGGGAAGACCCACATGGGGTGTATCGAGTCGTCGTATATGTCCCAGCGGTCAGCCGTTATGTGATAGCGCGTGTAACCTGAGTCGGAGATGAAGGTCGACACGTCGCTTGTCGTCATGGTCGGAGTCTTCAGCGTGTCGCTGAGATTGGGGACATAGGTCTTCTTCTCCTCCTCGCACGAACTGAGCACGACGCATGCCACGAACGACAGCGCCATCAGGCGCGCTGCTATCTTCAGGGACTTCGAACACATATTCAAACAATTGTCGGATGCAAAGGGTTTGTCAGGAACGGCGGGGACACGGAGTCCCGCATGCACCGTGCGGCATCAGTAGATACGGCTCTTGCGGAACCACATCTCGTTGAAGTTGATGCCGATGGTGATGTTGAAGTAGTTTTCCTTGATAAGCGCCACGGGCGAGCACTGGCGGTGCTTCCACTCGAGGCCGAGGTTGACGATGCTCTTGAAGTTGGGCACGGGCAGGCCGAGGCCGAGTGTTATGCCGTACTCGCGGATGTTGTTGCCGCGTATCATCAGGTAGTCATGGTTGTAGTACGTGCCTGCGCGGTACTGGATGCGCCTGCCGTAGCCGCCGCGCGGATTGGGCGTGTACTGCATGCCGAGTCCGAGACGCCAGCGGTCGGCGAACTCGGTGCTCTCGAAGTTCTCGATCTTGGCGAACTTGGCGTTCTTCCAGGGCTGGTAGGTGAAGTCGGCCTCGACCATGAGGCTGTGGTTCCACTCGTAGTTGATGCCCGCGCCCCATGACTCGGGCAGCGAGTAGAGGCCCTTGAGGCTGGTGTAGCCGACGGTGTCGGCTGTGGCGTTGCTGTTGTGTGTGGCGCCGTCGTAGTATACGCCGTAGGTATGTCCGTGCAGGTCCTTGCCGGGCGAGAAAGTGAGGCCGAGGGTCACGCGGTTCCTGCGGCCGACGTTGAAGCCGTACTGGACGCCGAGGTCAAGGTGCCAGTCGCGCACCGACATGTTGCGTTGGAACATTGTCGACGAACTTGTCGAGGTCATCGTGTACAGGTCGTTGACGGTGTTGCCGAAGAGGTAGGCGAAATTGAATCCGAGCGACAGGCCGTCGAAGGGACGGCCTGCGAAGCCGAGATAGGCCTGGTTGATCGAGCCGGAGCCGGAGCGCTGGGTCGAGCCGTTCTCGATGTCGCCGCCGAAGGCATAGCCTGTCGAGGCGTAGGGCAGGATGCCTGCCGAGGCGCCCATGCGCTTGCCGATTGGCACCTGCATGGTGATGTATTCGAGACCGCCGCCGAACGAGCGCTCGGTGTTTCCGTTTTCCTGCGACCAGAGGGCGCTGAGACTCACTCCCATGTCGAAGAGGAAGGTCATGGAGTCGATGGCGGCGTACGATGCCGGATTCATCACGTTGATCTGTCGTCCCGAGCGCATGGCATAGCCCACGGAGCCCATGCCGCGCTGGGCCGAGGTGGCGTTGTCGTTGAGCATGCCGTAGCCGTAGCGCGAGTAAGGGGTCATGGTGCCGTTCTGGGCCTTGGCGGGAACGGTCAGCGTGGCGAGGAGCGCCACGAGGGAGAGGGGGAGAAGAATTTTTTTAAGTTTCATCAGTGATTGGTTTGCATAATGATGTTGAGGCCGAGGCAGACAAGGTCGGGGACTATCGCAGCCTCGAAACTAAGGCGGGGCGCCACGAGATTCGCGGCTCCGCCCGTCAGTATGACTTTCGCCGAGGGGAGAAGGCGGCGACGGTAGAACTCGATTTCGGCAACGACGCCGTCGACAGCGCCGGCCCTGAGTGCCATTGCCGTGTCACGCCCCCATGTCTCGACGTCGCCGACCGAGTCGACCAGAGGGAGGCGGGCCGTATAGCGGTTAAGGGCGCGAAGCCGCATGTTTATGCCGGGGGCTATGTTGCCTCCGGCGAACGTGCCGTCGCTCACGAGGTCGTAGGTCACGGCTGTGCCGACGTCGACCACGAGTACCTGGGGAGCGTCGGGCGCGAGCGACCATGCGCCCACGGCCGCGGCAAGCCTGTCGGCCCCGAGGGTCGACGGGGTGCGGTAGTCAACCCGCAGGGGCGTAGGCGTGGTGGCCGGGTCCAGCACCACGAGACGCCCGCAGCGCCCGGCAAGCAGCCGGCGCAGTTCCTCGTCACCGGTACCCGCAACAGAACAGAGACAGCAGCCGTTTATGGGTTTCCCGGCAGCGGGCGCCGCCTCATATGCGGGCGCGAGGAAGTCGTCGAGCGACGCGGCATCGACCGCCTTCAGCGCGGATTGCGCGAAAGGCCGCGTCTCGCCCTCCCGCCACAAAGCCAGTTTGGTGCGCGAGTTGCCGTGGTCGATAGTCAAATTCATGGCGCAAAATTACGCTTTTTTTGCATTATACCGCCACAAGCCCACCCCTTTTTACATTAAATATTACTAAAATACAATGCACTCCATGACATTTGTCCGAAATCAGCCAGCGAAACAGGGCAGTTCACCCCATATGCCGCCACGAGAACCGTTAAGCAGTGTTAAAACCGTGTCATAAACACGGACATTCCCTAACTTTGCACTCCACAATCAAGTCAACCAGACAGATACCCATGAAAAAACTTATTTTTACGGCGCTCATGCTTTCGGCAGGCGCCATCGGCGCACAGGCGCAGACCACGCTGTACGTGTCGCCCGACGGCTCGGACTCGGGTGACGGCTCGCAGTCATCACCATTCGCGACAGTGGCCAAGGCCGTCGAGACAGTACAGCCCGGAGGAAGCATCCTCGTCCACGCAGGCACATACTACATCACCGAACGCATCAAGATTCCCAGCAAGGAGACAAGCGAGCAGAACCGGATCCGCCTGTTCGCCTATGGCGACGGCGAGGTTATAATCGACGGCACGAACATGAACCCGGCGACAGCCGCCGAATTCAAGATGGCGCGCTGCATGTACTTTCCCTACTGGGCCAACTACTGGCATGTCAAGGGCATAACCTTCCAGAACGCCAAGGACAACGGTGTCAAGGTCGAGGGCAGCCATAACATATTCGAGCACTGTGTCTTCCGCGACAACAACGACACGGGCCTGCAGATAGGCATGTTCAAGGACTGGACCATTGAGGAATTCAAGTCGCTCCCAGGGTCCGGCCAGCCCGAATTCAACCCCGGATACGCATACTGCCGGGGCAACAAGGTGATAAACTGCGACTCGTACAACAACTACGACGCCACTGTATTCGGAGGTGGCTCGGATGACGGCGGCGACGCCGACGGTTTCGCATGCAAGCTCTTTCCCGGTCCGGGCACCGAATTCCACGGCTGCCGCGCATGGAACAACAGTGACGACAACTGGGACCTGTACATGGTCTACCATCCGGTCGTGATCGACAACTGCTATGCCTTCAACGCGGCGATCGACAGGAACGGCAGGCCGACGCCCGGCAACGGCAACGGCTTCAAACTCGGCGGAGGAGGCTCGTCTGGAGGCGCCGCCTTCGAGCAGTCGACCGGAGCACACCTAGTGCGCAACTGCGTGGCCTGGAACAATACGAGGAAGGGCTTCGACCAAAACAACGCCTGCGAGGCCATGTACCTTATAAACAACGTGGCATGGGGCAACGACTTCAACTACCGTTTCCCCACGAAGTTCGACTTCGGCACGATGTACCTGCGCAACTGCGTGGGCTTCAATGCCAGAACCCTCAACCACGAATTCCTGTCAGAGAATAAGGAAGGCTTCCGCATGCCCGACACCGAGTTCAACAGCTGGACGACAATCGACGGATGCGATCCCATCAAGGACGGCAACAAGGTTGGCAAAAACAAAGTATTCGCCGCCGACCACTCCGGCGAATTCCTTTCACTGCTCGAGGCCGACGCCAAGGCCGGGCGCCTCCCTGACGGCTCGCTGCCCGAAAACGGCTTCGCACGCCTGCGTCCGGGCAGCAGGTTTGTCGATGCCGGACAGGCCATAACCGATTTCAACCCCGCGCGTTTCATGACCGAGGCAGAGGCTGCCGCCGCAGGCATTGACCTTGCCACGCTGCCGGAGTTCTCCATCGAGTACAACGACGCGAGCGCCGACATGGGCGCCTACGAGAGCGGCGTACCCACGGCCGGAAAACTCTACCTCATGTCCGGCCGGCAGGACCAGACCGTCTACACCGGCACCGCCATCGAACCCGTAGTCGTGAAATGGGGCGGAGCGGCAACCGACGTCACAGTCGCCGGAGCGGACGCGCTCACCGTCACCAAGGACGCCGGGAGCAAGACCGTGACAATATCCGGCACACTCAGCGCCGACACCGAGGTAACCATCACCACTGTCGGCGGCGAGACCGCCGCAAGCCTGACCATCAGCCTGAGCGCATCAACCGTCGCCCCGGGCACACTCGCATGCACTAGCGGCAACGCCTCGCAGACCGTTTTCTACGACACCGAGATAACACCCATCGTCTTCGAACTCGGAGGCGGAGCCACGGCGTTCTCCGTCAAGGGTCTCCCCGAAGGCCTCGAATCAGCCGTCGAAGGCAGGAGCCTCACCATCACCGGAATTCCTGTATCCGAAGGCACATACACAGTCACCGCCACCGGCGGCATGACCGACGTATCGGTCAGCGGCACCATCTCTCTCGAGATTGCCAACCGTGTCCTCACCGGCGGCTGGTACCACATACAGGACGACTGGGACGCCATTCCCGCCGACCTGCAGGGCGTGGTGTCCGTCGAAAGCGATGACGCACACCCGTCGGCATGGGATCCCGAATATGACGAGAAAGGCACCGTTCCCGGCGGATGCACGCGCGGCGCAGTCAACGTGGGCCAGGGAGGAGCGCTCGTATGGACACTCCCGTCTCTGCTCGAACTCAAGGCGAACATCCACTTCACCGGAAGCCGCACGCTGCAGGTCAAATGGCAGGTCGAGGGCGAGGAGGAACACAGCTGGACGAGCAGCAGACTCAAGAAAGGTACCCTTACAGCCTGGGACTTCATGGCCAGTGCCGGAATCCCGCAGACCGACAGACCCGTCACCGTGAAGTTCCTGAACCCTGCCAGCCTCAACAACGGCGGCATCCGCGTCTACGACTTCTACGTCAAGGTATACGCCAAGGGCGACAGCGGCGCCGAGACCGTGACCACACCCGCCGAAACGCTTGACTACTACCTTACCGACGGTGCCGTCATACTCAGCCTCGACAACATAGCCTCGGCAAGTCTCTACAGTCTCGACGGACGCCCCGTCAGCAGCACGATAGCCTCGCAGGTAATACCCCTGCATGACACACACGGACTCCACATACTGCGTGTCACCACGGCCGACGGACGTACCCGCACCGCAAAAGTAGCGCTTCCCTGACCGTCCTGCCCCGTCCGGTGACGGCACGTACACCGAGACATCAGCGACACCCTCCGGCCGCTCCGCCATGAGCCGTCCCGCAATATGATTCGCACAAAACAGCGGCGTTTTTGACGATATTTTTAATTTTAAGGGCGATTTTTTGCGAAAATTAAAAAATTACCATTACTTTTGCACAAGCGAATTTCTAACTATTAATTAACTGATCATGAAGAGACTCTTTACTACTTTCCTGACCGCAGCGGCCGCCATCACACTCACCGCTGCGGCAAATGCCGCTCCTCTTGCCGTGGACGCCGTGGCCATAAACACCACCGCATCCGGCACCACCGAGAAGGTTGCCCCCGGCAACTCTTTCGAGAACGCTACCAAATTCCCCAACATCAACATCACACTCACACAGTCCGGGGTATCCTGCGGCGAGACCCTCCAGTTCACCTCCGACAAAGGACTGAGCAAGGAGGTTTCCGTCAACCACATGTTCTACGACATGGGATACTCCAATGAGGTCATCGTCAAGACCGGCGACGAGAGCATCACGGAATCCGGCGTCTACACGCTCCACGTCCCCGCGAACTTCTTCTCGCTCGACGGCAGCGGCAACGATGCCACCGACCTCGCCTGGACCTACACCAACACCACGGACCAGGGCGACGACAACGAGAAGGAACTGAAACTCACAGGTTTCACTGTCAACGGCGTCAACATGCTCGCCCAGAATCCCGCACTCGAACTCCTGGAGCGCGACGTACCCATCAATATTGACATCACCCCCATTCCCGAGGCCATGATGCTGACCCTGAAATTCTCTAACAAGGAGACAGGCGAACTCATCCGCAGCATGGAAATCTATTCCAACCCCAACAACCCTGCCATCGTCGTAGACCCCGCCACCGGCGTATACCACACGAAGGTCGCAGGCCGCGCCGTCAACAAGTTCTTCGAAGGCTCCGAGTACGCCGCCACAATCACCGCCTACAGCTCGACCAACGCCAACAACCCCGCCAACCAGGTATGGGGCCCTGTCGAGGTAGCATTCACCGGCTTATCCGAAGTCTACAAGTTCAGCCCCGCAACAATAGTTTCCGTAAGCCCGTCCGACGGCTCGGAAATCACCGACGTCTCCACCCCGATAGTCGTGACATTCTCGTCGCCCGTAGCCGAGGTTAAATGCTCCGTCACCGAAGGCGGCCAGGGCGCTAGCGCAAACGCACTGAGCGACATCACCGCCAACGCCGACAAGACCGTCTGGACAATCAGGCCAGGCAGAAGCTTCTGGAGCACATCCGACACCGAATGGACATTCATGATCTCGGCCAAAGACGCCGAGGGACGCGTAGTCGAAGGCAACCACGGCCTGGAGGCAAACTCCCAGTACTGGCTCGCATACAGCTGCTTCCTTGCCGCCCCGACCGTAAACATCGCTCCCGCATCGGGCATGGTTGAGGAACTCTACGAGTTCACCGCCACCGACGCCAGCGGCATCAGCCTCTCGTACACCTCGACCCCGTACGTCGTGAACGAGGCAGGCGAGACCGTGGCCCGCGTGGACATGAACTCCCAGGTACAGTACGACGCCCAGGGACGTGACATCACCACCGTTTCAGCCTCTGACGTCAAGGCTGTCAAGGCCGTGTTCCACCTCACCCAGGCCATAACCACCCCCGGCAAGTACAAGTTCATCCTCCCGCATGCAAGTTTCAGCATGGGCACCGAATACAGCAGTTCGTCCAACCGCTACATGGAAATCGAATACACCGTCGTTCCCATGGTAGCCGTCAACGTCGAGCTCGCCGACTTCGCCAAGGCATCCTTCAAGGTATCCCAGGGCAACAGCGCCAGGGTGGCCCTGACTCCCAGCGCCGACTGGAGACTCGCCACACTGACACTCAACGGCACCGACGTGACCGACAAGGTCGCAGGCGATGTCTACACCATCGAGAACATCACCGAAGAGGCCAGCCTCGTTGCAACCTACGAGTTCGCTCATGAAGTACAGGTCATCGAGACCGGAGGCACCGTAGGCGTAGTGACTGTCGAGAACAACCAGTACAAGGTCAGCAGTACCGCCGAGTGCATCAAGATCGAAAGCCTCAAGGGTGGCGAGGAAATCAACGTATTCACCGCCGCAGGCATGAAACTCGCCTCGCAGAAAGCCACAAAGGACACAATCGAAATCTCCGTGCCCCAGGGTCAGGTCTACATCGTCACAATCAACAACGTGGCCGTCAAGGTCAAGCACTGATCACGACATATCGCGACATACCGACATCTCATTCGCAAAAAATCACGCCAGGCCTGGCGTGATTTTTTTGTTATTTTCCGATAATTTTGGCGCGATATCCAGAGGAGAGCCGCTTCCTGAGAACTAAGGCTCGCCGGGCGGGAAGGAACGGCTTCCCGCTTACTTATTATTATTGTCGGGCGGGGAAATCGGGGGTAATTAAAGAAATTTTTGGTTAATTCGTTGCGGGGCGGCGAAAATATGCTAACTTTGCAACGCCAACGCCCTCTCCCCGGAGGGGGCGCATCGGCGTATATGTGCGCCTGTGTCAGCGGCGCCCCACTTCGGACAAACAAGAAATATATTTATAATCAATTAATTATCTAACCCCTAACTCATCTTCCCTATGTGGTTAATAAACTCATCCATAGGACGTAAGTTCGTGATGGCAATCACGGGCTGCTGCCTCGTCCTGTTTGTGACCTTTCACGTGCTGATGAACTCGGTGGCAATCTTCTGGCCCACAGCCTACAATTCGGTCTGCGAGTTTCTGGGCGCCAACTGGTATGCCCTGATAGCCTCGGCAGGTCTCGCCCTGCTGTTCATCATCCACATTGTCTACGCACTGTGGCTCACCTTCCAGAACCGCGCCGCCCGCGGCACCGACCGCTATGCGGTCAACACCCGTCCCCCCCAGGTCGAGTGGTCCTCGAAGAACATGCTCGTCCTCGGCATCGTTGTCGTTGCCTTCCTCGTAGTGCACCTCTGCCAGTTCTGGTACAAGATGCAGTACCAGGAACTCATGCACCACGACCTGTCAGTCCTTCCCCAGCTTGACGGCGTGCCCGTGCAGCCCGCCCTCGGCACACTTTTCCTCCAGATGGCCTTCAGCGCCGCATGGGTAGGCATCGTCTACATCATAGGCTTCATCGCCCTCTGGTTCCACATGAACCACGGCTTCTGGTCGATGTTCCAGACCGTAGGCTGGGACAACACCACATGGCTCCCCCGCCTCAAGAAAGTCTCCCTCTGGTGGACATCAGTCGTCGTCGTGCTCTTCATCGTCCAGGTAGGCGTCTTCACATGGCGCGCCAACGACAACTACTACACCGAGAACCCCGAACTTCAGGAACAGTACGCCGAGTCCTGGTTCAAACAGGTCGAGGCCGCCCAGGACGAGTTTGACGTCGCCCTCTCCGAGGCTCAGAAGCCCTTCAGGAACATCGACTTCCAGACAATGGACATGGCCTCACAGATGAAGGCCCAGCAGGACATGCAGGAGGCTCAGACCAACCTCATCAAGACCGCCGGCCGAACCTTCGTCAACAAGATGACCGTCATCGACTCCGCCTTCCAGAAACAGTGTCCCGACGTCATGCCCACACAGGAAATGCAGCAGGCTCTCCAGATGAAGGCTCAGTTCGAGGCCATGCTCAAGGCCATGGACACCCCCTTAGACCAAATAAACAACCAACGCTAAAAATCACTCATCGATATGGCAGATCTTAAAAATCTCGAGGGTATGATCGACTCTACCCCCATCATGAAGGACTTCGCCGACATCGAGTCGTCGAAACTCCCCGAGTACCAAATCGACTCAAAGATACCCGAAGGTCCCGTCGCTGAGAAATGGACCAACTATAAAGCCCACCAGAAACTCGTCAACCCCGCCAACAAGCGCAACCTCGACATCATCGTCGTCGGCACCGGCCTTGCAGGCGCCTCCGCCGCATCGTCACTCGGCGAGATGGGCTTCAACGTCCTCAACTTCTGCATCCAGGACTCGCCCCGCCGCGCTCACTCCATCGCCGCACAGGGCGGCATCAACGCGGCCAAGAACTATCAGAACGACGGCGACTCGGTCTACCGCCTGTTCTACGATACGGTCAAGGGCGGTGACTTCCGCTCGCGCGAGGCCAACGTCTACCGTCTGGCCGAGGTCTCGAACAACATCATCGACCAGTGCGTCGCACAGGGTGTGCCTTTCGCACGCGAGTACGGCGGCCTCCTCGCCAACCGCTCGTTCGGCGGTGCACAGGTGAGCCGTACTTTCTACGCCAAGGGCCAGACAGGCCAGCAGCTGCTGCTCGGCGCATACGCCTCGCTCAACCGCCAGATCAACAAGGGCACTGTCAAGTCGTTCACACGCCGCGAGATGCTCGACCTCGTCATCATCGACGGACGCGCACGCGGCATCATCGTCCGCAACCTCGTCACCGGCGAACTCGAGCGCTACGCCGCACACGCCGTTGTCATCGCCACCGGCGGCTACGGCCGCACATTCTTCCTGTCGACCAACGCCATGGGCTGCAACGGCTCCGCCGCAGTCCAGTGCTTCCGCAAGGGCGCATACCTCGCCAACCTCGCCTTCACGCAGATCCACCCCACCTGTATCCCCGTCCACGGCGAGCAGCAGTCCAAACTCACCCTCATGTCCGAGTCGCTCCGCAACGACGGCCGCATCTGGGTTCCCAAGAAGAAGGAGGACGCCGAGGCCATCCGCGCCGGCAAACTCAAGCCCACCGACATTCCCGACGAGGACCGCGACTTCTACCTCGAGCGCCGCTATCCCGCCTTCGGCAACCTCTGCCCCCGTGACATCGCCTCGCGTGCCGCCAAAGAGCGTTGCGACGCCGGATTCGGCGTAGGCACCGGCAACGCCGTCTACCTCGACTTCAAGTACGCCATCGACCGCCTGGGCGAGGACGTCGTCCGCGACCGCTACGGCAACCTCTTCGACATGTACAAGATGATCTCCGACGACGATCCCTACCACACTCCGATGATGATCTTCCCCGCATCGCACTACACCATGGGCGGCGTATGGGTCGACTACGAGCTCCAGACCTCCATCCGCGGACTCTTCGCCATCGGCGAGTGCAACTTCTCCGACCACGGCGCCAACCGCCTCGGCGCCTCTGCCCTCATGCAGGGTCTCGCCGACGGCTACTTCGTCCTCCCCTACACCATGCAGAACTACCTCAGCGACCAGATCAAGGTGCCCTGCCCCTCGACCGACGCCCCCGAGTTCGACAAGGCCGAGAACGACGTCAAGGCCCGTATCGAGAAACTCATGAGCATCCGCGGCACAAAATCGCCTGACGAAATCCACAAGCGCCTCGGCCACATCATGTGGAACCTCGTCGGCATGGGCCGCACACTCCAGAGCCTCGTCGAGGCCACCAGGGAGATCGAGGAAGTGCGCAAGGAATTCTACACCGACCTCCGCATCGTCGGAGCCGCCGACGACCTCAACACCGAGCTCGAGAAGGCTCTCCGCCTCGAGGACTTCCTCGTAATCGCCAAGATGATGGCCATCGACGCCCTCAACCGCAACGAGTCCTGCGGCGCACACTTCCGCGAGGAATACCAGACTCCCGACGGCGAGGCCAAGCGCAACGACAAGGACTACATGTACGTTTCCTGCTGGAAGTACACCGGCGACAACGAGAAGCCCATCCTCCTCAAGGAGCCCCTCGAGTACACCGCCATCCAGGTTCAGACCCGTAACTACAAATCGTAACCCCTGTTCTTTAACCCGTTAATACAGACTCAAAATGGAAAATACTATTAGCGTAAACCTGAAGATTTGGCGTCAGCGCGGTCCCAAAGAACCGGGTCAGTTCGTCAAATACCACCTCGACGGCGTCTCGACCGACGAGTCCTTCCTCGAGATGCTCGACATGCTCAACCAATTGCTGGTAGAGCGCGGCGAGGAACCCGTCGTCTTCGACAACGACTGCCGCGAGGGCATCTGCGGCATGTGCTCCCTCTACATCAACGGCCATCCCCACGGTCCCATCCAGGGCATAACCACCTGCCAGCTGCACATGCGCAAGTTCAACGACGGCGACGTAATCACCATCGAGCCCTGGCGCTCGGCTGCGTTCCCCGTCATCCGCGACCTCGCCGTCAACCGCAACGCCTTCGACCAGATACAGCAGGCCGGCGGCTACGTGTCGTTCAACTGCGGCGGCGCTCCCGACGCAAACAACATTCCCATCTCGAAGGCCATCGCCGACGAGGCCATGGACTCCGCCACCTGCATCGGCTGCGGCGCATGTGTCGCCGCCTGCAAGAACGGCTCCGCCATGCTCTTCGTCTCGGCCAAGGTCAGCCAGTTCGCACTCCTGCCCCAGGGTCAGGTCGAGCGCAAGCGCCGCGCCCGCGCCATGGTCCGCAAGATGGACGAACTCGGCTTCGGCAACTGCACCAACACCGGTGCCTGCGCCGCCGAGTGCCCCAAGAACATCTCCCTGTCGAACATCGCACGCCTCAACCGCGAGTTCATCAAGGCCAAATGCTCTGAATAATCCCTCATAACCATACTTTCCCGAAAGGCTGAGCCACCCGCTCAGCCTTTTTTGTGCCCGTTAATTCATTTTCGCACTTTTTTCGCACTGATTTTTTTGGCGGAACTGCCCCATCCTGTTACCTTTGCGTCATGCCAAAGACTTAAATCACATATCCGGCAGAAATCGTGGATTTTTGCTTATCGGGTAAACCTTTTTTTATTATCTTTGTACGGAAATGCGAACAACCCTTATCATACTCCTCACACTGCTTTTCGTCGGCTGTAGCC
>ERZ1106943.1198-NODE-1198-length-27790-cov-6.502975_pt1 | contig 27790 bp, 31 predicted proteins | sample MGYA00403671_ERZ1106943 | MGnify/ENA primary metagenome ERZ1106943 (study PRJEB35170, sample SAMEA104062427) | human gut metagenome | biome: human gut; feature: human-associated habitat; material: faeces | place: Denmark | collected 2012-06-14 ...
CAGGATTAATTGGTGCTTTACATGTTGGTATACAAGCCGCTAAAACAATTGCTCTTTTATATAACAAGCCTTTGATTCCTGTCCACCATTTAGCGGGACATATATACGCAAATGAATATGTTAAACCTTTAAAGTTCCCATTACTTGCTATTGTTGTAAGTGGCGGTAATACTGAACTTGTTATTATGCGTAAGCACCTTGATTTTGAAATCATTGGTGAAACTAAAGATGATGCAATTGGCGAATGTTATGATAAAGTGGCTCGTGTTATGGGTTTACCTTATCCGGGTGGTATTCCAATTGATAAATATGCTAAAGAAGGACATCATACTTATAAATTGCCAACTCCTTTACATGATAAATCTTATGATTTTTCATATTCAGGATTAAAAACTAGCATTATCAATATGGCACATAACATAGAACAAAAAGGTGAAAAAATTAATATTCCAGATTTATGTTGTTCATTCCAAGAAGTAGCAATTGGTATGATTTTAGAAAAATCACTTCGTGCAGTAAAAGAATATGATGTTAAACAAGTTGTACTTGCTGGTGGAGTATCCGCAAACTCATATTTACGTAAAGAAATCGTTAGCCGTTTAGATGGCAGCGGTATTGATGTAATTATTCCACCAATGTGGTGTTGTACAGATAATGCTGCAATGATTGCAAAAGTAGCATCAAGATTGTATGATGAACATGTTTTTGCAGATTTATCAATTTCGGTTGATCCAAGTTGGAAGATTGATGAATTTAGAAAATTTTAATAATTTAATATTATTAATGGCAAATTAATATTGCAATGATATAATAATATTTATGAAGAGGAAGGAATAAATTTATGGTAGAATTTAAAACAGTAAGAGAATTATATGAAACATGCAAATTTGGGGATGCATTTGAAAAAGAATCAATAGCTGATGTAGAACTAGAAGGTTGGATTAGAACTAATCGCAATAATGGTTCTATTGGCTTTATTGAATTAAACGATGGAACATATTTTAAAAATGCACAAATCGTTTATGATAAAGAAGTATTAGAAAACTTTGTGGAGGTTTCTCACTTTTCAACAGGATCTAGTATCCATATTGTTGGTAAATTTGTCTTAACTCCAGAAATGAAACAACCATTTGAAATTCATTTAACTTCTATCGAACTAGAAGGCGGAGTAGATGAAGATTATCCGCTTCAAAAGAAACGTCATAGCTTTGAATTTTTACGTGATATTGCGCATTTAAGGCCACGTACAAATACATTCTCAGCGGTATTCCGTGTTCGAAGTGTTCTATCAATGGCTATTCATGAATTCTTCCAATCTCAAGGATTTATTTATGTCCATACACCAATTATTACAGGTAATGATGCTGAAGGTGCTGGTGAAACATTTAATGTAGTTACTAATGATAAAGATCCAAAATCATTCTTTGGTAAACCAGCTTGCTTATCTGTATCTGGTCAATTACAAGTTGAAGCATTTGCTTTAGCATATCGTGATGTTTATACATTTGGTCCAACTTTTAGAGCGGAGCGCTCTAACACTGTGCGCCATGCTTCCGAATTCTGGATGATTGAACCAGAGATTGCCTTCGCAGATTTAGAAGATGATATGGATTTAATTGAAGATTGTATTAAATTCTGCATTAATTACATTATGGAAAATTGTGAAGAAGAAATTAACTTCTTTAACACTATGATTGATAAGACATTAGTGGAACGTTTAAATCATGTTAAAAATTCACACTTTAAGAGAATGCCATATACTGAAGCAATTTGTGAACTTCAAAAAGCTAAAGAAGATGGACATAAATTTGATAACGATAATATTTATTGGGGTATGGATTTACAAAGTGAACATGAACGTTATATTACCGAACAAGTTATCAAAGGACCGGTATTCTTAACAGATTATCCAAAAGATATTAAAGCATTTTATATGCGTGTAAATGATGATAACAAGACTGTTGCTGCTTGTGACTTATTAGTACCAAACGTTGGTGAATTGGTAGGCGGAAGTCAACGTGAAGAAAGATATGATGTATTATTAAATAGAATGCATGAAATTGGTATGAAAACCGAAGGATTAGAATGGTACTTAGATTTAAGAAGATATGGTGGTTGTAAACATGCTGGATTTGGTATTGGTTTTGACCGCTTATTAATGTATGTAACAGGTATGGGTAACATTCGTGATGTTCAACCATTCCCAAGAATACCAAACAATTTAAAATTCTAGAAGGAGTAAAGTATGGCTGAATTAATAACTGAAGTAAGTGATGAAGAATTAGTTACTAAATTAAAAGCAAAACGTCGTGTACGTGGCCTTTTAATTGCTATTAATTTTGTCCTATTTGGATATTTAGCTTTTAATATAGGCGCAAGTATTGTTAATCTAATTGATGCTTATAAACGTGTTGAAGGTTTAGTTTCTTTAAAAGACAAAAGCCCCAAAGAATCATTAGAAATATATAAGCAATATATTAAAAGCGATGATGATGTTATTAATGGAGACTTTGCGATATATGGAGATCATATTTTATTTACCAAGAGTAACTTTGATATTGATAATTTAGATCTCTATGAAAATGTTCAATTAGCAAAAGTCCAAGAAAATAAAAATAATTTACAACTAGAAAGATCTTTAAGATATGAAGGTATTGATCAATATTTTAATACGGGTGTTAATATATTTTATGATAAATCCGGCAATGCTTTGCCATTAGGAGATTATTTCTTTTATCCTGAATGTAATGAATTCAATATTAATAATATGGGGCAAATACTTAAAATTAATAATGGTTTAGAAATGGAATATGTTAATTATTCTTTACCAGATAAAGATGGTAGAAGAGTTAAATCTACTATTTATGCATATAAAGACAATCCAGCATTTTTAATGAATATTGATTATGTTTATGGATTACCAGAAGGATACATTGATGCTTTAGTAATTGGTAGTGATGAAGACTATCAAAAAGTAAATACAAAAATTATCGAATTATTACCAAATGCAAAAATCGAACGTCTCGATAGCGCTAGTTATGATCAAGCTTATGAATATAAAGCAAGGACTATTATTAAATTAGTTGATGAAGATACTACTAATAATGAAGATGTATCTTATACTTGGTCAAAATTTGAAAATAGTGGCGGAAAAGAGGATGATTTTATTCTTGCGATGGCGGGATACGCTAATAGCAAAGGATATCCAACTCAATTCAAAAGTGAACATTTTGTTGGCAAGATGACTTATATTATTGATGTTAAAAATTAATGGTGCGTGAGCATCATTTTTTTATGCTTGTTATTGGAGCAATTAATAATATCATAAATTTATAATTGTATAATTCAAGCATCTATTATCACAAATGTGTTAAACAAAATACCACAAATGTGTCAAGTTAAATAGCATACCCAAATAAGTAAAGTTCAAAATAGATATATTAAATAGGAAAAATTTAATTATGATTTAGTTTAAAATGTTAATAGTTATTAACATCCATTGTAAAATAGTGGGTATGTTTTTTGCTATAAATTTTTTATATAATTTTAGTAGAAGGTGAAACTATGTTAAGTGATGTATTAAAAAACTTACGAACAATAAATAAATTAACACAAGAAGATTTAGCGGATTCTTTAAATGTTACCCGTCAAACAATTGCTAAATGGGAAAAAGGTGAAGCAGTACCAGATATTTTTACACTCAAAAAAATGTGCGAAATGTACCAAGTATCGATTGATGACCTTTTAGAAAGTGATAAAAAAGATGCCAAATCCATAAGACCGAAAGATAAATTTTTCTTTGGAATAGTGGAAATTAAAGAAAATGGTGATATAACAATACCTAAAGAAGCATTATTAACTTTTAATTTTAAAACAGGTGATAAACTAGCGGTTTTTGGAGATTTAAATCAAGGTCTTGCTCTTGCAGACGCTAAAGTTGTTACACAATTTGCTAAAGATGTTCTTGATAAGGAAAATTAAGTATGGATGCAATAAAAGTAAGCAATTTAACCAAGCAATTTAAAAATGTTTTGGCAGTAAATAATATTTCTTTTAATGTAAAAGAAGGAGAAATCTTTGGAGTACTTGGTCTTAATGGTGCAGGTAAGACCACAACCATAAAAATGATGAGCGCTTTAACTCGACCTACGAGCGGTAATATTAAAGTATTTGATTATGATATTTATAAAGATATTAATAAGATTAAAAGCATTATCGGTGTTTCTCCACAAGAAAGCGCAATTGCTAATAATTTAACAGTTAAAGAGAATATAGAACTAATGGCTAGTTTATATTTTAAAGATAAAGCAAAGATAAAAAATAATACCGAGCGCGTCATTAATAATTTGGGATTAGAAAGTTATATTAATAGACGCGCTAAAACATTATCAGGCGGCTATAAAAGAAGGTTATCTATTGCCATGGCTTTAGTAACTAATCCGCGTATTTTATTTTTAGATGAACCAACTTTAGGATTAGATGTTATTAATAGACATGAACTATGGAATGTTATTAATAATCTTAAAGGTAAAGTAACAATTATATTAACTTCACATTATATGGAAGAGATAAGTGCTTTAGTGGATGATATTGCGATTATGAAAAATGGAAAAATCCTAATGATTAATAATTTAGAAACTATTTTAAAGTCCACTAATACGAATTCATTAGAAGAAGCATTTATTAAGATTGTAGGTGAAAACTAATATGCGTTTTTTAACGTTTACTAAGCGAAATATTTTAGAATTAATTCGCGATCCATTATCGAGTATTTTCTTTGTTATTTTTCCTGGTGTGTTATTTATTGTTTTATCGTTAATCATGCATTCTTTAGGTGAAGAAGCAATCCTTAATACTCCTCAATTTGAGATTAATCATTTAACAATGGCAATGATTGTATTTAGCTTTTCATTTATTACGATATTTGTGGGGAATATGATTGCTAATGACAAAGAAAATTATTTCTTAATGCGTTTAAAATCAACACCGATGCAAGCAAAAGATTTTATAATGGGTTACACATTAAGTATTCTTCCCATCGCAGCTTTTCAAGAAATAGTAATGCTAATTATTGGTATAATTTTGGGCTTAAAAGTAACATGGTATGTATTAGTTGCTAGTTTATTGCTATTTCCTATTTCATTTTTATTTATTGGATGCGGAATATTATTGGGCACTTTAACAAATAGTAAAGCGGTAGGCGGAATAGCATCAATTGTTCCAACAATGACTTCATTATTAGGGGGAATGTTTTTCCCTCTTGATACAATGGAAGGAACATTTAAAAAGATATGTTATATATTTCCTTTTGCGAATGCTACTAAAGTAAGTAATTTAGTTATTAATGGTGATTTTAATATATTGATACCATATTTAATTGTCTTAGTTTATACATTAGTAATTTATATAATTTCTGTTTTATTATTAAATTATAAACTTCATCATGATGGAATTTAAAAAGTGCAGATTTGCTGCACTTTTTAACTATAAACTTGTTTGTTCAGGTGTAAGACTTTTTTGGAATACAGATGTTGATAATTGTCTTGCACGTAATTGACGAGATATATAAGCCACTAATTGATGAATATAAAGAATACCACCGACTACAAAGCAAGGAAATGATAAATAAGCAGTAATTGCTTGATGATCAAATACAAATGTTGGTTTCCAAATTAATTCTGGCCATGTTGATGGAATAAATGTTTTAATTCCAAGAAGAGTGGCTTTTTCAACGCTGCCCCAATCCCAATGGTAAAATAAACTATTAATACCATGTTCTTTAGAAAAATAGAATGATAAATTAGATGTATGAGCGATAATCATATATTGGGCTAAAATAATAAACCCAATCAAAATAAGAACAAATGGTAGGCGTATTTTTTTATAAAACATTATTATGTTCTTTTTTTCTGACACTTTTCTAAATTGATGTGGGGTAGTGACTAATTTAGCTTTGACTACGTTATACATATATGTATCAACGGCTTTGCCTTGTTTAGCCATAACACGTTTAACTAAATTAACAATGAATCCGATAAATAAGAAGATAATAATGATAGCTAGAAAAACGACAATAAGAATTCTTTTGTCATTCTCTGTTAATTTGATAAGACTAATCATGATTATCACCTTCTATATCGTTAGAAGTATTGTTAGTTTCACTATTTACTGGTGGAACAATAGCATTATTAACCACTCCATTATTAGAAACAATATTAGTATTTGGTGTGACGTTTAGTTGGCTGTTAAGGACGGCTTCTTTAAATTTTGCTTCATATTGTTCTTGGGCTAGCAAGATTTTTTCTGCTTCGATATCAATAGGAAGTTTATCAGTAATACTTTTTCCTTTGAAAAATTTAAAGATGTTAATAAAAAACATAATAATGAAAGCAAGAAAAGTATAAATAAAATATAAAGCCAAAATAAGCACAATAAAAGGAGATAATACAGTATAGAGTAAACCAAGACCAAATGTCTTAAGAATTGATAGCATATTACCACGCTCCTTTTACTAATTTATTGTAACATTTTGCTTATTTTTTGTTAACAAGAATAAAAAAATTATATGTTGAAATAACGACAATTGGGAATAACATGGCTAATGGCACTAATAAGGTATTAGATTTAGCAAAAATAACAAATAAAATGATGAAACCAATCACACTAATTGATGTAATCAATATGCCAATAGTTTTATTTTCGAATAAATCTAAAACTATTAATGACACAAGACTAATACACATGGCTAAAAACAAATACATTAAATCATCAAAGAATAAGGCTGATAAAATTGTTAGAATACTTATAGTAATGCAAGCACAAGAATAAGCTAATTGATTGCTATTTTTAGTAACAATTTCCACTTTAAAACGAGTAATACTTGAAGAAATAAGAAGAAAACTAATAATATTTTGTGCTAATGCCACAACGTAGTTAATTGGCAAAAATAGTTTGTATAATAAAAACTCTTTGTTTTCACCTAGAATGGTTTTAAATATTTCTAAAATAGAGTGATTATCATTGGTGTAGATGAGATTGATTAATGGTATAGTGGCCATGGAAAAAAGAAATTGGCAAAAACTAGAAATCATAATAGTTATACCAATATTTACCTTTTTTTCAATACAAATACCAAATATTGTTCCATTAATTAAAGAAGGAAGGAGAGTAAAAATAGTATATTCAATTCCTTGTGTATTAATAATAAATGATAAAAAAATTGATGCTATAAAGTAAATAAGATAATATTTTTTTTGACAAACAAGTATTACCATGGTAGTTATATAAGGCAACATTAAATAAAGTAAAAGTGATAAGACTGGCAGAAAGGTCATTAACAAAGCAAAAATAACATTAACCGCTGACATTAATGCTATAAAAGTTAAGTTAGAAGTGGCCTTGCTTTTTTTCATTTTCTCACCTATCTAAGTTTAACACATTTTTATCTTACAATACATTTTTTTGGCGAATTCGACACAATTTGTTTTTATATTATTAATGGGTGATTTTATGAAAAGAGTGATTAGTTTAGTAATATTGCTTTTATTAACTTCTTGTCAAATTGATGAAAGTGTCTTTATAACACGTAATGAAAACGATATTTATGTGCAATTTGAACATATTTTTGATTATAACAAAGGGTATTTTTATTTCTACATGGATGGTTGTGTTTCTTGTGATTCACTTAAAAATCATATTGTTACTTATGCTTTAAATAATAATGATTTTTATTTGGTAATTCCTTCAAATAAATTTAACTATGGGTATGATCGTTCTTTCAATAATGGAGTGACAAATTATCAAGATATTGTAATTACTGGCTTTCCTACTTTGTTAGAAATTAAAAACTATCAAGTGAGCAATAATTATGTTGGAGTTAATGAGATTTCTAACTTGTTATTCGATTAAAAAAGTTTCATTTAAAAGTTTTTATTTCTCATTTATTTAGCATAATAAATATGCTAAAATAATAACCGAAGTTTTGGTGATAAAAATGGAGAAATCGGAATTACAAAGATTAAATGACAAACAATTAAAAGCAGTAACTACAGATAGTCAATATTGCCGTGTTATTGCCGGGGCTGGTTCAGGTAAAACACGTGTACTTACTAATCGCTTTATTTATATTTTAGATGAATTAAGTGTGTATCCAAATCAAGTTTTGGCTATTACATTTACCAATAAAGCGGCAGGCGAAATAAAAAAACGTATTACAAAATTTTTGCCTAATATTAATCCAGGAAGTTTAAATGTTTTTACTTTTCATTCTTTTTGCTTACGCTTTTTAAAAAGAGAAATTGAAGCAATTGGTATTCCACAAAATTTTATTATCATTGATGAAGACGATCAAAAATCTATTATTAAAAGAATACTTAAAGCTGAAGGATTAAATACAAAATCACAGATTTATAAAGAATTACCAGGTTATATTTCTTATCAAAAAAATCTAGGATGCTATCCAGATGATGTAGTAATTAAGTCTTATGATCCAAAAGAAAGAGACAAATTACATTTCTATAAACTATATCAAGAAGAATTAGAACTTGCCAATCAATTAGATTTTGATGACTTGTTGCTTCGTACTTTAGAAATACTTGAAGGATATGAATCTATTAGAAATAAATGGAAAAGATTTTATAAACATATTCTTATTGATGAATTCCAAGACACGAACGACATTCAATATAAAATTGTTCGTTATTTAATGGACAAAGATACATGTTTATATGTTGTTGGTGATCCAGATCAAACAATATATACATGGCGAGGCGCTAATCAAAACATTTTGTTAAGTATGCCAAAAACATATCGAAATATTGAAACAGTTATACTAGATGAAAATTATCGTTCAACTGCGCCAATACTTAATGCCGCAAATAAACTTATTAAACATAATAAGGGACGTATTGAGAAAAATTTATTTACGGAAAATGAAAATGGAACACCGGTTGTTTATAATGATTTTTATGATCAATATACCGAAACTCGTTATGTGATAAATACTATTCAAAATCTTGTTAGTAAAGGTGATTTTGTTTATAAAGATATTGTTATTATGTATCGCGCTAACTACTTAACCTTACCTTTTGAAAAAGTATTAGTGCAAAATCAAATACCTTATCAAATTTATGGCGGACAAAAATTCTATCAACGTAAAGAAGTAAAAGATATTCTTGCTTTTCTCCGTTTATTGATAAATGACCGCGATAATGTTTCTTTTGAAAGAGTAATTAATATTCCAAAGCGTGGAATAGGCGATGCGTCTATTGATAAATTAAGAGATGAAGCAACAAGAGAAAATATTACTTATATGGAATATGTTTCTAATATTGATAAAATGGATAGTAATATTCCTACAAAAGCTAAAATTGGACTTAAAAATGTTGTGACATTCATTAATACATTAAAAGAAAAAATGTCCGAACAAACAATTGATGAGTTTTTAAAATACTTATTAGACGCAACGCATTATAAAGAATATTTAACTCAAACAGAAGATAATCCAGAAGATCGTTATGAAAACGTTGAAACTTTAGTTAGTGATATTGTTTCAATTATGAAATCTAATGAAGGCATAACCTTAGAACAATATTTAGAGAACATTGCTCTTATGTCTGCTCAAGATTATGTTGATGATGTTGATAGTTTAACGCTTATGACTGTCCATACTGCTAAAGGACTTGAGTTCCCCGTTGTATTCTTAATCGGACTTAATGAAGGAGTTTTCCCTAGTGCACGTGCAATCGAAGATGATCAAGATGCTGGTCTAGAAGAAGAAAGAAGAGTATGTTATGTTGCTTTCACTCGAGCAATGGAAAGATTATATGTCTCCTCATTTAGAATCGGATTTAAAGGACAAATTAGTGGACCATCTTGTTTTATTGATGAAGCAGGATTAAAAGACATTAACCGTCATTTAAGAGAGAATGAACGACTTAATATTGGAACTATTAATAAATATAAATCAGAAGTTAGTAAGCCAAAAGAAGTTACAAAAACATTTGGTAAACCAATTATTCTTAATCCTTCTATTAGTAACAATAATGTTACTTGGAAAATCGGTGATCGTTTGCGCCACATAACATTTGGCTTAGGAACTGTAATTGGAGTAGAAGCAACAACAATATCCGTTAAATTTGATGATGGCAATATTAAAAAATTATTAGGGGCACATGCTTCAATAACAAAAATAACAGGAGATGGAAATCATGAAGCCTAGCGAAAGAGTTTTAGAATTAAGAGCATTATTAGATCGTTACAATTATGAGTATTATCATTTAAATGCTTCTTCAGTTTCGGATGCGGAATATGATCGACTCATGAATGAGTTGATTATGTTAGAAAATGAAAATCCTGAGTTAAAAGACCCATTATCACCAAGTCAAAGAGTTGGCGGTAGCGTTGCCTCAGAATTTAAGAAAATTACTCATAAACGTTTGATGCTATCTTTAGCTAATGCATTTAATGAAGCGGATTTACGCGATTTTGATCGTAAAGTTCGTGAAGTATTAAATGTCGATAAAGTAACATATATGGCAGAAATGAAAATTGATGGCCTTGCTATGTCGCTTGATTACGATAAAGGAACATTAAATTATGCGGCAACAAGAGGAGATGGGACAATTGGGGAAGATGTTACTCAAAACGTCATTACCATTAAGTCTATTCCTACTCATATTAGTGTGAAAGAACCATTTGAAGTTCGTGGCGAAGTTTATATGCCTAAAAAGAGCCTAGAACTTTTAAATAAAGAACGTTTAAGGCTCAATCAACCATTATTAGCTAATGCCCGTAATGCTGCCGCAGGATCTATTCGTCAACTTGATTCTAAAGTTGCGGCGTCTCGTAAGTTAGATGCTTATTGGTATTATTTTGTTAATGCACAAGAATTTAATTTTAAAAAGCATAGTGATGCTTTGAACTTTATTGAATCATTAGGATTTAGGACAAATCCAGAACGACGTTTATGTAATGGTATTGATGAAGTTTTGGCTTATATAGAAGAATATACTTTAAAACGTCCTGCCCTCGATTATGATATTGATGGTATCGTTATTAAAGTTGATGATATTACGAAATACGATATGCTTGGTTACACTGCTAAAACACCTAAGTGGGCGATAGCGTATAAGTTCCCACCAGAGGAAGTTCAAACAAAATTAGAAGATATTGTATTTACGGTTGGAAGAACGGGCAAAATAACTCCGAATGCGGTATTATCACCTGTTCGTGTCGCTGGTTCAATGGTACAAAGAGCCACATTACATAATGAAGAATTTATTACTTCTAAAGATATGATGATTGGTGATATTGTTGTAATAAGAAAAGCAGGAGATGTCATCCCAGAAGTAGTAAAGTCTTTAAAAGAAAGAAGAACGGGTAATGAAAAGCCATTTACAATGATTAGCAATTGCCCAGTATGCGGAGAACCTTTAGTAAAGGTTGATGCAATGCATTTTTGTAAAAATCCGCACTGCGAAGCTAAACATATTGAAGGACTAATCCATTATTCAAGTCGTGATGCGATGGATATTGATGGATTAGGCGAAAAAATAGTGGAAATATTATTTAATGAAAAATTCATTCGTACAATTCCAGATATTTATCGCTTATATAATTACCGCCAAGATGTGATATATATGGATGGATTTAAAGATAAATCGGTCGATAATTTACTTGATGCAATTGAAAATAGCAAAAAGAATTCTTTAGAAAAGCTAATATTTGGTTTAGGTATTAAAGAAGTAGGTGCAAAAACCGCAAAAATATTAGCTAAAAAATATTTAGAATTAGATAAATTAATGCAAGCAAGTTATGAGGATTTATTAGCAATTTCAGATATTGGTCCTATTAGTGCTAAATCAATAAGTGAATATTTTAAAGATGAACATAACATTGCGATGATTAATGAATTAAAAGAATTAAATCTAAACATGAAATATTTAGGTCAAGTAGAAAGCGATAGTTCTTCGCCATTCTTTGGGAAAACAGTTGTATTAACTGGAACGTTATCTAAAATGGGAAGAAAAGAAGCAACGGAAATGCTAGAAAATTTAGGGGCTAAAGTTGCAGGATCGGTATCTAAGAAAACTGATTATGTTATATTCGGTGTTGATGCTGGCTCTAAATTAGATAAAGCTCGTGAATTAGGTGTTGCCACACTTGATGAAGAATCATTTTTAGAATTAATAAATGAAAATAAATAAGGTTGGTGAAATTATGAAAGAAGTAAATCGTGAAGTTTTAAAAGATGCCGCTCTACGTCTAATGTTTGATATGTCTGATGAACAATATGAAACACTAGAAAAAGAGTTTGAAATTATTATTAAACAAATGAGTTTAATTGGAGAAATTGATGGTGTTGATGAAGTTGAGCCAATGACATTTCCTTTTAATGTTACAACTGATTATTTAAGAGAAGATGTTGCGGAAACGCCATTAACAAAAGAAGAAGTATTAGCTAATGCTAAAGATGTTTTAGATGGACAAATTAAACTTCCAAAGGTGGTGGGATAATGAATTACTTAGATTTAACAATTAAAGAAATGCACCAAGCATTAGTGGATAAAAAAGTTACACCACTTGAATTAACGTTAGAAGCAATTAAAAGAGCAAAAGAAGATAATAACAATGCGTTTGAAACTATTTTAGAAAAAGAAGCCATTGAAATTGCATCAAATTTAAAAGAACCAGAAGTTGATAATATATTTTGGGGAATACCAGTAGGTATTAAAGATAACTTCTCTACTAAAGGAATATTAACAACAGGAAGTAGTGAAATTTTACGTGACTATGTTCCTGTATTTAACGCTACTGTCGTTCAAAAATTATTAGATGCTCATGCAGTGCCAATTGCTAAAACAACACTTGATGAATTGGCAATGGGTGGAACTGGTACAACGGGACATAAAGGAATAACATATAACCCGTATGATCCATCTCATACTCGTTTAGTGGGTGGTTCTAGTTGTGGAAGTGCTGCGATGGTAAGTAATGCTATTGCACCATTTGCTTTAGGATCAGATACTGGTGATTCAGTAAGAAAACCGGCCTCTTATGCTGGTCTAGTTGGTTTTAAACCAACATGGGGAAGAATCTCAAGATTTGGTTTATTCCCATTTGCTCCTTCTCTTGATCACGTTGCTTACTTTACTCGTTCAGTAGAAGATAGTGCCTTATCATTATCGCTTTTAGCAGGACGTGATAATCATGATGCCACAAGTTCTACTAAGCCAGTAGAAGATTATACTAAAAATATTAATAATCCTATTAAAGGCGTTAAAATTGCTGTTTTACGCGAAGTAGTGGACTCAATTGACGATAAAAATATTTTAGAAGCATTTAACAATACAATTAAAGAATTAGAAAAACAAGGTGCTGTTGTAAAATATGTTGATTTCTCTATGAAATTACTTGAATCAATTTATCCAACATATATGGTTATTTCTTGTGCTGAAGCAACAAGTAATAACGCCAATCTTGATGGCATTAAGTTTGGCCCACGTTACGAAGCTGATACTTATACGGACGTAATGATTAAAGCAAGAACTAAAGGATTCTGTGAGTTAATTAGAAGAAGATTTATTATTGGTAGTTTTGCTTTAATGCGTGAAAATCAAAATGACTTATTCTTACGCGCTCAAAAAGCTCGTCGTTTAATTGTTAATCGCACGAATGAAATATTAAGCAATTATGACTTTATTTATGTCCCTGCTGCTCCAAGCATTGCTCCTAAATTTAGTGATAGTTCCGATCGTTTATCAAATAACTACTTAATTGCCGATAATATTTTAGTTTTAGGTAACTTTGCTGGATTACCTTCTTTGACTTTACCAATTGGTAAAGAAGATAATATGCCATTTGGCGCTAATGTGATGGGTAGAGTGTTTGAAGAAGCTAAGGTATTTAATGTTGCTAAAGCAATTGAAAATATTGTAGGACTAGAAAACATGTCCGCTAGAGAGGTGAAATAATATGAATTTTGAAGCAGTTATAGGTATTGAAATTCACGTTGAAATGAAAACTAAATCTAAAATGTTTTCTTCAGCACCAGTATTATTTGGTGCTGAACCAAATACTTTAGTACAACCTCTTGATATTGCTTTCCCTGGTACTATGCCAGTAGTTAATAAACAGGCGGTAATTAATGCAATTCGTGTATCTAATGCCTTACATATGACTATTGATGATGAATTATGGTTTGATCGTAAAAACTATTTCTATAGTGATTTACCAAAAGGATTCCAAATTACGCAAGATAAACGCCCTATTGGTAGAAATGGTTATGTCACTATTAAAGTTGATGGCAAAGAAAAACAAATTGAAATTGAAAGACTTCATATGGAAGAAGATACTTGTAAACAATTACATTTGTCTAATTATTCTTTGCTTGACTATAATCGTGCTGGTACTCCGTTAGTGGAAATTGTTTCTCGCCCAAATATTAGAAGCGGTGAAGAAGCAATGAGATATGTAGAACAAATTCGTTCAATTGTTCAATACACTAATGTTAGTGATGGCAAAATGGAGGAAGGTTCATTACGCTGCGATGTTAATATTTCCTTACGTCCAATTGGCCAAGAAAAATTCGGAACAAAAGTTGAAATTAAAAACTTAAACTCTTTATCTAATGTTGAAAAAGCTATTGAGTTTGAAATTATTCGTCAACAACAACTTCTTTTAGCGGGTATTCCTGTTGAACAAGAAACAAGACGTTTTGATGAAATTCGTAAAGAAACAGTTCTTATGCGTAAGAAAACCGATGCGGTTGACTACAAATACTTCACTGAACCAAACATTACCCCAATTAAATTAAGCAAAGAATTCATCGAAAAGGCTATTAATACTTGTCCTGAATTAGCGTCAAGTAAGAAAAACAGATATATGAATGATTTAGGTTTAAGTGAATATGATGCCGATACTATCTTGATGGATAAAGATATGTCTAATTATTTTGATGAGACATTAAAAAGTTCCGCTAATCCAAAACTATTGGTTAACTGGATTATGGTTGATGTTGCAGCTTATTTAAACAAAAATAATTTAAATATTTTAAACATCAAATTATCTCCAAAGCATTTAGGAGAAATGGTTAAATTAGTGGAAGAAGGAAAGATTTCATCAAAACAAGCTAAAGATGTTTTTGCTCGAATTGTTGAATCTGATGAATCGCCAATTGATGTTGCTAATAAACTTGGCATTGTTCAAATGTCTGATGAAGGTGCAATTCTTGATTTAGTAACACAAGTTTTAAATGAAAATCCGCAATCAATTGAAGATTATAAAAATGGTAAAGATCGTGCGGTTGGTTTCTTAGTTGGACAAGTAATGAAAAAATCACATGGTAAAGCTAATCCGGCATTAACATCTAAAACAATTATTGCAGAATTGAAAAAGCGTTAGTAACTTGTAACAAATAACAAAATAAAGTAAAATAAATTTATTAAGGGAGATTTTCGAATATGGAAATAATTAAAACATCTAAAGGTAGTGTATCAGTTTTAGGCGGTAAAACTGATATGGGAAAAAGCACAATTGCTTGCTTTGACTGTGCAGAAAAACTTCGTTCAGGCAAAAATGTAATGTTTATGTCTTATGAATATTGCCAATCAATTATTTATAATAAATTAGTAACTCACTTTGGACTTAAGTTCCAAGAATTATTCAAATTAGATGTTATTGATTGCAATAACTGGGGATTTGAAATGGTTAAAAGCGCTATTAGAGTGGCAAAAGATAATCTTGATGTTGTTTACATTGATTATCTAGATTTATTAGCTAAAGAAACAGATTATGAATACACATCAATGACTATTGCTCAAAAGATGGAATTAAAGCAAAAGATTTTAGCTGATTTAGCGGATCTTGCTAGTGAATTAAAAATTGAAATAATTGTCTTAACAAGAATTCATTCTGGATTAGATTTAAATATGACTATTGAATATATGAATCAAATAACTGCTGGCATTCATTCTCCAGCTCCAGTAATTAAAATGTTTATTGGAAAAGATGAAGCATTAAACCCAATTATCCATGGTAATGACATGTCTCATGTTATTATTGTTGAAGGTAGTGGCTTAACTCATTTTTCTTCTATAAATTTAAAACAAGCTTATAAAAACTAATTAACTACTTATTTTTGTAATAGTGATTAAAAATTATTTTGTGAAAAATAATAAAAAATAGGCATAATATCACGTTATTTTGTCAAAAATATGTATAAACATAAATAACAGAAAAAGTCAAGACTTAACATTTGCACTTTTTGTTATTATGATAAAAATATGAATAAATGGAGGTTTCAACAATGAACAAAGTCGAATTAGCAGATTTAGTAGCAGAAAGAGCCCGTTTAACAAAAAAAGATGCTACTGTTGCAGTTGACGCTCTTTTTGATGGTATTGTCGAAGCATTAGCAAAAGGCGAAGAAGTTCGCGTTGCTGGTTTCGGTACTATTGAAGTTAAAGATCGTAAACCTCGTCAAGGTGTTAACCCATCTACAGGCGAAAAAATGACAATTCCTGCAGCTAAAGTCGTTGGATTTAAAGCTGCAAAAGCATTGAAAGACAAAATTCAATAATTAATTGTAGTTAGAAGGAGAGCATATCTCCTTTTTTCTTTGATTTATATGAAAGAAGCTTGTGTATAATGGCTTCTTTTTTTGTATCTTATCATCTAATTTAGCATAGATTTTATAGGGTGATAATAGTGAAACTTATTTTACAAGGTTATAGTGGTAAGATGGGAAGTATAGTATATGAATATTTAAAATCTAAAAATCATGAATTTGTTCAATTGTTAGATCAATTTAATCAAGATGTTTCAATAGATGCATTAACTAATTGTGATGCAATTATTGATTTTTCTAATCCTAAATCTTCTTTAAGACTATTTTCCTATGCTTTAAAATATCATATACCAATGATTATCGGTACAACCGGTTTTTCTAAAAGTGAACTAGATTACATAAAAATAGAAAGTAAAAAGTCTAATATTGGTGTATATGTTATCTATAATTTTTTAAGTAGTATTAATGTATTAAAAAAAACTATCAAACAATTAAGTAAAGACAGCAGTTTGATTTATGTAACTGATAAACACCATAAGTCAAAAGTTGATCAACCAAGTGGAACTAGCCTCGCTTTAGTTAATGGTATAAATAAAAACAAACTAAATTTTATTTCTAAACGCGTAGATTTTTTTGTTTATGAGCATGTAATTGAAATAAATAATGAATTTGAAACTATCGAAATCACACATAGATGTTATAATAAAGTAGGATATGCTAAAGGAGTAGAAAAAGCATTAAGTAAAATTAATACTTTTGTAGGATTAAAAACGAATATTTAGGTGATTACATGGATTTATTAGAACTTATTAAAAAATTAAATATCAAATTTAAATTAATTGGATGCAACATTTATGCCGTTGGTGGTACTGTAAGAGATTTTATATTAAAAAAAGATTTAACTGATTTTGATTTCGCTACTGATGCATCACCAAGCGAAACAAAAAGCATTTTAGAAAGATATGATGATACATTTTCTCAATATGGAGTAATCATATATCGCTATGAAAATAAAAAACTTGAAATAACATCATTTAGAAAAGAAAATCTATATCTCGATAGTCGCCATCCTCAAAAAATCGAATTTGTTAAAGATATGCAAATAGATTATAAAAGAAGAGATTTTACTATAAATGCTTTATATATGGATGATACTGGTAAAATATATGATTTTTGTGATGGATTAAATGATTTACATAACAAAATTATTCGTGTTATTGGTGATATCGACACTCGAATGAAGGAAGATCCTTTAAGAATATTAAGGGCATTAAGATTTATGATGACTCTAGATTTTACGTTAGATAAAAATTTAGAAAAATATATCTATGAACATGCTTATTTATTAAATAAGTTAAATGTAGATAAGGTTAAACAAGAAATAAGAAAAATGCAAAAAATTGATGAAGAAAAAACAAAAGCAATATTAGAAAAATTCCATATTAATATGTTTAATAACTAGATGTTATGTGGTAATATATTTGTGATTTGGTGGTGTGTTTATGGCAAATGATTATAAAGCGATTAATTTTGATTATTTATTAATTGAACATTATAAAGATTTAAATATCAATGAATCTGAGTTAGCGGTAATTCTGGTTGTTAATCATCTTTTAAAACAACATAATGATATTATTACTGCGGAAGATCTATCATTTAAAATGAATTTAGATAGTAAGAAAATTGATGAAATATTATCAAACTTGGTAACTAAAAATATTGTTGATTTGGTATTTGATAAAAAAGGTGCAAAATTATCTCTTCAACCATTAAAAAATAAATTATTTCAACAATTGAAATTAGATATTTATAAAGAAGAAGAACGTCAAAATGAAGATATTCAAGAAATGGCTCAAAGTATTTATGCTATTTTTGAAAAGGAATTAAAAAAAACATTATCACCACTAGAGGTTTCTCGTATTCAAGAATGGTTTACCACAAATAACGAGGAAGATATTTCTAACGCTATTAAAGATTTAAAGTCTTCTGGCAAAAAAGTTTCAATTCGGGCAGTTGATAAAATCTTATTAGCAAAAGCTAAATCAAATGAAATTAATCAAGAAGGCGTCACAGCTTTAAATGAAAACTGGAATAAAAATCTTGAAGAAACAATAAAAATTGCTAAAACTAAATGGTTAGATGATGACGATGAATAAAAAAGAAGAAGTTATTACTTATTTAAATGAATTGTTTCCTAATGCAGGATGCGAACTAAATTATAGTAACGATTATGAATTATTAATCGCTATTATTTTATCTGCGCAATGCACGGATAAAAGAGTAAATATGGTTACTAAAGAAATGTTTAACAAATATCATACGATTTATGATATTTATAATGCTTCATTAGATGAAATTGAAAATGATATCAAATCAGTGGGATTGTATAAAAACAAATCTAAAGCCATTAAAGAAGCAATAAGAATTATTGTTGAACAATATAATGGAGTAGTTCCTCATGATAAGAAAACATTAATTTCTTTACCGGGTGTTGGAAATAAAACTGCTAATGTGTTTCGTGCCGAATATTTAAAAGAACCGGAAATTGCAGTGGATACTCATGTTAGTAGAGTGGCAAAAAGATTGGGATTTGCGACACAAAAAGATTCAGTAGAAACAATTGAAAGAAAGTTGCGTAAAGCATTTGATAAGTCAGAATATATCAAAGTTCATCATCTTTTTATCCACTTTGGAAGATATTTTTGTAAGGCCGTTAATCCTAATTGCAAAGAATGTGCATTAAAAGATATTTGTCGATTCTATAACATTAAAAATAGGGGAAAACGCTAACTGCTTTTTTTCATAGCAGGCATAAACGTATAAATATTCTACGCTAGCAAAATCAATAGGAATTGCTAGCTTTTTTTCTTGACTAAACAAGTTAACTTCCTCGTTGTTATATAGTTTATAGCAAATATTATATCCAGAATTTGAGAATATTTTTTGGTAATCAAATGGAAGTATTGGATTTTCTTCACTGATTATTTCTAATTCTAGTTCGTTAGGTAAAATATATGTTTTAACTTGTGTTATTTCACCTAATGTTGGCTCTGGTAATATTTTTTCTGGGATGTTTTCGCTATCGAAAATACCGCTTATTATATAACTATTAGGAATATATTTATTAGCAAGATAATATCCATCTGCATCTTTAACAACATTAATATTAACTAAGCCATTTGGCTTTTCTCTTGTTCCATTTTTAAGATTAATATGCTCCATTACATTTTTAAATATTTTTTTAGGAATTTGTCTACGGATATCACTTTTTCCAAAATAATCTTTATTATTTGCACGTGGAATATCCCATCCTGACCAAACAGCCATTGTATAATATGGAGAAAAACCCGCTAGCCAAGTGTCTTTATCAGCATAACTAGGATAATTTAAGGCTTTGGCTTGTTTTGAATCATATCCATTAGTGCCAGTTTTAGCACCAATTTCAACATTTTTAACACTAACCGCTCCAATATGGTAATAGTCTTCTTTGACAATGTTTACAAGTGTGCTTGCTACTTTGTATGCTGCTTTGCTTGATATAATTTGCTTAGGAGTGTTATCTCGTTTATAAAGCACCTCATGAGTATCAGCATCGACAATTTTATAAATTGTGCTAGGTTTTAAATATTTACCATTATTAACAAGCATAGAATAAGCACCCGCTAATTGGTTGGTGCTTACTCCAAAACTCATCCCTCCAATGCCATATGCATATGAAAAAGGACCCTCGTCCATCATATTAATGGATTTAAGATATTCAATACAATTATTAACACCAATTTTGTTAGCCACTTTTTCAAGAGTATATAAAGCGCATGTGTTTTTAGAATAACCTAAAGCTTCTTGCATAGAAAGTAGTCCAGCATAATTTTTATCCGCATTTTGTACAGTTATATTACTACCTGGATAAGTATATGGTTTATCTTGAATAGAAGTAGCGTTAGTGTAATTAAAGTATTCACTTGCTAAAGCATATTCGAATATCGGTTTCATAGTCGAAGCTGGTTGTCTAAGCATAGAGTAAGCACGATTATATAAATGCGAACCATGATAATTTCTCCCACCAATGACACCAGCAATAGAGTAATCATTATTATTAATAACTGTACCAGCAATCTGTTGCGTTTCATCATTAAATTCAATAATTTTTCCTTCTTGAATTTGATCTAAATAAGACTGCAAAGAAGTATCTAGATATGTATATATTTCTAATTTGTCGTTACTAGGATTTTTACCTAATAATTCTTCGACCTCTAAGTAAACAACATCTAAATAACTTTGAAAGCGATAAGTAGGTTCATTAGTTGATGAATCTAATTTTATTAAAGATGATACATGTATTTCTTTACTAACTAAATATTCTTCTTCGCTGATGTAGCCGTCTTCATACATGTTTTTAAGCACTAGATTTTTTCGCTCATTAGCTCTATCACTATATTTTAATGGATTATAGTAACTAGCGGATTTAACAACGCCTGCAAGCAAAGCCATTTCTGGTAAGGATAGTTCGTTAAGTTCTTTGTGAAAATATCTTCTTGCGGCGTATATTACTCCAGGTGTTGTTTGTTCAAAATATACACTATTAAAATAAAGTGTAATAATTTCTTCTTTACTCATTTCTTTTTCTAAGTTGATAGCTAAATATGCTTCTTGAATTTTTCTTTTATAAGTTTGTTCATTAGTTAAAAGAACATTTTTAATAAGTTGTTGGGTTAAGGTTGAACCACCATGTTTAGAAGAAGAAAAAATATTATGAATAAATGCTTCAAGCGTTCTTTTCGCATCAATTCCTTTATGAGAAAAGAAACCTTTATCCTCAATGCTAACAAGAGCGTTGATTAAAAGGGGCGGTAAGTCTTCATAACTAGCATATTCTTTTTTATCTTTCCCAATAACTTCAATCAAAGTGTTGTTTTTATCGTATATCGTAGAAAATTTTGGATTTTTTAACTTATTAATGCTTTTAAGTTCAATACCATTTAAAGAATAAAAAACATATCCTATTGTAATAGAAGTAGTAATAATAGTAAAAATAGAAGAAATAGTAATAACAATTTTAAATATTTTTTTCATGGAAATATGCCTCATCAATAGCTTTTAAAAGCTCTAGTCTTGGCATATAACCTTGTTCGACTTTAATTCCTTTTTCAATAATGAATGCCGTTGGTATAGATGATCTTGTGGAGTTATGAAAGAAATCAATAACATAAGAAGCATCTAATAAATAAACAACATCTAATGTTTCAAAACAAATGATAAAAAAAGCAATACCGCCATGTTTTAAAACTTTTTCTAAGTGGCGAATTTGGTGTATTGTGATATTGTGTAATGGTAATGATGATTTGTTTTTCGTGTTTTTTGCCTCGAAGTCAATGTATTTTCCGCGGTACACCCCATTATAATCAGTTGTTGATTGTTTTTCAAAATATGCATCAGTAATACGCGCGCCATGAGAATAATCAACGTGAACTACATTAATAGGAGTTGGTCTTTTTGTAATACAAGCTAAACCATGATCATCGAAAAAATCTAATGACATATTAATGTCATTTTCAAAATCCATACCACGATTTTTATAACTTATGGTATTTTTTTCATTTTTAGTAATGTTTTGCTTAATAATTTCTGATCTTTTACCAAAAGGATAATTAACCACAATATCACCTCGCTTATATGCCACTTTTATTTTGTACAAATTTATAAAATATAATTACGAACATTTTCTTTAAATTCTTCTGAAGTTACATCTTCACCATCAATTAATTTTACGATAGCTTTATGAATAGGATCTGGGAAGTGACGCATTGACTTTAATACTTTTAAATATTCTTCATAAATTTTCTCATTTGATTTTAATACTATGCCATATAAAAGCATTAAATCTTTAGCGTCATTAAGAGGATCATGTGCTTCACCAATTGGTTCTACTCCAAATAATTTTAAATAGTTTAACAAAGAGTAAGGATTACCATGTTCATCTTTAACATATTGTGATAATACCATAGATAAATCAATGTTATTACGACAAATATTGATAACAGTTTCTTTATCAGCACTAGGAGAAGCCTCTAATGATTTAGCAAAAATACGTAAATCGTGGGTTCCAAATGTCATAAAAGCCATTTTTTTGAACGAACTGCCACAATATTTTTTGATTTTTTCAATTGCTTCTTTGTAACTAATGCCTTTTTTGTTTAGTAAATCTTGATTAATACCGGTTAGTTGTTCAACGAATTTTCCAATTGCCCCAACAGGTTTTACGTATTCTTTTATTCCGGGATAAACTTTTTTAATATTACCATCATTATCTAAATCCACTTTAACAGCGCCAAATGCAATCATTTCATGAGTGAACTGCGTGCCTTCTAGATCAATAAATAAAATATGTTTTCTGTTATTTAATAATTTTGCTAAACTTTTCATACGATTAACCTCTCGTAAGATAGTATATCATTAAAAAATAAATAGTCCATTTAAAACAAAACATGTAACGCAAATAAAACGATTTCATATAAATAAGTGAACTATATTTAGTTCGAAAATGTAGGTGAAAGTTATTATGTTTTGTTGCAATCGTTTTTTTAATTTAAATACTAGTTGTGTGCCTACTTGTACCACAACATGTGGTCCAACAGTAGTGGTAACTTGCAATGATTGTTGTGCACGTGTTTGTTCAAACGTTACATTTACAGTAACAATCACTAACACTGCAACATGCACAATCAATTGTGCTTCATTACATGTTTTATTACCTCGTGCATTCTGTTTTAATCGTGGAACTGTCACAGTAAATGGCACAGCGCAAGAAAATACAGTACCAGAGTGTATTAACATTGGTACAATCGAGCCATCCGCAACAGTAACTGTTACATATCGAGTTACTATTATGGAATGCAAACGTTACACATACACAAAAGCAATTTTGCGTGGAGCGGTTTGTTGTTGCTGTGAAAATAAAAATGTTTGTATACCATCAAACAACTGCTGTTTACAAGTATGTTGCTGCTGTGGAAATTCAACAGCCACAGGAACAACTCCAACAACACCAGAGACTCCTAACCCGGGTACCACTGAAGGTAACTAGTTCAATAGTTTAGTCTTTATTCAAATAGTTAAAAAGGACTGCATAATGCAGCCCTTTTAATCATGTTTAATCGATAGTTTTGTTCCATTAAAAGTATATTTAAACCTTGAAGAAGTAAATTGCGTGATATTAGAAAAATTAGTTTCAGAAGAGTGAAGTATTAGATAAAAAGTCGTTTCTGAATCAGTTTTCTTGAATATGTTTTCTAAATTTGAAATTTTTATTTCACTATATTCTTTTGATGAATATTTATATTCCCACCCTTTTTTAGTTACGGTATTAGGTTCCAATTGCTCTTTAGTAAAAGAAAAAATTGTTGTTAATGTATAATTGTTTGGACTATATAATGGATCGGTTTCTGAGATAGATAAATAATATTGAGAATGTAATACTGCGTTTTCTTGATGACCAAATTTTGCATGCATTACTACTTCATTATTTACCCAAGTTTCTTTATATTTAATGTTTAATCTTACCGCACTATTTTCTACGCCATCTGTTTGAACACCTATGTCCAATTCGCTAGAAAACGAATCGCAACTTGTTAAAGATAAAACGGCAAGTAAACCAACTAATAAATTTCTTTTTTTCATAATAATTCCTCGTTTTTATTATAAATTTTTTTAGTTTGAAAATAAAGTTATATTTGCTTAAAATGGTTGAATAGCAGTCTAAATTTGATTATAATATATTCCGTAGGAATAAAGCGTATGAATAGTAAAGTAATGTTAGATTCAAAAAAAGTTGTTGATAAAGTTTTCTCGCCTGCCGCGAATGGCTATAAAGCTATAGAGGTAGATCGTTTTTTGGATATTGTAGCTAATGATTATGACGAATTGTCTTTAGTTATTTCTAAATTAGAAAAAGAACTTGAAAACACCAAAAAAGTGAATGAAGAATTATCAAAACAAAATTATGATTTAGAAGCCAAGCTGGCCCTTTATGAAAATAAAGTATCACTTATTGGTGATAACTTAGAAGTATCAAGATCAAATCTTGATTTACTAAATCGTATTAAAAATTTAGAAAATGCCTTATATAAAGCGGGCATTGATCCTACAAAAATCAAATAATATTTCGACCCGGATAATTGCTGATATTTTATATTAGAGGAAAGTCCATGCTCGCACTAGCTGAGATGCTAGTAGTGTTTGTGCTAGATGAAAAAATAAATCTAGGTATATGGGAGCATATAACGGCAAGACAACACCTAAGTCAATTGATATGGTTTAGTCTTTGAAAGTGCCACAGTGACGTAGTTTATTGGAAACAATAAAGTGGAACGCGGTAAACCCCACAAGCGAGAAACCCAAATTTGGTAGGGGAAGTAGAGAAAAAGAATTCAATTTTTCTAGACATGCATTTGCATAGATAAATAGTTATCCTAGACAGAACATGGCTTACAAGGTCGAATACTCAATTAAAGGAGTTATTATGAATTTACCAAATAAGATTACAACGTTTCGTATGGTATTAGTCGTTATTCTTGTAGCAATATTGTTGCTACCTTTTGATTATGGAATGGTTGGAAATTCTTCTTTATCTTGGAAATATTTAATTGCATTCATTATTTTTATTGTTGCTAGCATTTCTGATTATTTTGATGGGCATATTGCTCGTAAATATAATCTTATTACTACTTATGGAAAGTTCATGGATCCAATTGCTGATAAATTATTAGTAAATTCATCATTTATTATTATGGCAACTCAAACACCTGATATGGTTCCGGTAATTGCTGTTGTAATTATGATTGCTCGGGATATTGTTGTCGATGCTTTAAGAATGATATCTGTACAAAAAGGTGTTGTTATTGCCGCGAATATATTTGGAAAACTAAAAACAGTTACTCAAATGGTGGCTTTGTCGTTTGTATTCTTAGCAGATTGGCCATTTTCTTTATTAGGAACAAATGGATTAGTTGCTAAAATACTTTGTTATGTTGCTGCATGTATTTCTTTATTATCTGGCATTATTTATGTTGTTAATGGTAAAGAAGTTTTTAAGGAAGATAAATAAAATGAACGAGGAGTTATTAGTAAAAAAACTTATTAAAAAAAAATACACTATTGGCTCTGTTGAAAGTTTAACAGCCGGGTTATTTACCGCTACACTAGCATCTGTACCAGGAGTTAGTGCTACGCTAAGAGGTGGATTAGTTACTTATGCTAGTGAACTTAAAACTTTATTAGCGGGTGTTAGTAAGGAAGTAATTGATGCAAAAGGCGTCGTATCTAAAGAAGTTGCTAAATTAATGGCCGAAGGCGGGCAAAAGAAATTATTAACCAATGTTGTTGTTTCTTTTACTGGCAATGCTGGACCAAGCGTTTTAGATAATAAAAAAGTTGGTGAAGTATATATGGGCTTTAAAATTGATGATAAAGATTGCGTTGTTATTCACCATATATTTAGTGGCTCAAGAAATGAAATAAGAGAACAAGCAGTGCAATTTGCTTGTGAACAATTATTAAAAATGTTAAGTTAATTATCGAAAAATGAAAATAATTTAACTATATAATTATAGGAAGGTGAAAATATGGTAGAAAAAGCAAAATCTAAAGAAGAAGCATTAGAAGAAGCTATAAAAAGTATCGAAAAAACCTATGGCAAAGGATCAATCATGAAGTTAGGAGATCGTCCTAATGTTGATGTTGATGCTATTCCAACAGGTTCTTTGTGCTTGAATTTGGCTTTAGGTATTGGTGGATATCCAAAAGGAAGAATTATTGAAATTTATGGACCTGAATCTTCAGGTAAAACTACATTTGCATTACATGCAATTGCAGAATGCCAAGCACGTGGTGGGCGTGCAGCATTCGTTGATGCTGAACACGCAATTGATCCAGTTTATGCGAAAAATCTTGGAGTAAATACAGATGAATTAATTTTATCTCAACCAGATAATGGTGAACAAGCTCTTGAAATTGTACAAATGCTTGCTCAATCAAACGCTATTGACATTATCGTTGTGGATAGTGTTGCGGCTTTAGTACCTCAAGCAGAAATTGAAGGTGAAATGGGCGATGCTCAAGTTGGTTTACAAGCTCGTTTAATGTCTAAAGCAATGCGTAAATTAGCTGGTATTTTAAATAAGTCTGAATGTACAATTATTTTTATTAACCAATTAAGAGAAAAAGTTGGTGTTGTTTATGGTAATCCAGAAACCACTACTGGTGGTCGTGCTTTAAAATTCTATGCTTCAATTCGTATTGAAATTAGAAGAGGCGAAGCAATTAAAGTTGGCTCAGATATTGTTGGTAATGCTGTAAATGTTAAAGTTGTTAAAAATAAAGTAGCGCCTCCATTTAAAACTTGTAAAGTTGATGTTATATTTGGACAAGGTATCTCTAAATATGGTGAAGCAGTTGATTTAGGCGTTCAATCTGGCTATGTTAAAAAAGCTGGATCTTGGTATGAGATTAACGGCGAAAGAATTGGTCAAGGTAGAGACACAGCGATTGAATATTTAAAACAACATGATGATGTCTATAAAGCAGTAGTGGATAGCATTATGCATATGGAAACTAAAGAATAAAGGTTATGGAAGTAAAAACATCTTTAGATGAAAGAATGCAGAAAGAACTACTTAAAACACCAATTATTTGTTGCTGGATTATTATTATCTTTGGTGTAATAAGTCTTGTCTTAACAATTGTTACCGCAATTAACGCTAAGAAAGTAGATGGCATCTTCTTATTAGCAACAGCAGTTTTTCTTGTTATGGGCATTGTTTTATTGAGATCTTTTAATAAAACAATTCGATCTTTTCAAAAAATAAATCGTGAAAATGTCTATACATTCTATGACGACTATTTAGAAGTAAAAACAATGTATCATGATGAAGTTTCTGGATTTTCTAAACTTTATTATTCGGATATTTTTAAAGTTAAAGAAACCAAAAGTTTTATCTTTATTTATTTAAACCAACAACAAGCGTTTCCTGTTTTAAAAGAAAATGTCTCGGATTTAGATTATTTACGAAAACTAATTAAGAAGAAATAAATTATTTACCACTTGTTATTTTATTAAATTAGCAGGTGGCTTTTAATATGTATAATTATCTAACACAATGAATCTTCGATATAAATTTCATTACATTTTACGTTTAAAGTAATGAGAAGTTTTTATTATATTTAACT